>Ga0136641_1001396_pt1 | contig 10179 bp, 4 predicted proteins | sample EliLak1302023Y_FD_115312 | JGI IMG/M metagenome (GOLD analysis project Ga0136641, IMG submission 115312) | Freshwater microbial communities from Elizabeth Lake, Yosemite National Park, California, USA - 13020-23Y | ecosystem: Environmental > Aquatic > Freshwater > Lake ... | reverse complement strand
ACACGGCTCACGCTGCCGCAATCTACCAGGGGAATTTATATTTTGGAACTGACGTAAATCAAAGCCCAAATTATCTGCAACGCTATAATCGTTTAATTCGAGGGTTTGAATATTTTCCAACGCCACTTGGAAATCCTTATATTCGTTCCTTAGCCGTTTACAGAGGTGCTCTATTCGCTGCAGCATCGAATACGTGGGAAGCCTATATGCCTACTTCCACTGTGACAAAATTCATGAGCACAAGTACAATATTAAATTTTTCGGGACCGCTGGCTGTCTATAACAGAAGGCTGTATAGTCTGCCAGCGAACGGATGGGATAATAGTTATTATCAAAATTCTCCGACGTTGTATCCTCTAGGATACTCGAATTTCTTGCTTCAGTGGACCCCACAACTTGGTATATTTTCGAGTATTTTGGGTATGTCATCCAATCTTAGTAATGCCTACTACAATGTCAATACAATGAGTTATAATTCAAACATGTTTGTGTATAGGGGCGATATGTATATCTCAATCAATAGTTTAGCCAATGGTGGACAACTGTTTCGGTACAATGATAATAATATCACGTTCAATCGAATAAATCTTGCTGGGATTCTTGGATACACAGGAATATATTATGGTTCACTGGTACTTCCTTTTAATAATCAAAAGTTGTATCTTTGGAATGATAATACGACACAATGGTTTTCTCGCTTGACCTTTCCAGTAGCGAATAATTCTGGACCGCAAGGAGGTTTTTGCGCCTATAAGGGACAACTTTTTACCATGCGAAACGGTAATTACGGTCCTTATAATAGCTCTAATACCTTTGAGGCGATACCAGGATTGTTTGGAGGATCATATTCGAATGCTAACTCTATTCAAATCACCACCAACTTCAATCTTTCATATGGTAACAATACCAGCAACTTAATGATTGTTCATGATGGTAAACTTTTTTTACAAGCGAATCAATGTAATGTTGTTTACGAATATGGAAACGGAACGTCCTTAGATCAGTCATTTTCTACTCTGGTCGGTGCACCCATTCTCGTGCATATTCGTAAAACACCTACCCTGAATCAAATGTTCCTAAACGGAAGTCTAGTGCAGACTGAATATACCAATTTCACCTTTTCCAATCAGTCGCCTCGTGAAATGTTTATTGGTGGTGCAGCAGGCACAATGTCATCGGGTGCATCCGATGCTGGTACAGATCATTTGCAGGGAGCCATTCATACAATAGCGCAATATAATCAGGTCTTATCCGTTGCAGATAAGCAGAAGGTCGAAGGAATTCTGGCATGGACCTATGGAATTCAGAATGTTCTCCCCGCGTCGCATCCCTATGCGACTTCCAGACCTTAGGTAGATAGGATATGGCATCCATTTCCTCGATGAGTTCTATAAACGGTTTAAATCTGTGGCTGGATGCTACGGATTTAAGTACAATTACGACAACAGCAACAAGTCTAGATGTAAGTCAATGGTCATCGCAAACTTTAGAGGTAAGGCAGTGGAAAGATAAGTCTTCGAATGCATATCAATTCATACCCATTCGAGTGACAGATCCGCCAAAGTTAAGTACGAATGGCATCTCGTCTTTGGCAGTTCTCTTTGATTTGGCATCTTCATTTCAACTTATTTCAAGAACAAAAATTCCAGCAAATTCAACACTGGATTTTTTCGCGGTCTTGATTCCCTATTCGCTGTGGGGACCGCGCGCACCTATTTTTGATAGTGCTGATATAACGGTTTCTGAGACAGACACGCGTTTTAACACACAAATTTATGCTGATGGAAACGAATTCTATCGTACCTTAACAGCACCTGGTTATTCATATGTAGCGCCGACCTACGGAATTATCTCTGGGGCGGCAATTTATCAGGGCAATTTATATGTTGGTAATAATGCGAATACAACGTTTAATGGATTTTTAAATTCAAATACGAATAATCTCATTCGATTCAGTCGAAAGAATCATAATTTCGAGATCTTTCCAGCACCTCTACGAGGTGCATATACGCGTGCTCTTGCAGTATACGATGGGAAACTCTTTGTAACTGGAAACAATAGCTGGGATTATTATTCTCCCTCCACAAATACGTTCATAAGTACAACAATTTCAACAGTGAATAATACGGGTGCCATGACCGTATTTCGACGAAATCTCTACAGTATGCCATTAAATAGCTGGGAAAATTTTTATTATCAGAATTCACCAACACCATATCCTGCTGGTTATTCAAATGCACTCTTTCGTTTTTCTACTGGTATTAATGCCTTTTCCACTTTTGTAAGCATGGCTTCGAACTTTAGTAATACATACTATAATGTTGATTTAACAACCTATGGTTGTAACTTTTTAGTTTATAAAGATAATCTCTATATAAACTTATATAACAATAATTATGGTGGTCAAACGTTTCGGTTTAACGGAACTTTCTTTAACAATGCTCATAATCTGGGAGCTAACAACGGATACATGACTGTGTATTGGGGCTCCTTGCTCTTCGCAGTAAATGCACAGCGCATATATAGATTTAATGAATCTGGAGCCCAACAAAACTTTGGACGCCTTGCGTATTCTATGTATAATGGAGCTAACGGTATTTCAGGCAATGCTGTAACGTACAAGGGTAATTTATGGATTCTTAGAACAGGATCTGTTCCTAACAATAACGTGACGGCAATTGAGATCTTTCAGGGCGAACGAGGGGGTACCTATGGGAATGCCTCCATAAATCCATTTATTTCAGGCGAAGCCTTTGTAAATTCAAACTCATCGAATTTAATGATAGTTCACGATGGTAAAATCTTTTTTTGTGGAAACAGTTATAACTACGTTTATGAATATGGCAACGGGACTTCAGTGGATCAGTCTTATTCAACCTTAACGAGTGGTCCTATTCTACTGCAAATTCGTAAATCGCCCTTGACCTGTCAAATGTACCTGAACGGTTCACTTGTTGAGACACAAGTAACAAGTTTTACCTATTCAAATCAGCCCCAGAGAGAAATGTGGATTGGTGGTGCCGCAGGACTCATGAATTCAGGGCTATCTGACTGTGGCTCAGATCATTTTCAAGGGGCGATACAGGAAATTGTCCAATACAATCAGATTCTTTCTACAAGAGATCGTCAAAAGGCAGAAGGTATCTTAGCATGGAAGTATGGTATTCAGAATGTATTACCTGCGTCACACCCTTATGCGAATTCTCGTCCATAGATAGAGATAGCGTATGGCGTCAATTTCGTCGCTCAGCTCAATAAATGGATTAAATCTCTGGCTAGATGCTACGGATTTATCCACCTTTGTCACATCCTTAGCTCAAAATGATGTTTTACAATGGAACGATAAATCCAGCAATGCTTATCAGTTTGTACCTATTCGTATTGATTCCCGTCCAATTATCAGTACTAGCAGAACCTCGTCCGTTGCTGTCTTATTTAATCAGACGTCGTCTTTTCATCTACTCTCAAAACAAAAAATTCCCGCAAATTCGACCTTGGACTTTTTTGCTGTCCTCACACCTTATTCATTGTGGGGACCACGACAACCCATTTTTGATAGTGCAGATATCACAGTTGCGGAGACAGATACCCGTTTCAATACGCAGATCTATGCCGACGGAAATGAGTTTTTTCGTAGTATTACTTCTGCCAATACCTATCCACCGAATCAAAACTTTCCAGGGTATGGTGTTGCATCTAATTGGCCTAACGCCTTTCAAGGTACGGCGATCTATAAGGGCAATCTTTTTGTAGGTCAATCACTCGATCTGTATACAGCAACAAATTCAATGGTACAAGGTATAAGTTTATGTAATTATCTACAAATTTATAATCGCAAAATACGTCAATTCGAAATCTGGAATTATCCGATAGGAGATATGAATACGAAGGCACTGGCTGTGTATGATAATAAATTATTTGTCGCAACCTATAGTACGCTCTCCGTATTCTATCCTGGTGCGAGCAATTTTGCGATGCCCAGTACTTTTATGTCAACAACTTTCGGCGCAGCGAATAACAATACTTTACGTGATACCTTTGACTGGAATACGTGGTTCTTCGGAAATCAATGTAATGCTGGAACCTCGGGTGGTGGACCCTTATGTGTTTATAAGCGGGATTTATATGCCGCAACGTATGGTGGATGGTTGGCAAATTACCAAATGAACAGTGGTACACTCGCTCAATGTAATTGGACTCCACAGCTCTATAAATGGTCAACTGCCACAAGTACAATTAATTTAGTCACGCATTTGCGTTACAGTTGGACAAACCAAGGAAATAATGGAAATTGGTATTTTCAGTTTAATCGTAGCTTGATGCCATTTAGAGGTGACATGTATATCACTGGTCAAATTTATAATCAACCGACAACTGGTTTTATGTTTCGTTTTAATAATCAATATGGTGCTACAGATACATCTTATTTTAACAACTATAGTATTACAAATGCAACCTCGTATGCATCCATTTATTATGGCTCTATGATTTTACCCATTGATAATCAGTCTCAGCGATTTTACAAGTATGGCGACAATGTCATTCAAAATTTTGGACGTGTAAATTTTAACAACGGTGCAACATATCCTGGAAATCGTCAGGAGTACAGCGCAGGTGCAGGAGGGATGTGTACCTACAAGGGCAGCCTTTGGTTACAAAGAGCAACTCAAATAATTGGCTCAAATACTTATGGAGCCAATTATGTGGAGATTTTCACAGGACCAACTGGTGGTCAATATAGTAACGCCACTGTTAAGACAGCGGGTCCCAGTCCAACAAATTGCAACACAGCAAACTTAATGATTGTGCACGATGGAAAACTTTTTTTGAATGCTTTTTCATCGAACGTTATTTATGAATGGGGCAATGGTACTTCACTCGACCAACCCTTTTCCACACTCGTCGGCGCACCCATTTTACTACATATTCGTAAAACGCCTATAGTCTCTCAGATGTATTTGAACGGAATACTTGTCGAAAATCAAGCGACCCCCTTATTCACATTTGCCGATCAACCAGCGAGAGAAATGTGGGTAGGTGGGGCGGCGGGCACAATGGCTGCAGGCATGTCTGACCCTGGCTCTGATCATATGGAAGGCGCAATTCACACTATTGTGCAATATAATCAAATTCTATCAACGCTCGATCGTCAGAAGGTCGAAGGAATTTTGGCGTGGACATATGGAATTCAGAATATTTTGCCTGCGTCGCATCCTTATCGGAATTCTCGTCCTTAACTAGATGTCGTTATCTTCTATTAGTTCATTAGCTCTGTGGCTGGATGCTACGGATTTAAGCACTATTACATTCTCTTTTGCTGGAAATGATATATTACAGTGGAACGATAAATCATCAAATGCCTATCAGTTCTTACCGGTTAGAAGCAATGATCGTCCGGTTATTAGTACAAACGGCACATCCTCCGTGGCTATTCTTTTTAATCAAACATCTTCTTTTCAGTTTATTTCAAAGACAAAAGTGAATCCCATTTCTACGCTCGATATGTATTGCGTGGTAACACCATATACGCTCCTAGGTCCGCGTCAGCCTATTTTAGATACACCTGATATCACCTTATCGGAGACAGATGGTCGATTCAATACACAAATCTATGCCGACGGAAATGAATTTTTTCGTTCGATTCCGATTCCGAACTACGCGCAGGGCACGGCGATTTATAAAGGTGAGCTCTATATTGGAACGTACGTAAATCAGAGCCCTAATTATTTACAAAAATATAATCGTGTGTCAAGGTCATTTGATTACTGGGGACCAGCAATGTCCAATAGCACAACGAGAGCTCTTGCAACGTATGATGGCAAATTATTTACATCTTCTGATTCATATATTGAATATTACAATCCTATCCTTGGGAGATTTGTTACAAGCAACATGGCTGTGTCAACAATTTCAACACAACAGGGTTCGACAAACTATCCTGCTATTCAGAAAGGTCAGCAAGCAATGTGTCTTGGTGTATATAAAAGAGAATTGTACACCACGAATGGCGGTTGGTTTGGACAATTTAGTTCAAATCAAGGTACCTCCTACCCGATTTCCTCATTCAACTATCCGCAATTATACAAAATTTCATCAAGTGCCACGAGCAGTGTACTACAATTAGTCACCACCTTTTCACTTGGTGGCTTCCGTTACAATAACTATGATAGTCAGAACTGGTTTCATTATTGCAGTAATTTATTTTCTTGGCGGGGCGACTTAATTATGTCAGGAAATGCCGGTTCTTATGGTGATTATACGACACGTTTTAATGGAACGACTGTTAATCAGAATGCGTTCGCAAGCGTTTCGCGGTACCCGTCGGTCTATTATGGTAACTTAATTCTACCTTCCAATGATGGATCTCGATTGTTTTTTTGGAATGATAATGTACAGAAAACATTTGCTCGTGCGCAATATAACAATAATGCAGGAACATCCGTTGGAAGCGGTGGAATGGTTGCCTATAGAGGACGACTGTATTGTATGACAAATGGATTTTATGGACCTGGTAATCCCACCGCATGTAATCTAGTTATGTCGTTTTCATATAGTAACGGTCCTTTCAGCAATGCCTTATTAACACAGGTCGGAACAAATAGTATAATATCAGTTGGAAATAACGCAGGTGCTCTTCAAATGTCTAATTTGATGATTATTCATGATGGTAAACTCTTTATAAATGGTGGTGCATACTCTGGTTTCGGAGCTTCAAACTGCTTTGAGTACGGAAACGGCATCACGTTAGATCAGTCGTTTTCTACACTGGTCGGTGCACCTATTCTCGTGAATATTCGTAAGTCGGCAACGGCGTGCCAGATGTATTTGAATGGTACGCTTGTACAGAACGAATATGTAAATTTTACATACAATAATACATATGCTCGTGAAATGTTTGTTGGTGGTGCTGCCGGTCTTATGTGTGCAGGAATGTCAGATCAAGGATCTGACCATATGGAAGGCGCAATTCATTCAGTTGTTCAGTATAGTAGCAATCTCTCCAATGCAGATCGCCAGAAGGTTGAGGGAATTTTAGCCTGGCAGTTTGGTATCCAGAATGTTCTACCACCCTCACACCCCTTTTATACTGTTCAGCCGACCTAAGGATTGTTACCTGACAGATCAATATTTCCAGATAAATCAAGTACAGGTATAGTTGGAGGAGGAATTACAGGCCACTGAATAACCCCATCAATTTCATCAATTATATTTTCGGGCGGTCCAAAAAGTTGTTTACCATATTCATAGCACTTATCATAAATATTGTCAGAAATATCGTGAATAAATTCATAGACTTGTTGACTATTCGGTAAGAACATTCCCTGGTATCCAGATAATTTTTCTTCGCGACTCCGATGAGCTTGCATAATCATGCGGCAAGTCCATCCTTTCGACTGCTTTGAGAGTGAAAAACCGAAAAGAGAGACATAGATATTTGTTAAGTAGTTCCCGTTACCTCCTGAAAATGTGATCGCCACAAATCCCATCTTTTTACTTCTTAATTGGGAGAAAAAAGAGGAGTTAAAAATGACGACTTACCTTAGGAGGGCATATGGACCTAGAAAAATATTCAACAAATCAATTACTTTTACGGAGTGACCGTATTACATTCGGTACAGTAAAACCATCGCGAATCGAGCGAATGGATATATTGCCCGATTTTAGTTTAACAAAACTCTATTTTGGACTCAGTTCAATTGTATCGACGAGTCAACTTTCGAATATAAATCATATTTATCCAGACAAGGCTGCATTTACATTTGATTTTCTAAATAAAAATCTTGGCATTGGAGGTATATCAAGCCCGCAATATTCTATTGATATAAGTTCATCCACGGGTATTCGTCTTCAGGGTGCTGGATCCTTTACAGGTGATGCAAAGGGACTCATTTCTGTGCCTACGGCTTCTTTGTTTAGTACATTACCATCATATACCTTTGGATCAAATACAATTCCTGTTACAGCTTTACAGAGTTCATCAGGACCCCTATATGGGTTTTCTGTTCCCACATATGCCTTATTTAGCACATTACCTACCTACCTATTTTCACCTCAGACTATTTCACTCTCCAGCTTGCAGCAACGTGGATCTGTAATCGCCGATGCATTTGTTGGTGATGGATATTTACTCTCTAATATTCCTTTATCAAATGTTGATAGTAAACGGGTTGGGAATTTTTTTCGGGATCATTTTATCCCTTTGAATTCTTTACAATCGACAGGTTCTTTAATTTTAACAGATTCAAATGCTGTTCTTTCTATTCAATCGGTAAGCACATTTTCTCTCGCAGCAAATTCAATTTCTTCTTCTAATCTTAACACACAAGGTTTCTTTGCTGAGGTTGCTAACATCAGTTCGCTGTCAGTGGATACCTTTAATATTTCATCAATATCCACCTCTTTTATTACAACAAGTAATCTTAATGCATATGGAACAATTTCAGCGGCAACACTCTCAGGTGACGGATATAATGTATTAAATCTAAATCCAGCCAATCTGGCAACTGTAATTCCGTCGGATAAGTTTGGATATCGCAAAATTGCTTTTGACGCCTTGAATCCCTATGGCACGTTTCAAGTCTTGGCAGGAGTGGTGAATTTTGCCGTGCCGACGAATATTACAGATACCTTGAATGTTGGAAAAGAGGCGAACTTTTTTTCAACTGTGAATGCTGCGTATTTTGCGGGCGATGGATCGCAGCTCACGAACTTACCTATGCGACCCTTGCAGAGCACAGTAGCAGGATTAGGTCAGTTTTACAATTCGACAATTCTTGTAGCGGGTGATTTTATTACATTTACATCGAATGGTAATAGAATTACAATTAATGTGCAACAAGGTGGTGGTGGTATTATATCTGCAGCAAATTTAACAAGTACAACAACTGGTTTAGGAACGCTTGGTTATTTGTCGTCGGCTGCAATTAGATTGTCAAGTATTATTTCAACCCCTCAGCTCAACAGTTCATTGAAGGGACTTGGAACAATGGGTTATATTTCAACTGTACCGTCTAGTTTTATCTCTAATTCACAGCTTTATTCGAGTCTAGCAGGTCTTGGTACACTTGGGTATATTTCTAGTTCGCAGTTAATCTCGACGTCTGAAGGATTAACAAGATATATTCAGTCATTCATTGATCCTGAGGAATTGGCGTCTACTGTAACTGGTCTTGGTACAGAAGGATTTGTAAGTACTATTGGTCTTTTATCTACATCAGAAGGGTTGGCAAATTATATTACAAGTTTTATTGATCCAAATGAACTTGCATCGACGGTAACTGGTATTGCCTCAGGAGAATTTATTTCATCGGTGGGGATTTCACTTTACCTAACAAGTACTTCACAGGGTCTAGGTTCACTCGGATATCTGTCTACCTCTCAATTAACAAGTACAGTCGTTGGATTAGGAAGTATTTATAATTCTACAACACTCGTTGCAGGCACGGGTATTTCATTCGATTATAATGCTTCGGGGGCGAATACAATTACTATTAATTCTTACAATATTCCTGGTAGTGGAGCCACAGGCGCAACAGGCGCAACTGGAGCGAAAGGTGAGACTGGAGATACAGGACCAACAGGCTCAACGGGCTCAACGGGCTCAACAGGAGCAACAGGCTCAACTGGCGAGACAGGTCAACCAGGCTCAACAGGCTCAACAGGCTCATCAGGACCTAAGGGTGATACTGGAGATACAGGACCGACGGGCTCAACGGGCTTGACAGGCTCAACAGGAGCAACAGGCTCAACTGGTGAGACAGGTCAACCAGGCTCAACAGGCTCATCAGGACCTAAGGGCGATACTGGAGATACAGGACCGACAGGCTCAACAGGAGCTACAGGCTCAACTGGTGAGACAGGTCCAACTGGCGAGACAGGTTTCACTGGAGCCACTGGTCAGACAGGTCTAACAGGTGAAACAGGTCCAACTGGCGAGACAGGTTTCACTGGAGCTACTGGTCAGACAGGTCTAACAGGTGAAACAGGTCCAACGGGCGAGACAGGTCCAACTGGTGAGACAGGTTTCACTGGCGAGACAGGTCCAACAGGTGAGATAGGTTTCACTGGAGAAACAGGTCCAACTGGTCAGACAGGTTTCACTGGAGCCACTGGTGAGACAGGTCCAACGGGCGAGACAGGTTTCACTGGTGAAACAGGTCCAACTGGGCAGACAGGTTT
>Ga0136641_1001395_pt1 | contig 10182 bp, 13 predicted proteins | sample EliLak1302023Y_FD_115312 | JGI IMG/M metagenome (GOLD analysis project Ga0136641, IMG submission 115312) | Freshwater microbial communities from Elizabeth Lake, Yosemite National Park, California, USA - 13020-23Y | ecosystem: Environmental > Aquatic > Freshwater > Lake ... | reverse complement strand
TGCATGTTGCTGCCTGGCCCTGAGGCACAGCAACTCGCCACCTACCTGGGTTGGTTGATGCACAAAACATGGGGCGGCGTATTGGCTGGCCTGCTGTTTGTGCTGCCCTCGCTGTTTATGCTCATGGGCTTGTCTTGGGTATATGTCAGTTACGGCGATGTACCTTGGGTGGCTGCGCTTTTTTTCGGTATCAAACCCGCTGTTATCGCCATCGTCTTGCAAGCGGTTCACCGCATAGGCGCTCGAACATTGCGCAATGTCAGCCTGTGGGCGATTGCCGGTTTGAGCTTTGCTGCCATAGGACTGTGGCAGGTTCCATTTCCTTGGACAGTGCTGGGCGCGGCTTTGGCGGGCGCGGTTCTTGGGGCAGTGGCACCCGCGCAATTTTCTTCAGCGGCGCAGCATGCCAGTGCTGCTGCATTGCCTGCTCGCTCTGCCGTGATTGATGATGACACACCTAGCCCTGCGCACGCCCAATTCAAATGGAGCCGCTTAGGCTGGGTTGTAGGCGCTGGGGTGGTGTTGTGGTTGCTACCGATGTGGGTTTTGCAATGGATGTATGGCGACGACAACACCTTGACCCGCATGGGTTGGTTTTTCAGCAAAGCGGCACTGATGACTTTTGGCGGTGCTTACGCGGTTTTGCCCTATGTGTATCAAGGTGCGGTAGAGACTTTTCAATGGCTTTCGCCGCAACAAATGATGGATGGCTTGGCGCTCGGTGAATCTACGCCCGGACCATTGATCATGGTCGTGTCCTTCGTGGGTTTTCTGGGTGGTTATGCGCATCCGGTTGCAACCGATGACCCGCTGTTTGTGTCTGCCTGTTTGGGCGCCATCGTGGCCACGTGGTTTACTTTTTTGCCTTCGTTCATCTTCATACTCGCAGGCGGGCCGTTGGTGGAAAGCACGCAAAACCAGTTGCGGTTGACAGCCCCTTTGACCGCCATCACGGCGGCGGTGGTCGGCGTGATGTTGAACCTGGCGTTGTTCTTTGCCTATCACGTGCTGTGGCCTCAAGGCATGTCTGGTCGTTTTGAATGGTTGTCCGCTGTACTGACCTTGGCTTGTGCGCTGGCTTTGCTGAGATTCAAATGGCCGGTATGGCGTGTGTTGGCCCTTTCTGCATTGGCAGGAACCATCACTTTAGGGATGGTCTGAACAACACGAAGTGCATTACGCCACTTGAATACCTAGCGTACCGAACACGCCAAAGTCAGCCAGCACATCATCACCCGCATTCAACACCACTGGCACCACGCAGGTACCCGTGATAACCGTGTCGCCTTGGCGCAAATGCATGCCATGACTCAACAATTCGTTGGCCAACCAAGCCAATGCCTTGCGCGGGTCGCCCAGCACATTGGCGCCACTGCCCTGCGCTTGAACCACACCTTGTTTCAAAACTTGTACTGCGTGCTGACTCAAGTCCAGATCACGCCAGGGATAACTGACCGCCTCACCCAACACCAATTGGTTGGCGCAAGCAAAGTCTGCCAGCAACATGGCTTCGCCGATGTGAACAAAGTCCTGCCAGCGTGAGTCTGGAATTTCAATCGCCAAATGCAAGTCCTGCACATGGGACATGACTTCTTCAGTCGTCAACGCAAGTGGGGAGTTCGCCAGCACATCCCTACCTATGCGAAAAGCAAATTCGGGCTCCATCACGCGCATGAGATTGTGTGTCAAGCTGATGCTCGCGCCAGGTTTCAAACAACGTGAAGTCAACAATCGCCCGGCCAGTGGGCCGCTGACACCGATGTGCTGTTGACCGGCAATGCTGGTGGCCGCAATTTTCCAGCCCATGGCCGATTCACCCGTGGCTTCAAACAATGCCTTTTGTGCGGCGTAGCCTTGCGCCCTGTCAGTTGGCTGCGGCAGCGAGTTATCGGGTGTGGCTAATTGCCTTTTCTGCTGCCATGCTGGCAAAAGTTGCTCTGTCAAGGCTTGGTATGAGGAAGTGGGCATGGAAACTCCGTTGGCTTGGGATCACAAAGCATACGAGACACTCAAGCTGAAAAAACATGAATCGGTTGGATTTTTTATCTTGTCTTCAGTTTATAGGTTTTGCACAAGAAACTCTGCCTGCCAACAAATCGCAGAGAATGGACCATCACTTTGAATCGCTGGATATGAAAAAATTTTGTTGTATGGCTTTGCTGTGCGTCGGCTTGAACTGCCACGCCGAGTGGACCCTGTTCATGGAAATGGAAGACGGCACATGGTATGTAGATCTCGCCAGCCGCAGCGCCGATGCACAACCACGTATTTGGACTTTGTTCGATCACAAAACTCCCGTAGGTGCTTTTGGTGTGCGCTCGGTCAAAACCTGGTTGGAGACTGATTGTCAGGAAGGCTGGTTGCGTGAAAAGTCATTGGTGGTATTCAACGATCAAATGGCGCGGGGCTCTATATTGCGAAACACTTCGCCAGGGACCATGAAAATATTCCCCCAACCCGGCAGTGCTTACGAAAAAATTTCCCAATCTCTTTGCCAGAAATGAATCATGGCGGTTCGCAATTCGCATCATGTCTATGTGGTGGAGCTGCATCCGGATGTATGGTTTGAACCGAAATTCAAACGCAGCAACCCTGACTACGTCTCAGGTCAACCATTTGTTTATGTAGGCATGACCGGGCTTGATCCAGACACACGGTTTGATAACCACAAAGCAGGCATCAAAGGCAATGTGTTTGTTCAAAAGTATGGATTGCGGTTGATGACCGAGCTGTTTGAGCACCTCAACCCTATGCCTTATGGAGATGCGCAATACATGGAAGTCGATCTGGGTATCAGGCTCAGACAAGCGGGATATGGCGTCTGGCAAGCCTGAACCTTTCAGCTGAAGCTTCTCCAAATATCTCAGGGTTTTTACTATGAAGATTTTGTTAGATTATTCAAAATTTCATTTTGTTATGATTAAATTATCAAATTAATTTGATTTAACAAATTTATTTCAAAGGTACCAACCCATGAATTCAGTCAATCCTCATGCACATGCCGACACTGGTTTGATGCGAAACATATTCACAGTTCCCACCAGCAAGGCCTTCACCCGTTGGGTGGCCGTGATCAATTTTTGGATTCTGATGTCCTGCTTGTCACTGGCGGGGGAAACGGTTGAACCCTATGCCTCCGAACATGCTAAGTATTTCTTACTGATTGAATATTTCGCTGTTTTCTTCTTCACCATCGACTACCTAGGCAATCTGTATTTCGCCAAGGATCGCGTCAAGTATTTCTTCAGCTTCTGGGGTTTGGTCGATTTGATTTCTATTTTGCCCAGCTATCTCATGTTGATGAACCTGACCGCCTTGCAAGGCAGTAAGGTGTTCCGCGTATTGCGTGTGGTGCGGGTGTTGCGGGTGCTGAAAATGGCACGTATCGCCTTACAAGCGCTGGAACACAAAGTGGAGACTTCCAACCCCATTTTGACCAACCTGAAAATCTATTTCATCGCTTTGTTTTCGGTGGTGATGATCTCCAGCACACTGATGTACTACGTTGAGGGGAATTTGTACTCGCCTGAAGCCATGGCCGCAGGTCAGGCTGCTTTTGATGCGCAACTGAAAATCACACCTCTGCCAGAAAACGCCCCCCCTGGCGCTGAAAAATTCATGCCTGTCGACCCCATCAGTGGCAACTCGATTCCCGAAGACAAGCGTTTTTTCACATCTATCCCTACTGCCATGTGGTGGTGCATGGTGACCCTGACAACTACTGGTTACGGCGACATGTTTCCGCTGACTTTCGGCGGGCGGGTGATTGCCTCTATGACCATGTTGATGGGCTTGGTACTGTTTGGTATTTTGTTGAATATCGTCGGTAAAACCATCATGGTGCTGCTGTTTGGAGAAAGCCTCACGGATGACAATACCACCCCTGCCACTCGCGAAGCTATTTTGAAAATGATGGTGCAGCGCCAATGGATCAGCGAACACCGCGCCTATGAAATTGAGTTAATGTCTGAAGAAGATATCAAGAAAAATTGCAAAAATCTTTGATGTTTGCATGCCAGCCGCATGCGGCTTATGATGAAGCAAGCCTCGTCTTTACCGGCGGGGCTTTTTTCATCTCTGATTGAACATTGATGTTTGCTGTTAACCGTAAGACTTCAAAGCCATGACTCTGAAAAAATTTGCCCCTTGGAAAATCCAAGCCGATGACCGTTTCGAGCTGTCGGACATATCTACCCGACTGCCGGTGAACAAAAAAGAAATCGACGAAAGCAAAGGACTCAAGACATTGTTTGAGCGGCTCAACAAAATGCAAAACACTTTGTATGCAGCCAAAACCCATGGTTTATTGCTGGTATTGCAAGGCATGGACACCGCCGGTAAAGACGGCGTGATTCGTCATGTATTCACGCATATCAGTCCGCTGGGAGTTCGGGCGCAAGCCTTTGCTGCCCCATCCGAAGAAGAAAAGCACCACGATTTTTTATGGCGCATACACAGCAAGCTACCAGCCAAGGGCGAGTTGGTGATATTCAACCGAAGCCACTATGAAGATGTATTGGTGCCTCAAGTCAGGGGTTGGCTCAGACCAGCAGCCATTGAAAAGCGCTTGGCACACATACGCAACTTCGAAGCCATGCTGCATGATGAAAATATCACGGTGCTGAAATGTTTTTTACATATCTCCAAAGCGGAACAGAAAAAACGTTTACAAGCCCGAATGGAAGATCCGCAAAAACAATGGAAATTGCAAGCCTCCGATTTTGAAGACCGCAAACTGTGGCCGACATTCATGCGCGCTTACCAGCAAACACTGTCAGCCACCAGTACCAAAGAGTCTCCTTGGTACATCATTCCAGCAGACGATAAATCAGACAGAAACCGGTTTTTGGCCGAACTGCTTGTCGCTACTGTGGAAAACATGAAATTGAAAATGCCTTCACCCAGCATGAAGCCTGGAAGCTTCAAACTCGTTTGAGAAAGACCACCAAAACAGCCAAGGCAGCAATAGCTATCCAAATGGCTTTGTTGTTAGCCATGATGAATTTCAAAACACGGTCTTCCATGCTGGGGGGACTTGGATTTTCTTCAGCCATCAGTTAGCCCTTGCCACCCAGACCGTGGCACCCTCAGCGCCGTAGTTTTCAATGTGAGGGATATTTCGCGCCAAACGGAACGGGTCTCCGGCTTTAAGCAGGATGACCTTGTCGTCGACGGTTAACTTGAATTCACCGCGTACCACCAGTGCGCTGACATCAAACGGATGGGTATGCGTATCGACCACGCGGTTCGGTTCCCATTCGCGCTCCAGCACTTCGTCAAATCCTTCTTCGACAGACGTTGCGGTAAATTCTTCAAAGGTTGTGTTCATGGTTTGACTTCTTTCTTAAGTTCAAGATTTCCAATCTAGCATCATCTTCAAGCACTGCGGATCGGCAAATGCCACCTGATAGGCTTGCACCGCCTGTCCGAGTTTATAGGTATGGGTGATCATGCCCTCCAGCGATAACTGCCCTGTCTCCACCATGCGGGTCACCGCCAGTAAATCGTGTTTTTTCCATTGAGCAGCGGCACGAATATGTGCTTCACGCATGAATGCGGGCGCGAACGCGAAACTTAAATCCTCTTTGTAAAAACCAGCCAGTACCACCTCGCCGCCAGGCGCCAATCGCATGATCAGTTGGTTGAGCAAACTGCTGTCGCCACTCACGTCATACACAGCTTTGTAGTCTTTGCGTGCATCGTCGTTCGGATGCATGACGGTGTAACCCTCGGCACCGCTTTGTCGAACTGCTTGGGTTTCCCATACCGTAGGCGCCGCCCCGCCCAAGGCGACAGTGATACGTGCCAGCAAGCGGCCCATGACACCATGGCCGACGATGAGATCAGGCAGGATCATGGGGTTGCGCTCGCCACCCAAGGCAATCGCGTGGTAACAAGTGGCTGCCAGCGCCAGCAGCACCGCTTGGGGGCCGAGGTCTGGGTGCACCTTGACCGCCCGGTCGTGTGACACGATCAGACGAGAGCCGGCTCCACCAAAAATATTTCGTACGCCCTGAAACGTGTAAGAACCGGGAACAAACACATGGTCGCCGACTTGCACCGATACACCTTCGTTGACTTTGCTGACCACACCCACGGTTTCATAGCCTGGCACCAAGGGATAACCCAAACCAGGAAATGGCGGCATGCTGCCGTCCCACAACAGGCGTTCGGTGCCAGTGCTGATGCCGCTGAACGTGACGTCCACTTCTATGTCGCTGGCTTCAAAAGCCTTGACCTCTAAGGTTTGTATCGACAGTTGTTGTGGCGCGTCGAAAACTACGGCTTGGGCGGTGTTACTCATGATGTTCGTCAAAGTGTGGGAGCTTGTTGCGTCAAAAAAGCTTGGGTCATGCGGTTGAAGCGGTCTGCAATTTCAGTCATAGGCACATGACCGCAGGCTTCAATGATTTCATAATGGGCATACGGTAAATGCTGCTTCAAGATGTCGACATGGTCCACGGGTAAAAATTTGTCATGGCGGCCCCAGATAACCAAAGCGGGACAACGTATGGTGTCCACTCTTTTTAAAAATTCTTCTCTGGGTTTTTGCGGAAAACCACTGAACCCCAACATGACGCGCAGGGTTTTCAAAAAGACAGCTTGCGCATTCGGGCGTCTGGCCAATGCCACTTTTTCAGCCACCAACTCGCGTGTCACGAATCCGCTGTCGTGGAATGCCAGTTTCCAAATCATCCCCAAGCCAAAATGACTTGGCCGTGTCAACCATTCACCCAGCTTGGGCAAACTGGCCAAGCGGAAATTGAACAATGTGGATTGCCCCACGCCCGCAGGCGCGGATAAAACCAATGAAGCCACACGCTCGGGATGCATGGCGGCGCACTCCAGCGCAATACGACCGCCCATGGAATTGCCCACCATGTGCACCTTGTCCAATCCCATAGCGTCCATGAACGCAAACACAAAAGTGGCTTGCGATTGCATGTCATAGGCGGCATCTACTGGCAGGTCACTCAAGCCTGAACCGAGCAAGTCCAGTGCGATGACACGGTGCTGCTGCGACAGTGCATGGATAGTGTGTTCCCATTCGAGCACTGAACAACTGATGCCATGAATCAGCAACACGGTTGAACTTGCATTGCCCTGCGCCCAATAACGGATGCGGTGGTTGGCCACTTGAATGAACTGGTCAGCAGGTCTGGGTGTCATGGCTGTGAGGAGATGAATGGATGAAAGCAAGTGGGTGGGTCTGTCCACCACTATGCGGGAAAAAAGAAATTTCATTTTCACACACCGTTATTAGGCTGATCCACGAACACCAAGGCCGCCAACGACAGCCAAGCCCGCACGGTGTGAGACGTATGCAAGGGTCAGCACAGAAGTTGCCGCTGACACACAGGCGAAAAAAAACAAGAGTTGTCTAGCTATTTGGATGTACAGAACAATGGGTCGAACCCAATGATTTTTGATATTTATAAATTTGTTCGAATCTATTAAATATTTAATGAAAATGTTTAATATAGAATAAATTATTGATTTATTTGTATTTTTTTGATGATGACCACAAATCCTGAAAAAAAGGTATGACAAATTTGAATTGGGTGTTCGGATTTACATTGGTACTGGCCATGGGCATCGGCGCCTACAGAGGTTGGTTACCGCAGGCCTTATCCATGCTTGGTTTTTTTGTGGCTTTCTTGGGTGTGATTTATGTCGGGCCTTGGATAGCCAGACACTTGCCACTGAGTGGCCCAGGCGAACCTTTTCGTGATGATGTGGGCGCTTTATTGGCTTTGCTGGTGACTTTGTATGTAGCGCATTTGGGCGTCAGGTTACACAAACACATATTTACCCACAACGGTGTTCAACCTGCGCACCGTTCATTGGGCGCGGTTTTCGGGCTGATATCTGGCATGCTGGTATGTTTGGCCATGGGTAGCCTGATTGAGTTGACCGAGCTGAGAGACCAAGATTGGTGGCGCTTGTCTCTGGAGAAAAACATCACTACTTTTGTTTTGGAACATCTGTCCAAAAGCGTGAAAACCTAATGTGACTGCGACAGGCTGCCGCTGTCTTTCATCACGACTTTGACGGTTTGAAACGCTTTGTCCAACTGAGCCACTGTTTCTGCCACCCCATAGGTAGCGACCAGCATGCCGAGTACAAAAGCAAGAATATGGCTCATATGCACTTTCAGTAAGCAGACGAACTTGTCTGTCATGCACTGGTATCGGACGCAAGCAGCGAAAACTTGAGTCGACCCCCATTTAAAAACGGATGGGCTGAGAAATTGGGGTCAGTTTCCAATTAATTCTTGCGCTCAGGAGCATTTAAGCGCTGAATGGTGAGAGCGCATCGTTGCTCAATCAACACGATGATTTCTTCAACAATCTCATGTTGCGCAAACTCATTTTTGGGGTCCTCTTGGAGTTGACGCGCTGTCACAGGCAACGATTTCGCCAAATCCAAGATCCGCTTTTTGGCCTGTGGTTTGGCAAGCCCAGCCTCTTGCGCAAATTGCTCCCAGTGTCTTGCATAAACCTCTGTGAATTTGTACTCGCTGCCAATTTTCATTGCCATTTTCACTGCTAGTTTTGGGTAAACAGCCGTCGAAAGCGTGTCGTAAAACGGCGATAAAACAGGCCCATTTAGTGAGTACAACAATGAGAAATTTTTCCCATGCGCATCATGATTACCGATCAAAGCATTGAAGATCACGTAATCAAGCAATCTCAACAAATGTGGCGCACTGGGTCTCGTCACCCGTCGAACAAGATCAAAGCACTGCGCCAAATTGGGACCACCTTCGTTTTGATATTTCATCTCAGAAACGACGCCTAGCGCTTGGCAAAAATCTTCTTGATGAAGACGTTCCCGAGTTCCACCCGAGCCAAGGATTCGGTCGTATCGATCAATCAGCAAAAACTCACGGTCTTCTACTTTGTGTATCAACGCGTGAGCAGGCGCGAGTTGCATTGCCTCAGCCAATGCCATGCAAAAACCTTCATTGGTGACACTTGCTTTAACCGCTTGAATAGCAGGCTTCAATATATGAGAGCTTGGCGTGCCGTTGAGCGGCAAACCAATGCGCGTTCCATCAAAAATAACTGGCAACTTATCCTGCGCTCCAGCGAGAGAGAGTCGCAAGCCGTCTTTGCCTGCCAGCATTGGACGATGTGGCAACTCATCCAAGATCCCTAACAGCTCAACGTCTGTTAACCAATGAATGTCATCTTTATGTGGAAGTTGAGACAGCGCTGTTCCTTGCTCCAAAAACGTCACGGCACCCGCACACTCACCACCAAGGTGGTCCAACAACGCAAATTCATTTTGTCCTGACACATGCAACTGCTGAGCGATCAGTTGGCGCATTCTTCCTTCGGGCAGCAAGCCCGCAAAGAATGGGCGGGCTATGTGATCATCAAAGTGCTTCGTTTGTAAAGGCATGGAGCAAGATAAAGGCATCGCATTGGGTCTTTGCAGCCATTCAGGTGTGTATGCAAAGTCAAGTCGTCCATTGACCAACCCCAATGTGCCAACATGCTCTTTAAATAACCAGACATCTAATTTATGAGCCACGTCTGGAGACCTCATTCACAGAGGATGGCAAACCATCCAAGTCAATCACCCCACCGAGTGCATCGATCACTCGCAGGACCGAGTCAAGTCGAACCGTTGGTTTTCCACTCTCCAGATCAACGATGAACCGCACCCCGACCCCGGCAGCCAATGCCAATTGAGGCTGCGTAAGCCCAAGCCGCTTTCGTGCAGATCGAAGAGCGTCACCAAGTTCTTGAGGAGATTTGATCGCAGTCATGGTCTTCATAATTTCCCGTTCGGTAAATTATGAAGCAATTTCTTAGATGAGGCAACTAAATATCCTGATCGGGAAACAAACGCTTCGAATGAAGATTGTTGACCAATAAATGTACCGATCGGGAAATTTAATTACCCATGTCCAGTGCAAATAGACCCATCTCCGATTTCAAATGACTTTCTTAGGAACGCACAGGTCATTCGCAAAAAGGGGCTCCAAACCCTTGTGTTTGCCAGTCGCGGGACGGGTCTTGAGGGCTGGCTAGAGAACTGCCAATTCGCGAAGAGAACAAAAAACCCCGCCAGTTCTCACCAGCGGGTTTGCGCCGAGGCGGAAAAAATTACTTGGTGTTTTTCTGAATGAAATCCGCCATGCGTTTCAAACCGCCCTTGATGGCTTCATCA
>Ga0136641_1001394_pt1 | contig 10183 bp, 20 predicted proteins | sample EliLak1302023Y_FD_115312 | JGI IMG/M metagenome (GOLD analysis project Ga0136641, IMG submission 115312) | Freshwater microbial communities from Elizabeth Lake, Yosemite National Park, California, USA - 13020-23Y | ecosystem: Environmental > Aquatic > Freshwater > Lake ... | reverse complement strand
TGGGTTTCGATTTGTGCTGTCTTTTTCTGGCCTATGATTCTTATTGCTGCTGCGATCGTTGCACCATTTGTCATTCCGTTTGTCCTTGGGATTTGTAAGAAGAACAAAGATAAAAAGAACGGTTGACATTTGCCCAAAAATCGTGTAGTGTTAATTATAAGCTGAGAAAACGGAGATACAAAATGATCTACACTCTCAAGATTTATCGTTATGATCGTCGCTGCAAGAGCGATGAACGCTTTGTTGGTTCGTATGATTTCGACCGCAAGGACGATGCTGCGATGGACCGTGAAGTCAACGCTCTCCGTGGGGCTGGTTACTTTGACGATATGTTCCGCATTGAGTATGCTCCCAAGTACATCACTGTCACAAACCTCATGAGTGGTAAGGATGTGCAGATTGCTGCCGATACTCCTTGGAACTGCCGTGTTGATTCCGAATCCTACTGGAGCAACTAATATGAAGACCATCGAATATTGGCAGGTTGAGGAAAGCTATGACCGAGACAGTAAGGAGATTGGAAACTTCTCTAGTGAAGCTGTTGCAGAAGAGGTAGCAACCAAAAATAATAAAATGTATCGCAGGGTACATAAACGTACCTTCACTATCTTTGACAGTGTTGAAGATTTTGATAATAACACTCGTGAAAAGATTCGTCAGAGGGCGCTTGCTAAGTTGTCCGTCGAAGAAAAGATTGCATTGGGAGTTAAGTAACATGGTAGCTGATATTAACCGCGCAGTTGGTAAGGAGTAAATAGAATGCGATACACGGGTTTGTTTGAAGATTTTGAGAACGTTCGTACAACACAGCCATATATTCTAGGCAAAATTGTAGACGAAGCTCAGAACTATATTGAGTATCTTGAAGTTAAGGAAGATACGCTTGAGCGTCTTATCGACTACCTTAATCGACTTGATGAATCTCCACTAAATGAGACCAAGGCTGAAATCCTGGATCATCTTGCAACTCTTCTTCCTGCTGAATAAGGATACTATATTATGTTTAAGAAGTTTACGATTGCCTTTATGGCTGCTCTGATGGTTGCCACTCCTGCTATGGCAGGTAAGTTTGGTGGCGGTAGTTCATTCTCAAGTTCACGTAGTTCATTTAGCGGATCCAGTTTCCGCTCAAGTAGCTTCGGCTCTTCGAGCTATCGTCCAACCACTTCGTATCGCTCAAGCTATACAGCACCTCGACCCGCTGCTTCTGCTTCCCGGTTCAGCTCAGGCCCGTCATATAATATCACACGCCCTGCTCAGTCGACTGTGGTGAGTCGTTCTACGGCAACCTATGGTCGTTCTTATGGTGGTAATACATATAACAATTACAACAATGGCGGTGGTGGATTCGGTAGTTCGTTCAGTGGAGCATTCACGGGTTCGATTCTAGGTAATATGATCATGGGTGGTGGTTACCATCAGCCTCCTGTCATTGTGGCTGGTGGCGGCGGCTACGTAGCACCTGGTGGGTATGACGGTGGTGCACCTATTGTATATTCTAGTGGACCAGGAATCTTTTCCATGATCTTCTGGGGCTTTGTAAACATTCTCACACTGGTTGTTTTTGCGGCTCTACTTGTCTGGCTTATTCGCAAGTTTATCTTTCGAAAGTAAAATTATTTAAAAAACTAAAAAGTGCGGTGTTTTTCAGACTGCCGCACTTTTAGTTGATATTTCCCAGAATAAATTATACTTAATCCTTGTAATTTATTCTATATTATGAGACCATACATTATGTCTAAGTACCATACGCCTAAAACAATCAGCGATCGAATTGCTAAAAATTTTACTATGTGCTTAAGGTGGATAGCCGATACATTTTTTCTAAAACAGTATGGACATCGCGCAGTTGTATTAGAAACTGTGGCGGCTGTACCAGGAATGGTTGGTGGCATGTGGACTCATCTTAAGAGTCTTCGGCAAATGAAAACAGGTTATGGTCCAAAAATTCGTATGCTTCTAGCAGAAGCTGAAAATGAACGTATGCATCTGATGACATTCATTGAAATTATTCAGCCTAATTGGTTTGAACGGGTTCTAGTTCTTTTTGTTCAGTTTATTTTCTGGCATGTATTTTTATTCATATATATTTTCTTTCCAAGAACAGCACATAGGATTGTAGGCTATTTTGAAGAAGAAGCGGTTATTAGTTATACAGATTATCTAGCTCAAGTTGATGCCAATCCGGATCTTAATATACCCGCTCCTCAATTAGCTATAGACTATTGGAATCTGCCGGCTAACGCCAGACTCAGAGATGTTATTATAGCTGTAAGAGAAGACGAACAAGGTCACAGTAAAGTGAATCATGCATATGCAGATGATTATGATAGAAAGGACAAGGAATAATGAAAAATGCTGTACTGACGAGTTGGAATTTTATTTTCGACTATAACAAAAGCCCATTGCGTCATATTCCAGAAGGTAACATTCGCCACATGGTATATCAACTGTTGGGTTGGATGTGGGCAGTTTCGTTTTCTATCGCGATCGGAAGTTATACATTTCTTGCTGCGAGTTTGATTGGGCATGCAGTTCTTATTGGCGCAGCAGCAATGACAGTTGCTGTATATTCTATGGCAACTGTTAAGCCAGAAAAATTTAGGATTGTACTGGGACGAAGACCTGATGGGGAACATATTTAATGTTTGTAGTACTGATTGTGCTTGTAGCACTGGCTGCTGGACTCACACTTGTTTCGTTACTTCGTGGTCTCACTGCTTTCTCTCAAGATCAGACTCCAGAGTCATATGCCAAGCAGACTCAAATGATGGCTGCACGGGTTAAATGGCAAGCAATTGCAGTCTTACTCGTTGTAATTGTTTCTATCTTTTTTTCTAAGTGATCCGTGTGGTTTAAAATTAACAGTTGACATTTTTCTCACAATGGATTATACATAATCTATAGGAAATGGAGATTGAGTGATGACTTTTGAAGAATGGTTTGAACAAACTTTTTGTAAAGACTACTTTCCTAAAGGACAGCGTCCGCTGTATGAGGTAGTAGCTAGGAAGGCTTGGGATGCTGGTCATCACCAAGCTTATTTTGAATGCACTCCTAATTGGGGATGAACAATGTCTAATCGTTTTGTAATCAGTGATACCCACTTTGGTCATACTAACAGTTGGGAAAAGTTCAAGCTGCCTAACGGTGATCCTCTGCGCCCATTTACCTCTACCGAAGAGATGGATGAGACTATGGTCGAGCGTTGGAATGCCAAGGTTGGACCGAACGATGTGGTCTACCATCTGGGTGATGTTGTGATCAACAAGAAGTCACTACATCATGTAAAGCGACTGAATGGCAAGAAGCGGCTGGTCCGTGGTAATCATGATATCTACAAGGATCATGACTATCGTGACGTTGGTTTCGATAGCCTGTATGGTGTCCGTGTGTTTGTGGACAAGTTTATTCTGAGCCATATTCCGTTGCATCCTGACTGTGTGACGGATCGCTTTCGTGTCAATGTCCATGGGCATCTGCATGCGAATGAGGTTATGAAGCAAAAAATTAATGGGATTGGGTCATTGGTTATTGATCCTCGCTATCTGTGTGTTTCTGTCGAGCATACCAACTATGAGCCTCTGTCCTTAGACGAGGTAGAAGCTCGTATTGCTGCTCGTTGGGAAGCAACTAGTTATACTGGCCCTGAGTACGCTTGGGGTAATGGGAGTGGGCCAGGCTGATGGAAGGGTTTAGAAACATCAAGGTTAAGACTGAAAAGCCCGATTGGACAAAGTTTCAACCTCTAACAAATGCTACAAAGGGCATTGAACCGAAATTTTTGGAACTTTTTATTCACTCAAAGTTGAAATAATGCAATACATCAAACTTCAGACGAGGACACGATAATGTTTATTGAAACGCCTAAAGATGGCTATCATTTTACTGAAGCTCAGATTCGTACGATTGAAGAGCTTAAGAATGCCAAGTATATGGGTTACTGGTGCACTAAGCGGCTGAATGGCGAATCGTGGAATGAACGTCCTGTTGATGTATTCTATCAAGAGAATCCAGACATTGCCGCTGGTCATTCCAATTATTTTGGTATGTTTATGCAGGACAATATGGTCTACATTACCAACGCTGAGTCTTGCTTCTCCGAACCTATTATTGGTTCGGTGTGTGAAGATGGCGAAGTTATCGTCTCTCGTTATCGTCATGACTATGTAGCCAAGAAAGGCGCTATGATTGACGGCGGTCGGGACTACACACGAACCAATATGTGCAAGACTACCAGAGTGATTGTTGATGGTGGTGAATTTGTGATCGTACCTAATGTCGTGGAATAATGTAATCACCAACGATGTCTTAATGGATATCGTTGAGAAGATCCGAAAAGAGCCTAAGGAACTCCACTTTGATGAGGAGTTGTTTGCTCCCTGCTATATGATTAAGGAAGAATACCTTACTTCTTGTAATGAAGCTTTTACATGGATTTCACCTACTGGATCAGGTCCTAGCGGTACTATCTCTAAGGCTGTAGATCATCCAGCATTTGCTGCACTCCGAAAGCATCTGGCTGTTCGTGGTTATATTGAAATGGAGACTGGTTGGGTTAATGGGGATAGAGTAACTAAGCCATTTCATCTTAACGAGGTTCCGTTTAATGTAGGTGACAAGTTTGTATGTGCATCTGCTATGGCTGGACACATTAAGTTTCATAAACGTCGTAAAGAATTAACTCGAGGACATTACGACTATGCCTAAAGGAAATTAATATGAAGATTGTATACCCAGAAGAGATTATGACTGCTAGAATTAAAGAACTTGAATCAAAGGTTGCATTTTACGACAAGATCTTTCTACACTCTTTTGCTGCTGATAAAGTTGGTGATATTTACTTTATCTGCGGGCAACTTGGTGAAGTGGACTCAAATGGACTCCCAGATAAGCTCATGATTTGTCCAGCATATGGTGTTGATTGGTTTCAGATTTACGAGAAGACTAATCAAACAGAAGGAACAGAATGGTGATAGTACTTTATAGACTCTTTATTATGCTGCCATTGGCACTTATTAATGTTTCAACTTATCGGTTCTTCGTTTATAATATCACACCAGGACCCTTCGTGTTGGGACTAGTACTTTCAGCTGCATTCCTTTATTACCTAGATCTTCTTGTGAATACGTTTTGAGTAATATGTCAACAGGTAACGACTTCTTTGATGAATCCCTTGATATGCTTGCATATGGACTAGCACATATGAAGGAAAGTGGATCTTCAACACAAGAGCTAAGGGAATTGTGTTCCGCATATATAAGTGCTATTAGTAAGTTTATGGATGAATATTTAGAGGATTAATTATGCCTAAGTTTATGATTACTACAGTTTCAACTTTTACTCACAAGTATGTAATTGAGGCTGACTCTGCTGAATTGGCAAATGAAGAGTGGCGCAAACTTGATGAAAATGTTTATGAAGATACTTATGCTGATTGTTGTGAAATCTCACAAATTTTTGAAGGTGAACATTTAGTAAAAACTACTGAAGTAAACGATGATGAAATTATCATAGAAGCCGATGAGTATCTGAAAGATTTTGTACTCAATCGTGTCAGAAAAGTGCCACATTAAGACAATCGAGGATAAATAACCAGCTATTGCCTAATGGGATAGCTATTTTACACTTGCTGAAAAGGAGAATGTCTATGTTTATTAATAAAGATTTTGATAAGTTTTTTGTTGGGTTCGATAATCTTGTAAAGAAAGTTTCTGAACAAACCGAACAAGCACTCAAGGCTGCCGCTTCGAACTACCCACCTTATAATATTAAGAAAGTAGACGAAAATAAATACATCATTGAGATGGCGGTAGCAGGTTTTGGCAGACAAGATCTTGAACTTGAACTTGCAGACTCAAAGCTCGTAATTAAAGGTAATGTTAAGTCCGGAGAACCAGCAGAACAAGATTCAATGAATGAGTGGACATGGCCTCAGATTCTTTATCAAGGTCTTGCATTTAGACCATTTACAAGAACATTTACACTTAACGATAATGTAGTCATTAAGAATGCCGATTTAGTAAATGGTATTCTTCGTATTATTCTTGAATATATCGTTCCGGAAAATAAGAAGCCAACAAAGATTAACATCGAGGAAGGAAGTTAATATGCATACATCGCCAACAGTTCGATTTTCAAGAATGAGTGTAGCTGTTATACTTAGTATGATTCTTATGATCTATGGTATGATTTTTGCACTGTAAATAAAACAAGAAGGGGAGCAATTTAGCTCCCCTTTTTAGTCAGACCCAAGAATAGAATAATTTAGTCTTTACTAGACGATCATCAAGACCATTAGTCCCACCATTTATTCGTTTAGTCAAAGCAGTAATGGTAGTATCATTAACACCTTTATCACAAATAGCCCAAAGACCATTCTGTTCAAAAAAGAATAAAGCGCTTTCAAATGCTAGTTCATTTGATACTTTATCTGGATTGTCGGCTTGACCAAACTTGGCATAATTTGACTTACCTGTCAGTTGAATAGCACCTCGGCCTCTATGCTTCCAACCATCGCCTGATGCTTCATCTCCATTACCCATACGATTCGCATAGACTCTATTGGCAATACGCTGTGGGTTTCTTGCATAACCGGCGGTTGATTCAATAGTAGGAAAATACTTCTTGAAAGTCTTGGTTAGACCTTCGGCTGAGTAGTTTAGATTCTCTTCAAAGAGTCTAAAGTTACCTGTCTCATGAGCACATTGCCCAAAGAAGTGTGCAGCCCGTTCGTTGGTGAGTTTAAAATAAGTTCGAGCCGCTTTATAAGTACCTGGACCCCAAACTCCATCTGCGGTTACTCCGCATTTCTTTTGAAGTTCAACTATCGCTGACATTGGTTTTCTTCTTTCTTGGTTTTTTAGGCTTAGGTGTTTCCTCTACTTTAACCGCCTTTTCTTCAGATTCAATGATTTCAATAAGTTCATCTACAAGTTTTAATTTATTTCCAAAAATACAAGCTTTTAAATAGTTCCATAGTTTAAGCATAATTAAGTCCTTTATTTAGTTGACATTTTTATTAACATGGTATATTTATAGGTAATAGGCAATTAGGAGTGATCATGCAGTTTTATACGAACGTAGTCCAACATAAGAATAAGATGTTTGTCCGTGGCATTGAAAATGGTAAGCCAGTCAAGCGTATCTATGATTACTCGCCATATTTATTCATTCCTACTACTAAAGAGACAGAGTTTAGGACACCAACTGGTCAACCCGTTGGTAAGATGGATTTTGATTCCATCTGGGATGCTAGAGAATTTGTAAAGCAGTATGATAATGTCGAAGGTATGCCAATCTATGGCATGACTAACTTTCTATATCCATTTATCTTTGATCACTTTCAAGGCGAGGTCAAGTATGATCCTTCGCTTATTTCAGTTACATCCTTGGATATTGAAACCAAGGTTGGCGATGAAGATATTGCTACTTCCATTCAAACTACACCGAATGAAGTAACTGCCATCACAATCAGTCGGAATGGTCTCAAGACTGTTTTTGGTTGTGGTGATTTTAAGACTGATGATCCTAATATTACCTATCTAAAGTGTCGTGACGAACAGGCTCTTCTACAGACCTTCTTGAGTGTCTGGAATTCGTCGGATTATTCACCTGATGTTCTCACGGGTTGGAACGTAGAGTTCTTTGACGTACCATATCTAGTTGGTCGTATTATCAAGATCCTTGGTGAGGAAGCGGTCAAGCGACTAAGTCCTTGGGGACTTATCAGACCATATGAAGTTGAGATCAAAGGTAAGAAGGTTACTTCATATGAAATGAAGGGCATTGCCGTTCTTGACTATATGGCTCTCTACAAGAAGTTCACATATACAAATCAGGAGTCATATCGCCTGGATCATATTGCGTCAGTAGAACTTGGCGAGAAAAAGATCGACTATAAGGATGAAGGTTATGTAAACCTCAATGATCTTTATGCTAGAAACTTTCAGCGCTATATCGAGTATAATATTCACGACGTTCATCTAGTGGATATGCTTGAGGATAAGATGAAACTCATTGAGCTCGTCTTCGCTATGGCATATGATGCAAAGGTAAACTACACCGATACATTGGCATCAGTCAATCAGTGGGACGTTATCATCCATAACTATCTTCTAGAGCAAAACATTGTTGTTCCGCAGAAGTCACCTTCAATCGTTTCTGACTTGGTTGGTGGTTACGTCAAAGATGTACAGACTGGAATGCATCGTTGGTTGGTCAGTTTCGACTTGACATCTCTATATCCACATCTTATTATGCAGTATAATATCTCACCGGAAACATTTGTTGGTAGATATCCAATTCATAATATTGATGATTTAATTGAAGAAAAACCTCTTACATATGACGGAACTTCTATCGCAGCAAACGGGTGTAGATATACCAATGATAAGCATGGGTTTTTGCCTAATATCATGGAAACTATGTTTAAGCAAAGAAAAGAATATAAGTCAAAAATGATTGAGCAACAGAAACTTATGGAATTAATTTCACAAGAAAAAAGTAAAAGAAATATTTTTTGATTTAAATAGTCTTTATATAAATAGATAGTATATTTAAATCAAGGTCCCATATGCATTATCTAAAAATATATTTTAAACTTTGTCGTGCAGCGAAATTTAGAAGTTCTATCCCAGAATTTTCGGAAAAGCACCATATATTTCCAATTTCTGTTTTTGGTAAAAATAATAAGATTGTTCATCTCTCATATAGAGAACACTTCATTGCACATAAACTTTTATACTTATACTGTAAACGCGAATTTGGATCAAATCACAAATATACATTTAAAATGGCTCATGCATATTTTATGATGATAAATTGTAAAGGTGATACTCACCGAGACTTATATGTGTCTTCTAAATATTATGATACCGCCAGAAAAGCAGTATCAGAAGCTAGAAAAGGTGTTGCTAGACCAGATTTAATAGGCAAAAAATACTTTGGTGCATCTCCTGAAAATATTCAAATAGCACGGAAAAAGATATCTGAAAAGAAAATTGGGGTTAAAGTCGACTATCCTAAATCTAGAAAATCATCATCAAGATCCGGAGATGCGGCTAAAAATATATCTGCTGGTAGACTTAATACTAAGTATAAGTATATTAATATGTCTGAAGATGAATTTTCTGTTTGGTTATCTAAGCAAAAACCTAAAAGAAAAGATGGTAGAATAAATCCTAACATTACATTTGCATTAAAAATTAGGAAAGAATATTATGAATCTATCAATTCTGACTGATCGGGAATTACTTGATCTTGAAATAGAAACAAAAAGAAACATTTCAAAATATAATAATTTCCAAATGGCGAAAAAAATTCAATTAAATTCATGCTATGGTGCTTTGGGAAATCGTTACTTCCGTTGGTTTGATATTAATCATGCCGAGGCTATTACAATGTCTGGGCAACTCACAACTAGATGGATTATTTCTAGATTAAACAAATATATAAATTCTCTATGTAAAACAGATAGTGTTGATTATGTAGTTGCTGGTGATACTGACTCAGTATATCTCAGTCTTGAAAATTTAGTTGACATGGTCTTTGAGGATCAGTCTGACACCAAGAAGATTGTGGCTTGGCTGGATAAAGTATGTAAACAAAAAATTGAGCCATTTATTGATAAATCATATAGTGATTTGGCTAAATATATGAATTCATTCTCTCAGAAAATGCACATGAAGCGTGAATGTATTGCTGATAAGGCAATCTGGACTGCCAAGAAGCGCTATATTCTCAATGTATGGAATCAGGAAGGTGTTGCATATGAAACTGCAAAACTGAAAATGACTGGCATTGAGGCGGTTAAGTCATCTACACCTCAGGCTTGCCGTGATGCACTCAAGAGTGTGTTTGGTCTCATTATGAACAAGACTGAAGCCGATCTTCAGACATACGTAATGAACTTCCGTGAGATATTTAAGACACTTCCGTTCCAGGAAATTGCCTCACCTCGAGGTGTGTCTAATCTATCTCAGTATGTCACTCGTGGTACTGAGATGTTTATCAAGGGAACACCAATTAATGCCAAGGGTAGTATTCTCTACAACAGGCTCATTGCTGATATGAAACTCGGCGGTAAGTATGAGACCGTGGCAAACGGTGACAAGATTAAGTACTGCTATCTTAAGAGCCCTAATCCATATGGAACTAACGTTATTGCATGTCCTGCAGAACT
>Ga0136641_1001393_pt1 | contig 10194 bp, 1 predicted proteins | sample EliLak1302023Y_FD_115312 | JGI IMG/M metagenome (GOLD analysis project Ga0136641, IMG submission 115312) | Freshwater microbial communities from Elizabeth Lake, Yosemite National Park, California, USA - 13020-23Y | ecosystem: Environmental > Aquatic > Freshwater > Lake ... | reverse complement strand
ACGTCATCCGTTCGCTCCACGAATGGTGGGCTTCACCCCACCCTACAGGAACAAAGCCGCCCATGTAGGGTGGGATGCCTGGTGCCGCCCGCCTACCCAACAATCTTGACTTGACGGAGCACTGGGCCCTGCCCTGCTGCGCATGAAAAAGCCCCGGGAGAAGACTCTCGGGGCTTGGTGGTTTTCTCGTCAGGAGCCGGGTCTTATCAGGACCATGGGTTCCAGCGTGAGTAGCGACGACGGGTGACGATGGTTGAGGTCGGCACGTAGTCGTTGGCGGTTGAGTCGAGCAGGCCGGTTTGAACGTTCTTCACACCAGCCGTGTAGATCAGGTAGTTGAGACCTGAGGTGTCGGTGAGTGTGTCGAGGTTGTAATCGGCGAAGACGGTAACCGCATTAGTTGTACTATTTGCCGCTGCATTAGCCGTTAGGCCCTTGAGAGCCATCGTGCCGTAGTTTGAAGTCTGAGAAGCACTGAGTCTTTCCAGGTCGACTGACTGTGCGGCGAACGTGGTTGGGCTTGTGGTGGCCGTCTTCCATGGGTTGGCTGTGCCGTTCTGGTGGACGTCGAGGAGGATTTCCATCGGCAGGACACCGACTGGGTCACCACCTGCGATATCGAAGTAGAAGTCGACGTGGTCGCCGGTCAGGAAGTCGTTACCGTTACCGCCGACCAGCGAATCGTTGCCGTAGTCGCCGATCAGAATATCGTTACCGCCGTAGCCGTAGATCGAGTCGTTTCCAGAGCTGCCGTAGAGCACGTTCGAGAGGTCGTTACCGTAGAGGGTATCGTTCGTGTTCGTGCCATAGACATTGTTAACATTGGCCAGGCCGGTGTTGGCTACTGCGGAATAGATCGCACCATTGTTGATTGGGGTTCCCCAGCCAAGACGCAGGTCGACCGTGGCACCGACCGTGGCCGATGCTGGGTTATCCCATGTCCCAAGGTCGAGCGAGTTGGTTCCAGCACCACCATCAATCAGCTTGATACCAGACTTGCCTGTTCCGGAGACGTTGTAGATGTCATTTTCTTCGCCACCGGTGAACTTCGCAACATTGCTGAAGAAGCCAATCGGGGCAGTCGCAGTGGTCGAACCGATGGTCAGATTGTTGAAGACCTGAACATTGCCTACCACCTTGTTGACGCCCACGGCATCGCCCTGGCCGTTGTCCAGAGTTTCGATGTTCCACTGAGCCCAGGTGCTCAGGTTGGAATTGGTTGATCCGGCAGAAGTGATATTGGCACCCAGAATGATCTGGTCGTAAGAAGGAGCGACAATGCTGGCGGTAGGATTACCGATGATTGACTGAATCGAGGAAGTCGTATCGCCATCGACAACTGTTGGCTGAATCTGGCTCAGAACGAAGCGGTCAAATGTCACCGATGTGTTGGCAGTTCCGTTATTGTCGCTGCCAATCAGGAAACCGACCTGACTGAAGCTGACTGGCGTGCCCGTGTCCGTACCGAAGTCGGCCGTTGTTGAGTAGATCAACTGGCCGGCATTTTGAGCCGTGACCTGGAAATCACCGAACAGCTCAGGTGCAAGCGTTCTCAGGGTGTTGGTTCCATTACCACCAACAAAATGGGTGATCATGGATGGGCTGGTGCCACAAGCGGTCAGGCAGACGTTGTCGTTGCCCTCACCACCGATAACATCGAGAAGCGCTCCACTGCCAGGGTTCGTTGGAGCTTGCTTGCCCAGGTTGCTACCGAAGTTAAAGGTGTCGTCACCAGCACCTCCGCGTAGAACCAGAGAGCTTGTCGTTGCCTGGTTGTAAATGAGCGATCCGCGTGTTCCGATGGTTCCAAACGTTGATGTTCCGGAGAAACCAGAGTACGAAATCAACCCGGTTACTGGAGCAAGTGTCGCACAACTTGGGTTGGCCGCAGCGATATTACCTTCGATGGTGAAGAAGTCGTTTAGCGGGGTAGCTGTGATATCGAGTCTCAGATCACCAGTGCCCAGTGTCAGGTTTCCGGCGTAAGGAATCACACTCATGCCAGGAATCTTGTTCGCCAGATTCAGGATGATGACGTCATCCAGTTCAAGCAGGGCCGTTGCTGCTGCTGCAGCATTTGCATTGATACCCGTGACATTGGCCGTGAGGCAGGCACTCATATTAAGCTGCGATACCGTGAGGATCGCACTGCCTGAAGCATTAAACGTGATAATCGCACCCGTGCCACTGCTGGCATTGATGTTGTTATCGTTGCCGTAGATGGTCAGGCGGTTGGAACCTGAGCGATTAGCGATTAGCGATCCGGCAACGCTCGTGAAGGCTGTCTGGCCCGGAGAACTGGCTGGCTGGCCGAACGTGATATCAGCTGAGGTGCTGGTCGTTGCCAGGCCAAGCACGTTGTAGCTGCCCAGAGCTGTTCCGCCGTTGATCGCGTTCAGCTGAATGCTATTGGCCGTGACTTGGCCAGCGTCCCAGAGCTGTGGCGAAGCGTTGCTGTTAAGCTCAAGCGTGCCGAACTGGAGGGCACCTGTGGCACTGCCGCCGGTGGCGTTCATGAACAGGATGTCAAACGACTTGGTCACGTTGGCAGAGGCCACCGAGGTGATCGCGTTGCTGATCACCAGGTTGCTGCTGGTGCTGTCAGCAATGTTGCCCATGCCCAGATCAATCGTGCTGAACGCATTGATACCGCCGTAAACCACCGTGTTCAGGGTTGAGTTCGGCAGGAGGTAATCCTTGCCGTTGGTGGCCGTGAACGAGCTGGAAACGTAGGCGTTGGTCAGGTTGCCCGGGTTGATGACCCGGATCAGGCTCATCACGCTTGTGGTCGCGTCCGTCGGATTGGCCTGCGATGTCACAGAGTTTGCAACATAGTAGCCGTTAATCGAACCGGAGCCATAACCACCGAAAGCGGCGTTATTGAAGGCACCGACCAGCGATGAGTTGTTCGTGGTCCGAACTGGCTGGAATACCGTGTAATCAGCAACCGATGGACCCGCGTAATTCAGGTTTCCGGCCAGTGTGACCGTGCCGTTGGCCTGAAGGATGTCGGTGGCCGATGAGTTGGCACCGTGATCCAGAGCCAGTGTTACGCTGCTGGCCAGAGTCACGTTTCCGCGGCTCAGATTGACTGTGCCGTAGCTGCCTGTGTCAGGAGCAACACTGACCGTCAGGTTGTTCGCACCTGTGTAGGCTGAAAGGTTGAGGTCGCCGGCGTAAGTTCCGTTGTACAGGACCAGGCTCGAGTTGCCAGCCACGCTTGGAGTGGCCAGAGCACTCAGGCCCGCACCGATGTTGCCCGCCATGTTGATACCGATGATCTCGTTGGCGTTGATCACCGTACCGTTAGGATAAGCAGGACCTGACCAGTCGTCGTTCACCTTGACCGTGGCAAATGTGCCCTGGGCTGGTGCGTAAACGAAGGTCACATCGCGTACTGAAGCGTTAGCGGCACCGTAGCCGGTGAAGCCGTAGAACAGCTTGGAATCAACCGTCCGGTTGTAGATGCCGGGGTTGAAGTTGCCGATCACGTTGGCCGTTGTCTGGTCGATGATCGTCAGGGCGGTGTAAGCCGGTGTGTTGGCCAGCGATCCCACGTTGGTCAGGGCCAGGTTGGCACCTGAGATGTTGGACGTGCCACCAATCACCAGGTTGCTCGTTGAGATCGATGTGTTGGCACCGAAGAAGCTGATATTGAGCGTATCGCCCAGGTTCAGAGCCAGGTTTCCAAGGCTCAGAGAGATTGGAGCGTTGTTCTGTACCGGGGTAGTGCCATTGCCAATCGCCTTCAGATAGATCGAAAGGTCCGCACCGGGGAGAACGGCAGTCAGGTCGCCCGTGGTGCCGTTGCCCAGCGTCAGGGTGACTGGTGCCGTGGCATAAGGAGATCCCTGGTATTCAGCAAGCGTCCGATAGGCCGTGATCCCGTAAACGCCGGTCGTGTTGATCCCGGCCACGTTGAAGTAGGTCAGGTTTCCATCACCGGTGTTGGCGATATTCGGTGAGACGTAAATCCCCGAAATCGTCGTGTTGGTCAGATAGGCTTGCGTTGAGTTGCTTGCCAGGGTGAAGGTGATCGCACCCTGATAGGTCAGAGAGCCGTTGGAGAACGATCCGCTGACGTTCGCAGCTGTCAGGAACGGCATGATCGTCGTGTTGGAAGGGAACTGGCCGGTTCCAAGGTTGAAGGCCGTCATCGCGACCGAGCCATTCAGAACCACGTTGCCCGATGAGGACAGTGCTCCCAAAGCAGCTGGGCCACCTGGGTTGCCGTTGCTGTTGAAGATCACCACGTTGGTCGTGGTGTTGGCTCCCAGTGTCAGGTTGCCGGTTTGAGTGGCCAAGCCACTGGTTGGCAGAATCAGAGTGGTCTGATTCGCACTCACGGTGTTGATGCTGCCGATGAAGCTGGTGCCGGCGTTGGTTTGCAGGCTGCCGGCGTTGAGCTTGATCCCGCCGGTGTAGTTACCACCCGTCAGGTTGGCTGCACCACCGTTGAGCGTGGTCGCACCAGCGACAGCACCGTTCAGGGCGATCGTGCCATCGTTTACGATCGAAGCAGCCGCACCATTAAAGACCACTGTGCTGTTGGAGGCCGTCAAGGCTCCCACAGTGGTGTTGGCAGGTATGGTCAGAGTGCTGCTGGTAACAGTGGTGTTACCAATCGTGTAATTGCCGGATCCGATGGTCACGTTGGCGTTGGGACCCGTCACACCCAGAGCACCTGTGCTCGAGTTGATCGTGGTCGAGTTGCTCAGGCTGACAATGGTCCCGCCTGTGATCGGTGACAGGATGGTCACATCAGCCGTAGCCCCGCCCACACCCAAGGTGCCGGACTGAGTACCGTTAAAGCTGGCTCTGCCGCCATTCACGTTGATCGCACCACTGATCGTGCCGCCGGTCACCGCTGTGGTGCCCGTGTTCACAATCAGGGCGGCCACTGTGCCGCCTGAGATGTTCAAAGTGGCGTTGGTCGTTACGGTTCCCGATACACTGCCACCCGAAATATTGGCTGTGCCGCTGACCAGTGTCAGGTCGGTGAGCGTGCCGTTCGAAACAGCCAGTCTGCTGGTGCTGCTGTTGACCGTGGTGAGACCGGCGATCGAGCCGCCAGTCACCGTGGCGTTACCGCCTGTGATGTTCAGTGAGCCGCTGGCCACTGTGGATGATGTCAGGGTTCCACCCGTTTGGGTGATGGTCCCGGCCGTGCCGCCTGTCAGAACAGCGGTGCCTGTGGTCAGGGTCACGTTGTTGAGTGTGGCACCGGTCGCTGTCAGGTTGCCGGCGTTCACCGTTGTGACACCGCCCACAATCCCGGTGATGGTCGTGTTACCGCTGTTGAGTGTGACGTTGCCAGTGATGTTGGCTGCACTGGTCACCGTGCTGATGCAACCAGTCTGCTGAATCAGGCTTGTGGCCGTACCACCTGTCAAAGCAACTGTTCCGTTGTAAACACTCACAGCTTGCAGAGTGCCACTGGATGTCAGGTTGCCGCCATTAACACTCGTCGAACCGCCAACAATCCCGGTGATGGTCGTGTTCCCACCGTTCAGATTGACAACGTCCGTGATATTGGCTGCACTGGTGACTGTCCCGGCATACTGGTCCAGTCTCGTGGCCGTGCCACCCGACAGATTGGCTGTGCCCGATCTAACGACCAACAACCCCAGGCTACCGTTGGATGTCAGGCTCGATGTGCCGTTGACCGTTGTGGTCCCGTTCACCACACCCGATGTCAGAACCGAGGCTGTGCCGTTGTAAACGTTCAGCGTTCCAGCCAGGGTGGAATTCACTGTCAGCGAACCACCGGTCTCAACCGAGAAGTTGCCGGCTTGTGTCGACGTGTTGTTCAAAGTCACAGCACCGGCAATGTTGGTCACATTGCCATTGATCGTGCCGCAGCTGTTCACCGTGGAACCCGTGTTCACTCTCAGGGCACTGATCCTGCCGCCATTAAGAATGTTGAGCGTGCCGCCGTTGGCATTCACTGGGCCGGACAGAACACCGGCACTTTGAACCGTAGATACACCACCGATCACCGTAGAAGCACCGGAAACCGTGCCGTTCACGTTCAGGGTGCCGTTGGATGTGACGATATCAACCGTGCTGCCCGTCCGAATGCTGGCCGTGCTGCCCGTGGCTACAACCAGGCCGCCTGTGATGTTGCCGGATGTGCTCAGGGTGCCAGCCGTGACATTGGCCCCGGAGCTGATGTTGCTGCCGGTCAGAGTGGCTGTTCCACCGCTCACAACCACTGTTCCAAACGATGCACTGGCGTTGCCCAGCAAGGTGGCACCCGCTTGAACATCAACCCGTGTGGCGGAGCCGGCGGTGAAGTTGGCTGCCGCTGTTCCGGACAGAACCAGGTTGGCAACCGTGCCACCAGCACCATAGTTATCAAATTGAGTCGATCCAGAAATTGCAGTATTGCCTGAAATCGTCCCGCTATTATCGATCAGGCCCGAGCCGTTCGCCGTCAGGCCACCTGTAAGTTGACCGAATGCTATGACAGAAAGTCCAGCATTTCCAGAAATTGTGGTCAGGCCCATGACATTGCCGTAAACATTAATATGGCCAGGGCCACCAATCGCCGTCAGATTGGCCACCGTACCCTGAGACTGAACCCATGCATCACCGTTAAGGGTCAGCACGTTGGCCGTAGTGCCGGCAACCAGAAACACGTCGCCGGTCGTTGCCGTGACATTCCCAACGGTGGCACCATTCTGAACATTCACTTGATTACCCCTGCCCGTACCGTTCGACAGCAGAAGGCCCGTCACCGTGCCGGCCACCCCGTTGATGTTCACAACAGAGTTGTCTTCGGAGGTCACATCGCCTGTCACAGTCGCATTCACGTTCAGCGTGCTGCTATTCAGGGCCGAGATGGTGAGGGTCTGATTCGACAGCAGATTCAGGGTGCCGTTGCTCAGAGCCGTCAGAGATACAATCGTGCCATTTACGGTGGCCGTGCCGCCGTTGACCGTCAGGCCAGTCACATTGCCGCTGATTCCTGTGGTGCCGCCCGTCAGATTGGCTGACGTGGTGATATCCCCTGCACTGGTCACCGTACCGCCCGATTGGGTCAGAACAGTGGTCGTGCCGCCGGTCAGGATAGCCGCCGTGCCGCTATTGACCGTCAGGCCACCATTCAGAGAGCCATTTGATGTCAGGTTGCCCGTGGTGCTCACCGTCGTCAGGCCACCCACGATACCGGTGATCGTCGTCGTCCCGCCCGTCAGGGTGGCAAACCCTGTGATATTGGCTGCACTGGTGACTGTGCCGTTTGATTGAGTCAGGCTTACAGCCCTGCCGCCCGTCAGGGTCGCTGTTCCAGCTTGAACAACCACAGCTTGAAGTGAGCCGTTGGATGTCAGGGTGCCGCCGTTCACCGTCGTGGTCCCGCCCACAATTCCGGTGATCGTCGTCGTCCCGCCGGTCAGTGTGGCAAAGCCGGTGATATTGGCTGCACTGTTAACTGTGCCGTTTGACTGCGTCAGGTTCGCAACCGTGCCGCCAGTCAGGCAGGCTGTTCCAGCATTCACGACCAGGGCACCCAGAGTCCCATTGGAGGTCAAGCACGCTGTTCCAGAAACCGTGGATGTTCCGGTAACTGTTCCACGCACAGTGGTTGTGCCGTCAGAAGCTGTCAGGCTGGCCAGTGTTGTTGCAGCCGGAACTGTCAGGATCGTTGCAGCACTGATTGTTGTGGCACCAATGTTGTAAGTGCCCGAACCGATCGTCACGTTGGCCCCTGCACCATCAAGCGTCAGGTTGCCCGTGCTGGAGCTGATCGTGGTCGAGTTGCTCAAAGTGACCGTGGTCAGCCCGGCAATCGGTGACAGAATTGTCACATCAGCCGATGCACCGTTCACATTCAACGGGCCAGACTGCGTCCCACCCAGGCTCGTCGTACCGTTATTCACATTGATCGTGCTGGAAAGGTTCGAACCGCCGCTTGTAAGCAACGTTCCGCCATTCACCGTGACAACGCCCGTGACATTCCCGTTCGTCAGGTTGGCTGTGCCGCTACCAACTGTCAGGCCGGTCAGGCTGCCGCCAGTCTGGTTCAGATTTCCAACAGACAGGGATGTCAGACCTGTGACCGAACCACCGCTCACCGTTGTTGTGCCGTTGGTAACGTTCAGGGTCGTGATCGAACCGGCTGAAACGTTCAGCGTGGCGCTACTGTTGGCTGTACCAGCAACCCCGCCCGCAACTACGTTAGTCGTGCCCGTGCCGCTCACGTCCAGAGAGGTCAGAGTCGCGGCTGAAATCAGGGTCCCGCCGGTGACCGTGGCAGATGCACCAGAACCGCCTGTAACATTGGCCAGACCGTTACGCACCGCAATCGACCCGCCCGAAACAGTCACGTTCGACAGCGTGCCGGCTGTCAGAAGGGTGCCGTTGGAGGTCGTGTTCGCAACCGTACCAGCCGTGATATTGGCTGTGCCTGGGCTGGTCACGTTCAGGGCTGGGAGATTAATCGCACTGATCAGATTTCCGTTTGTCACGGAAACCGTTCCCGCACTGCCGGCCGTCAGGTTGGCCAAAGCCCCTGCTGCCGTCACGTTCAGAGTGTTCAGGCTACCGGCTGAATTCAGAGTGCCCGTGCCGGAAACCGTGGATGTGCCCGAAACCGCACCACCGGATTGAATCGTGGCCGTACCGGCCGAAACGCCCAGAGTGCCGCCGATTGTGGCGTTGGATGTCAGAGCACCACCGGAAACCGTGAAGTTGCCGGCTTGCGTGGAGCCCGTATTGAGTGTCAGGCTACCAGCCGAAACCGCCACAGAGCCAACAATCGTGCCGCAGCTCACAGCCGTTGTGCCGTTCACAGTCAGACCGCTAACACGACCACCAGTTGCAATTGTGAGGTTACCACCCTGCCCGATCAGCGAGTTGCTGACATTACCAGAACCTTGAACATTGACCGTACCTGAACCACCCACAGACAGGTTGGCCAGGCTCACGTTCACGTTCAGCGTACCACCCGTAACAGACAGATCACCCGTCTGAACCGATGTCGGTGTCAGTGACAGGCTGCCGCCTGAAAAGTTAATCGCCCCTGTGATGGTCCCATTATTTGTTCCGGTGCCGCTCGACTGCGTGTAAGTCCCAGTCAACGTGCCGTTGTTTGTGAATGTGCCACTCGTAACACTCACGTTGCCGCCGAGGTTTATGCCGGAATTGATCGTGGCACTACCGCCCGAAACCAGAATCCCGGAATTGGTGCGATTTGTATTAATCGTCAAGCTACCGGCCGAAACCTTGTAAGCTTGCGTTAGCGATGGAGCAAAAGTGAGATTTGTAGTGGCTGAATCGGTATATGAAACACCACCATCATTCAGCTCAATAGCCGTGGTATTTGCACCACTGCCACTCATTGCAATTGATGTCTGAAAAATCGTTCCCGTATTTTGTGATGGAGTCACTAAAGTGAGTGATCCGCCGGCAACAATATTGAAAAGCGTCTGATTGGCAGGTGCCACCAGATTTAACGGTGTCGAGGTTTGACCAGCAACGGTTAGGGTTGTGTTCTTGTTGACCAGAACACTTTCTTTGTATGTTCCGGGCTGCACATTGATAGAAGCCGTACTGGCTGACAACAGCAAAGCCTGATTAATCAAACCAGCGCCGCTGACACCTACGCTACTCGCACCAAAGTTAATCGTTGGGGAACTGCTAAATCTAATTGATTGCGCCAGTGAATTGACCGTATATGAACTCGCTGTGCCTGCCAGCGTTAAATTTGCAATCGAGAACGTCTGACCGGTAATCTGGACATTGCCACCAAAGTTGATATTTCTCGGATCAGCGGTGGTGGTGGTATTAATCAAAATGCTATTGAAAGCAGAACTGGAATTCGCTCCACCAATTAGACTGCCGTTAATCGTCATCGTGTTGGTCGAAGACATAAAGATTTCGATATTTTCTTGCGCATCCGACGTAATCACGAGCCTTGACGTACTATTGTCAATAAACGAAGAAACCGCCATCAACCGGCGCTCTTCCAGCTTATCATCCACCATCGGCTGAAAAGCCTGCTTGCGACGCTGCTTCATCGACTCCTGACGAGCCGCTTCACGGTAGTTCCGGACAAACGACACCAAAGAATTGCGGGATTTGCTACCGTTACTCATGATCAATTCACCTTTCGCAAATGATGCAGCACTGTACGTTCACGAAGACTGTTGTTCGTTTAGGGAAAGTAGATACGCGAACCTACTTTCCCGT
>Ga0136641_1001390_pt1 | contig 10199 bp, 10 predicted proteins | sample EliLak1302023Y_FD_115312 | JGI IMG/M metagenome (GOLD analysis project Ga0136641, IMG submission 115312) | Freshwater microbial communities from Elizabeth Lake, Yosemite National Park, California, USA - 13020-23Y | ecosystem: Environmental > Aquatic > Freshwater > Lake ... | reverse complement strand
GGTCGGCGTTGGGGTTGGCGTTGGTGATGCAGTTGGCGCCGCGGTCGGCGTTGGGGTTGGTGTTGGGGTTGGTGATGCAGTTGGCGCCGCGGTCGGCGTTGGGGTTGGCGTTGGTGATGCAGTTGGCGCCGCGGTCGGCGTTGGGGTGGCTGAAGGCCGTGGTGTTGGGGTTGGTGTTGGGGTTGGTGTTGGGGTTAGTGTTGGTGATGGTGAAGCAGGGACTACCGGTATGAGACTTGGGGGCGCCAGTGGAATCAGTGAGAAGTCAGCACTGTTGCTCTGCGTATTAATGAGCGCCAGATCGGCACCTCTCCGTCGTTCGATCATCGTGGTTGACGACATAGCTGGCGTTGGGGTGCCGAAGCCGCCAGCACTCACTGTTGCGCTCCCCCACGAAACGGCATCGGCAACCTGTGTGGGCGTGGCGCGCATGCGCAGGCGGACGGCGCCCCCTGTTGCGGCAATCCCCTCACTCCACGTCGCGATTGCGCCAGCGGAGAAACCTCCGAGACTATTTGCCACCAACAGGCGTGCGCCGGCGGCAAGCGGTGGGGCCGCTTCAAGACTGACCAGGCGTCGCGTCGTGGCGCCACTTGCGGTGGTGTAGACCAACTCGTAATCGGCAATCGACGCGCCGGCACCTCCGACCGCCTCAATTACGACGTATTCGTCCGCGGCGGAACTACCACCCGTTGCAACGGTGCTAAGCAAGAGTGCGCTGGCACTCGCGGCACGCGTAAATGCTGGTGGGAGGAGCGTGAGCGCCATGAGCGTGGCACCGAGGGTTACGGCACGAAGGTTGTTTGCTCTCGCCATAAGGTCACTCCGTGGCGGGTTGGGCGAGGGCGAGGGGGTGCAGCCTCTCACCCGCTGTGTACCGCTCGCGTCTAGGATGGCGATATGACAAATCCGCAACACGAGAAGGACAGAGCCGAGGCTCGCCGACGCAACCGCCTGGCCGCCAAGGAGCGGGCTGAGGCAGAAGCGCTCGGTATTACCCCTGTGGCCTCCACGTCAACAACCGCGCCAGCGGGGGCACCAACGAACCCAGCGACCGGCGGGCTCGGGCTGCGCGCCGCCCTCCGTAGCTCAGCAGGGCGCGCACCGATTCGCCAGGATTTTGCCTACCTACCAACACTCGTTCGTTCCCGCGCATTCTTGCTGCCGCTCCTGGTCGTGGTGGTCACCACTGTCGTCGCACTGCAGCCAGGGATGCTCGCATCAAATATCGCGCAGCTTGGCGTTCAGTCGATTCTTCTTCCGCCTGCATTTGTCATCGCCTTCCTTGGTGGCATGCTCACCCGCCGCGGCGCATGGCTCATCGGCGGACTCTTCGGTGTCATCACCTATGCCGCATCAGCGATCGTGGGCACGTACGGCGACATGTCGGCGTTCGCCGCTGGGAATCCAGTGAAGTCGCTGCTTGATGGCATCACCGGCAACATCGGTAACCCTGGCGCGATGATCTCTGATATCTACGGTGTGGCAGCGGCTGGCATCTTGGCCGGCGCGTTCGCTGGATGGTATTCGCGCTTCTTGCGCGCAATGAGTCCAAATCAACCAACTGAACGAGAACGTCGCCGCGCCGAAGCGGAGCGACGTAAGGAAAAGCGTTAAGCCTTCGCCCCTAGTACTTGCGCAGCGATCAGCGCGAAGGTCAATGCGAAGAGTCCCAACACTAACAAGATCGGTAGTACGATTTCACGACGCTTCAGCTTTGGTGCCATCACTCCTCCTTCAACGCGACTACGGCTTTGGACAACCCTCACCAAGATAAACGAGGAGCGAGGTGCGGGTACCGAGCGGCTCAATCAGAATCGTGAGCGCGCACACCCCCTGATCACGTGTGGCGTTGATGCGCTTCGACGTGGCGGTGCCGGTCGGCTCCTGGACCTCCCATGCCAGTCGGCGCAGCTCATCCACCGATGCCGCGGTTGCCTCGCTCACGCCCATCTGACTCCAGATCGCCCCGCTCGCCTGCACATCGAGGCGAACGAGTGAGTGGCCGCTGGCAAGGAGGGGGAAGTCTGCGGGGAGCGCCCCCCAAACACGTCCGTATTCGGTGGAGATCACGGCAGCGCCGCCCTGGCTCGGGGTTGGTGTTACAGCTGGGGCGCCGAAGCAGCCGGCCACGAGCAGCGGAAGGGCGAGGAGGAGCACTGCGCTGCGTTGGAGGGGATGAGTTAGGCGAGGGCCGAGATGGGGCAACACCTCGTGAGGATACTGCCCTCGCCTACGCCTCATAATAGAACAGGCGTTCTACTTGCGCAAGGGGGCTAGGCCGGGAGCGTCGCAAGCACCAGCCCTACGGCCAGGGCACCCAGACCAACTACCTGCGGCAGGCGCAGCCGCTCGCGATAGCCGAAGAGGCCGCCGAGCACGACGATGATCGGGCCGAGCGAGCTGAGCAGCGAGACCGCCCAGGTTGGCCCCTGCTCCAGGGCTGCAGCAAAGATGAAGAAGGCGACGGTGTCGCCGAGCCCCACGAGCGTGGCGAGCGCAAACCCCTTGCGATCTAAGCGCTGCCCCTCTCCAAGCAGGTCATGACGCCCCCACTTCGGCAGGCGGGTTCGGTTCTTGTAGAGGACGAAAAAGATCAGCCAGACCGTGACGAGGTTGCCGATCCGGGAGAGGGCGATCGCGGTGCTCCACCCGTAGGCCTTGATCGGAATTGTCAGTAGCACGGTAATGATCGCGAAGAAGAAGAGGCCGACCAGCGCAAAAGCCACCCCTGGGCTTGCGAGGGAGGCGCGTCGATCGCGCCCGGTGCCGGTGGTCTGCAGGCCGAGGAGGCTGATGCCGATCCCCACCGCAATGACGCCACCAACATGGGCGGGAGTGAGGTGCTCATTGAGGAAGATCACCGCAAGGAACGCCGCGAGCGCACCATATGCGGAGACCGTTGGTGAGACGACGCTGAGTGGCCCAAGGCGGAAGGCGGTGAAGACGCCGATATAGGCAATGCCTGCCGCAACCCCCAAGAGCAGCGTGAAGCCAATGATCGCCGGGTCATAGCTGGTCGAGAGTGCGCCACGCGCAATCGCCACCACGCTGGCAAGTGCGAGTGAGGTCGAAACGGCAATCACCACGACCCGGAGTGAACCGATGCGACGCCCGACATAGCTCGTAACGAGATCGGTGCACCCCCACATGGCAGCAGAGAGCAGGGCGAGAAGGAGTGGGTTCATCCTTAGATGCTAGCCGTCGCCGTGGTATTCTGCCGCTCCGCTGGGGCTGTAGCTCAATTGGTAGAGCGCGACATTCGCATTGTCGAGGTAAGGGGTTCGAATCCCCTCAGCTCCACCAGCCCCTTTTACATTGCCAGTGGTTCGCTAGCGCACTGCCCCGAGGGCTGGCGCGAGCCGCTGGAGTTGACGCATGCGCGCCGCCTCATCAGGAAGGTGCCGCTCCACCACCGCTCGAAATCGTACGCCATGGCCGTTAGCGCGTAGGTGCGCAAGCTCATGAACGACGACCGCCTCGAAGCACGATGGCGGCGCCAGCACGAGTCGCCACGAGAGTGAGATTGTGCCGTCGCCCGAGGCGCTCCCCCAGCGCGTCGACTGATCGCCGATGCGCAGGCGCGTGGGGGTGACCTTCATCTCCGCAGCGTAAACGCTGATCATCTGCTCGGCGATGGAGCGCGCGCGGCGGCGGAGCCAGAGTTGTAGCCGTCGACGCACCACCTCGGGGCTCCCTGCAATAGATGCCGGAATCTGAATCTCACCATCTAGCGCGGCGATGCTACTCCCGGTGCCGACGACGATGTGGTGCGGGCGCCCTCCGTACGGGATCAGTCCGCCAATCTCTAGCCGACCGTCAGTTCCCAGTGCGGCGCGACGTGACGTCACCTCAGTAAGGGAGCGGTCAATCCATTTCAGTCGAGTGGCGATAAACGCCTCGACATCGCGCCGCGCCCGCGCCTCGCTATAGCGCTCGGGTACGACCGCCTCTAAGCCATGCTCTGGGTCAACGCGCAGGGTGAGGCGACGCGCGCGCGGGCTTCGAATCAGCAGGTACGGCCGAAGGCTCACGAGAGGGAGTTTCGCACGAACACACGGTCGATCGTCGTGTGCGATGCTCGCGGCATGAACGCTGTCGTCACCACCCTCAGTCGACGAAGCCGTGCCGCAATCTATGCCACGGTCTTCCTCTCGTTCATTGATAACTTCGCCCTCCTTCCGGTCATTGGCCCACGTACCCAGTCACTTGGCGGCACACCCCTTCTGGTGGGGTTCGCCATCGCCGCCTACTCGCTTGCCAACCTCGCCTTTGATCCAATCGGTGGTGTACTTGCCGACCGATTCGGGCGACGACGCCTCATTGTTCTCTCGCTGGTGATAAGCCCGATCGCCATCCTCGCTTATGCGTTCGCCGATTCGCTGCCACTCTTCCTCGCTGCGCGAATCATCCACGGCGCATCGGGGGGCGTGCTCTCCGCCGCCGTCTTCGCCCTCCTTGGTGATGCCGCACCGGTCGGGCAGCGCGGCCGGCAACTCGGACGCGCCGGCGCGCTGATCGGAATCGCCGCCGTGTTTGGGCCAGCCGGTGCGGCGATCGGCTCAACACTTGCTGGTCCGACTGCCGTCTTCTTTGGACTTGCCGTGGTCATCGCCATCGGCTTGGCGATCACCCTGCCGTTCCTTCCAGAGACGTTTGCGCCTCGTGAAAAATCCGTTTCGCGACCAGGCGCCTGGCGTCGCATCCTGGCTTCGCCGCAGCTGCGTGTCGCACTCGTCGCAATTTTCGGGCTCGAGGCGGCGGTCGGGAGCGTCACCGGCTTCATCAAAGATGGACTGATCACGCGCGCACTTGCTGAGGGGCGGGACCAGGCGGGCGCACTGCGCTATGCCGCGGGGGCGAGCGGCGGTCTCTTTACGATCTTCGGCATCATCGCCATCGCCATCATGTTGAGTCGCATCTCGACGCGCGTCGATAAGCGCGGGCCCTTCGGTATTTCACTGATCGGCCTTGCCTCGCTCGCGGGAGCGCTGGCGCTGCTGGCGGTCAGCCCCACCATCACCGTCGACCTCATTGCCATGGTGCTGTACGGCATCGGCTACGGCCTCATCTTCCCTGCCGCGGCGGGGGCGGTGGCCATCGCCACGCAGCCAGAGGAGCGCGGGCGGGCGAATGGCGCCCTCAACCTTTCGTTCGACATCGGCATCTCGGCAGGGCCGATCCTCGGCGGCTTGCTCGCCACCCTCTTCGTCGGCCTGTCCGCCTTCGCTGGGGGGCTTGCCCTCGTGCTTGGCGCCCTGATCCTGCTCCCTCTCGTTGGGCGCGGCCGCAGCCAGGATCGCAAGCTCGCCTGATACACTCGCCCCCCTTGGGGCTATAGCTCAGTTGGTAGAGCGCTTGCATGGCATGCAAGAGGTCAAGGGTTCGAATCCCTTTAGCTCCACCAAGCCGCCGATCGGCGAGCTTCGGAAGGAGAGGAGCCCCACCCGTGGCCGAGCAAGACGAGCGACTCGAGCGGTACAACCCGACCGAGATTGAGCCGCGCTGGCAGCGCCGCTGGGAGGAGCTTGGACTCCATACCACCGACCTCACCGACACGAGCAAGCCCAACTACTACCTGCTCACGATGTGGCCCTACCCCTCGGGCGACCTGCACATTGGCCACTGGTATGTAAAAACCCCAACCGACGCCATCGCGCGCTACAAGCGCATGCAAGGCTTTAACGTCTTCTATCCGGTGGGATTTGATGCCTTCGGACTCCCCGCCGAAAATGCCGCGATCAAGCGCAAGATTCATCCGCGCGATTGGACCGTCGCCAACATGGAGAAGATGCGCCTCCAGTTCCGCATGATGGGCGCCTCATTCGACTGGAACGCAGAGGTCGTCACCTGTGACCCGATCTACTTCCGCTGGAACCAGTGGATCTTCCTGAAGTTCTACGAGAAGGGTGTCGCCTATCGCAAGCAGGCGCCGGTCGACTGGTGCCCCTCCTGCCAGGTGACCCTCGCGCGCGAACAGGTCGAAGGAGTTGATCGCGTCTGTTGGCGCTGCTCGACCCAGGTCACCAAGCGCGACCTGACGCAGTGGTTCTTCAAGATTACCGATTACGCCGACGAGCTCCTCTCGTTTGAAGGGCTGACCTGGCCAGAGCCGATCCGCACCATGCAAACGAATTGGATTGGGCGCTCTGAAGGTGCCGAGGTCGACTTCACCGTTGTACCTGCTGCACACCACGCCGGCGGCGAGAAGCTGCGCGTTTTCACCACGCGTCCCGACACGCTCTACGGCGCAACCTTCATGGTGCTCGCACCGGAGCATGAGCTCGTCGACACCATCACCACGCCACAGCAGCGCGCTGCAGTTACCGCCTACATCGAAGCAACGAAGCGCAAGACTGAAATCGACCGCCTCACCACCACGAAAGAGAAGAGTGGTGTGGCCACTGGTGCGTTCGCCATTAATCCGGTGAACGGCGAAAAGGTTCCCGTCTGGATCGCCGATTACGTGCTCGCCGGCTACGGCACCGGCGCGATCATGGCGGTGCCCGCGCACGACGAGCGTGACTACGAGTTCGCCCAGCAGTTCGGCCTGCCGATCGTTCCAGTGGTGGCGCCGGCAAACCTTGCCGCTACACCAAACGACGTACCGCTCCCGTACGTTGAAAAGTCCGATGGGGCTGCCGTTACGGTGAACAGCCCAGCGTGGAACGGCGCCGCCTGGCCAGAGTCACTCACCAAGGCGATCGCCCATCTCACTAGCACGAAGAGTGGCGAGAAGAAGGTCACCTATCGCCTCCGCGACTGGTTGATCAGCCGCCAGCGTTACTGGGGCACGCCGATCCCAATCATTCACTGCGCAACCTGCGGCCCCGTCGGCGTGCCGGTGGAGCAGCTCCCCGTCACCCTTCCGGACGACGTCGACTTCAAGGCGACCGGCGAGTCACCACTAAAGACCGCCACCGCGTGGCTCAACGTGCCCTGCCCGAAGTGCGGTGGCCCCGGCCAGCGCGAGACCGACACGATGGACACCTTTGTCGATTCCTCGTGGTACTGGTATCGCTACCTCGCACCAAACAACGAGCTCGGCCCTGTTGATCGGAAACTGGTTGATGCCTGGTGCCCCGTCGATCAGTACACGGGTGGCGCCGAGCATGCGGTGATGCATCTGCTCTACTCGCGCTTCTTCACCAAGGCGATGCGCGACCTAGGACTGATCGGCGAATCAGAGCCGTTCACGCGACTCTTCAATCAGGGGCAGATCTTGGGCGCCGACGGCGAGCGCATGTCGAAGTCGCGCGGCAATGTGCAAGACCCCGACGAACTAGTGAGCCGACACGGCGCCGATGCGGTGCGCCTCTTCTTGATGTTCATGGGCCCGTGGGATCAGGGTGGCGCCTGGTCATCGAGTGGCATCAGCGGCATGGTGCGCTTCCTTGGTCGCATCTGGACACTCGCACTCGACCCGCACAGCAAGGAGCCGGGTGATCCGAACTCTGGCGTACTGCCCGAGGGTCAGGACCAGGCCGCGGGCGAGATGGCCGTGCGTCGCGCGGCACACAAGGCGCTCGGCGGCGTGGGCACCGACATCGAAGCATTCCGCTTCAACACCGCCGTTGCCAAGCTTATGGAGCTCGCCAACGCGCTCTTCCCGTATCGCGGCAGCCCTGTGGCTGGCACCCCGGCGTGGAACGAGGCGATTCACTACCTGCTCGCCGGAATCGCCCCGATGGCGCCGCACCTCGCCGACGAGATGCATAGCCGCGTGCAGGCGGCTGCGGGAATCAGCGCCAGCGACCCGCGCTGGACGTCGATCCATCAGTGCGCATGGCCAACCGTTGACACGAGCCTGCTCACCGAGAGCACCCGCGAGCTGCCAGTGCAGGTCAACGGCAAGCTGCGCGACAAGCTCACCGTGAGCGCCACCGCCACCGAAGCCGAGATTGAAGCGCTCGCCCTCGCCTCACCAAAGGTGCAGCTCGCCCTCGAAGGGCGCGCGCCGAAGAAGGTGATCCACGCCGGCGGGCGCCTCGTCAATATCGTCGGCTAGCGAGCAGCGTAGTCGCGCCTGGCGAACTACTTATTGAGCAACGCCAGCAACGCGGCCACGTCAACGTTGGCCGTAAACAGCGTGCCATCGGTGCCTGGTGTCAGGACGATCGCCTCGAGTGGAAGACCAGCCGTTACCGAGGAGCCCTCAAACTTGCCATCTTTAATGAGCGTCGCGAGTTGCGCCGCAAGTTCATTGGTGATGGTTCCGGTCACGGCCGCAATCTTTTCGGTGCCGACGACCGTGAGGTTGGTGAACTCAGAAAACTCTTCTGCCTTCATCGAGAAGTGGGTCCCTTCCGGGAGTACCAGCTTACCAGAATTGGCACTAGCCATAAGACCGTTGATGTCGTCAACGCCAAGACCGCCAAACTCAACAACGAGGTTCTTGGCCTTCAGGCCGCTGCTGGCGGCAATCGAAGCAGGAAGTGTCGGGAGGGTGAGCTTCGCACCGTCGGCGTGAATCTCAACGATGGCTCCCTCAAGGCCGGCGGCTTGAATCTTCTCGGTGGCAAATTTATTGACGGCTGGCATTACGACCAACACCCAGGCGCCCACGAGCACTCCGGCGATCACCCCAAGGGCGATCAGCGCCTTGCGCTTCTTGCTCATCTTTGGCTTCGCCCCCTTGGCGGGCGCGGCTGTTGCCTTCTTGGTTGCCTTTGGGAACGACTTGCCGAATAACTTCACAATGAATATCACCCCTACCAGTCTCTGAACCAGATTCCCTGATTTACAGTTAGGACACTTTACGCGAGCGCTACAGGAAACAACAGCCCCCACCCGAAGGCGAGGGTTGTTGGGTGCGCCGAACGAGAATTGCTACTGAATTTTTTTCGCTGCGCTGACTCGCACCGTTGCCCCTGCGGTGGAGGTTGCGGTGACCCTGACGCGAAGGTACCCAGCGGCCTTATCGGCGGCCAAGACCTTGTAGGTGCTCTTGGTGGCGCCAGTGATGAGCGTGCAGGTGCCTGGAGCCGCATCCGCTGCCATTCCGCTAACGGTGCAGCGATACCACTGATACGCGTAGCTCAACTTTGGGGTACTCGCCCATGTGCCCTTCGCTGCTGTGACAGTCTTACCCACCTTCACCGTGCCCCCAACAGTAGGAGGCGCGCTGGCCTGACTTACCGGGGCGGTGCTAATCAGCACCGTGGCCCTTGAGAAGGAGAAGAGTTGGCCACCATCACCAATACCTCCGATGCGAATGCGCAAATATCGACCGATGTCCGCCGAGACTGGTGTGTAGGTGAGTTCGGTGGCACCGCTGATCGCGGCGCAACCCGACGGCGCACTCCCGCGCGCGTAAGTATCGGTTGCGACGCCTGCTGCGCTGCAGCGATACCACTGCGGTCGAATGTTATTCGTAATATTTGACCATGTCCCAACGGTTCCAGTGAGCTCCACACCAACTCCGGCATAGGTGCCAGTGACTGTTGGTCGTACCGATACACTTGGACCGTCGACGGCATCAGACCAACGGTCCGTGACCTCTAGCGTCACCGAATCTACGCCCGCCGAGTTAAAGCCAGCATTATCGACTTCACGAAATGCCAGCACAACAGTTTGACCCGCTAAATCGGTGAGATCAGCTGTTTCTGAGATCCAGGATGCGGTCCCAGTGATACTCGTTGGCATTGCGAGATTTCGAATAAGTCCGGTGAGTGGACTGCCAAACCATGCGCCAGACGTCGCTAGCGTCGTTGTTACAAGATCCACCCGAAATTTCTGATTACTGAACGCTGCGCCGCCGTGACTCATCGTTGGTCCATCAATAAACGATGCACCAGAATCCACAAAGTACTTGTATTTGAGTGTCAGAGTCTTGCGAGCCGGCAAGCTTATCGTGCGAAACAGGACGCGGGCTGATGGAAGGCCGCTATATGGAAGCAGGTAATAGTAGGTTCCGCTGTCTGGGTCGAGGTGTGACCTACCGTCAATAGCTGACTTTGTGGTGGCGTCAACGATAGTCCAGTCAGTTGTCGAATGGTCAGCTAACCCACCATCGCCGGTAGAGTTCTCATAAGCAACACTCCAGCCACTTGCGGTTTCGACGCCAAGATTAGTTGTCACTGTGGTTGATGCGTCGACAGAACTCGGCACCGCGCCTACCGCGCTCGCCGCAAGCAGCCCAGTTAATGTAATTTGTAGGAATCTTCCAGCTTTCATAAATCACCTCTCATTGGCAGGCC
>Ga0136641_1001388_pt1 | contig 10210 bp, 12 predicted proteins | sample EliLak1302023Y_FD_115312 | JGI IMG/M metagenome (GOLD analysis project Ga0136641, IMG submission 115312) | Freshwater microbial communities from Elizabeth Lake, Yosemite National Park, California, USA - 13020-23Y | ecosystem: Environmental > Aquatic > Freshwater > Lake ... | reverse complement strand
TAGGTCGAAATGGCAATCCATATTTGCGTTTTGACAGCGTTCTCGCTGGTGCCAAAGAACACCTTGATGCGCAAGTGCTGCTTGATCCACTTGAAGAACAACTCCACTTGCCATCGGTTTTTGTACAAGGCGGCAATAGTCAGTGCCGGCAAGCTTGTGTTGTTGGTCAGAAATACCAGCGTCTTGCCCGATTCTGGGTCTTTGAACCGAATACGGCGCAGGTATTCGGGATAGTCCTTGGAGATGTAGAAGCCGTTGAGTGCAATGCGCTGATCGCAAATCACGCCGGTATCTCGATCGGTCGGCGTCGAATACACGCGCCGCGCATCCATACCCCGCTTGGCGCGGGTGACAAAGAAGGCTCCGGCCTGATGCATCTTGTACAGCCGAGCAAAATCCAGATAGCCCCGATCCATCACATAGAAGGCACCCGCCTCGACCGCCAGGATGTCCAGTACATTGACCTCGTGCATCTTGCCGTCGCTGATGTGAATGAAAGCGGGGATCGAGCCGCGCAGATCCAGCAGCGTATGCATCTTCACCGCCGCTTTGGCTGTGCGAAACGGCGCCCAATCGAACAGGCTCAGGCACAGGTCGATAGTGGTTGCGTCCAGCGCGTAGACGGTAGCATCCAGGTCGATGTTCAACGAGTCTTTGGCATAGAGACTTCTGGCACGCTGAATCAATCGCATGGCCAATGCGTAATAGATGCGCCAATCTCGCAGATTCAGCGCATCGGACAGCGTAGAGCGTGCAGGCACACCCTTCATCCCCATGTGAAACAACTTGGCTTGATTGGCAGTAAGGCAGACCTCGATGTCGCGCAAGGATTCTCGCCAAGTCAATTGCGCAAAGACCATTACGCGAAACAAATCGGCGCAACTCAAAGTGCGAACACCGGCATCGCCGCCATGGCGGTCGATGATCCGACCAAACGTCTTCCATGGCACGTACTCCATGACCTGTGCAAACAGTGTCTTGCCCACGTTCATGCGTCACCCCAGGCTGTTCAAACCCGAGAGCATCGCAAATGTACAAATTGAAATTCAAATCGTGGACACCCATGAAACCCTTGAAACCCCCGTCGTTATTGGCTCGCAAGCCTTTAACTATTAAATAAACCGGACACTACTGTCAGCGGATGAATAATGTCGTTTAGAAAAATATCCGTATCTCATTTAACTTGGTAACTATTCAATGGACATTTATGAACTGAACCTTTACCAAACATAGCCTTGATTAAGCTAGTCCCACCAAAAATGTTATCTGTGCAATGGAAGATATCACCCCATAGGTTCATGCATAAAGGTTTTCACTTCATCTGAGTCAAGCATGACTGCTAGTTCAGGTGTGCATTGATACACTGCCGTAATTCAATAACGAGTTCGCTAGGCGTCATGCCAATCGGACCAATACCTTTGCTTACAAGTGTGTCTGCCGCCACTGCATGCAACTGCACCGCCAAGCAACTGGCTTGCCATTGGTCTAGGCCATGCTTTCTACCCTGAGCAACAATGGCTGACATACATCCAGTCAACACGTCACCGCTGCCAGCCACAGCCAATGCAGGATTGCCCTGCATACATTGCAATATACCGTGCATGGGAGAAGCCATCAAACTGTGGTGGCCTTTGAGTACCACCACCGCCTGCGTGCGTTCAACCAATTCACGTATGGACTTGGCACGGTGTGCTTGAACGTCAGCACTCGCGCAAGACAATAGTCTTGAAGCTTCTCCAGGATGAGGTGTCAGGGTAGTTGGATATGCACGCTGTTGCAATGCCTTCAGCACATCCTCGTGTTGAGCAAGCAAATTGATAGCATCCGCATCAATGACCAATGGCGTAGGCGAAGACAATGCTGCTTTCAGCCATTGCAATGCCAGCGGGCTTTGTCCCAGTCCAGGTCCAATCGCAATCACATCGGCTTGTATTTGACTCAATGCCACTTGGGGTTGTTTGTTGTGCGCATCATGAACCATCAATTCAGGTTGTTCTGGCACCATATGTGCACTGGCTTCATCAAGCATCATCAAAACTACCCAACCAGCACCGCTGTACAACGCGGCTTGCCCCGCCAGCACCAATGCACCAGACATGGTTGAAGCACCTCCAATCAGCAGCACTTTTCCTGCGTCACCCTTGTGCGCGTCTGACTTTCGTTTCAGCTGCTTCACCAGATGTAATGCATCCAAAGCTTCTATACGTTGACTCATGGTGGTGGCAGGCGTAAAGGCTTGAGTAAATCGCTCAAGCCGTTGTGATCGATTTCATGCATCAATGCCAATAATCTACCGATCTCCCCCTTGGGAAAACCTTCACGCGCAAACCAGTTCAAATAGTTGCCAGGCAAATCAGCCAGCAGTTTGCCTTGGTGTTTTCCAAACGGCATGGTCATGGTGACCAGTTTTTGCAGATCTTGCGGGTTCATTGAACCAGCATAACGGAATTGCGAGATTGCCAAAAAAAGAATCTATTGACGGTATAGCATTTCAACTGCCCAACAAAAGGCATCAGTGATAGCCATGTTTTGAAAAATTCAGAAAACCGAGTGATCGCCAAGTTGCACATTCGCATTTCCCGCCACAAGTTGTTCGTAATGCTGAAACAATGTTTGCTTTCCAAAGGATGGTGTTGCATCTGCATCGTATGCTTGCGTTTGCGTATTCCACACCAACATAGACTCGGTGGCGTAGTAACGGCCTATGCGCGCCAATTCTGCTTTATCCGCCAACGCTGGTATCAAGATTCCTGATATTTTGAGTACATTGATGATGATATCGAGCAAGCGAACCGGCACATGTTGATAGTGCGGCGTCTTGCCGAGCAGCTTGAAAAGGTATTCACCTTGCTGCAATGGCGTGATCGCTTCTCCAGGACCGCCGATAGGGAGAATAGAGTGATGTTTGGCCGGATCAGTCAAACAAGTTGCAATGAACTGTCCAAGATCATGATCGCTGATGGGTTTGCATGATGTGAGTTGTCCATCACCAAAAAGCAAAAAAGGTTTACCCTTTTTTAACCTTTGCATCTGACCGGACAAGGACTTAAAAAACGCAGTTGGCCTAATAATAGAATAAATCAAACCGGATGCGATCAATTCTTTTTCAAATGCAAGTTTGGCTTGCTGAAAACCAAGTGTAGGTTTTTGTACGCATATGGCTGATAATACAACAAACTGTTTTATCCCTTCGCTTTGGGCAATTTTCAAAAGCGTTGAATGTGCTTGGTAATCGATAGCCCACGCATCACGTGGTGTGCCGGTACGGGAAGCCATACATGACACCATGGCATCAAATTTTTCACCTTTCAAGGCATTATTTTTTATCGAATCTGAAGAATTCACATCGCCAAATCTCAACTCTGTGCCCGCCAATAATTCGCGGGTTTCTTCTTGAGGCCAACTGCTCTTGCTCACTTTTTTATTTCGCACCAAGCAAACCACTTCGTGGCCAGCACTGACCAATGCGGCTGCAGTCGCCATTCCTATGGTACCGGTAGCACCAAGCAATAAAACACGCATAAAGTGGGCTCCGACTGAAAATGTTGAAATATAGTGGATCCTCTCACAGTGGCAATTGTTATTTTTTAAATTGATTGTTAACACATCTCACTACTGCAATTAATCAAGAATTTAAAACAGGTGGGTTGGTCTGGTACGGATCGCATTGCCTATGATTTGTGTTTGCAATTTCAACAGCTAATGTGTTGAAGGGTTATGCTAGAAGCTTGTCACAAGGAGCAATGATGGAGACTTTTTGGATATGGGTGTTGTTGGCGATTGTGTTTGCACCAGTCATAGTGGGTGTGCTATTGATTGGTTTACAAAAAAAAATACGCATCATTCATGAAAGCTCTGGCATTGCCAAAGACGGTTACATCGGGTTTAGTTGGACTTACCTGCTTTTTGGCTGGTTTGTGCCTGTGTTTCGAGGCGAGGTAGGGGTTGGATTGATTCACTTAGCGATCACCTTTGTGTCATTTGGTTTGTCTCAACTGATTTTTCCTTTTTTATACAACCGGCAATACATGAACCGAATGTTGACGAGTGGCTGGGTCCTAGATAGTGCAGACCCCAATTACGAATTGGCTAAACTCAAACTCAATATCATTCACTGAAATGCATTTTGCCAACCATTGGCTTGAGCATTTGGTTGTGCTTTTTTTCATTTTTACTTAAGCCTGTATGAATCCATATCTGTTGACGAATAAATATTTCTTGGAAGTACGCACATTGTTTCTATGCATTGCTTGTTTTTTTTCCAATGGCACATTTGCATTGGACTTACCGATCAGACCATGCAGTGCTTGGAACACCGCGCGCAAAGCCAATCTCAGCACAGTGGTGCAACGTGAATGGTTATATGGTTATCTGACAGGAATGAGCGACGCACTTAAAGCACTGAGTTCAGAGGACGTCTTTGCGTTGCTACCCCCTAACGAAAATACCGTTGCGTATTTGAATTCCTATTGCGAAAACCAACCCGAGTCGAGTGTGAATCAGGGTGCACAATCATTCTTCGATCAAATTCGCAAGCGTCCATAATGACCACGATGATTGCAGCCATCCGCCAATGGGCGAAACGCGTCAAGGAAAATACCGTCATGCTGTGGTTTGCCCAACGCGACCCGCGCACACCTTGGTTGCCCAAAATCATTTGCATGCTGGCGGTAGCGTACGCCCTGAGTCCGATTGATTTAATTCCTGACTTTATTCCTGTGCTGGGGTTCTTGGATGATGCCATTCTGTTACCTGCCTTGATCTGGCTCGCAGTCAAACTGCTGCCATTGGGTGTGGTTATCGATTGCAGACATCTTGCGCAAGATTGGATACAAGCCAATGAGCGCAAACCCGTCAATCGCTGGGGTGTGGTGTTGGTTTTACTGGTGTGGGCTGTGTGCGCATGGATGCTTTTCTAATCTCCACTGGCGTGGTGGCACTGGCCGAAATTGGCGATAAAACACAATTACTGGCATTCATCCTAGCGACCCGTTTCAAAAAACCTATCCCTATCATTGCTGGCATTCTCATGGCTACTTTGGTCAACCACGGGCTGGCTGGAGCCTTAGGCGCATGGATCACGGCCATGGTTGATCCTTTCATCATGCAATGGGTACTCGGTGTTTCATTCATTGCCATGGCTGTTTGGACATTGATTCCCGACAACATAGAAGAAGAAGAAACCCAGATTACACTCAAACTTGGCGTATTTGGGGCAACGCTCGTCACCTTTTTCATTGCAGAGATGGGCGATAAAACACAAATAGCCACTGTCGCATTGGCAGCCCACTACGGCTCACCAGTGTGGGTGGTGGCTGGCACCACCCTGGGCATGTTGATTGCTGATGTGCCAGCCGTATTCATTGGTAACAAACTGGCTGACCGCATACCGATGACGGTGGTTCACCGCATAGCTGCCGCTGTTTTTGCGTTACTGGGCATAGCCACATTGCTGAATGCAAGTCAGGGGTTGTGGTCCTACTGATCAGGGTGGCGGGTGCAACTTCTAAATACTTCAGAGTACATACGCAAACGCTCTTTGTCAGAAGGTGCATTGTCTGAAATCAAATCGGCTATCTCGCTGGTGATACGCAAGAAATCCGGATGGCAGTGGTGCCTGATATTGTTTGTATAAATTGACTGCGCTGTCCACTGGTTTTCCTGCATCAACATGGCGTAATGGGTCAGTTCATGACCGAATGCCCAATTCACCATGGATCTGCTCCAAGATTGCAGGGTTCGTGGCGACACATTGATTTGTAATTTGTTTTCCGGTTGCTCTTCGGAAGGAAACTGAAACACCATGCGGGCATTGGTGGGTAAGTTTGGCTGAATCACCAAGCGAGGCATCGTTGCATCTTCAGGTGCGTCAGTTTGCGTTTTGATGTACCGCCAGATCTGCTCCAGCATGGCCACGTCAAAGCTATCTTGTCCCAGTGGCTCAGCAGATTTATCCATCTGTACTGCTTTTGAAAACTCAATCTCCAGCTCTTTGACTTTGACTTGTGCAAATTTGACGTTCATCATGCAAAACTCTACGTCCAAGCTCAGCGGAGGCACCATCAAATTTTTATGCCTAAGCAAATTTTCCTGCATCTGCTGATTGAATGCGTTCCTAAACTTTTGTTGCTGATTGACCGCCTGTTGTTGGGAAGCGCCTTGCTTGATACTCAAGAAATAGCCTATACGGGCAAACGTGTCGCTGCGGGCTAAGAACGTGTTCGCACTGCGACGTTGCTCCTCGTGAATAGGATGGGCGGTCATGTGGTTACCTATCAACTCAAACATGGTGGCGCAGTGGCTGGCTACGTAGGCCAGTTCTGTCTTATCTTGTTTCCATTCAGAATGTTCTTGCGCCCATTCAATCAAGTTTGGCTCTGTTTGCGCGTTTGCACCGAAGGTCGCGCCAAGCGCAATCAAAAATAAAGCGATGCAACGCATGGATATCAGCCTCGATTCTTCAAAAACGTCAAGCCATATTAAAGCAGTCATAAGGGCCGAACATCTGGATATTGAATCTACCCTAGGTTTAAAGGGTCAAATGGCTCAGGAAAGTAACCACCTGTTAACGCTCGTCATAGCTCAGGGTGAGCGATTCGCTGGTGGGTATGGACTGGCACGACAACACAAAACCTTGCTTGGTTTCCCAGTCTTCGAGCGTGAAGTTTTTTTCCATGGCCACGCTGCCTTGCATGACTTTGGCGCGACATGTGCAACAAACACCGCCACGGCAAGAATAGGGCAGGTCCAAGCCTGCGGCGAGACCGACATCAAGTATTTTTTGCCCTGCAGCCATGCGCAATGTATGCAACTTGCCGTCAAGAATAATATTTAATGCTAAAGAACCTTCAGCAGCAATTGGTAAGTGCTTGTCAGCTTTAGGCGCGGTACGAGAAGAACCAATGGACGATGCAAAGCGTTCACTGTGAATCACATCAGCAGACACGCCAGCTTTCAATAAGGCCTGCGATATATCTTCCATCATGCCCTCAGGGCCGCAGATAAAAACTTCTTCCATGCTGCTGACTGGCAAGACGGATTGCAGCAATGCAGTGACTTTGGCGGCATCCATGCGTCCTTGCCATAAATCTATTTCCTGCGCCTGACGCGACAGTATGTTGATCAATGTCAGTCGACCGGTATACCTGTCTTTCAAGTCTTGTAGTTCCTCATTGAACATGACAGAGGCCATGTTGCGATTGCCATAGACCAAAGTGAATTGAGCGTCTGCTTGCTGCTGCAAGCTGCTGGCCATGATGGACAAGATGGGTGTGATGCCAGAACCTGCAGCAAATCCGACACGATGACGGGCAGAGGCATGTTGAACCACAAATCTGCCCTGCGGGGGCATCACAGAAACAGCCACACCTGCTTGAAAATGGGTCATCGCCCAGTTGGAAAAAATACCATCAGGCACGGCTCGAATGCCAATCTCCAGTTCAAGCTTGGCGTCAAAATCTGGGCGACTGCTACAAATGGAATAGTTGCGACGTATGTCTTCACCATCGATCATGGCTTTCAAGGTCAGGTATTGACCAGGTTGAAAAGCAAATACATGTTTAATGGCGGCAGGCACTGAAAAAGTGACCGCGATGGAACCAGCGGCCTGCGGGCGTACACGCAAGATTTTTAATTCATGAAATCTTTGAATATCGGACATCAGGCAATGCAATCAATAGGGTTTAAAGTAATCGAACGGTTCTAAGCAAGCCAGACATTTGTACATAGCCTTGCAAGCGGTCGAGCCGAAATGAGAAGTCTCGGTGGTATCGTCAGCCCCGCATTGAGGACAGACCACATGCAACACCGCTTTTTTTTGAACCAAACGAATGCGGTCTTGACCTGCTACGTTGGTCTGATGGTGTGGCGGCGCGATGCCGTAAGCCAACAACTTGTCTCTGGCCTCATCAGTGATCCAACTGCTGGACCAGGCAGGCGACAAACGCGTGATCACTTGGGCTTGCAAACCCGCCTGTTGCAAGCAGATTTGTACATCGTCTTGCATTTGCGCCATGGCAGGACAACCGTTGTAGGTGGGTGTGATGACAATTTGCCACCCTTGACCAACGGGGTAGATCGCACGCAATACACCAATTTCACGCAGAGACAGCACTGGTATTTCAGGGTCGCACACTGACTCTAGCATTTGCCATACGGCGTAGGCTTCATCTTCCGTCGAAGGCATCGCCAAGGGTCCATCTGGCAAAGCCCTGTGAGTGTCTATCATTGGGCTTGAAAGATTCACCATGCAGCACCAGGAAATTGACGGGCCAAACTTTGCATGTCCGCCAGCAAATAAGACATGTGCTCAGAATGCACACCTAAATGTCCTTGCGTGACATACCCCTCTGCTGATGGAAATTGCAAACCAGCTTGTGACACTGCATCTGTGACCATCGCTGTCCAATCTGCATGTAAGTGATGCAAGTCGCCCAATACCAATTCAGAACCTGGCCATGAGTTCCAAAACTCTTGCGTATAAGGCATCAAAAAATGAAGTGCCATCTGCGATTTAAGGTGTGATTCGTCAGTGCCATCGCCAAAGCGCACCAACCAATCTGAGGCGTGTTGGAAGTGATAGTCAACTTCTTTGATGGATTTGGATGCAATGGCCGCCAGTTGCGTGTCTGCATGATGTTGCAATTTCCGCCATACCAGCAACATATAAGCGCTGAATAAAAAATTCCGGACTATGGTTACTGCATAGTCACGCTCGGTCTTAGCTGAAGGCGCCAATGCCGTATTGTGTGGAAGCTCCAGCATGGTGAAATTCAGAAAATCTTGCTGGTCTCGAAAATAAGCCAATGCGTCTTCATGACTGCCATCGTTGCGCAATTGGGCGACATGCTGATACAGCAATCTGGCTTGACCAATCAAATCCAGTGAGTTGTTAGCCAGTGCTAAATCTTCCTCCAAAATAGGACCGTGTCCGCACCACTCCGCGTTGCGCTGTCCCAATATCAATGCGTTGTCTGCCAAATGCAGCACATAGTCGCTAAGTAAATTCACATATGCCCCACTTCGTCTGGAATCACAAAAAAAGTGGGGTGTCGATACACCTTGTCTTTGGCAGGTTCGAACATGCTGTCTTTATCCTCTGGGTCGCTGGCAGTGATTGACGCTGATGGAATGACCCAAATGCTCACGCCTTCTTGCCGGCGCGTGTACACATCGCGGGCCATATGCAACGCCTGTTGCGCATCAGCCGCATGAAGACTTCCGCAGTGTTTGTGTTCAACGCCTTGTTTGCTTCGGATAAACACTTCCCACAAAGGCCACTCATTAGCAAGACTTGTTTCGGTACTCATGCAGCCTCCTGAAGCTGTGTTTGACGAAGTCGCTGCTTGCGCGCATAGGCCATGGCAGCGTCCCGTACCCACTGGCCGTCTTCGTGCGCTTTGACACGCGTGGCCAGTCTTTCTGTGTTGCAAGGACCGTTTCCGTTGACTGTGGCCCAGAATTCATCCCAGTCAATTTGCCCGTAATCGTGGTGTCCTCGCGCTTCGTTCCATTTCAATTCCGGATCAGGCAAAGTCACACCCAACACTGTGGCTTGAGGCACAGTGGCATCAACAAACTTTTGGCGTAAATCATCATTGCTGACGCGTTTGATACCCCAGCGCATACCTTGGGTGCTGTTGGTACTGTCAGCGTCTGGGGGGCCGAACATGGCCAAGCATTTCCACCACCAGCGATTGACCGCGTCTTGCACCATAGACTTTTGCTCCGCGGTACCTTGCATCATCACCATCAAAGACTCAAAGCCTTGGCGCTGGTGAAAAGATTCTTCTTTGCAGATGCGGACCATGGCGCGGGCATAAGGACCGTAACTACAACGACACAGCGGAATTTGATTCATGATGGCCGCGCCATCCACCAGCCAACCGATCACACCTACATCGGCCCAGGTGAGCGTTGGGTAGTTAAATATTGAGCTGTATTTGGCGCGTCCCGTGTGTAACGCATCCAGCATTTGATCGCGGGTGGTGCCCAGCGTTTCTGCCGCGCTGTATAAGTACAAACCATGACCGCCCTCGTCCTGCACTTTGGCAATCAATATGGCTTTGCGTTTCAAACTGGGTGCCCGGCTGATCCAGTTGCCCTCGGGCAACATACCCACAATTTCGCTATGCGCGTGCTGACTGATCTGGCGAACCAAAGTTTTGCGGTAGGCATCCGGCATCCAAGCCTTGGGTTCGATTTTGCCGTC
>Ga0136641_1001387_pt1 | contig 10213 bp, 9 predicted proteins | sample EliLak1302023Y_FD_115312 | JGI IMG/M metagenome (GOLD analysis project Ga0136641, IMG submission 115312) | Freshwater microbial communities from Elizabeth Lake, Yosemite National Park, California, USA - 13020-23Y | ecosystem: Environmental > Aquatic > Freshwater > Lake ... | reverse complement strand
TTTAATCGCAGAACGATTTAATCTTGGCTACGGCATCTCCTTCTTTATCTTCGCTGGCGTTATCACTGGCTTCGGGCTTTTATGGAAATTTAAAGTCATAAATCCTGTCTTTGCATTCTGGGCTGTCTACGTAATCACCCGTCCATTGGGTGCCTCAATCGGAGATCAAATGGCGCAGAACGATCCTAAGTACGGCGGTTGGGGATTGGGCACTACAAATACAAGCTTTATATTTCTAGGTGCCATCACCCTCCTCGTCACTTACCTAATGATTACTAAAAAAGACCAAATTATTTTGAATTCCGAGGTGATTAAGTAAGCAGAGAATCTGGCTTATACGGCGGTTCTTATTTTAACGCTTCAGCTGTAATGCCGTTGTTATGCAAGCGATGATGAAGATTCCAAGTGCCGCACCAAAATCTGCAACTTTGTGCTTACGTGAGAAGTGCGCGAAAAGCGCACCTACGAAGTAAAGAGCCAGAGATGCAGAAGCTAGTACGCCAAGAGGCTTGATCCAAATTCCGGCGATGATGCCAAGTCCACCAGCGATTTCTAGAAATGCAAGAACAGGAATCTGATGGGGCTTAACGCCCACATTAGCCATTGCTTCCATGACATCTGGAACCTTTTTAAGCTTTGAGATAGCTGATCCAATGGCGGCAAATGCAAGAAGAGCTCCGAACACGTCGAGTGCGATTTTCATTTACTTGTCTACTTTCTTATTAAGTGGGTGGTTTTCTCTCATATGAGTGGATATTGCTTCTGATATTTCAATCAGAGACTTCATCTGAGCCTGAGTTAGCACCTCGCTGAAGCAATGATTGATTTCTTTCGATTGCAAAGGAATTGCAGCCTCGGCTATTTTTCTTCCCTTTGCTGTTATCGAGACATCGAAACAACGAGAGTCTTCAAGGTTCTTTGTTTTCCTTACTAATCCGGCTTCATCCATTCGAGAAACTTGATGAGACATTCGACTAATTTCCCAGCCCAGGCCGGTTGCTAACCGATTGAGATTTACTGAAGGTACTGAAAGCTCAGAGAGAGCAACCAGGACAACGTATTCAGCCCCGGATATCCCTGAGTGATTACTTACTTGGCGACCAAGGTGGGGCAAAAGACTGGTTCCGATTTTGTGAAATGCACGCCAGGCTTTGGAGTCGAGCTCCCTCATTCCTTTTTGTGCCACAGGAGTATTAAATCAGATATACTTGATATGTCAAGTAATTATGTCTCCAGCAGCGGGCGGAAACTTCTAATAGTTAATCGTTCTATTCCGGCTTATAAGGCCGTATTTCTTACTACCTCAAGCAAATTCTTAATGAACTAATGGTTTTAACAATGCTGCGGAATGGACTTGGCCTTATTCTTCTCGGATGAATTCAGAGACTGTAGTAAATAAGAATCGTTGGTTAATCTTAGGAATTGTTTTAGCCGCAGAAATTATGGATCTTTTAGATTCAACGATTGTGAATGTGGCTGGGCCTTCTCTAAAGGAGAAACTTCACGCAACACCTTCGGCCCTTCAGTGGGTAATTGGTGGTTACACGCTAACACTTGGCGCAGGCCTAGTGTTGGGTGGGCGTTTGGCAGATCGCTACTCTCGTCGAAACGTATTTTTACTTGGTTTGGCTAGCTTCACCATTACTTCGCTCTTATGCGCAATCGCACCAAATATTGAATCACTTATAGCCTTTCGTTTGATTCAAGGATTTGCCGGGGCAATGGTGTTGCCGCATGTTATTGGTTTTATTCGCGATGTATTTCCTCCTGAAGAACTGGGTAATGCATTTGCAATCTTCGGACCAGTATTTGGTCTTGGTGGAATTTTGGGACCGATTATTGGCGGATTTATTATCGATGGAAATATCGCATCTACCGGATGGCGTGCAGTGTTTCTCGTTAATATTCCAATTGGAATCGTAAATATTGCACTTGCTTGGAAGTACTTACCTAAGCGCGCTTCCAATCATTCAATCAACATTGACCTACTAGGCAGCTTATTAATTGTCCTCTCTTCCGGTTTGCTTCTTCTTCCTCTTATTCAGGGACAAGAGTCAGGATGGCCGCTGTGGTGCTTCCTGTCATTAGGTGCATCTGTAATCGGATTTGGAATATTTACGATTCAGCAACGCTGGGTCATATCACGTAAAAAAACTCCGCTAGTAGATCCGGATATTTTCAAATCAACAACCTATAACTTGGGTCTGGCTGGCATCTTTGTTTTCTTCGCGGGTTTCACTGGCGTTTATTTAATCATTACCCTCTTTTTACAAATCGGTGAAGGTTACTCAGCTCGTGGAGCAGGAATAGCAAATATTGCAATTGCTCTGGGTACTGCAATTGGTGGTGCACTCAGTGGCGCGGTACTGGCAGATAAATTTGGTACGCGGGTATTGCAAGCTGGTGCACTTGCTCAGATCGCTGGCGCGCTGCTTCTATTTGTCGCCCTTCCAGATATGCAATCTTTTAATTTCTGGCACATTGCCCCTGGAATGTTGTTATCAGGATTTGGAACCGGTTTAGTTGTTGCAGCGCTGTTTGACGCAATTCTTCTGGCAATTAAAGATGAATTAGTTGGCTCAGCCTCAGGTGTCTTATCAGCAATTCAATCGATTGGTTCATCCGTCGGTGTGGCAATCTTTGGGACCGTTTTCTTTAACAAAGTAACGACAGGACATATTGATCAAGGTTTCAGGAGCGCTTTGCTGCTTCAAGTGGGGCTAGTTTCAATCTTCTTGCTGATCACCTTCTTTTTGCCAAAGAAGTCAATGGATAATTCAGAGTACGCGCACTAATGGAATCGTTAATTGGGATTGAAAAACTAATCCGCCATATGGCGTGGGCTAATCAGCAAGTAATAGCCAAGCTAGGCGAACTTCCAGATGAGGCACTTAAAGCATTTTTAGTGAACAAAGAGTGGACTGTTGCCGAGATTATTCGGCACATACTTTCTTCGGCAGATTGGTATGGCTTTCGCTTAACCGGTGAAACACCCATTGAATTTGCTCAACCAAGTTCAACAAAAGAGATGGCCGAGTTTTCACGAATGGCCACAATTTTTGATGATCGGTTGCTACGCGCTTGTGCAGTTCCTGATGAATTAATCCCGCGGGAAGTTGATGGAAAAATAATTATGCGCGCTCGTTCAACAGTACTTTCGCAAGCCGTTCATCATGCAACAGAGCATCGAGCTCAACTTGTGGCTGCACTTGAAGCTAACGGGTATACCGATATTAATTTAGATGATTTTGATGTGTGGGGTTACGCCGGCCCTATTGGGGAATAGCTTTTAAATTCCTGCTGCATGTCCATCTGAACGCGGATCTGAACCAAAAGCAAAACTGCCGCTAGGCAAAACTTCAAGAACTTGAACCGATGAGGCATGTCCGTACGGTGGAAGAACTTTAATTTCATGGCCACGGGATTTGAGATCGGCAATTACATCTTCACCAAATCTAGATTCAAGGGCTAGAACACCTTTTACTTCTTCATTAACGGCCGACATTGAAGGATCTGAAAGGTGCATCCAGCGCGGAGCTTCGGCAACTTCTTGAACTGACATTCCTTCATCAATTAAGCCAGTAATTAATTGGAAATTAGTTTGTACTTGCACATTTGCACCTGGAGTTCCGCCCACATATTTAAGGGATCCATCAGGATTAGTAACCGTAAAAGCTTGAAGTGTGTGCGCTGGACGCTTGCCGGGCACGATAAAGTTTGGTGAAGCGGGATCCAAGTTAAAGCCAGTCAATCGATTATTGAGAATCATTCCGGTACCAGGAACTACCCATGAAGCGCCAAAACCGTGGAATACCGATTGGATCCATGAAACGGCATTTCCTTCACCATCGGCAACTAAAAAGTAGGTGGTATCGCTGCCTTCGGTTGGGCTGAGATTTTTATTATCGGCATGCGCCATATCGATACCAGCAGCACGAGAAGTTATGTGGGCAGGGTTTAGAATGGATTGAACATCAACCGGGATAAATTCGGGATCAGAGATAATCGAATTACGATCAGTGAAGGCGATCTTTTTAGCTTCGACCTGCATGTGTAACCAGTCGGCAGTACTCATTGTTGATTTATCGAATGTGTTTGCAATTAATAACTGCTCCATCAAAATCATGCCCTGTGTTGGTGGTGGATTTCCTTGGACTTCAAAGTTGCGGTATTTAATTGATAGAGGTGCCGATACACGCGTTGAGTGAGATTTTAGATCGTCGGCATTAATCCAACCATCGGTACCCGAAGTAATTTTCTGGGCAATTGATCCGCTATAAAAAGCTTCGCGTCCACCTTTAACGATTTCTTCTAATACCCACGCCAAATCTTTATTAGTAACAATTTCACCTAGAGCAAGGTCAGGGGATAGGCCTAAAGATTTAAATAGTTGCGTGTCGGGAAATTGCTGCAGGTGCATTTTAATTCGACCGATGAAACCTTCATTTGCCGGAAAACCATCGCGCGCATAAGCAATTGCTGGCGCCAGAATCTGGGCCATTGGTAATTTTCCATACATCTGGTGTGCAGCAAACCAACCCGAAACAACACCTGGAACCGTTGCTGCTTTATATCCATGCATATCTATCTCTGCGCCAAAAGCTTCACGCTCTGCTGCATGTGGAGCTTCACCTGAACCGTTAAATGCTAAATTTTCTTTAGTGGCGCCATGATGTGTTACAAGGAAAAGATCACCGCCTAAACCAGAAGCCCCGGGCTCTACAACTGAAATTACGGCAGAGAGCGCGATACCCGCATCGATAAAAGAGCCGCCGGCTTGCAGAATCTGTATGGCAGCCGAGACTGCAAGGGGCTGAGATGCGCCCGCTCCACCGTTTTTGGCATAGACGATTCCGCGGTGGGTATTTGTACGGTTCATAAGCCCAGCCTATTAGAGAGTTTTCGACGGGTAGTTAAATCCTGCGCTCACGGCTATTGTTCAACCTCTAGTCGAAGGTTTGAGGGGGCACAAAGCGAGTGATGAGTCAGCTCACTAGCGCCACCCCTGAGCGTGTCGAAGGGCGCTCGCCATCTCGAATGGCTTGGGAGCGCATTAAGAAGGACAAGACGGCCAAAGTTTCAGGTGCGATCATTCTATTTTTTATCATCTTGGCGATCCTGGCTCCAATTTTTACCTGGTTCCTGCACACAACCCCCGATGCTTTTCATACCGATGCTTTAAACCAAGAGTTTGGAACACAACCTCTTGGACGAATGGGCGGAGTATCAGGGGCGCACTGGTTTGGTGTTGAGCCACGCACGGGCCGCGATGTTTTCTTGCGCTTTGTTTTCGGCGCACGAACTTCACTCATCATTGCATTAGCCTCAACTGCGGTAGCCACAATTTTAGGCGTTGTCATCGGTTTAGTTTCTGGTTTCTTTGGCGGAAAGACCGACTTGATTCTTTCTAGAACTATGGAAATTGTTCTCTCATTCCCATCAATCCTGTTTGCGCTGGCTGTAATGCCTGTACTTGAAAATGTTTTTCAGAGCTGGGGTTTGCCAGAAGGAAATGGAACGCGTATTCCCGTCATGATCTTTATTTTGGCGATGTTTGGTTGGCCGTACATTGGCAGAATTGTGCGCGGACAAGTTATCTCTTTGCGAGAGCGCGAATTTATTGAAGCCGCACGTGCTTTGGGTGCTTCACGCATGCATTTAATTTTCCGTGAAATTCTTCCCAACCTTTGGGCACCAATCTTGGTGACGGTGGCATTAAATATTCCTACATACATCACGGCCGAAGCTGCCCTAACTTTCTTAGGTGCCGGCGTAATCGATCCAACTTCAGACTGGGGCGCAATGCTTTTAGCATCTGTACCTTTCTATTCAGTGGATCCTATGTTTACTTTCATCCCAGGTTTTGCTCTATTCATGCTAGTTCTGTCATTTAGTTTGTTCGGTGACAGCATTCGAGACGCACTCGACCCACGGAGTTCCCGATAGAACATATGACTATCGGGATGCACAGCTAGACCTATTAGGAAGGGTTCAAATGAAACTAAAAAGCAAAGTGATTGCTGCGGTTGGAGTGCTTGCACTTACTGCCACTGCCGTTACTTTCATTAATCCAGCTTCTGCTGCAACTCCTGCTTCTTGGAACGGTCCCGTACCCGCACAAGCAGGCGCAGTAAAGGGTGGAACAGTAACAATTATCAACCAGGGCGATTTTGAGCACCTTGATCCAGCACGTAACTATGTTGGTGGAACTCTAGATTTCTATCGCCTGTTCGTTCGTACACTCACTTCAGTTCGTACTGTTAAAGGCGTATCTGAATTAGTTCCTGACTTAGCAGCAGATCTTGGTACTACAAAAGATGGCGGACAGACTTGGGTATTCAAGTTGCGTTCAGGCATTCAGTACGAAGATGGCACACTAGTAACTTGTGATGACATCAAGTATGGCGTAGCTCGCTCATACGAAGATGGAACACTTGATGGTGGACCAACTTATGCTCAGGATCTATTAGTTAATAACAATGGTTACAAGGGTCCATACACCACTCCAACTAAAGATCTTGAGAGTGTTGTTTGTTCTTCTGATGGTTCATCTATCACATTTAATTTAGCTAATAAGGTTCCTTACTTTGGTTATGTCACAACTTATGGTGCATTTTCACCAGTTCCTAAGTTGAAGGACACAAAGCAGAACTACGACCTACGTCCTATCTCAACTGGTCCTTACAAGATTGAGTCATACGATCGTGGAAAGCAACTTACATTGGTACGTAATAAGTACTGGGATCCAGCTTCAGATCCAATCCGTTGGAACTACCCAGACAAGTTCGTAGCTAAGTTTGGTTCAGATCAGAATGTTATTGAAAACACTTTGATTTCTGACTCAGGCGAAGCAAAGACTTCACTATCAATGGACACTAACATCATTACAAACCTTCAAAAGGTTTCAACTGGTGCTCAGTACAAGTCACGCTTCTTCCCAATCGCATCACCATATGCGCGTTACTACACAATTAACGTTGATACCGTTAAAGATGTAAACGTACGTAAGGCGATTCAGTGCGCATTTGACTTCAAGCAGATCTTGATTGCTGCTGGTGGAACTGCTGCTGGAACAATTAATCCATCAACAATTCCTTCAAACGTTAAGGGTGCTTACCGTCCATTTACTGTTTGTGATCGCGATGTTACAAAGCATCCAGAAGCACAAGTAGCTAAAGCTAAGGCTTACCTTGCTAAGGCCACAGTTAAGAAGACAAATATCATCCTTGCTTACCGTGATAAGGGTGTAGAACCACAACGCGCTGCAGCTCTTCAACAAGAGCTACAAGCAGTTGGATTTACTGTGACTATGTCAAAGTATCCACGCGCTGGTTATTACTCACAGGTCGGAAAGCGTGGAGTGCCTAATGAGCCAGACATCGTCCAAGCATCTTGGGCATATGACTGGGCTGCGGCATCTGGCGTTGTGTATGCATTATTTGATGGTCGCACTATGACTCCAACTGATGCACGACAGAACTACAGCCGTGCTAACTTCCCTGACTTAACTGCATTGTTTATCAAGGCAGACAAGTCACCAACTGCTGTCCAGGAAAAAATCCTTGGCGACATTGAACAAAACCTTGTTCAAGTTAAGGCAGCACACTTGAACGTTTACTTCGAGAACTCTGCATTCATGGCAGGTTCTGGTCTAGGTGGCCTACAGATTGATGGTGGATTCTCTACTCTCAGTCCATTAGGTGCTTGGGTTAAGAAGTAAGAAAATAGTATTGATGAGCGGTGGCAATAAAATGCCACCGCTCATCAATTTCAAACTTTAAAAAAGGATTATAAAAACATGTTCAATTACCTAGTACGACGCATTCTCAGCGGCGTCGTTGTCTTGGGGATTGTCTCTGCCATCGTTTTTGGCATTTTTTATATTCTTCCAGCTGACCCTGCACGTCTTTCATGCGGTAAAACTTGTTCAGAAGAGTTAATTCTAAAAATTCGTCACACTTTGGAACTTGATCAAACGCTGCCCGTTCAATACGGCCGTTATGTAAAAGGAATTTTTGTTGGACGCACATATCTAAAAGGCTCGCCTGCCGAACTTAAGTGTTCCGCGCCGTGTCTTGGTTACTCATTTCAAACTAATCAACCCGTAACACAACTTCTAAAAGATAGGTTGCCTGCGACGGCATCGATTGCCTTTGGTGCCTCAATTTTATGGTTACTCATCGGCCTATCAAGCGGAATTATCTCCGCGCTTCGAAGAGGAACGTGGGTAGATAAACTCTCGCAAGGAGTTGCGCTAGGCGCGGCATCGCTCCAGATATATTTTGTCGGTTTAGTCTTACAGTTCATTTTTGTCAATAAATTAGCGTGGTTACCTACTCCGGGCTACTCATCACCCCTGCATTACCCACTGGATTGGGCCAAGCAAATGGCCTTGCCATGGATTACTTTGGCTTTCTTGTTATCCGCAATTTATTCTCGATTAACTCGTGCCGGAATGATTGAAATCATGGGTGAAGATTATGTACGCACTGCACGTGCAAAAGGCTTGGGCAACAGAACTATTAAATTGAAGCACGTCTTGCGCGGAGCAATCACACCGATCGTGACTGTTTTTGGTCTGGATTTAGGTGGATTATTGGGTGGTGCGGTTATCACTGAATATGTATTTAATATTCCAGGCCTAGGAAAGCTTTCAACGGACGCGGTTTCTAATTTAGATTTACCAGTAATTACCGGAACCGTTATTTTTTCAGCCTTCTTTATTATCGTTGCAAATATATTGGTGGATTTGCTATATGCAGCCCTTGATCCAAAGGTGCGTATCCAATGAGTAAATTTCTAGAAGTCAATAATCTTTCTATTAGTTTTCCTACCGAAGATGGTGTTGTTAAAGCTGTAGACAACATGTCCTTTTCACTCGAAAAGGGAAAGACGCTGGGAATCGTTGGCGAGTCTGGCTCCGGTAAATCTGTAACAAGCCTTGCAATTTTAGGTTTACATAAAGGCAGCACCGCCGAAGTCAGTGGTGAAATTCTTATTGATGGCCAAGACATTAATGCAATGGCCGAGAATGATGTTCGACTTCTGCGTGGCAAAGTCATGTCAATGATTTTCCAAGATGCACTGGCGGCTTTGCATCCTTATTACACCGTCGGAAATCAAATCGCCGAGGCTTATTTAGTGCACAATAAAGTTTCAAAGTCAGAGGCTAAAAAGCGTGCAATTGAAATGTTGGACCGTGTTGGAATTCCAGAACCACAAAAGCGTGTCGATGATTATCCGCACCAATTTTCAGGTGGAATGCGCCAGCGTGCAATGATCGCTATGGCGCTGTCCTGCAATCCATCACTATTAATTGCTGATGAACCAACTACTGCGCTAGATGTAACGGTTCAAGCGCAGATTATTGATTTATTGCGCGATTTACAGAAGGAATTTAATACGGCAATTATCTTGATCACTCACGATTTAGGTGTGGTTTCTGAAACTGCCGATGACATTTTATTGATGTATGCCGGTAAAGCCATCGAATATGGAACGGTGCGCGATGTTCTTCAAAAGCCTCAGCATCCATATGGGTGGGGCCTTTTGACCTCAATTCCACGTTTAACTGGTGATCCAGAAAAGAGTTTGGCAGCAATTCCAGGTACACCGCCATCTCTGATTTCGGTACCTTCAGGATGTGCATTTCATCCACGCTGTTCATACGTGAAGCAAGTTGGCACAGCGTGCTCCTCCTCAATTCCAGATTTACTTCCAGTGAGTGCGGGCGCCCATCACCTTGTGCGCTGTCATTTAGATACTGCAGCTCGTGAAGAGATCTTTAGAAGTCAGGTGGCACCGAACTTATGAACAGCATTTTAAAAGTAGAGGGGTTAACTAAACATTTCCCTGGTAACAAGCACTCACTATTTGGTAAGCGCGATGTGGTGCAAGCTGTCGATGGAATTTCTTTTGAAGTTGCTAAAGGCGAAGCTATTGGTTTAGTAGGTGAATCAGGGTGCGGCAAATCGACAACTGGTCGTCTAATTACACGGTTGCTAGAACCAACTGCAGGAACAATTCAATTCGACGGAAATGACATTACGCATCTATCAAATGCCCAAATGCGTCCAATCCGTGCAGACTTACAAATTATTTTCCAAGATCCTTATGCTTCACTTAATCCACGCCATACCGTTGGAACAATTGTGGCATCGCCATTTCGCATTGGCGGAGTAGAGCCAGAGGGCGGAACTAAAAAGCGTGTGCA
>Ga0136641_1001384_pt1 | contig 10222 bp, 8 predicted proteins | sample EliLak1302023Y_FD_115312 | JGI IMG/M metagenome (GOLD analysis project Ga0136641, IMG submission 115312) | Freshwater microbial communities from Elizabeth Lake, Yosemite National Park, California, USA - 13020-23Y | ecosystem: Environmental > Aquatic > Freshwater > Lake ... | reverse complement strand
GAAGTGGGCATCATGACCTCGCTGTGCATGGGCGGCTTTGGCGCCATTGGTACGGTGTACTTCGGACGCCTGGCCGACCGCCTGGGTGCCCAGTCCATGCGATGGCAGCCGCGGCTCATGGCTGCGGGCGCGGCCTGGATCGCCGTTTTTGGCGCCGCCGTCTGCCTGCTGCCGTCTGTGGCGGGCGTGGCCGTGGCACTGGCGCTGTTCGCCGCTGGCGTAGCGGGCTTGAACGGACCGACCTACGCCCTTACCCAAAGCCTGGTGCAGGTGCGCATGCGCGGGGTGTCCATGTCGGTGCTGGTGGTTTTGCTCAATTTGATCGGCGTTGGCCTGGGCCCGACCATTGCCGGCGTGCTCAGCGATGTGTTCTCGGTGCAGTACGGGCCCGACTCGGTGCGCTGGGCCATGGCTTGCGTGCTGGTGCTCAACATCCCGGCCATCTTTATTTTCGCCCGTGCCGCCCGCAATATTGAAACCGATTTGGCCCGGGCCCAGCAATGATTCCTCCGATTTCTTGATGCAGATGGAGGCTGAAGCAGAGAAACCCCCTCTTTTTACTTTTTACAACACTCTCGTCCACTTGGACGATGCCCGGACCCCAAGCAGCGCCTACATTGCAACTATCAGCAGGGCTGCCACAACCAATTTTTAGGAGACATCAATGAAAAAAGTACAGAAAAATCGCCTCTTCATGCGCGCCGTACCGTTGGCTATTGCGGCAGCCTTTGCGCCCAGCGTATGGGCTCAGGCCGCCTTGGACGAGGTCGTGGTGACCGCCCAGCGCCGCGCCGAACGCCTGCAGGACATCCCGCTGTCGATTACGACCATCACGGGTGCGGACATGGAGCAGCGCGGCATGGAAGGCGCCGCCAGCCTGCGCGGCGCAGTACCCAACTTGAACATGGCGCCCGCGCCTGTTTCCGGCCTGATCGGCTCGGTCGGTATGCGCGGCATGTCGGCAGGCCAACCTTCGATTTGGCAAGACCCTGCCGTAGGCATTTACGTCGATGGCGTGTTTGTTGGGAAAAACCAAGGCATCTTGTCTGACCTGGTTGACATTGATCGCCTGGAAGTGTTGCGCGGGCCCCAAGGCACCTTGTTTGGCCGAAATACCCAAGCGGGTGCCATCAATTTTGTGACCCGCCGTCCTTCGGGCACATTTATGGGCAATGTCAGTGTCGAAATGGGCGACTATGGCCGCCACATCGAGCGCGTCTCAGTGGATCTGCCCAAAGTAGACATGCTCAGCGTGAGCATTGCCGCTCGCAATGAAAAGCAAAACGGCTTTATTACCAATGACAAAGGCCAATCCTGGGGTGACAAAAACCGCCAAGGCCAGCGCCTGGCATTGCGCCTGGAGCCCAGCAAAGATACCGTTATTGACTACTCCTACGACCGCACCGATATCGACGAAGGCCCCCCGGTGGGCTCCTTGATCGCATCGACTGGCTACTTAGGCGGTTATGCACCGGCAGTCCAAGCGGCTAACTCCTACGGTTTGTTCCAGACTGGCTTGCCCGCCGCATATGGCGGTAGCCCTGCTAACGCGCTGGGACTCAATATCGCCCCGTATGCCAACAAGGATTACCCCACCACGCTCAGCGGCAATGGCAATTTGTACCAGCGCCTTGGCCTGACGGGTAACACCTTTAGCATTAGCCAGAAGCTTGACGGCACGAACAGCCTCAAGTACATCTATGGTCAGCGCAAGATGGTTTATGGCGATCGCGGCGACTACGACCAAACGCCAGTAAACGCCTACGCCGGACAGCGTGACACCAACTACTCCACCACCTCGCACGAGGTGCAGTTGACGGGCAGCGGCGCCGCGATGAGGTACGTGGCGGGCGTTTATTTGTTCAGCGACGACGGCACCACCCTGGCGCGCCAAAGCGGTGGCTTCTATTCGTTTATGTCCACCTACCCGATGTACAAGCTGACCAATTTCACGGTCACCAGCGATGCGCAGGCAGCATTTGGACAACTCGATTACGACATCAACAAGCAAACCACCTTGACCGGTGGCCTGCGCTGGACGTCAGAGAAAAAGGGCGTGCGCGCATGGCGCTTTAACTCCAATGCCAATTTTGATCCTGTGACCTCGACAATGGATATGAGCGCCGACCAAACATTCTCGGCTGTGACCCCCAACGTCGCCTTGGTCCACAAAATTGATGCCAATACCAATGTGTTTGCCCGCATTGCCAGCGGCTTTAAGAGCGGTGGTTTCCCGGCTGAAGCGCCGGTTACTGCGCTTGGCGGCCCGACCTCGCCTTTCCTGCCTGAGCGCTCCACCAGCTACGAAGTGGGAACCAAAATGGGCTTGATGGGCGGCAAAGCACAGCTGAACATCACCGGTTTTGTGACCAAGATAACCGACATGCAAATGAGCTTGCTGCCCCCGGGCTCTGGCTCACCGACCATGGTCAACGCCGGACAAGCGACCACCAAGGGATTGGAAGTCGAAGCCCAATTGCGTCCCACCACGGGCACACGCCTGTACGCAAGCTACGGCTACCTGGATGCAGCTTTGGACCAGTACAACACCTTTGGACCTACGGGCCAAGCCGTGGACGCCGCCTCCAACACCGTCATGCCTGGTGCGCCGAAAAACACGCTCAACCTCGGCGCTGACGTCCTTTTGGGAACAACCAGCCTGGGTGCATTGCGCGGTATTGTCGACCTGCGCTATGTATCGACCCGCTATACCTACGCTGCCCAGATCGACCCCATGGCCGCCAACGCTGCCATCGGAAACTCGGCTGCCGAATCTACGATGCCGGCCCTCACCACGGTCAATGCACGTTTGCTGCTGTCTGACCTGAATGTTGGTGGACCTGGCACTGGCAGCGTCTCTCTGTGGATGAAAAACGTGTTCGACGAGCGCCAGTTGGTCGCCCATATGGACGTCGGCGGCTTCTACCAAGTCGGCTACTGGAGCGAGCCCCGCACCATTGGCGTGAACTTTAACTACCGCTGGTAATTGGCACTGTTGCCCACACCCCGGTTGGGTGTGGGTACACAGTCGCTATGTAAAATGCGCTGTCGGCCACTGTGTTTCACACAAGGCCTGCAGCGTTTTTTTATCCCGAAGCGCCGGCTTGTAAAAGTCGTAGCGCTTGTTTTTTTGGGCGCACACCTTGCAAAACTTATCCCTCATTAGCGCAGGCTTGCGCTTGGTTTTCCTTTCCCTCGCGCTGCTTTGCGGCGATGCAGCAATTTCTGCCGACGAAGCGGTGCGCCCGGACGTGGGCAAACTGCTCGTCAAGGCCCAGGAGTTGCATGGCCAAAAGCAATATGCCCAAGCCTTGGTACAAATTGCCGAGGTGGACAAAATCAGCGCCATCAACCCACTGGAACGTTTTTATACCGAACGCATGCGCGCCATGGTGCTGATATCTACCGATGACCAGGCCGGTGCTGCCCAGGCGCTGGAGGCGGCATTGGCCAGCGAGCGCGGCAGTGAAGCCGATCGCATGGCGATTACTGAAAACCTGGTGCTGATGCACTACCGCGCCACGGCCTATGAAAAGTCTGCCGCTTGGGCCGAGCGCTACCTCTCGCAAGGTGGTACCAACGCCGGCATCGCCAACGTGCAGATCCAGGCGCTCTACCTCGCCAAGCAATACCCCGGCGCCGCCACGCTGCTCGACAAACAAGTGACTGAGGCCATCGCGGCAAAACGGGTGCCCACTGAAGTGCAACTGCGCATGCTGGCCAGCGCCTACCAGCAAAGCAAAGCCGACGCCAATTACCTCAAAACGGCCAAGATCATCGCCCGCTACTACCCCAAGCCGGAAATTTGGCAAGAACTGATTTATCGCGTACTGGCCCGCAACGACTTTCCCGATGCCTTAGAGACCGACAGCAACCGCCTGCTGCGTGCCACCAAGTCGCCCATCAAAACCGCAGAGCTGATGGAGCAAGCCCAATTGACGCTCAAAACCGGCTATGCCGGTGAGGCCTTTGACATCCTATCGGGCATGGACCGCAAAGACCCCTCCATCCCCGCAAGTGAACTCACCCGCCTAGACCAAATGCTCGGCAAGGTCACCCGCATGCGCCAGGAGGATGAAGCCGGACTGGGCAGTCTGGACGCCCGCATGGACGCGGCCAAAGACCCCAATTTGCTGGTCAACGCCGCCCTGAGCCTGTCCTTTTTAGGCCAGCATGCGCGGGCAGTGGCTATGGTAGACAAAGCGCTGGCCAAGCCCACCTTGCGCCAGGCAGAGATAGCCAAGCTGCGCAAAGTCTATGTCCTGGTGCGCGCCGACAAGCGTGAAGACGCGCTGGCGCTGTTGGACGCGATCACGGGCACAAGCCCCGAAGCCGAACTGGCTGGCCTGTGGCGCCTATTTCTGCAAAGCAGCACCGAGGTCGCCAAGCAGTAGAGGACACCTAGCCCGTAATGCTGCCGCCCTTGAGTACGGTTTGGTTGACCGTATCGCCCTCGCTGTGGGCGTCGGGCTGGTTGAAGGTGACGCGCTGGTTCACCCGGCGGTGCGGCCAGTAATCGGCCAAAGCGTAATGCTGGGTGCTGCGGTTGTCCCACACGGCGATGGCACCTGCCTCCCAGGCGTGGTGAATCATGAACTCGGGCTTTTTGAGCCATTGCATCAAGAAGTGCAGCACGCCCGCAGCCTCTTCGCGGTCCACACCGAGGATTTTGCGAGTGAAGTCGGCATTCACAAAAATACATTTGCGGCCCGAGCCCGGGTGCAAGCGCACCACCGGGTGGATCACCGGCTTAAAGGCCCGAATCGCATTGACCAAGGCTTCCTCGCCGGCGCGCCCTAGCGCGTCCCGAAAGCCCGAGGTCTCCCAGGTGTGCTCGGCACTGAGCGTCTCCAAGTAGGTTTGCATCGCGGGCGAAAGCCATTCATAGGCCTTGCTGGTGCTGATCCAGCAGGTGTTGCCACCTGCCGGCGGGATCTCGGTAATCTGGATGGCCGTGCCCAGTGGAGGGTGGGGCTTCCAGCTGATGTCGGTATGCCAGCTGTCAATCGAGGGCGGACGGGCGCGGTCCGACACGATCATCTCCAACTCGGGCACGCCGGGCATGCGGTCAAAAAAGGAACCCTGCGACACCGGCCCGAATACGCGGGCCAGCGCCACATGCTGCTGGGGCGTGATGGTTTGGGGTCGAAAGAAAATCACCTCGAAGTCGTCCAAAGCCTGGCGCAGTTCGGCCTCGACGTGCGGGGTGAAGGGCTGCGTCAGGTCCACATCCTCGATCCAGGCCGCGAAGTTGGGCATACGCGGCACCGGGCGGATATGGTGGTAGCGCGCGGAGATGTCGATCAGCTCCATTTCACGGGAATTGGCCATGGTTTGCCCCAATGTGGTGTGGTGGGTTAGAGAATATTAAATTGGCGCCATTGGAGCGGATCAGCCCGCCAATAGCAATAGTCTTTTTGGACGATTGAGCCGCCCTGCCCGGTGCCTATGCTTCGTACCCAGAGGCAAAGGCCTTTTCTCACGATATAGGAGTAGGTATGCGACTGAAGAACAAAGTAGCGCTGGTCACCGGCGCCGGACAAGGCATGGGCCGCGCCATTGCGCGCCGTTTTGCCGCCGAAGGTGCCACCGTGGTGGCGCTGGACGTCAACCTGGAGGCGGCCCAAGAAACACTGGCTGGCCTGACAGGCAAGAGCATCGCCCGCAAGGTCAATATCGCCAACAGCGCCGAAGTGGCCGCCCTGGTCGCAGAGGTCATGGACATGCTGGGCAGTGTGGACGTGCTGGTCAATAACGCCGGTGTGGGCTCGGTCGACGCTTTCGCCGACATCCCGGACGCCACCTGGGAGCGCGTCATTGGCGTGAATCTGACGGGCGCTTTTTACTGCGCCCGCGAAGCCGTGCGCGCCATGCAAAAAGCAGGCACGCACGGCGTGGTCATCAATATCGCCAGCACAGCCGCTGTTTCAGGCGACGGTCCGGCGCACTACTGCGCCTCTAAAGCCGCCCTGATGGGCCTGACGCGCAGCATGGCCAAGGAATTGGCCAGCCAGGGTATTCGCGTCAACACCCTGGTGCCCGGCCCGACCAATACGCCGATGATGCAAAGCATCCCGCAGGAATGGACCGACGCCATCATCAAAGGCGTGCCCATGGGCCGCATGGCTGAGCCCGAGGACATTGCCGATGTGGCCCTGTTTTTGACCAGCGACGACAGCCGCTTTGTCACAGGCCAAAACCTGGCCGTGAACGGCGGCAGCGCCTTTATTTAAGTTAGGAGACAGCATGGCACACGGTCGATTGCACAACAAAGTCGCCTTCATCACCGGCGGGGGCAGCGGCATTGGCGAAGCCACTGCGCTACGTTTTGCCGAGGAAGGCGCCCACGTCGTCGTCTGCGGGCGCCGCATGGTGCCGTTGGCACAGGTGGTGGCGCGCATCGAGGCCGCTGGCGGCCAAGCGCGCGCCATGCAGGTCGACGTCTCGGACGAGGCAGCGTTGACCAGCGCCATCGAAAAAACGGCTACCGAGCTGGGCGGCTTGGATATTTTGGTCAACAACGCCATGGCCTACAGCTGGGGCACGATTGACGCCACCAGCACCGCCGACTGGCACAGCAACTTTGCCACCTCGGTAGACGGCACCTTTTGGGGCACGCGGGCCGCCATGAAGCTGATGAAATCCAAGGGCGGCTCCATCATCAATGTGTCCTCGATTTGCGGGCTGTTGGGTACGCATTCCATGGCGGGCTACTCGGCAGCCAAGGCTGCCATCATCAACTTCAGCCGTGCCGCCGCCGCCGAGGGCGCCAGCAACGGCATCCGGGTCAATGTGGTGATCCCGGCCGTCGTCGAAACGCCCGCCACCGCCGGCATGCTCTCGGACGCCGGCGCGCGCCAAAATACCGAAAAACTCATACCCATGGGCCGTGTCGGCCAGCCGCGCGAACTGGCTAACGCCATTTTGTTTCTGGCCAGCGACGAGTCCAGCTACGTTACCGGCGCTGCCCTGCCCGTCGACGGTGGCCGCTCGGCCGTACTGACCACTGCGCTGTGAGTCTGCCTACACCCGCCTGGCCGGCCACACTGGAAGAACGCGTCGACCGCCTGGAATCCTTAGACGCCATCCGCCAAATGGCGGGTAAATACGCACTGTCCTTGGATATGCGCGACATGGACGCACACGTCAACCTGTTCGCCCCTGACATCCGGGTGGGTAAGGACAAAGTGGGGCGTGAACATTTCAAAGCCTGGCAAACCGACACCCTGCGCGACCAATTTACCGGCACCTCGCACCACTTGGGCCAGCACATCATCGAATTTGTGGACGCGCACCATGCCACCGGGTTGGTGTACTCCAAAAACGAACATGAGTGCGGCGCCGAGTGGGTGATCATGCAAATGCTGTACTGGGACGATTACGAGCGCATCGACGGCCAGTGGTTTTTCCGCCGCCGCCTGCCCTGCTACTGGTACGCCACTGACCTGAACAAGCCGCCCTTGGGCGACATGAAGATGCGCTGGCCCGGCCGCCAGCCCTACCACGGCACGTTTCACGACCTGTTTCCGAGCTGGAACGAATTTTGGGCCGAGCGCCAGGACAAAGATAGCCTGCCCCAAGTGGCAGCACCGGCGCCGCTGGAGCAGTTTTTGCGCACCATGCGCCGGGGCACGCCCACGCCCAAGATCCGGGTGCGCTGAGATGGACAAATTGTTTAGCCCACTGCAGCTGGGCGCCCTGCACCTGCCAAACCGCATCGTCATGGCACCCATGACGCGCAACCGCGCCGAGCCCGATGGCTGCGCCAATGCCCTGATGGCCCAGTACTACGGCCAGCGCGGCGACGCCGGCCTGGTCATCGCCGAAGGCACCTGGCCCAGCGCGGACGGACAGGCCTATTGCCGCCAACCGGGCATTGCCAACGAGGCGCACGTCCGGGCCTGGAAGCCGGTGTGCGCCGCGGTACATGCGCGTGGCGGCCTGATCGCCCTGCAAATCATGCACGGCGGGCGCATTGGCAGTGTGCACATCAAAGGTGCGGGCAGCCGCAGCGTTGCGCCATCGGCCCTGCAGGCGCAGGGCGAGGTGTTTACCGACCGCAGCGGCATGCAAGCCTATGACCTGCCCGAGGCGCTCAGCACCGACCAGGTACATGCGGTCATCGCCGAGCATGGCGCAGCAGCCAAGCGGGCCCGCGAAGCCGGATTTGACGCCGTGGAGCTGCATTGCACCAGCGGCTACCTGCCTATGCAGTTTTTGTGCTCGGGTACCAATGTGCGCACCGACGCCTATGGCGGGGACGCCGCCGCGCGTGCACGCTTTGCCATCGAGTGTCTGCAAGCCATGGGCGCAGCCATCGGCATCGACCGGGTGGGCTTGCGCATCAACCCGGGCAACACCTTTAACGACACCTCGGACGACAACTCCGCAGCCACCCACGCCTCTTTGCTGGGCCTGGCGGCACCGCTGGGCTTGGCTTATGTGCATGTGATGCGCGCGCCTCTGCCTGAGATCGACGCCTTTGGCATGGCTGCGCAGGTTCCGCCCGGGCGACTGATTCTGAACGACGGCTTTGGCCCGGACACGGTCGCCCCGGCGCTGGAGCAATACCCGGGCGCAGCGCTGTCCTTTGCGCGGCACTTTGTGGGCAACCCCGACCTGGTGCAGCGCCTGCGCCAGGGCCTGCCCCTGGCGCGTTTTGACCGCAAAACCTTGTACACACCGGGTGCCGCTGGTTACACCGACTACCCCTTGGTCTGACACCGAACCAGAGGCAGAGCCTGTCCCTGGCACCTGCATTTCGCGTTAGTCCCAACGGACGATGTTTTAAAACAGCCCGTCCACCCACAATCGGCCTCTAATCGGGCCCCTTGTGTGCAGGGCCTGGGAGTGTTCCCATGATGACTATTTCCGGACTCGCCTATGTGGTGGCCCAATCGACCGACCTGGCCCGTTGGACCACCTACGCCCACGAGGTCCTGGGCATGATGACCGAGGCTGCGCCCGATGGCGGTCTGTACCTGCGCATGGACGAGCGCCAGTTCCGCATCGCCGTGCAACCCGGCACCCGCGACAGCTATGTCTGCTCTGGCTGGGAAGTGGCCAACCAGGCCGCCTTTGAGCAAGCTATTGCCACCTTGGAGCAGCACCAAGTGCCCTTTGAGCGCGGCGACGCGGCCCTGTGCGCGCTGCGCAAAGCCAATGGCCTGGTGCGCTTTAGCGACCCCTCGGGCAACGGCCATGAGGTGATTTGGGGTTTTCAGTCCGACTTTGCGCATTTCAATTCGCCGGTGGGCGTGCAGCGCTTTGTCACCGGCAACATCGGCATGGGCCACACCGTGCTGCCGGCCGAGGCTTTTGCGCAAACCCACCAGTTCGTAACCGAGGTGATGGGCTTTGGCTTGTCGGATATGTTCAATTTCAAGCCCGCAGGTAACGCCGGGCCGACGCTGCCGATTTATTTTTACCACTGCAACAACGGGCGCCACCACAGCCTGGCCATCGCCGGCTTCCCGGTGGAAAGCGGTTGCGTGCACATCATGGTCGAGGTGCCCGACGTGCCCGAGGTGGGCCGTGCGCTGGACCGCATGCTCAGCCACCAAGTTACCCAAACGGCCACCCTGGGCCAGCACAGCAATGACAAGATGATCTCGTTTTACATGCGCTGCCCCTCCAACTTTGACATCGAATACGGCTGCGGTGGCGCGGTACACGACTGGGAGTCGCATATCGCGCACGAGTTCACCCGCGTAAGCCTATGGGGCCACGACTTCAGCATTGGCCAAGCGGCTCCGGCCAAAGACTGAGCCCCCATGAGCGCCAACAACAAACTCATGCAGGCCCGCGATGTCGTGGCCACGCTACGGGACGGCATGACCATCGGCATCGGCGGCTGGGGCCCCCGACGCAAGCCCATGGCCCTGGTGCGCGAAATACTGCGCAGCAATTTGCGCGACCTGACCATCGTGAGCTACGGCGGCGCCGATGTAGGCATGCTGTGCGCAGCGGCCAAGGTCAAGAAACTGGTGTTTGCCTTTGTGTCATTGGACTTTATTCCCCTGGAGCCTTACTTTCGTATTGCCCGCCAAAGCGGCGCCCTGGAGGTCATGGAGATAGACGAAGGCATGCTGATGCTGGGCCTGCAGGCCGCAGGCATGCGCATACCGTTTATTCCCACGCGCATCGGCCTGGGCACGGATGTGCTGCAACGTAACCCCGGCATTGCTTTGGTGGATTCGCCCTACGATGCACGCCAATGGGT
>Ga0136641_1001382_pt1 | contig 10226 bp, 9 predicted proteins | sample EliLak1302023Y_FD_115312 | JGI IMG/M metagenome (GOLD analysis project Ga0136641, IMG submission 115312) | Freshwater microbial communities from Elizabeth Lake, Yosemite National Park, California, USA - 13020-23Y | ecosystem: Environmental > Aquatic > Freshwater > Lake ... | reverse complement strand
CACCTTGTCTTGCTGACTGACTGTATGACAGCGGTTTTATCCAAAGGTTTAATAGTATGTATATTGATGAGTTCTACTGATATTCCTTCTGCTTCGAGTTGCTCTGCCGCCTTTAGAGCCTTCCATACCAGGTGACCTGTGGCAAAGATGGTCACATCCTTTCCTTCATTCATCACTATGGCTTTGCCTATTTCAAAAGGCTTGTCAGCAGGTGTGAAATTCGGCCATTTCGGTCTTCCGAAACGCAGATAGATAGGCCCTTCATATCTGCCCGAAGCTATTGTCGCAGCCTTGGTTTGATTATAATCGCATGGATTGATCACTACCATGCCCGGCAGCATCTGCATCATGCCTATATCTTCTAGTATCTGGTGTGTGGCTCCGTCTTCGCCCAGCGTGAGACCTGCATGCGATGCGGCTATCTTCACATTCTTATTAGCATAGGCTACCGACTGACGTACCTGATCGTACACACGACCTGTTACAAAATTTGCAAATGATGTGGCGAAAGGGATCTTGCCGCCGATGGTCATTCCCGCAGCCATGCCTATCATATTGGCTTCTGCTATTCCGCATTGTACAAAGCGGTCAGGAAATTCTTTGATGAACTCATCCAGCTTGAGCGATCCCACAAGGTCAGCGCAGAGCGCCACCACGTTTGGATTCTCACGGCCTAGAGCCAATATCCCTGCCCCAAAACCGGAACGGGTGTCTACTTCATTCTGAACGGTGTAATCTGATAGTGCCATGGTGTTGCAAAATTAATACATGAGTTAAACTATTATTATCTCTTTATCTACAATTGTTGGAAAGACGGAGAATGCCCTTTCTCAGCCCTCGCGCCGCCGTCTGCCAGATAGCTGAACAGTACCACAAAAGACATGAGCGTGACAGGCATAAAAACATATTGATAAGGCATCGAAATAAAACCATAGAAAAAGATGAGACTGATCTTAAGGCTGGCATACTCCACATACTTATCATTGATGCCCCTGTTGCCTTTTCTTCCCGCCCAAAACAACAATATCAGCGGTGCAAAAAAACTGCTGACCGCCGCCCAGATATTCATGCTGTGAGAGAGTTTGGAGGTGAAAAATTTAAAAAATCCGACACTGAGGTATTTGTGCTGATCCACATGGTTTTCCAGCCAAAACCGATCTATATATCTGGTATATGTAGCAGGTATATGAAAGAAGTAAGCAGAATCTTTGATAAAAAAAGGAATGATAAAAAGCACCGACATCGAAGCTCCGTAAGACAATGCCAGTTTCCAAAATTCAGCCCTCGATCTGTAGAAAAATACAAAAGCAAAATAGGCAGGTATCCAAAACACCAAACTATAGCGGCTCAGTGTACAGCCTGTCATTGCCAGCCCTATGAGCCAGTAGTTGCGGCTCAGCAATGCGGCACTCAGCAACAAATAGAAGCCCGTCACTACTCCTTCTTCGGTCAGCACCCAATAGTTTATACTTCTTGCCAGAAAAAAATTGATGAAAAAAAAGAAGGCTGTGGCAGCTATGAGAGAAGGAATAAGTGGAATATTTTTTTTGCTGCGTATCAGCGGGGCAAAAGCGAATGCAAGCCCTATGAACTGCAAGCCCAGTGTGATCCATCTGTAATCAAAAGAGAATATCTCTGCGGGCAGAAAAGGCATCCACATTGTAGGCAGGTATTGAAAGACCGTATCGTCCCACATCTCAGGCGTGGGTGCATAGATCTTACTACCGCTTAGCAAACGACGGCAGCCTACCTGAATGGCAGGGAGCATATCTTCCCATTGTTTATCGACAGGAAATCTATTGTACAAATGGTTCAAAAACCCGATGTGATACAATAGTGAAAACACAAAGAACAATGCAAAGAAAACAGGCAGATATCTGCTCAGAGCAACGACGCTTTTTATCGCTTTATCCCCTTTGTCTATAGCCACCAAAGGCAGCAGGCAAACACCGAGTCCGCTAAGGAAATATAAAATAGAACTGGAGTAATAAAACACACTGCCCACATCCTGTATATAGGTGTATGACAGACCTTCAAACAGCACACAAAAAGCCAATGCGATAGCCAGCACATAATACCTCCTGTCAAAAATCACCGGATCGATCTGCATAGACATGAATCGTGCTTTGATCAATAATCTCCCAGTGTCTCTTCGAGCTGTGCCAGTGCCTGAGCCAGTTGGGCATCGTTAGGTGCATTGCCATGCCATTTGTGTGTGCCTGCCATGAAGTCCACACCTGCACCCATCACGGTTTTCATTATCACAAATACCGGCTTGCCTTTTCCTGTGCGGCTTTTGGCTTCATTGAGACCAGCCACGACCTGCGCAATATCATTGCCGTCTGCTATGTGCAGCACATCCCATCCGAATGCTCTGATCTTGGCATCAAGATCGCCGAGGCTGAGTACCTTATCTGTAGGACCGTCTATCTGCTGACCATTGTAGTCGCAGGTTGAGATGATGTTGTCGACCTTATTGTGTGCACCAAACATCAGCGCTTCCCATATCTGTCCTTCCTGCAGTTCGCCGTCGCCATGCAGAGTGAAAACGAGTGAATTATCTTTGTTCAGTTTCTTGGTCAGTGCCGCTCCCAGTGCCACACTCATGCCCTGACCCAACGAGCCCGAAGCCATGCGGATACCCGGCAGATGATCATGCGTGGTCGGGTGACCTTGCAGACGTGTATTGAGTCTGCGGAAAGTGGCCAGTTCCTTCACATCGAAATAGCCCTTGTGTGCCAGTGTAGAATACCAAACCGGAGAGATATGTCCGTTGGAAAGAAAGAACAGATCCTCACCTGCACCATCCATAGTGAATGCAGTACTGTTTTTCATGATCTCAAAATAGAGTGCTACAAAATACTCAGTGCAGCCCAGAGATCCCCCCGGGTGGCCCGATGCAGGACCGTGCACCATTCTCACTATATCGCGACGCACCTGAGAGCAGATGCGTTTAAGTTCTTCTACAGATGCCATTGTTTGGATTTTGCGTGCAAAAATAAGTCCTTGTCATATATTTGACATTGGAAAGATATAAGACGGGTGTGAATAACCACAACCAAAGCGAAAGCCACTATATTGCAGCCCGAAACAATAATCGAAATTGTTTTTCGACATAATAAAAAAGGACATTCCGATTTGAGTCGACGAAGTGAAAATTGTTTTTCGACATAATAAAAAAGACGTACAGAGTTTTATTTATAATATTTAAAATACTGATAATATTCTTATGGAAAATTATAAAAGGCTTCTAAATGGCAACCGCGACTATGCGGCAGAAATGATCGAGAAAGACCCCGAGTATTTCAATCGCCTCTCGGGCATTCAGCGTCCTGACTTTCTCTGGATAGGATGCTCCGACAGCCGCGTACCTGCCAATGAGATCACCAACACCGCTCCGGGCGAGATATTCGTTCACCGCAATGTGGCAAACCTCGTGGTGCAGACTGACCTTAATCTAATGAGCGTACTGCAGTATGCCGTAGAGGTGCTTGAGGTCAAGCATGTGATCGTCTGCGGACACTATGGCTGCGGAGGGGTACTGGCTGCCATGGGCAATCATCACCTCGGTATCATCAATAAGTGGATCAGCAATATCAAAGACGTTTATCGCCTGCACCGCAGCGAAGTAGATGCACTGAGCGATCTCGAAGCACGTGCCGATCTGATGGTAGAACTCAACGTGCGCGAGCAGGTATATAACCTCGCCAAAACCTCCATCATTCAGTCAGCATGGAAACACAGAAAAGGACCCGACATACACGGCTGGGCATACGGCCTCAAAGATGGGCTGATTAAAACCATCTGCGAAATGCCTGCCGGCTCTGCTATAGACCCGATCTATCAGTTTGATAATCTTTGATATTTCCGGTACGGGTATAATTCCTAATTTTAACTTTGCAATCGTGCGATTTGCATTTTCAAATTGCCGGATCATCAAATTTTCAAATTACTATGAGTTTCACCATACAGAATAAAGTGCGCATAGTTACTGCGGCAGCACTCTTTGACGGACACGATGCGGCTATCAATATCATGCGCCGTATCATGCAGTCCAAAGGCGCGGAGGTCATTCACCTCGGTCACAACCGCAGCGCGCAGGAGATAGTCGAGACCGCCATTCAGGAAGATGCGCAGGGCATAGCGGTCACCTCCTATCAGGGTGGTCACGTAGAGTTCTTCAAATACATGTACGACATGCTCCAAGAGCGTGTCTGCGGACATATCAAGATATTCGGTGGTGGTGGCGGTACCATTCTGCCTACTGAGATAGAAGAGCTTCATGCCTACGGTATCACCCGTCTTTACTCTCCCGATGATGGCCGCACCATGGGTCTGGAAGGTATGATAGAAGACCTCGTGAAACAATGTGATTTCAAGACCGTGGCTTCGCTCAACGGCGAACTGAAAAACGTCCATACCAATGACTGGAAAGTGATAGCCAAAGCCATTACCTATGCCGAAGACGGCAACAAGGTAGAGCTGACGCCATCTACTGCCAAGATACCAGTACTAGGTATCACCGGCACAGGCGGCGCTGGCAAATCCTCTGTGACCGACGAGATCGTTCGCAGATATCTGCGTCATTTTACCGACAAGACCATTGCGGTCATCTCTGTAGATCCGTCCAAGAAAAAAACAGGCGGTGCCCTGCTCGGCGACCGTATCCGTATGAACGCCATCAACAGTCCGCGTGCCTATATGCGTTCGTTGGCTACCCGCGAGAGCGACCGCGCCCTCAGCGCCCATGTGCAGGAAGCGATAGACATCTGCAAGTCCGCAGGTTTTGATTTTATCATTCTGGAAAGTGCCGGTGTGGGTCAAAGTGATGCCTCGATATTGGAATACTGCGATATTTCACTCTACCTCATGACGCCTGAATACGGCGCTCCTTCTCAGCTCGAGAAGATAAACATGCTCGACTATGCCGACCTCATAGCCATCAATAAATTTGACAAGGCCGGCGCACTCGACTCACTGCATGATGTACGCAAACAATACAAACGCAATCACAATCAGTTCATGGCGAAAGACGAGGACCTGCCGATCGTGGGTACCATCGCCTCGCAGTTCAACGATGCGGGTGTCAATCACCTCTTCGAACTGATCTGTCATAAACTCGAAGAGAAAACAGGCATTAGTTTCAAGGTAAAACACACCTCTGCAAAAAATACTGTAAGCAAAACTCAGGTCATACCTCCTGCCCGCGTGCGCTACCTGGCAGAGATAGCCGAAGCCATAGAGCAATACGACAGCTGGGCAGACGAACAGAGCGCCACCGCCCGCCAGCTATACCAGCTGCAGGGGGTGATAGATATATTTGAAAAAACGGAGAAGAATTAAGCCTCGGATCTTCTTTGCCCTAAAATTCGGAAAATACGAACAATGAAAAATATAATTACTCTTGCTCTAGCTGGCTTTTTGCTGACTTCTTGCGCCAATAAGCACCAAGGAGAAAAATCAACTGGGCTCATGTCGAATTTTGTAAGTATAACAGATAATGAGGACAAAGGAGTTAAAGATATTTTAGGATTTTTTGGTGGAGAATGCAGGTATTCGATTGGTGTTTCTGCCTCTTCTTCCGAAGGAAATGGTAAATTTTTCGAACTGGAACTGAGCAAATGTGAAGCAATCGAACAATGGAAAGACGATCCGCAAATACCTTCATCTAACATGGCATATAGATTCTTCTCCCAGCTCAAAGAAGAAAGAAAAAATTACAATGAAATCCGTAGCGTCCTAATTTTTAAAGATGGAAAAAAAACTGAAGCTAAATATTCGGTAAAAGAATTGCAGCTGGTTAGTAATAGGATGAATGTGGTTAAAAAGATTGTCAACTTAATTAAAGAGAAGAAATTCGATGCCATCAAACCGATGCTAAATGATAGTAGCGTCTTTCACTATAATAAAAATACTCTCATCAAAAATATAGAGAATGCAGACCCGGAATTTGGCAATATTACAGAAGAAGGCTACAGATTTTGGGGCTACAGAATAAACACAACAAATACAGGTATGCAATTGCTGCATATTTCACTTGTATTGATAAGGGATAAGCAAAGTAGTACATTCAGTGTAGACCTCGACTTAAATGGCACGAATAATGAAGTCTATTTATTGAATTATAAGCTTTGAATTGGACAAGATGCTATATCTGTCTTGATTTTGGCTTTATACAAACACTATTTCTGACAAAATGTCCCAAAATCGGCATTGGCAAACAATTTGATATGTTTGCCGCGGATAATACTGTCAAAAATGGAAGAAAATAAAGAAACTACACCCGAACTGCCTCAGGATGACCACCTGAATCAGGAAACTATTTCTCAGGAAGAAACTGAAAAAGTGATCAACGACATCAATGCGGCGACCATCGACCCGCGCGATGAAGAAATAGCCCTGCTCAAAAAACAGGTGGATGAATACAAGGACAAGCACCTCCGTCTCTTTGCAGATTTTGACAATTTCAAAAAACGCAATGCCAAGGAAAGACTGGACCTGATACTCACCGCCGGCAAAGATGTGATACAGGATATGCTGCCGATACTCGATGATTTCGAAAGAGCCACCAAAGCCCTCGAAAAAACCAGCGATGTGGACGCCGTGAAAGAAGGCATGAAACTGATCCAAACCAAACTGATCAAGACCCTCGACGGCAAAGGACTCAAAGCCATCGAATCGATAGGCAAAGATTTCAACGTAGAGCAGCATGAGGCTATCACTGAGATACAGGCGGCACCCGATATGGCAGGCAAAGTGATAGACGAAGTGGAAAAAGGTTATTATCTAAATGACAAGATTATCCGTTTTGCCAAGGTAGTAGTAGGCAAATAATGTGCTGATGTGCCAAATTGAAAATTAAATACAAACAATAAAAGAGAAAGATAAGAGGCGATACATTGTATTCGTCTATTGTCTCAAGTCTATCGTCTAAAGTCTAATTATGGCAAAGAGAGATTATTATGAAATACTGGGAGTGGCAAAAACCGCTACACAGGAGGAAATAAAGAAAGCCTATCGTAAAGAGGCACTCAAATTTCACCCTGACCGTAATCAAGGCAACAAGGAAGCGGAAGAGAAATTCAAAGAAGCTGCCGAGGCCTATGAGGTACTCAGTGATGAGCAAAAGAAAGCCAAATATGACCGCTTCGGTCATGCCGCTGCCGACATGGGTCAGGGCGGCGGATACGGCGGTGGCGGCGGTATGAACATGGAAGATATCTTCCGCAACTTCGGCGACATCTTCGGTCAGCAGGGCGGTGGCGGAGGAGGCGGTTTCGACCCCTTCGAATCTTTCTTTGGCGGAGGCAGACAGTCGGGTGGCGGCAGACAGCGCGGCCGCAAGGGCAGCAACCTGCGTATCAAGGTCAAAATGACCATCGCAGAAGTAGCTAACGGCGCTCATAAAACTATAAAGGTCAAGAAACATGTATCCTGCCATACCTGCCACGGCAGCGGCGCCAAGGATGCCAGCTCAGTGAGCAAATGTACTACCTGCGGCGGTCAGGGTGTGGTGAAGAGAGTGACCAACACAATACTGGGCCAGATGCAGACCACTACTACCTGTCCGCAGTGTAATGGCTCGGGAGAAATGATCACCAAAAAGTGCGGTACCTGCAACGGACTCGGCACCGAATATGGCGAAGAAACACTCAACATTGATATCCCTGCGGGTGTGCAAGACGGCATGCAGCTCTCTATGAGCGGCAAAGGTAATGCCGGCGAACAGGGTGGCCCCGCTGGCGATTTGATCATTTCGGTAGAGGTAGAGGAACATACAGAGCTGGAAATAGACGGACAGAATGTGATCTACAATCTGTACCTCAATTTCGCAGATGCGGCACTGGGCTGCAATGTGGAAGTACCAACTGTAGATGGCAAGGCCAAGATCAAGATACCTGCTGGAACACAGGCAGGCAAAGTGCTGCGTCTGAACGGTAAGGGCATACCATCTGTCAACAGCTACGGCAAAGGCGATCAGCTGGTCATAGTCAATGTATACACCCCTCAGCACCTCAGTGCGGAAGAAACCAAGATACTCGAAAAACTACGCGCCGCAGTCAACTTCAAACCATCCAAAGATCACAAAGGCGACAAAGGCTTTTTTGATAAGATGAAGGATATTTTCAGGGAGTAAGCGAATCAAAAATGCGTCATTGCGAGGCGGCTTCCGCCGTGGCAATCTGTATCTGATGCCATGTAGGTCTTCAGTACGGAATGGATGAGTATTTTAGCTAATAATCCGAAGTATTGGGGTCGGTTGTGGTTATGTTTTGGAATTTCCTTTCTATAAAATAGAATCCGCAAAACATGGCGAGTAGGTTTATTTCACCGGATAACTGTATTTGACCGACAAATGGCTTACGGTAAATCTCTCTGTCCCCCTTTTCAATATCAAGGTCATAAATGATCTTGCATTTATCATTAGATAATTGAAATACCTGCTTCAGTGAAGTCTCTCGGTAAGTATCATAAAATTTTGGTGATACTACTTTAAAGTTAAATTTCGGTTCACCTTTCAGATCGGTGATACCAGACGCTATTTCTAAAAAAGCTCCTACCTTTTCATTGGTAGCATTTGCTGTTATTCTATATTTATCAATAAATAAGAGCATCCAAAAAGACAATCCTATGTCAATGGTATATTGTGTTTCACCGATCACAAAGGGTGCATAATCTCCATGATATTCAAACCGCCCTATGAATCCGTTTTCGTCATTGATTGAATAAAGACAACTTGCGAACTCGTAAGGACCTGAATCTCTGGTGACCTGTTTCGTGACTGTTAGGTTCATTATAATTTTGACCAATTTTACCAAAAATAGCAGGATTATCTGATACAAATGTATCCTGATGAAATTGAACATAGCCCTGTCATACTGAGCGGAGCCGAACCATGACAAGCAATGCCCCATTTCAGCCCCTATGGACTCACCCTTCGACTTCGCTCAGGATGACGGGTGGATAAGGTTTTTAAAACCTCCTCTATTAATTTAAAAAACCATCCGCAAAGGGATTCTCATAGTCATTCCTTTTCTCCTTATCTTTCGCCCAAAGTACAGCATGAATCAGCTTTCCCTTTCTCACATCGAAAAGAAATATGACAACTACGTGGCGTCCGCAGATGTGAGCTTTGACATCCCCAAGGGTGCCATCTTTGGCCTGCTCGGTCCCAACGGCGCAGGCAAGACCACTCTGATACGTATGATCACGCGCATCATTTTTCCCGATAGCGGACAGATACTATTCAGCGGTCAGCCGCTACGCGAAGAGCACACCAACCGCATAGGCTATATGCCCGAAGAGCGCGGTCTCTACAAGACCATGAAGGTATACGAGCACCTGATCTATCTGGCGCGGCTCAAAGACCTCTCTGCCTCCGAAGCCCAGACCAAGGTCAACTATTGGCTCGACAGATTTGAGATCAGCGGCTGGAAACAAAAAAAGATAGAAGAGCTCTCGAAAGGCATGGCGCAAAAAATACAGTTCATCGCTACGGTCATACACGACCCTGAATTGCTCATACTCGATGAGCCATTCTCAGGTCTCGATCCTATCAATGCGAAACTGATAGAAGACGAAATTTACAATCTGAAAAAACAAGGCAAGACCATCATCTTCTCTACCCACCGCATGGAGCAGGTAGAAGAGATCTGCGATGAGATAGTACTGATAAACAAAGGCCACAAGATACTCAGCGGTGCAGTGGCAGAACTGAAGCAGCAGTTCAAGGAAAATAAATACAGTGTGCACTATGACGGGCAGCTGTCAGAGGGCTTCCATACGCAGTTTGACGTAGTATCGACCGATGCGGGAGAAGCAATCATACAAGCAGGTCCATCAAGCAATGAGATACTGAAATATTTTATCGACCAAGGCATCACGGTGAGAAGCTACAACGAAATTTTGCCCAGCCTCAATGAGATATTTATCAAAGCTGTCAACACCTCTACTCAGACAGAAAAACACTAAACCCAATGAAAAAAATATTCATCATCATACAGCGTGAGTACATCACACGCGTTCGCAAAAAAGCTTTCATCATCACCACATTGCTGGCGCCTCTTGGCTTTTTTGCCTTCATGATCTTTTCAATACTCATGGCGGGATATTCCAGCAGCAGCAAGCATATCGCTATCATTGACGACTCCGGTATCTTTGCCAATATGTCCTTTGCCGATGCTGCCGATGGCTCGGTCATTTTTCAAAGAGAAAAGAATTTCGGT
>Ga0136641_1001381_pt1 | contig 10227 bp, 8 predicted proteins | sample EliLak1302023Y_FD_115312 | JGI IMG/M metagenome (GOLD analysis project Ga0136641, IMG submission 115312) | Freshwater microbial communities from Elizabeth Lake, Yosemite National Park, California, USA - 13020-23Y | ecosystem: Environmental > Aquatic > Freshwater > Lake ... | reverse complement strand
ATAACGCAACTGTGTAATCTACACAAGCGTACACATGGCGGAATTATTTCTAGACTAAAACGTCTCGGTCTTGTCGAAAAAAATGCAGTATTCAAGGAGTATGAAGAATATAAGGAGGAAATCAAAAAATGCAAGCCTGAACCTCTTATGGCATCAGAAGAGGTAAAACAAGAAACTATTGTCTCTTCTGATGAAACGAAACCGAAAAAGATACTGCTAACTAAGACTAAGGGATATATTTATTGTATGTCGAATCCATCGATGCCAGGTATACTGAAAATAGGGATGACAAATCGCACACCTGAAGACCGTTTGAAAGATGCCAATAAGCATGACACATTCAAACCTCCAACGCCTTATCAACTTGTATTTGCAAAAGAAGTATGGAATCCGAAGAAAAAGGAGAGCCTCATACATTCTCTCCTCGCGCGCTACACCGAACGAATTAATCCTCAGCGAGAATTTTTCAGAGTCAGTTCAGATGAGGTCTATCAGTTTTTTCAACTGGTCGACGGTCCCTGGTGGACTGCGGGTCTTGATATATGATGTAGTCTAATCTAATATATAGCCATTTCTATGCGTCGAGGCATAACAATCAGGTGAATAATGACCCTCTCTTCCACAACGATAACAATAGTCCTTCTTCTTGCGATGACACTTTCGTTCATGTTTGTCACAGTCTTCCTCATCTGAGAACTCTGCATCACAGTATTCACAGCTCCATAGCTCCTCTAGTTCCTCTTCATAAACAAGTTCATTTCCACATACATCAGTTTTTGCATAACAATCTTTCATAAAATGGCCCTTTCTTCCACATTCTGTGCAATAATTCGTAGGAGATAGTGATTCAGGAAGAATAGGACAGCTGCGGATAAAATGACTTACATCACCACACCGTGCACACCTGTCTTGTGCTCCCCAGATTTCCCTCTTCAGAAATTTTTTTTGTTCATCTGTTAAGTCAAGAGTAACATAGGAGCCGCCGCGAACATTATCAATTCCATGGACGGCCATGTACTCCTTGGTAAACTTGTCCTCATCAAAGGGAGAGGTGATAAGAATAATTCTATCAATTGAGAGTGGCGGATATTTGCGCGTCCATGTGGAACCATTTCCTGAGAGATGGTCATGGTATCTTCGTTCCACATTCGCAGATTTTCCAATATAATATTTGTTGCTATGTAGTTTTAGAACATAGAGATTCATCTGTGATTTTTAGGCTTTACATATTTAGGTCTTCTTTTCTTTGCATAGACTAGATGGAGTTTCTAATTATTTTTCTAGTCATACTCAACCTTATACTGTTTTACCAGATAGTGCAACTACAAAAGAAGGAATCTGAAACCAAGAAACATGAGGCTGTTGATTACGATGTCGTATATTTTAACCAGTATCCTTATTACTATTCTAATTACTATTATCCGTATGTCTACGGACCCTGGTACTGGTCTTATGGCGGTTCGTCGAGTGTAGGCTACTACGGTGGAGGTGGTGGTCACCATCATGGTGGTGGAGGTGGTGGTCACCATCATGGTGGAGGTGGTGGTGGAGGTGGTGGTGGCCATTCAGGCGGCAGCGGCCACCATTAAATCTTGTGAACAAAAAGAAGAAAAATGGCAGTCGCAGTCTTCAAAGATGTTAAGGTGGAAGGTGAAGTGACATTCACAGCAACGCCGAAGGGAGTTCGTGTGATTGCCACATTTACAAGATTACCCGCTGGTGAGCATGGATTTCATATTCATTCAAAGGGAGACCTGCGGGGCGAGGGTTGCAAGGGTGCCTGTGCACACTATGAGAAGGGAGAACCCACACGTCACGGCGGCCCTCCTGGATTTGGTGGACCGAGACATACAGGCGACTTAGGCAATATTTCACCTGAAACGTTAAGTTATAGTTATTTTCTCTTAGGAGTAAACGTCGAGGATTTATGGGGTCGCTCCGTTATTATTCACGAGGACCCTGATGATTATGGTCGTGGTCCCTTCGAGGATTCACCTGTCACTGGCCATTCAGGGAAGCGCATGAGCTGTGTTATTATTGGACGAAGATAGCGTAAAAATTGAAATTATAAGAGTCACTTACGTATTCACAATCATGTCTACAAATATTTACATCCTTAAACTTCAAGGATGTAAATATTATATTGGAAAGTCTGAAAATCCTATGAAGAGATATCACGAACATCTCTCTGGAAAAGGAGCCACATGGACTAAGAAATATAAACCGATATCTATTGAAAAGATAATTGAGAAGGTAAGTCATTTTGATGAAGACACGTATACCATAGTATATATGGCAAAATATGGTATAGAGAATGTTCGTGGAGGAACATATGTTAGCATTCAGCTAATTCTTCCTGAATCACTATCTCCTACACTGACCATTCCCAACCCAGTCTTTTATATGAAGAAGTGGATACGTATCTTGCTTACTTGAAATCAGGGTTCCAGGTTGACTCATTTCCCAGAAGAAACTCTTTTAGGAAATAATTCATTGGCTCTGTATAATAGGCGTGACCGAAATCAATAATCCACAGCTTTCCATTCTTCTCGATAAAATTATAGGGTGTAATATCAACATACTCAATGCCCTCACGTTCATAGAGAACTGCAACAATGCGACGAACTTCATCCTGAATCCACTGTGGCAACTCATGAAACGCCTCTCCATAGACATCTGCCAGGCAGGGGGCATTCAGATTCTCCATTTCAAAGACGAGCCCATTCTGTGACAGAACCTTGGGTGTGAATCCATGCGTGGCAGCAACCCTTTGCAGTTGAATCTCTAAGAGAGAGGAGGCCCTCTTCTTAAATGACATTGTGAACTTGATAGAAGGGTAGGCTAAAGTCAATTTTTTGTTCAAACCATTCCTGTTAGCTCCTCTTCTGTATCTGACCGCTCTCTGGCGCAGAACTTCCGCCGACACTTTTCACGGTCCCTCTTACAGTCTGCACAGTTACGCTTACAGTCTCTGCGCGGATTGCACGAGCAGGGAAACAAGGCTGATAGACAGACCGAAGAACAGCATATGAAGATTATACTTGCTGTACAAATTGCCAGGGCGGAGTCTGTTACGTCCTCCATACTAGTCTAAAAACACTGATTATTTTTTTAGGTTGTGTAAAAAGATAGATGACCACTGCTGAAATCCAGTCTATTTTTGAGAAGAATAAGCTGGCTGACTTGAAGGAATTTATGGGCAAGCGCAAGTGTTTGAATGCCTGGAATATGGCGCTTATTTATCTGTTTCATATTGTCCAATCTGCGGGAATTCTCACAACAACCATTGCCGCTGGTTATGATATGAAAGACTTGGTCTGGGTTGGCGTTGGTCTGAACATAACGGCAACGCTGATAAATGTGTTTGAGAAGACAAATACCTCTATCTCGAAACATCTGATGAAGGATATTCAGGCGATAAAAGAGGGGGTCTATGTGGATGAGAGTGAGATGATTGAGATTCAAGAAAAGAAGGATGATAAGGGAACGCCCTTACTTTCGGGTGCGACGGCGTCTGTTGGTGGGGCGTAGCTTCCGTGTACCCTTCTTTCCTAGTATTTGTGGAGTTGGAGGTGGAGGTGGTACTAATGATAATGGTAATGGTAATGGACCATATGAGCTATTGAGGCCCTTGGATGCGCTATTCGATGAACGTCCACGTTTTGTACCTCTTGCACTTTCAGCTTTAGCAGCTTCATCAGCCTTAGCACGAGCAAGAGCACGCTCAGCCGCAGCAGCAGCCTCGCGTGCAGCAACAAAACGTAGTATAGAACGACGATTGCTTAGAGGCCCACGAGCTGTGGCGGGAGAACTTGCTGAGGGTGACATAGGTTTCTTCGTACGTACAGGAAGAGTAGGAGCAGACGTAATTATTTTACCAAGAGGTTTCTTAGGCGTTTTATAACCATTCGGTACTGCAGCAGAGGCTTCAGATGTTGTACTTTGATTGTTAGCAACAATTGTTCTTGACCCCAGAGTATTCTGAGACGGTCCTTGAGCTGCTGTTGCAGGGGCAGGTGCGGCCGCGGCTCCAAGTTCAAAATTTCCAAAGCTTAAACGGTGCGCAACATCGACGGCAGGAGATTGACGGGGTGTAGATACAAATGCTAGAGGTTTGAATATATTTGCCTGACTTGATGCTGAGGAATAGATAAGTTTGCTAGGAGGTCTTACCTTGTTTTCAATAAGATATGAATAGTAGAGGCTCCATTGATTGATATTCAAGTATCGTATATCTGAAGTCAATACAACATTGGATAGGTCTGCAATTAAGATTTTTAAGACAGTTAAATTATAGCAGACTACACAGTTAATATCGAAAAGAAAGTGCAGCTGATTATATATATCCATTACATAGTCTTCCTCGATATATTTACGTATAATTGTTAGGAGTATCTCAGTAGGATATAACTCTTGGTACTGAAATAGAATTTCAGGGTCATCCAAGACATCGTAGACCTCGCGTGCATTCTTTTCAGTGGGTCGTGGTAGTTTATCAAAAATAAATCCGCCACCTATTTGCATTTGCGTCTTTGTTTTCTTTAACTTCCGCGTACCACCCCACTGTCTTACCTTTCGCAGACGTCCAAGCGGTACCATGTCTTGAGCAACTTGCAATCTACGCAGGGCATCTACACCTTCTAAATTACGAATCTCATCTCGAGTATAAATTCCTTCGGCGCCTCGTAATAAGGCATCAAAAGATTTTAGTCTTTGAAGAGTAATCACGAATTCGCCTCTCATGACTATATGAGGGAGTGAAGGTACATACTTGAAAGGGTTCGAGATAGAGCGTGCAAATCGAGGTGGGTTTACAGAACGAACCACATTTGCAACCTTATATAGTTTTATTTGTTTTTCGAAGTCTGTCAGAGTTTCCGTAATTTTGTTGACATTATGAATACCATCTTGTCCCGTTACAGTAGCTAATTCATTATTCGTTTGCTCAATCAGTCTAACGATTTTTCCAAGAAAATTCTTGTGAAATTCATTGAGTTTACCCACATCCTGAATATACGTTTCTTCTGGCATAGCAATAATGTTTTCAAGGTTGTCCTTAAGAATCGTATTTAATTTCATAATTGTATCCACAACTCTTTGTTTATTCACAGGTAATTCTTGCTCTCGACTGGTATTATATAAGACGGCCACACACTCCTGCGTTTGCTTTGTTTGCTTCCAGTTCTTACTAACGAAGTTAATCTTCCATGCCTTGCAAACAGCAGTGAGAGCATTATCTGCTGTAAAAATAGCGGCTTTCTTATATTCTTCGTTTGGAGCATATTCCTTATAATATAAACTAAAGAGTGCAATCATTATATCACCGAAGAATTCCTTGCAAACAATATAACAAATTCCTTTCTTAATATATTCATCACTCAAATTATTCCTATTTGTATTAAACCAGGTATTTTTGGCTGGATTCCCACTAAAGAACTGGGCTGCACACTCCGTTCCAGCCACAGGTATATTTCCAGGAACAGCCTTGAGTCTATTATCTATACGAGTGCTATATTTTACTTCTCCTATCTGATGATGATGAATATCTAAGGTAAATTCAATAATACAGCTTTTGTCTTGCTGAATGGTTGCGGAAAACTTTTGTATCACCCTTGCACCTAATCTTTCAAAAATATTTGAATTAAGTAAAAATGTCTTATCAACCTCAGGATAAATGATAAACTCTTCCTTATTTGCAGTTCTATCCATGTACGAAGTTCGTGGCGAGGGGTCACTAAAATCAGAAGGATTGTAAACAATACGAATATCATTTTTGAATTCCTTGGGTCCTCGCCCTGAGTCACGAATAGCCTGCTCAATTGTTACAGGTAGTTTTGTATCCATCTTAAATTGACCATAACTAAGATAACTTAGACGATTAATTTGCTTTACAATTATATGTCTATCTACACGTAAATCTTCTTGTAATTCCCGTTCCTTTGTATTTTCAATTCGGACCAGTTCTCCAAAGAAATTCGAGCAAGGCCACGCATCTGAAGTAGTTCCTGTGTAGATAAGACTCATACAAACCTTGAATAACCTGGGGTCCGAATACGGAGGATTATTCAGAACTCCTGGAACAGCCAAGGCATCCTTGCACGAATCTACTTTATGAAAAGGTGATATGTCCTTTACTTTATCCTCTAGGATAGATAGAGGACCAGCCATCTACTCTACTAAAATATAATAACTGGCGGAGCGGGCTTACCCGCCTTCACAGCCGTCGAGCCCAGTGCTGTAATAAAGGCCCTATCCGTCTTTGCGTACAGGCTGAATCCACCAAGCTCACCCTTCTCATCGCGATTGGCCGCCGCCCAGTACTCAGTCCCATTCCACTTAATACCTACTGAAAAACGGGTCTCTTCCTTGAAGGTGTACTCAGACTTCGCCAGGTCCTTCTTCAGCTCAGGCTCATATAAGAAATCACCAACGACCTTATCTAAGACTAGGCACTGGTAGCTTCCATCCAGATTCTCAGCGGCGGAGAGCTGGCAATCCACAGCTGCACTCTTCATTATATTCTCGAGGTCTTCGATGACCTTCTTCTTACGTTGTGCAATGGCAAAAAGACGCTCATCACTCGTCATCACATAAGAGGCGGCTGAGGCAGGTATCGGAAGGTTCACTTTCAGGGCAGTCGCTCTGTCAATACTATCACGAAGACGAATTGTCTCGTCAATACGATTATCGCCTTTTGAGACCTGGACTTCAGGTCCAAAGGTACTGAGATAGGTGTAAATTGAGACATTGCGCTGGTCCTCAGGGAGCTCCACGTGAGACCCAATACGAATTGCGCGACCCTTGACTTGCTTGAGACGCACATCATTCCAATAGGGTTCCATAATATGCACTGCACGCACATTCTTCAGTGAAAGACCCTCAGCACCTGCACTGGTAATACAGAACACGCGCGCAATTTCACCCTTGTGATTGTTTATGAAACGACTCTCCTTCAGTACCGTCTTCATCTTTCCAGGTAGCTCATCAAAGCGAGCATTGAACACATCAAGAGCCATACGACGAACATCCTCCTTCTCCTTTCCTGAAAAGGTCATATAGCGCATCTGGCCCCCAGGACCCTTGCGCAGAGAGGCCTCAGACTGCTTGGTAAATTGTGGGCCGCTGGCCGTCATCTCAATCTCAATCGGCGCAAAGCCATTGATATCCATGACAATGCGGAAGATACCGATACCCTCTAAGTCTAAGAAGGAACTGTAGACCAGGCTGCTGCCAGGGGCGTCCATAATACGCTGGAGCATGGCCGCAAACTTGGGGCTGTAGTAGGCCAGGCTATCCTGCTCCCCAGAAAGGCGAAGAGAGGGTGCGGCCACCTCACGCAAACACTGCTTGGCTCTGAGAACAGCCTGCGCAAAGGTCTCACCTTCCTGCTTACCGCCCTTACACTTGAGAGCCTTGGTAGATGTTGGTTTTACTTGTGCGACCGTCTTCACCTTCTTGGGTTGAACGGCCAGCGCCTCAAATTGGGTCTTGGCCTCGGCCTTCGCCTTCTCATTGGCTGCAGCCTTTTCAGGATTTTCGAAGAGGGCAAGGAGGTCATCATTTGCAGGCGGTTTTGTTGCGGCCGCAGCTTCCTTCTTTCTACGCATTAACTCCTTGAAGCTGACGGGCGCCTCGTTTTGTGCTTGTGCTGGTGCTGGTGCATCAAAGAGATTGAGAAGGTCATTTGTAGAAGGCGGCTTGGTCGCGGCCTCCTTTTTTCTGCGCATTAACTCCTTAAAACTTACAGGTTTATCATCATTGCCGCCTCCTGTTTGCTTATCTTCCTCTTCTTCCTCTTCTTCCTCTTCCTCTTCTTCCTCTTCCTCTTCTTCCTCTTCCTCTTCTTCCTCTTCCTTCTTGTCCTCTCCGTCCTCTCCGTCCTCTCCTTCCTCTTCTTCCTCTTCTTCCTCTTCCTCATCCTCCTCATCCTCCTCTTCATCCTGACCATTTATCTCAGGAAAATCATATTCAGCCTCCTCGACCTCCACATCAACATCCTCATTTCCCTCAATGATAACATCGGTCTCTTCCATTTCTTCCTCTTCCGCCTTCTTGTCACGAGGACGTGTGACACTGGTAGGAAAGGCAAAGTTGCACATCTGACGAGAGGCCATACGATAGTTTGACGACTGTTTCGTCTTTCCAACATCAAAGACCTCAGACCACACGGCTCCAAGGCCCATTTCGGTCTTCCCCTTCTTTTTCATCTCAAGGTCTATTTCTTCCAAACGTATCTTGCTATATGCAGCCTGTGCAAAGGGAGAAAAGGGTACACGAACAACCTCATCGACCGCAACCGAGGGCATTAAATCCTGACGGCTGCCCTTGTAATATGAAATAAGACCCGTGAGTCTCTTGGCCAGAACGAACTTATTCTTGACCTCGAGCCCATCTTCCGTTAAGAAGTCAGCGTGAAACTCCTCGCCAAACGGATGGAGGAGAGGGGTGGCCGTGAGAGAGACTTCACCACGGAAGGTGTAGCCGTTGCTCTTGAGTATATCCACCAAGGATGTCTTAATGTCTGTTGGCGTAGTCTTTATCATGACGCGTTCAACACCACCCTCGGTCTTCTCAATGCCTTCTGGTAGTAAGGTCATGGTTATATCAGTTCCAGCCAGCTGCTCCGAACTCTTTTCTACACTCATAAAGTCAATGTTAGGATGAGCATTAATGAGCTGCTTCACACGCTTAATGACATCATCACCTGTTTGCTGAAGTGTGGCCTTGACAAGAGGAATATACCCATGGAGAATGTTCGATAAGATACCCAGTTCCTCAGGAAAATTAATCAGAGGCGTACCACTGAGACCAATAATCTTGGAGCGGCGAGCGGAGAGGAAGAGGCGATAGAAGAGGTAGCCACGCTTGTAATTCATCTCCTTTCCACAAAGCGACGGCTTCCACGGGTCAACCGTCACAAACTCCCTATCTAACTTACGCTTCTTCTTACCTGGAAGGTCCTTCAGATACGGTTCAATCTTACCCTGCATTAAACGAACGAGATTGTGAATTTCATCGACAACGATGACGGCATCATTGAAAAACTCGCTGTTATTGCAAGCAAGGTTCTTTAACTTCTTGGCCGAGATACCATTATAATTGATAAAACGAATGCGACCCTTGGGATTTGTCTGTTCATCCCAAACCAGCTGAGATAGAATCTGCTTACGAATTTCTGTCTGCTCATCTGATGATAAGCTCTCATAGTTGGATTCCGTCTGCTCAAAGTCAGGAACCCAGACCTTGCGAGCTGATTTAAGATAGGACTCAGATAAGCCCAGAATTTCAGTGGCAAACAAGCGATGAATCGGCATATCCTTCTCAAGACCGGTCCAGTGGTTCTTCAGACGGAAATGTCTGAAGCCGCAGAACGAAACTTCCTTAAGAAAATTCTTACGCAGCGAGAAGGGTGTCATGACGATAATTTTCTTACCCGCAGTGGCAAAGAGGGCCTCGCTCGCCGCAATGGCCGAGCAGGTCTTTCCTGAACCTAGACCATGATAGACAAGGAGACCACGATACGGGCTAGCCTGACGCATGTACTCGCGGATAAATTTCTGGTAAGGATACTTATCACCGGGTTCAAGAGGGACAGCTTGTTCAGGAGGAGGTAAGATAAAATCAGCATAGTTCATCTTAATAAAGTTCGCAAAACCGCGGTGTGTCTCTGGTAGATAGGCGCGAGGGGCGGGATTCATATAAGGGTCCTCAAGCTCCTCCATCAGAAATCCCTCGCCCAAGGCCTTGATATCTTCTGGGGCTTTTGAGAGAAAGGCCAATTTATCAGCCATCTTTGTAGGTGGCTCAGATACTGGTGCTGTTGCTTGTACCTTTGGCTTCATCTTTGAGGATGTAATAGGTACAGTAGGTGCAGGAGGTGCAACAGCAGTAACCTTTGGCTTTGGTGCAGCAACAGGTTTGGCAAACATCGCCTTCGTACTCGAGGTGAGTCCACTCGGTGCCGACGAAACCGCCTCCTCCTGCGGTGTGGGTAAATCGAGTAACTCCACTGGAGCCTTTTGTATCACCTTGGCTTTTAAGGTAAAACCCCTTTTCACCGGTGCAGACATCTAACGTTTAGTGCTATTTTTAAGATGAGCCTTTCAGCGCCTTGAGCTTTTCTAAAGCTATACGGCTTGCTGCCTGCTCAGCTTCAGGCTTGTTTCTTGCCGTAGCCTCAGCGATAACTTTGCCATGTATATCAAGAACACCCATTGTAAAAACCCT
>Ga0136641_1001379_pt1 | contig 10227 bp, 13 predicted proteins | sample EliLak1302023Y_FD_115312 | JGI IMG/M metagenome (GOLD analysis project Ga0136641, IMG submission 115312) | Freshwater microbial communities from Elizabeth Lake, Yosemite National Park, California, USA - 13020-23Y | ecosystem: Environmental > Aquatic > Freshwater > Lake ... | reverse complement strand
GGGTCATCGGCGGCCAGCGCATCGAGCACGCAGACCTCGCCGACCAATTGCGCGCCCAGGTCTTGCAGGCGGTTTTGAAAGGCTTTGGCCCCACCGTAAAACGTATCGCCGTAGCTGCTGTCGCCCAAGGCGACTAGGCCAAAACGTACATGGCCTAGATAGCGCGCTTGGGCGTCCAGACTCTGGTAGAGGCCCTGGGCGTTGCCCGGTACATCGCCGACTCCGGTGGTCGAGCAACACAGCACGAACAAGCCTGGGGTGTCGAAGACGGAGATCGACAGCTCCTGCATGTCCAGCACTTGTGCGCTGGCTCCATAGTCGGGCGCGGCCAAGGCCAGGGTTTGGGCGATCTGGCGGGCGTTTCCGTGGACGCTGCCAACCAAGAGGGTCAGTTGCATAAGCAGGTGTGAGAGGCGAAAAAGGCAGGCCCGCATGATAGGCGCAATAATCAGCCCATTGTGCCAAGGCGTCGCGCTAGCGATAAGCAAAGGAGCGACGTGGCGTTTAACTAGGGGGTGCCGGCTTGAGTGCTGATTTATTGAGTGCGGATTTGTTTCCGGAATTACCCAAAGTGCTAGCCCCACCCCCGTTGCGCAAGCGCAAAGCTGCGGGCGCTAAAGCGGCTGCCAAAACTTCCATGACACCAAGCCCGGCCGGTACTTTGACAAGCCTCGCCTCTTCGCCACCCCCCCACCATTTGACCGACCCCCAAGCTTGCGCAAGCGTATTGGACGCACATCCCGACTATCGGGTCCTGCGCCGCCTGCCAGTGCGGCTGGATTGGGGCGGCGCGCCGAATACGGCTCGCACCCGCGTGTTGATTTTGGATACCGAAACCACAGGCCTGGACCAGTCCAAAGAAAAAATTATCGAACTTGCCATGCTGCGCTTGGACGTGGACAGTTCCACTGGCGTGCCGCTCGGTTCGGTACAAGTGTTCGACGAACTGGAAGATCCGGGCCGCGCAATCCCTAAAGAAGTAGTGGCTTTGACTGGGATTACCGATGCCGACGTGCAGGGTAAGCGCCTGGATGAGGCGCGCATCGCGGCCATATTGGAAGGGGTGGACGTGGTCATCGCCCACAACGCCGCGTTTGACAGGCCGTTTTGCGAAGCGCGTATCCCGCAGTTTCGCGATCTGGCCTGGGCTTGCTCGTTCGCCGATATCGACTGGAAAGCGCAAGGCCGCAGCTCTAGCAAGCTCGAAGCGCTGGCGCTGGAGCTGGGTTGGTTTTACGATGCCCACCGCGCTGAGGTGGACTGCCATGCGCTGCTGGCGGTGCTGTGCGCGCCGCTGCCAAAAGCGCCCGAGCGCAATGGCATCGCGACCCTGCTAGCCGCAGCATTGAGACCGGCATTGCGCTTGTACGCCACCCACGCGCCTTTCGACGCCAAAGACTTGCTCAAAGCGCGCGGCTACCGTTGGAATGCCGAGCAAAAGGTCTGGACTACCCGCTTGGCAGACGCAGTCGCGCTGGAGGCCGAATGCGAATGGCTCAAGACCGAGGTCTATGGCGGTCGCCATGCGGTGGTAGCTATAGAGCAAAGTGATGCCCGCGCCAAATATTCATCGCGCGGCGGCCGTATGGTGCAGCGCCAGTTGTAGGGATTGGCACAGCATGGCATGCCCAAGTGGCCGCACCTGCCCCCAAAGTCACCCCTTTTTTTAGCTTCCTTGTGCATTTTCCATAGCGGTTCAACATGTCCTACCAACTGATCGGCCTGCAAGCGGCCAAGGTCCGCAAAGTGTTCATCAACGGGCGACTGGTGCCCTCTGCCATGCATAAGACCGCGCAATCGGGCGCGCTGGCCGTGGGGCCGCTGGGTTTGGAAATCGATGAGCAGGCCGATTTGTCGGTGCACGGTGGTTTGGAAAAAGCGCTGTACGCCTATCCTCTTGAACACTACGATTTTTGGCGCGCAGAGCGGCTAGCTGCGGGGCTAGGCGGCATAGACGACGGCCTGGCTTTTGGTGTGCTGGGAGAGAACTTGACGCTGCAAGGCTTGTTAGAAAGCGATGTCTGGGTGGGGGATGAGTTGCACTTTGCCCATTGCCGTTTGCGCGTTACCCAACCTCGCGAGCCCTGCTTTAAATTCAATGCGTCTATGGGCTTTAACACCGCGTCCAAGCGCATGGCGCAAACCGGTTTATGTGGCTTTTACTTGGCCGTGGACCAAGCCGGGACCTTAGAAGCGGGCGAAGCCTTTACCCTGGTTCCTGGCCCGCGCCGCGTCAGTATTCCCGAGCGCTTTGCCGCCAAAATGTTCAAGCATTTGTCATGAATCCCGCCATCCGCGCAGAATCCATGGCCTTGTTGTCGCAGGGACGCATCGTTAAACGGTGAAGTGCCTAGGGGCAATCGCCTTGCCTCCAAAGCGCTTGGCGAGTCTTAAGCGCCGATATTGCATTCCCGCCGCAGCAGCGCCATGGCATCGTGCATCGCGTAGTCCGCATCGCTGCGCAATACAGGCATTGCGTCCTCGGTGAACGCGTCCCACATCCGCAGGTAGTCACTTTGGTACGCGCTGGGTGCATGTTGGCGAATAAAGCCGCTCGCGCGCTCCGCGTCCATGCCGGTCTTTCGGATTTTGCGGATTAAGGTGGCGGCGCTATTTTCGGTGAGCAAGGTTTTGGGTGCGCTGCCCGCGGCCACACACAGCAAAAGCGTGAGCAGCGAGCCTTCGTCCTCATGCCCTCCCGTGGCTTTACCCCAGGCAGCCGAAACCTGGCGCTCGAAGTCTTCTACTTCGGCCAAGCCATCTTCCAGCCAGAAATAGCGGCCTGTGAAGGCAGGTGTTTGAACGAACAGCTTGCGCGCTGGCATGTTGGCGTCCATGATGCGCGCCCAGTCTGCTCGCATGCTGTCGGCGACGGCACGCAGCGCAGGCGCAAAAGCAGCAGGCAAACCCTTGGGCAAAACCAGCGCCGGTTCCTGCGCCGTGGCGGCAAATTTTTTTCGCAGCACGGCAATGGTTTGTTCAAACGCCGGCCAGTCCGGTACCACGCTGCGTTTGGCCAAGGACCAAAGCAGGGCGGTACGCAATACGGCCTCGGCATCGGGGGCTTCTTCATGCAGGGTGTCGGCGTCCAGCTCCCATTGCTGTGCGCACCAAACAGCCGCATCCATCACGCGGGCGACCTGGTCGCGCTTGGCGCGCTCGGCGCGGTAGTCGGCGTGGCTGCGCAGACTCCAACGCTCTAGCACGGGGATGTGCTCGTCAGCAAAGCCACGGCCATCCTGCATGCCAAAGTGGGTGTTTTGCGGCATGGCAATCATGGCCTTGAGCATGTCGGAGCCGCCTTTGGAGCGTGACAGCAGCGAGTGATCGCGCAGCGCAAGCGCCGCGCGCTGCAGATCGCCTTCGCAGCTTTCTTGCAGATACAGACTGACCAGATTGACAATTCGCTCACGCGCTTTCTCCAGGTCCGGGCGCAAATACTCGGTACCAAAATAGCGTGCGATTTGGACCATGCCTTTGGGTGCCTCGGTACGCAAGGCTTCGATGCGTTCGCCGTTCATCAGGCCGTGGGCCACGCCATGGGCTAATGCTTTTTCAAAAAAAGGACGCTCGTCAAACAGCGCCACGCCGCTGCTGGCAGCGCCTGCACCGCTAGTAATGGGCGCATCGTCCTTGTCAGTCATGGCGCAAGCACTCCCATCGGGTCAGATTTTTTAGCATGAACTAAATCGCCGACTCTTCATCGGCGTCCAAAGCGGCAGGGGTCGCCTTGCCTCTGTCGGTGTCGCCGGTTTCCACTTTGCCATCGTCGTCTTCCAACTCAAACTCTTCGCCGCGACCTGCATCAAATGCGCGGGCTTTGGCGCGCAACACCAATAAGGTTTCTATGAACAAGTCTACGCATTGGTAGCGCAAGGTGTAGGCCATTTGCATCCAGTCTTGGTCGGCGACTTCGTCCTCATCGATACGCGGTTTGGCATAGGCGTTGGAGTAGAGGTCGGTTTCGGAAATCATGTCGCCGTCGTCTTCTGCGGTGTCAAACAAACCGGTGCGTGCAAAGGCCTCTACGCGGCTCCAGCGCTCGGCGAAATAATCGGCGAGTGCTTCGCTTCCGCCTTCCAAGTCGCCAATGGCGGTAAGGAATTCCACCGGATCGCCACCGGCGCGGAAGATCACTGAATTCACCATACCGCGCAAATGGGTACGCGACAAGTCTTTGTACTGCTTTTCGATCACCACGGCGCGCGCAAATTGCTGGGGCGAGACCAGCAGATTGACCACCGACTCTTTGGAGTTGTCGTACTCGCGGATCACGGCCAAGATATCTTTGGGTGGCAGTTGCTCCAGCACCACCATCAAAGCGCTGTCGCCCTCGGCGTCGGCCAGCTCGACCAGCGCCGATTCAGCGCCCGAGATATCGCCCGCAGCAATGAGGCTTTGGGTTTTAGAAATCAATGCAAGATGTTGGTTCATGGCTTTTCCTCTGTCAATACGGTGCGCAGGCTTTATTCCTTGCGGTCAAAGCCTTGTTCGGCCATCCAATCATTGCCGGCTTCTTGCGCAGCGCGGGCGTCTCTTTCTTCTTCAGAATCTTGGTCCTCGCCTTCTTTTTCTTCGTCCTTATCGTCACTCGCAGCTACCGCAGCAGGCGTATGGTGAAACAAATATTCCATGCCCGCCGCCAGCACCATCAGCGTGTCGCCCGCCGGGTCTTTGCACAGTTCCTCCGCCAGGCCCACAGCCCAAGGCTCCAAACTCACGTGGGCCGAGAGCGCGGTCCAGTCGGGCAATTGGCCCGCGTCTTTGGCGACCAGCGCGTCCATCAGCGCCGGTTTGCTAAAGCGCATACCCTGGTGGAAGACGATGGCCACCATTTCTGGGGCGCTGGCCATCATTTGGCGCAAAAACGGCAACTCTTTGCGGCGTTGGGCCAGGCGCTGACGCAGCACGTTTTTGCCCTCGGAGTCAAAGGCCATGTCATTGATTTCAGCTTCGTAGCTGGAGCGCAATAGCGCGAAATAGGATGATATTTTCATGAATGTATGGTCAGCGGCTTTACAGCAGTTTGTCGAAATAGGGGTTCCAGATCTCGCGCGCGGTTTGCAGCGGGTCATCGAGCAGGTTGCGGCGGCGGTTGTCGTCGTAGGCCTGGCGCTTGGTCTCGTCGCTGAGCACTTCGTAGGCTTGCTGCACCGCGCGAAAGCGCGCTGGGGCATCCGGGTCGCTATTGCGGTCGGGGTGGTAGGTGGCGGCCAGTTGGCGAAACGCCTTTTTGATATCGGCGATGCTGGCGCTGCCGCGCAGGCCCAGGGCGCTGTAATGGTCTGTCATAGGCCTCTATTGTCGCTGGCTTGCAAAGTGCGCTGCTATTGCCGTGCGGTGTAGCGCTGGCAAAGCACTCCCAAGCGTGGCCGCAAGGCTGTCACCTATTTACCTTGGTACTGGCGGGGACCTGTTTACACTGGCACCACCACCTTGGGAAGTTTGTATGGCTGTTTCGGATATTCGTAGTGCTGCACCGATGGCCAGGCCCATGCCGCAGCGCCCCGACCATCCGCGCCCGGTGGAAGCACGTCGGGCGGAGCCGCCGCGCGCTGCGCCGCAGCGTGTGGAGCACCGCCAAGAAGCAGTGCGCGTGCAGGAGCGCCCCGCACCGACTTCGCAGGCGAAAGGTCGGCATGTGGATATTCGGGCCTGATGCGACCAGCGCACCGGCCCACAACAAAACCTGGCAGATGGGCCCGGTGCACGGTAGCTAGGCAAGACTTTGCTCTGCGCCTATCGATTTATCTGCGTAGCGCCTGACGTTTTCTCCCCACTCAATGAAGGCATTTTTATGAACCGTGTCCTGGCCCACACTGGCGCCCGTTACCCCATTGTTCAGGCCCCTATGGGCTGGATTGCGCGCAGCCCCTTGGCCAGCGCGGTGTCCCGTGCCGGAGGCTTAGGCATCATCGAAACATCGTCAGGCGAAACTGAAAATTGCCAGCGCGAAATCCGTACCATGGTCGAAAGCGGCCTGCCCTTTGGCGTGAACCTGCCCATTCGCTTCTTGAAAGACGAAGCGATGTTGCGCTTTGTGTGCGAGGTCGGCATTCGTTTTGTTACCACCTCGGCCGGTAGCCCGGCCAAGTTCATTGCGCCGCTCAAGGCCGCTGGCATCGTGGTCTATCACGCGGTACCTACGGTGGAGATGGCGCTGAAATGCGTAGAGGCCGGCGTCGATGGCCTGGTCGTCGAAGGCGGCGAGGGCGGTGGTTTTAAAAACCCGGAGGAGGTCAGCACCCTGGTGCTGTTGCAGGCGATACGCGAGAAAGTGGATGTGCCCTTGATCGCCGCGGGCGGTATGGTCGATGGCAGGGGCATGGCTGCCGCCTTTGCCCTGGGCGCCGAGGGTATCCAAATGGGTACCCGCTTTGTCGCCAGCCTAGAAAGCCCGGTGCACGCGCATTACAAAGAGGCGATTGTGGGCGCAGGCACTACCGGCACCTGGATGCTCAACACCAAGTCCAGTCCCTGCATACGCGCCCTCAAGACCGAATTCACGCAAACGATTCACGAGGCGGGCCTGATGGGGCCGGAAAGCTTCTTAGGTATACAAAAAGTGTATTTCGGCGGCGACATGAACGCCGCCCCGGCGCTGGCCGGTCAATCCGCCGGTCTCATCCATCAGGTCAGCAGCGCGCAGGACATTATTTTGCAGACGGTGGAGCAATTCCAAGCCATTTCCAAGCGCATGGGAGCCATGGCCCAGGCTGCCGATTTTGGATAAGGGCGTGGCAGTGGCTTAGCGCTTGGCAAAACGGGCGGTACTTATAGTAAAAAAAACGTTGGCGTTCAGACGCAAATTGAAATAATCCCGTTCAGCTCTTCGCATGCTGACTCAAATACCGATGGTGGTACTTGTTTCCACGCGTGCGGCCGCGCACCACGGTCGCGCCAGGAAAATGACTTGGGCTGGTGCGCTAAGACGTAGCAGACTTCGCCTTTGGGCGAGGTGAAACGCACGGCAAATGGGTTGCTTTTGTTGCTAGGCGCGTGGGTCATCGGCAAGCCAATAAGCAGGTTTGTACGCTCGTTGAACGCTCTGGATGACAGCACCAACATCGGGTGCTCGTCCTTCATTTCTGTGCCGACCTGTGGATTGAAGTTAATCCAGATCATGTCGCGGCGATCCGGCACCCAAAGCTTGGCGGGGCTCGCCATCAGAACACTTCCGCGCCAACCCGGCCAGTTGCCATGACTTCGCCGCCGTGAATTTCGGGATCAAACGCCTTGAGCTTTTGGGCCAGCGTCAGCTTGGGCTTGCCTAAGGTGCGCAAGAACACGCCGCCCTCTACCACCTCCACCTTGATCGGCAGCCCGCGGCTAAAGCGGGCCGCCTTAGCCACCGGCGCGGTAATGCGCACGGCGAGGCCATTGCCCCACTCTTGAACGGTCTGATCAACGGAAACTGTGGTGTTCATTGTGCCCCCTCTTTGCAGTGTTGATACGAGTTTATGCAGGCTTGCTGACTGTGTCAACATGTTTCAACACGAGGTTGCGCTGAGGAGAGCTTTGCACCCTAAACTGCATAAAGCTCCGAAGCAGGTGCTTGCTGGAAGCGCTTAAATGGGCAAAGCCACCAAATCATGCCCCTGCGTGCCCACGATGCGGGCGCGGGTGAATTCACCGACCTTCAGAGTTTTGCTGATTTTTTCGGGGGGTAGCAGGCGCACCACACCGTCGATTTCGGGCGCGTCGGCGTAGCTGCGACCAACCCCCCCTTTTTTGCCCAGACCGGGGGCCGAGTCCACCAGCACTTGCATGGTCGCGCCAATTCGGCGGCGCAGGCGCTCGGCGGACACTTCTTCGGCTACTGCCATAAAGCGGGAGCGGCGCTGCTCGCGCAGTTCCAAAGGCAGCATGCCCGGCAAGTCGTTGGCGCTGGCACCGTGAACCGCGCTATAGGCAAAGCAACCGGCGCGGTCAATTTGCGCTTCGCGTACAAACTCCAGCAGATGCTCAAACTCGGCTTCGGTCTCGCCCGGGAAGCCGGCAATAAAGGTGCTGCGCACCACCAGCTCGGGGCAGGCTTCGCGCCAGGCGGCGATGCGCTCCAGGTTGCGCTCGCCACTGGCAGGGCGCTTCATGCGCTTGAGCACATCGGGGTGGCTGTGTTGCAGCGGTACATCGAGGTAGGGCAGGACGCTGCCTTGCGCCATCAGCGGCAGCAGTTTGTCCACCGTGGGGTAGGGGTAGACATAGTGCAAGCGTACCCATGCGCCAAAGGGCGCGGCAATCTCGCCCAGCGCTTCGACCAGTTCAAAGGTGCGGGTTTTGATCGGCTTGCCATCCCAAAAACCAGTGCGGTATTGCGTGTCCACACCGTAGGCCGAGGTGTCCTGGCTGATAACTAACAGTTCTTTCACGCCGCCTTCAAACAGCGCGCGCGCTTCATTGAGCACATCGCCAATCGGGCGCGATGCCAAGTCGCCGCGCATGGACGGGATGATGCAAAAAGTGCAGCGATGGTTACAGCCTTCGCTAATTTTCAAATACGCATAGTGTCTCGGCGTGAGTTTGATACCGGCAATACCAAAGCCCTGCGGCACCAGATCGACAAAAGGGTCGTGCGGCTTGGGCAGGTTCAGGTGCACCGCGTCCATGACTTCCTGCGTGGCATGCGGACCGGTGACGGCCAGCACCTTGGGGTGCATCTGGCGCACCAAATTATTTCCGTCGCCGTCGGCGCGAGCGCCCAGGCAACCGGTGACGATGACGCGTCCGTTGTCGGCCAAGGCCTCGCCAATCGTGTCCAGGCTTTCTTTCACCGCATCATCGATAAAGCCGCAGGTATTGACGATGACCAGGTCGGCACCGGAAAAGGTTTTGGAGGTCTGGTAGCCCTCGGCGCTCAGTTGCGTCAGGATCAGCTCGGAGTCGGTCAGGGCTTTGGGGCAGCCCAGGCTCACAAAGCCCACGGTGGGCGCGCGCGCTGCGCTCGGGCTGGCGATGGTTTCAAGAGTCATGGGATGTATGGACAAAAATAAAGATACGCCGGCCAGGGCGCGCAGGGCAAGCGCTCAGCGCTTGATGCCAAAAGTGCCCAGAAATTGTTCGGTTTGCTTTTGCATTTGTTCCTGCATTTGCTGGAACACATTGGTACCCATGACGCCGGGCACGATAGGTACCGGCATTTCCATCAGGGTTTGCATATTCTTTTCCATGATGCCACCCATAAATCCCTGCATGGAATGCCCATAAAAGCGGATGATGTTGGCCAACACTGGCGCGGTAAACATGGGCGAACCTCCAGCCTCCTCTTCCAAAATGATCTGCAGCAAGATGCTGCGCGTCAGGTCTTCCGACGTTTTGGCATCGAGCACGGCAAACGCTTTGTGGTCCATCACCAGTTGCTTGATTTCCGCCAAGGTGATGTAGCTAGAGGTGTGCGTGTCGTACAAACGCCGGTTAGGGTATTTTTTGATGACGCGCTCTGGCAGGTCCTTGGGGGCTTCTGTAGTTTTTGGCATAGCGGTCGGCTTGGGCGGGGCGTTGTGCGGTGGAGGGCGCATTGTAGGTAGGCCCTGCGGGGCGCAAGCACAGGGTTAGCCCTGAGTAGTGCAGTCGGGCCTATTCCAGTGCTTTGCCACGCAGTTCCTTGATGGTGCTGCGCTGGCTTTTGTCCTGCAAGCGCCGCTCCTTGGAGGCGCGGGTCGGGCGCGTGGCGCGCCTTGGCTTGGGTGCCAGGGCCACGCTTTGCACGATATCGTGAAGTCGGGCGTAGGCGTCCAAGCGGTTCATGTCCTGGGTGCGGTGGCTTTGTGCTTTGATGACCAGTACGCCCTCGGCGGTGATCCGTTTGTCAGAAAGGGCCAAGAGGCGCTCTTTGACACCTTCAGGCAGGGAGGACGCGCCAATGTCAAAGCGCAGGTGAATCGCGCTCGACACTTTATTGACGTTCTGCCCACCGGCGCCCTGGGCTCGGATGGCGCTGATCTGCACTTGCGATTCGTCAATAGCAATGATGTTTGTGCTGGGTTCGGGCATAGGCCGGTTACACTGAATCAGGCTTTTCAACTACATTTTCAAAGGAGATGACGCAATGGCCAAAGGTCAGCAGAAAACCAATAAAGAGGCCAAAAAGCCCAAGAAGGATAACTCACCACCAAAAGCACCGTCAGGTGGCGAACCGGTGCGGGCCACGATCACGACCACGGTAATTCCGCGCGGCAAGATTAAAAACAAAGTTTAGGCTTAAGCGCAGCGCAGCCCTTTGCGCAG
>Ga0136641_1001378_pt1 | contig 10231 bp, 6 predicted proteins | sample EliLak1302023Y_FD_115312 | JGI IMG/M metagenome (GOLD analysis project Ga0136641, IMG submission 115312) | Freshwater microbial communities from Elizabeth Lake, Yosemite National Park, California, USA - 13020-23Y | ecosystem: Environmental > Aquatic > Freshwater > Lake ... | reverse complement strand
CTACCCACTGCTTCCAATCGGTCCCTAGTATCCATCATAATTTTTCGAGGACTCAATAATTTACCCGTGATATTCGCTGGACAAGCTGCGCTACATCTTCCACATTCGGTACAACTATAAGCATCCATTAAATTTTTCCAACTTAGATCCATAACATCCTTTGCGCCAAATTTTTCAGGAGCAGCCACATCGGTAGGAGCTAGTTCTGGTTGCATTGCATACAATACTTCATTTTGTATGGTAGGCATATTGTGCATTTGTCCCTTTGGAGTTAAAGGGGCATAATACGCATTTGGAAATGCAAGTATAATATGTAAGTGTTTTGAATAAGGGAGGTAGTTCATAAAAGCATAAATACCTATAATGTGCAACCACCATGAAGTATGTTCAATTACGGAAATTGTGGAAGGGGGAAATCCACTAAATAAGGGCTTTAAGTAAGAAGAAATTAAGTAATTCGCTTCCGTGTCTGCTGCATTCATTGTTAAAAACAAACTCATTAAGACAATCTCAATAATTAAAATTGCATTGGCATCAGATTTTGGCCATCCATTTAAATCCTTACTAATTAATCTTTTTATTTTTACCACATTTCGTCTTGTAAAAAAAACAACGCAGGCAACCAACACCAAGAAAGCCAATACTTCAAAGGTATTGATAAGAAAATCGTAAAATGAGCCTAGGTAAGGTTTAAAAATTCGGTGTGTTCCAGCTATACCATCAATAATGATTTCAAGTAATTCAATATTTATAATTACAAAACCAACATAAATAAATAAATGCAAAATGGCTACAAGGGGATTACGAAACATCTTCTTTTGTCCAAATGCTAGTAACAATACATTTTGTATTCGCCTGCCTTTTTGATCGTTCATTTGAAATGGTTTCCCCAAATGAATATTTCTTCCAATCTTACCTAATTTTTTAAAGAAAACAAAAAAGGCAATGATGGTTATTGCGTTAAAAAGGATGCCTGCTACTTGTGACATAACCATGTTTTAAAGTATTTGTAGTTTAACAACAAATTTAGCTTGTTTTCCGCTCTTTTTTACTTGGAATTATTTAATTTGCTGACTTCGAAGCACATTTAATTAAATTGGTGCTTTTTGATTATCATTAAACGATAAAAGGAACTGTAAAACTGAAACAAAATGAGCACAGATATTGATCAAAAAGTAGCAATTTGGTTGTCAGGAAATTATGACGAGGCAACAAAGAATAGTATCCGAAATTTACAGGTGCATCAACCCGTTGAACTAGCTGAATCTTTTTACAAAAATTTAGAATTTGGTACTGGAGGCTTGAGGGGTATTATGGGAGTGGGTACCAATCGCATCAATAAGTATACGATTGGGATGGCAACACAAGGCTTCGCAAACTATTTAATTAAAACCTATCCAGCTGAAAAAGTAAGTGTTGCAATAGCACATGATAGCAGGAATAATGCTAGGTTCTTTGCTGAAACTACAGCTGCAGTTTTTGCAGCAAACGGGTTAAATGTATTTTTATTTGAAACTTTAAGGCCTACACCAGAACTAAGTTTTGCCATTAGACATTTGGGATGCAAAGCGGGGGTGGTTTGTACAGCCTCTCACAATCCAAAGGAATACAATGGGTATAAAGCCTATTGGAATGATGGCGGTCAACTAGTGCCTCCACACGACAAAAATGTAATTACGGAAGTAGAATCAATACAATCCGTGGATGAAGTAAAATGGGATGGAGGGGAAGCTAATATTCAGTTATTGGGAAATGCAATGGATGAAGCGTATATTAAAATGGTCAAATCTCTTAGTATTTATCCTGAAGTTATTGCTGCACAAAGTAATTTGAAAATTGTGTATACTCCAATCCATGGAACGGGGATTACACTTGTGCCAAAAGTATTGGCTGAGTTTGGATTCAATAATGTGCATGTAGTGGAAGAACAATCTAATCCTGATGGAAATTTTCCGACAGTTAAGTATCCCAATCCAGAAGAAAGTGAAACGATGAGTATTGGACTCGCTAAAGCAAAATCATTGGATGCAGATATTTTATTGGGTACCGATCCAGATGCAGACAGGGTAGGTGTGGGCGTTAAAAATCATAAGGGAGAGTGGGTATTGATGAATGGGAACCAAACTGCAGTTTTGGCGTTTGCCTATTTGATGGAAGCACGCCGCGCCAAAGGCATTGCCAAAGCAAATGATATGGTTATTACGACCATTGTAACTTCAGCGATGATTAATGAAGTGGCGCAACAAAATAAAGTAGCCTGCTATAATGTATTGACAGGGTTTAAATGGATTGCTGAGTTAATCAAAGAAAAAGAATTAAAAGAAAATTATGTGATTGGTGGAGAAGAAAGTTTTGGTTTAATGATTGGCGATCAAATAAGAGATAAAGATGCAGTAAGTGCAGTTGCATTATTATGTGAAATGGCAGCTTACGAAAAAAGTAAAGGAAGAACATTATTTGACAAAATGATTGAGTTATATGTGCAATATGGCTTTTATTACGAGACCCTCATTAGTATAACAAAAAAAGGAATGAATGGGCAGCAAGAAATAGCTGCTATGATGGAAGGTTATCGCCAAGCACCACCCAATTCCATCAATGGGTCTAAGGTGGTAACCTTGTTGGATTATGAATTGCAAAAAGGCACCAATTTATTGACAAGCGAAACCTGGAAAATTAATTTACCAAAAAGTAATGTATTGCAATTTATGACGGATGATGGTAGTAAAATTTCAGCTAGACCTAGTGGAACGGAACCTAAAATAAAATTCTATTTTAGTGTAAATACGAATTTACCAGATGCAGCTGAATTTGATGCAAAATATCTTTTTTTGCAAAATAAAATAAACGGAATCATTGAAGACATGCAGTTAAATTAAAAAAGTATATGAGAAAAACCGATGATGCATTTTTGCACAAAGGACTTCGTGATAAATTAGTACAACAATTAAAGGAAAAAGGAATTGTAGATGAAAATGTATTAAATGCAATTAAATTAATACCAAGACATTTTTTTCTTGATTCAGCTTTTGATAAAATAGCATACGAGGATCGAGCATTTCCTATTGATGCAAATCAGACTATTTCTCAACCTTATACAGTGGCGTACCAAACTCAATTATTGAAACTCAAAAAAGGGGATAAGGTATTAGAAATAGGCACTGGGAGTATGTATCAAACAACTATTTTAGCTGCACTTGGGGCGCATGTTTATTCCATTGAAAGGCAAGAGGAATTAGCAGCAAAAACAAGCCTGTATGCCTATAAAGACCAATACCCTAATGTTCATTTCTTTTTCGGAGATGGCTTTTTAGGCCTCCCTCAATATGCTCCTTTTGATAAAATCATTATTACTGCTGCTGCTCCTAATGTTCCCGAAAAATTATGGGAGCAATTAAAAGTAAAAGGAATAATGGTAATCCCAGTTGATGAGTCTGACGGTGTGCAACGTATGTTGAGACTTACCAAGAAAAAAGACGGGATGGCCAAGAAAGAATCATTTGAGGAATTTTCATTTGTTCCCATGTTAAAAGGGAAGGATACGATAAAATAATCTTCACTATTTTATTGTGGAGGCATACTGTCCATTCCGCCACCACCTTCATCCCCTTTGGAACTTTTTCTTCTTAATAAGTTAACGTCAAACTTGCCAAAACGATAAGAGAAATTCAATCTAAACATTTGTTGATCTCTTATGCGAGTCGCATTTTGAATAAAGTATTGACTTTCGGAGTAAGTTTTACTCACTCTTGTTTTGAATACATCACTTACATTCAATGATAAACTTGCTGTTTTGCCTCCTTTTAATGTCCAATCTTTTTTGATGGCCATGTCAAAATCGTAGGAAGGAAAATTAAAACCCTGTGCGGTTGATTGTGGCCCACCATAACCTCCACCCATTGGACCTCCTCTGCCACCACCGCCACTGCTGCTGCCTCCTGGAGGTAAAATCGTTTTAGCTTGGTATTGTCCGCTAAACTGGTAGGAAAAACCACCTGGGAATTTAAATGTATTGTTCATTTTGCTAAACCAGCTTGTTAAATCATTATTTACATTTTGTCCTGGGATGGTTGCAGTTATTTCAGATTTGAATAAGTTAAAGCTCAAATTCATATCCCACCATTTTGTGATCGACGTTTTATTACTTAATTCAAGACCATACACTATTGCCGTATTAGCATTGATAGATGAGCTGAAATATGCGCTGTCGAGTTTACTTGACGCTCTATTGATATCTCGATATACATAACTTGTAATAAGGTCTGTACTATATTTATAATAAGCAGTTGCCAAAAAATTCGAACCTTTTGTGTACGCATTATTATAGGCAACTTCAAATGAATGTGTAAACTGGGGTTTCAATCCAGGGTTACCTACAGAAATGTTTTGAGGATCACTATAATCGGGAAAAGGTAATAATTGGAAGAAATTAGGAGGACTAATACGTTTTGAATAGTTGAATTGTAAATCTTGCTTATCAGTTACTTTATAATTGATAAATGCACTAGGGAACAATGAAATAGGGTAGCTAGTGTTAAAAGGTAAAGAGTCTAATCCCTTTTTATTTAAAATGTTTCCATCATACGCTCTACTTTCTGCTCTTAATCCCAATTGGAAACTCCATTTATCCTTTTTCAGATTTAAATTAGAATATGCAGCATACACTTTTTCTCCGTATTGGTATTGACTACTAATAGCATCAATGAATATATTATTTCTGAATTGATCTCTTTTATTATATTCTAATCTATCGCTGTATTTTAATCCTGATTCAAATTTTACATCATTTTTAAGCTCTCTTGCGTAATCAATATTAAAAGTGTAATTTTTATTGTTGCCATTACCCGCACTTCTTTGGTTTATTATTGAAGAATTAATTATAGACCAGTTGTTGTTATCAGACTCATTATAATTCAGGTCTGCAGACAATTCATGTCCTTTGTCAGCAAATAAGTGTTTAAAACTTAATTGACCACCTTTATTTAAGAAGTCAAAGTTGGAAGAATTGATTAGGTTATAATTATTGCCCCCGTTATATGGGTTTATTTTTCCATTAATGGAAGAGTCAATAATTTGACTTCCAGTACTAGCACTGCCTCCCTGCATAATATTTGCATATAATGAAAAAGTATTTCTATTATCAGCAAAATAGTCAACTCCAGCTCTATAAAAGTTAAAGGAGCCATTGCTTGTACTATTGTTGATGGTTTCTACACTTGTAGGAAATGTACTTCCTAATATTTCGCGGTTATTATTGGAGGTGCTTATTGATTTTCTTCCATAAATATTTGCATTCAATGAAAAATTAAACTTGCTATCTCTTACATTCATATCACCACCTCCACTAAATTTTCCGCGCATATCTAAGCCAGTTCTTATTCCTCCGTTGTAACCATTTTTTCGATTCTTTTTAAGTACGATATTTAAAATACCAGCATTCCCACCCGTTGCGTCATATTTCGCAGAGGGGTTAGTAATTATTTCTACACGATCAATAATATCGGCAGGAATTTGATCCATAGTTAAGGTCGTAGGTCGGTTGTCTATTAATAAAGTGGGTGTAGCATTTCTTAATGTAACATTTCCATCTATATCAACATTTAAATTGGGTATGCTTTTCATTACCTCAACAGCAGTTTGACCTTGACTGGTCAAATTTTTGTCCACATTGAAAATTTTTCGGTCTATCCCCATTTCAAATTGAGGCTTTGCGGAACTGTTTACAGTAACAGTTGCAAGGTCTTCAGCAGAGATTTCAATTTTAATATTCCCTAAATCTTTATCTACCATGGCCAACATGTCTTGCATATTTTGACCTGCGCCCATTTTTAAATTGAAGCTTAATGTTTTCTCTAATTTCTTAAATCCAATTCCTGATATAATGAGTTTGAAATTACCCATCACCGGCAAGTTTTCAAAGCTAAAATCACCATTTGTAGCGCTTAACATTGTACCTAGAACAACCTCTGTACTTTTTTTGGTTGTAAGATCAAATTTAGTCCCCTTAAGTTGAAGGGTGATGCTTTCTAATCCTTTATTATTGATATCGACTATTTTTCCATAAAAGTGCCCCACATTGCTAGCTGCACCTGCTCCACTGCCCCTGGCGCCGGACATGCCAGGCATTTGTGCAAAAGAGCTGAAATGGAATAAAATGAATACTGCGATAGTAATTATAAATTTCATACTTGATTGGATGTAAATAGGTTTCTAAGTTTATTTTTATTTACAAATATCTTTAAAAATAGCGAAGAGAGGGGGTAGCATTATTTAAACGGCAATTAAAGTAGATGAACAAGTATTTGTGTAATGATTCCCCAAAAAAGTCCAATAAATGCTGCGATAATTCTATATTTTTTTGTTGCTTGCAGCAGACTAGGTTCCATTATGGCACGCCATTTACTGGATAAGTTATTAGTAAAATCGTGCTTAGCTTGCTGGATAAATTGATATACAAGACCAGGGAAAAGAAGTTGTAACTCTTCTATAAAAACTGCTTTTAATTGGGAAACTGTTTTTTCTCCAATGAACATCGAAATCATTGGCATTTTCTGCCCTAATTTTTGTTTGAAAAATTGATCAAATTGGGCATCTATCATTGGCAATGCATCTTCAAATTCTTTTAAACAGGCCTGTGTAGTTAAAATTTGTTCGATATCAATTGCATTAATTATTTTTTTTATACCTCCATTCCAAGACATAAACATTGACTTTATAAAGAGCCATGAAATCAGCCAGCTTAAAATGGCACTCATTATTGGAGTAATTATCAAATCCATGAGTTGTGATTTATGAAAAAACCTACCCCGATTGGGATAGGTTCTTGGGAGAACGATGGGTCTCGAACCCACGACCTACAGATCCACAAACTGTCGCTCTAACCTACTGAGCTACGCCCTCCATTTAGGGACGCAAAAATAAGCTAAAACATCAATCAATTAAAGTTGTTTTGCATCTTTTTATAAAATTATGGTAAAAAAGGGACTCTTTGATCTATTTCGTATACTTGAATAGCCATTTTGCGTTATTTTTGAATTACTTCATGCATGCAATTATGACATATGTTCAAACAAATAAGTGGAAATTTTTAGCCACTTTAGTATTATTAGGCGGAATATTTTTTGCTTTCAATACCTTCAATAAAAGTTCAAATGAGTTACCATCTACGAGACATCGAAAACTTTTGTCTACTGTTGGACATTTATTAGAAAGTGAACATTATAATCCGCGTAAAATTGATGATCAATTTTCAAAAGATGTTTTTGATGCGTTTCTGAAAGTATTAGATCCCGAGAAAAACTTATTTTTACAAGTAGATATTGATTCCTTAAAAGTATATCAATCTTCAATAGATGATGAGATACACGGGTCTGAAATCAAATTTGAGCCTACGGCAAGTAGTATGTTTGATCGCCGTTATAGTGAGGCAAAAATAATTTTTGATTCTGTTGTTAGTAAGCCTTTTGATTTCTCAATTGATGATTCATTAAAATTAGAAACGGATAGTATCGCTTTTCCTTTAAATAAAGAAGTAAGATATAGTAGATGGTACAAACTTGTTAAGTATAGATGCTTAGAACGATATGCAGCACTATTGGATGAGAGAGAGTTGAATAAAAAGCGTTTGGATACCGCAAAAGTAAAAACGGATGTTAAGTTTGTTTATAAATCTAATGAGGAACTGGAACTAGAAGCACGTAAATCAATTACAAAATCTTATCACAAAAAGTTTGAACAACAAGAAAAAACATTTGATAAGGAAAAAAGGTTTGATGCCTTTCTGAATGCGATTACTGGCTTGATGGATCCACACACAGATTATTTCGCACCAATAGAGAAAAGATCTTTTACCGAACAAATGAGTGGCGTATTTTATGGAATAGGCGCTCAATTAGGTGGTGACGAAAATGGAGTAAAAATAGCAAGCGTACAACCAGGTGGGGCTGCTTGGAAATCTGGCCAAATTGTTATCAACGATGTGATTATAAAAATCGCACAAGGCGCTGAAGAGCCTGTTGACATTGCTGGTTATGAAATAACCGACGCAGTTAAATTAATAAGAGGTAATTTAGGAACAGAAGTGAGACTTACTATAAAAAAGCCAGATGGCAGTATAAAAGTGGTTACTTTAATACGTGAAAAAATTATATTAGATGAGAGCTATGCTAGAAGTGCTGTTATTACTAAAGGGACCCAAAAAATTGGGTATATTTATTTGCCAGATTTCTATGCAGATTTTGACAGAGAGGAGGGTGCAAGATGTTCTAAAGATGTTGCAGCGGAAGTGAAAAAATTAAAAGGAGAAAAGGTAGATGGCATTGTAATTGATGTGAGATATAATGGAGGAGGCTCTTTATATGAAGTGGTACAAATGGTGGGATTATTTATTGATCAAGGCCCTGTTGTGCAAATTAGAAACAAGGAAGGCCAATCTCAAACATTATCAGATGAAACCCCAGGAATATTATATAATGGGCCTTTAGTGGTCATGGTAAATGAATTCAGTGCATCGGCTAGTGAAATTTTCGCTGGAGCAATTCAAGATTATAAAAGAGGTATTATTATAGGTAGTACCTCTACCTATGGTAAGGGAACGGTACAACGAACTGTTGCTTTTGGGAAACCATTAGACTCGTTAGGAATTCAAACAGAATATGGTGCTGTTAAATTAACATTTCAAAAATTTTATAGAGTAACGGGTAGTTCAACTCAAAAGAAAGGAGTAGCGTCTGATATCGTATTGCCTGATGAATACGAATTATTAAAGTACCGTGAGAAAGACAATCCAGCCGCACTTAATTGGGATGTAATTCAAAAAGCTAAATTTCAACCATGGGGTACTGATATTAATTTAGATAAAATTGCAATGGGGGCTAGGCAAAAAATTGAGTCTGATACCAATACAATAAAATTTAAAAATAATTTAAAATGGGTATATGCTCAAATGGAAAATCCAGTGTGTTTGAGTTTAGATAAGTACCAGCAGCGAAAAAAGAAATTTCAATCCATATTACAAGAAAATGAGGCTATTTTAAAATTGAAAGAGCCAATGCAGGTAGCCTCTTTAAAAGAAGATTATAATAAATTTTATAATAATCCGGATAAGCCAAAACAAGATAGATATCAAGCTTGGTTAAAAATTGTTGCAAAAGACAATCAAATTAATGAGTCTATTAAAATCTTGGGTTCATTTAATTCTACATCAAGCATAGCTGCAAAGAAAAAATAATATGGAGTTGACAAATAGTAAGCCGGCGGATACAAATGCTAATGTGGAAGTCAAAAAATGGCATGTCATTTATACCAAGTCAAAGTGGGAGAAAAAAGTAGATGAATTATTATTGCAAAATGGATTTGATAGCTGGTGCCCAGTCAAAATGGAAGAGCGGAGATGGACAGATAGAAAAAAGATAATTTATACACCACTTTTCAGATCCTATGTTTTTGTAAAAGCATCGAAAGAAGATTACACTAATATTCTTTCAACAATTGGGGTCGTTAATTTTTTATATTTCGAAAAAAAGCCTGCCATCATCAGGGATAACGAGATTGAGGAAATTCGAAAATATCTTGGTCTATCAAAAGAGGCACTCGTTCATGTAGTTGACTTAACAAATTTATCCCCTCAAACAAAAGTTTCTATTAATCAAGGTTTGTTTATGGGGCGCCGTGGTGAAGTAATCAAAACAAATAAAAACACCGTATTTGTTAGGATCGAAAGTCTTAAAATGATGATGATTGTTGAGTTTAAATCGAATGACGTTACACCCGTATAAAAGAGAATCTTAAAATACCCATTTATCCAATTTTCCAATCAATAATTTTATTGCTCCATTCCGCTCGAAAAGGAGTTGTTATTCTGATATAGTTATCCGTATAGCCTTCTAGCATGGCAATATCTGTATGCTCTTTTTGTTTGACGGATTCAAATAATACAGGCCTTTTTTCACCTATAAATTGAGCGTTAAAAAATTGTTGTTTTTGATAGGAGAGGTTGCGTAAGATTTTATTTCTTTCATTTCGAAGCGAAATGGGCACCACTGGTTTAATAGCTAACGCTTTCGTCATTGCCCTTTCTGAATACGTAAAAACGTGTAAATAGGAAATGTCTAATGAATGAATGAAATCAACACTTTCTTTAAAATAGGCATCTGTTTCTCCTGGTGAACCCACAATCACATCCACGCCAATGCAAGCATGCGGCATTATATTTTTAATACTTTTAATTCGT
>Ga0136641_1001377_pt1 | contig 10231 bp, 12 predicted proteins | sample EliLak1302023Y_FD_115312 | JGI IMG/M metagenome (GOLD analysis project Ga0136641, IMG submission 115312) | Freshwater microbial communities from Elizabeth Lake, Yosemite National Park, California, USA - 13020-23Y | ecosystem: Environmental > Aquatic > Freshwater > Lake ... | reverse complement strand
GGCGGCGACTTCGGAGGCGGCGGATTCGGCGGCGGCGACTTCGGAGGCGGAGGCGGCGACTTCGGTGGCGGAGGCGGCGACTGATGATCCGCACCGGTCCCCATCCGTCGGCTAGTCGGCTAGTCGGCTAGTCGGCTACTCGCCGGCATTCGTGCTGACGTAGCCACATCACGTAGTCATGCGGCGCGCCTCCTGCTTCCGCCGCGTCTGCAATGACGGACAGGTAATGGGCTGACGGCAGCCCGCCCTCCCACTCTTCAAGAACGTAGAGCCACGCAAGCTCGCGACCATCCATGGTGTCGACCCGGACGCGCAACTTGCGCCACTCGACAATGTCGGTTCCCTCCCACTTGTCCAAAGCCCATTCGTCCTGGGGCGGTACGTCGTAGAGCATGACGAAGACCTCGTGCCCGTCCTCCTCCACCACCGTGGCAAGGGACCCGTCCCACCCCACGTCCTCCCCTGCAAACGTGAGGCGCCATCCGCGAAGCCAGCCGGTGCCGTACACCGGGGAAGCCGGTGCGCGCCGGGCCATATGCGAGGGATCGAGGTTGGATCCATACGCCGCGTAAAGGGTCACATTGACCAGAGTAGGGAGTTGGCCCCGTCTGGGGAAGAATGCGAGGCGTGACCAGCGTGGTGATCGTGGGGGGTGGACCCGGCGGATACGAGGCCGCTCTGGTCGGACGCCAGCTTGGCGCAGAAGTCACGCTGATCGATTCCGGCGGCATCGGCGGGTCTGCAGTCCTCACCGATTGCGTCCCCAGCAAGGCACTCATCACTACCGCCAATGTCATCACCGCGGCCGCGACCAGCGCAGAGCTCGGAGTGTTGATTGACGGACGCGCACCGCACCGCAACCTTGTGGGGGTAGACCTCGCTGCGGTCAACCAGCGCATCAAGTATCTTGCGGCGGCGCAGAGTACCGACATCCAGGCCCGACTGGAGTCCGACGGTGTCACCATCGTGCGGGCTCACGGCCGCCTCGATGGACACACACGCGTCATCGCCGAGTACCTCGAAGGCGGCGAGCAGTCTTTCGACGCTGATGTCGTCCTTCTCGCCACCGGAGCGCGACCTCGCATCCTCGAGGGGGCCGAACCTGACGGCGAGCGAATCCTGAATTGGGAGCAGGTCTACGACCTGACCGAGGTTCCCGAAAGCCTCATCGTGGTCGGATCCGGTGTCACGGGCGCTGAATTCGCCGGCGCCTTTCAGGCACTGGGCAGTCACGTCACGCTGGTGTCATCTCGCGACCGCGTCCTGCCGAGCGAAGATCCCGATGCGGCCCAGGTTGTCGAAGACGTTTACTCCTCCATGGGCATGCACCTGCTGCCACAGGCCCGAGCGGTGAGCGCCACACGAACATCCGCAGGCGCCATGGTGACTCTCGATGACGGGCGCACTGTCGAGGGCACACACGTGCTCATGGCGGTCGGCTCACTACCCAACACCGAACGATTAAATCTTGAGGGCGCCGGTGTCGAGGTGGACGACCGCGGATTCATCAAAGTCGACCGAGTGTCGCGCACCAGCCGTCGCGGCGTGTACGCGTCCGGTGACTGCACCGGGCTCTTGATGCTGGCATCCGTGGCCGCGATGCAAGGCCGCATTGCCATGTGGCATGCCTTGGGAGATGCTGTCCAGCCGATCGAGCTAGGTCACGTGTCTCGCACGGTCTTCACCAATCCCGAGATCGCGACAGTGGGTCTGACCCAGCACGACCTTGAGGACGGCTCCTTTCGGGGCGACGTGGTCATGGTTGACTTGCATCGAAATGCCCGCGCAAAGATGGAAGATCTGCAACACGGCTTTGTCAAGCTCTACTGCCGACGCGGTTCACGCATCATCGCCGGAGCGGTCATCGCAAGCCCGCATGCGAGCGAGCTCATTCACCCGCTGACCATCGCTGTGGAGCAGCGCCTTACCGCAGATCAGCTCGCGTCCACGTTCACCGTCTATCCGAGCCTGTCGGGCACGATTGCCGAGGCGGCCCGACGCCTCCACGTGGCTGCCGAGTAGTTACTCCCAGTAGCGTCACCCCGTGAACCTCAATCCCCTTGAAGTCCAAGCCCGCGAGAACGCTCGACAGTCGGCCGACGCCCTGCGTCGCGCCACCGGGATCGACACCTTCGACGTCGCCGTTGTTCTGGGCAGTGGCTGGGTACCTGCCGTCGATCGCATCGGCACCACCGTGACCGAGATCAGCGTCACTGACCTCCCCTACTTCTCACCACCCGCCGTCGAGGGCCACTCCGGCAAGATTCGTGCCGTTGACGCCGATGGCACGCGCGTACTTGTCTTCCTAGGCCGAACCCACCTGTACGAGGAACGCGGGGTCGACGCCGTCACCCACGGAGTCCGAACGTCGGCCGCTGCAGGATGCCGCATGATCGTCCTGACCAACGGTTGCGGCGGACTGGATCCCGCGTGGTCGCCCGGGACCCCCGTGCTGATCCGCGACCACATCAACCTCACTGGCGCCTCCCCGCTGCACGGCGCACACTTCGTCGACCTGACCCACCTGTACTCCCCGCGCCTGCGGGAACTCTGCCAATCCCTTGAGCCGGGCCTGGCCGAGGGCGTCTACGCGCAATTCCGTGGCCCGATGTACGAGACCCCCGCGGAAATCGGCATGGTGCGAGCCATCGGCGGCACGTTGGTGGGCATGAGTACAGCTCTCGAGGCAATCGTCGCGCGATCCCTCGACATGGAGATTCTGGGACTGTCACTGGTCACCAACCTCGCAGCCGGCATGACCGGGCAGCCGCTGAACCATGAAGAGGTACTGCAGGCTGGGCGGGACGCGGCAACCCGGATGGGTGATCTCCTAGGTCGAGTCATCGCGAAATTATGAGCCTGGAGTGGACCACTCTGGACGTGGCAGGGCGCCCCGTCCTTCGGTATGTGGCCGGCACACGGGATGGTCGGCCACTGGCAGACCTCGCTGAACCCCTAGTCGACGACGCGACGGCAGCCGACGCTGTCATGACTGTGCTTCCCGGCTGGTTGATCGCCACACCTCATCGCAGTTTTGCAACCGCGCACACCGCGCGCGAGGCGATCCCGATGCGTCACAGGTACGTGATGTATGCTTCTACCGCCCCGCATGCCGACGCCCCGCTGGACCCGCCTTCGGGGATTCATGTAGTCCCGTTGCGCGACGTGTCGGTCGACCAGCTTCTACCGTCCTGGCTGGCGGCATATCCCGCGGACCATGTCGATCACGAGAGCGGAAGCACTCAGGAGGTCATCGACAGCTGCTGGCAGCACCTCGCCGATCCGCTCTGGTGGCCCACGATGCATCGCTCAACAGCAGTTGCCTACTCTGCCGACACCATCGTCGGCGGCATCATCGTGGATCTGCGTCCCGAGCCCGTGCCCTTCGGCGGGCCGTGGCTGTCCGACATCTGGCGTCGTCCCGATCGCGCTCATCTCGGACTTGGGACGTGGCTCATCGCCCGAGCCATGCGGCTGCTGAACGACGATGGAATGGCCACGATGGGCCTGTCGGTCACCCACGGCAACCGAGCACGCCGCGTCTACGATCGACTGGGTTTCACCGAGGCACTCGAGTCATGGACCTTGAGGATCAGCAACTAGCTTTCTGCCTGCTCATGTCGCTGACGGTTGCGTTGATCGCGTTGGTTGCGCCAGATGATTGCGCCTACGACACCGATTGCTGCGACGCCTACGACAACCACGAGGACAGGACCCCACTTGCGCGCCTCACGAGCCGACTCATGCAGCAGCTGAGACGCATGCTCGGCCTTTCCGAGTGCATCATCAGCGACTCCCAGTACTGCATCCGTGCGATCCAGGATTGTTCGCACACGCTCGAGGTCGGTGCGCAGGGCCGGCAAGTGCGCCCTTCCAGAATTCGTGGCCTGCATAGTTGACATGGTCACCCTCGTTCCGTGAGTCGTTCTGCGAACACCTCGCGCAGCGCGGCATACCCGGGCTTGATGCGTTCGTTGATTATTGCCAATCGCTCGTCGAATGGAATGAACGAACTCTTCATAGCATTGACAGTGAACCACTGAAGATCGTTGAGTCCATAACCGAAGGCATTGCTCAGCAGATCCATTTCGCGACTCATCGACGTGCCTGACATCAATCGATTGTCAGTGTTGATCGTGACCCGAAACCCAAGTCGTCGCAACATTCCGATGGGATGCTCGGCAATGCTCGCCGCGGCACCTGTTTGCACATTCGACGAAGGGCACATCTCGAGAGGAATCCGCGTATCACGCACATACGCTGCGAGTCGGCCGAGCACGGGATGCCCATCGGCACCGGCAGTGATGTCATCCACGATGCGAACGCCGTGGCCTAGGCGATCGGCTCCGCACCATTGGATCGCCTCCCAGATGCTGGGAAGGCCGAAAGCCTCACCCGCATGGATCGTGAAGTGAGCGTTCTCGCGGCGCAGATATTCGAACGCGTCAAGATGTCGAGTGGGAGGAAAGCCCGCCTCTGCACCCGCGATGTCAAAGCCAACGACACCTCTATCGCGGTACTTCACCGCGAGCTTGGCAATCTGACTCGACTTGGCCGCCGAGCGGATCGCCGTCAGCAGAACACCTATCCGGATCGGGCGCCCACCCGCCGCAGATTCCGCCTGACCCTCGGCGAAACCCGCGAGCGTTTCATCCACGACAGCGTGCAGGTCCATGCCGTGTTCGCAGTGCAGTTCCGGGGCGAACCTGACCTCGGCATACACAACACCGTCGGCCGCAAGGTCGACCGCACACTCGCGGGCCACTCGCCTGATCGCCTCGGAGGTTTGCATCACTGCCACCGTGTGGGCAAATGTCTGGAGGTAGAGCTCCAACGAGCCAGAGCTGGCCGCCGTCACAAACCATTCGGCGAGCTCGTCGGGCTTAGTGGACGGGAGTAGCCCGTACCCCGTCTGCTCTGCCAGGTCGATGATCGTGGCAGGCCGGAGCCCCCCATCCAGGTGGTCGTGCAATAGAACCTTGGGCGCCCGCAGGATGAGATCACTCGGGACCGGTGAGGTGGTACCAGCGTCCAAAACCATGTCCTGAACCTACCTTCCCCTGCACCGCACAACCGAAACGGAGGAGGATGCTGGATGGCACGCACACGAACTCTGCAGGGGGCACGCATGAACGAGGGTAAGTCGCCCATCCTCGATGGGCCGGGAGGCAAGTCGCCCATCCTCGATGGACCCGGTGGGTCCGACTACGAGAGGTACCTGCACACCGAGGAACTACTTGCTTTGCAGCCCGGACCTGACACCTGGCGCCACCGGGACGAGCTGCTGTTCACGGTCGTGCATCAAAGCAGTGAGCTGTGGCTCAAGCTCGCCTGCAGCGAGGTATCGACCGCGATGGAGGAACTTGCACTGGGGCGCACGTATCCGGCCCTTCGCCTTCTGCGACGCGCAGTGGTCTGCATCCACCACACCATCGCCTCGCTGGACATGCTTGAGGAAATGACCCCGTGGGAGTATCAACAGGTGCGCACCGCGCTGGGTCACGGCTCCGGCTTTGATTCGCCCGGATTCAACCGCCTACGCATTCTCATGCCCGATCTCGCGAACCACCTCTCCAATCGGGTTGCGGAAGCCGGCCTGACGCTCAGGGAACTCTTCATTCACCAGTCCCGCAACGAGGAGCTCATCGACCTCGCGGAAGTCATTCTCACGCTCGACGAACGACTCATGGATTGGCGGGCACGACACTTTCGAGTCGTCGAGCGCACGATTGGACTCAACGTTGAGGGCACTCAGGGCACTCCGGTAACAGTCCTGCGCGATCTCCGGGACAAGACATTCGTTCCTGATCTGTGGGCCGTTCGCACACACATCACCGAGTACGCCAACGAGGTTCTCGCCGAATAAGCCGGAAGGAAGCCCACCTCGCATGCCCTAGGCTCACGGCGTGGCTGCAATCATCTTTGGACTCCTGACAGCCGCCTTCTTCGCCACCAGCACCCTGTGCAATTCCCGCGCCGTGAAGCACATCTCCTCGTGGTCCGTCGTCGCATGGGCGATGACGGTGGGAATCGTCGCAAACATTCCCATCCTCATCATTGGGGGGATACCCCACCTCACAGGTCCCCAGGTGGGTTGGTTAGTTGTGTGTGGCCTCGCCAACGTCGGCGGCCTGGTTCTCGCGGCGTATTCATTTCGCGTGGGCAAGGTCGGCGTAGTTTCCCCCATCATCGCGACCGAGGGGGCCATCGCCGCCGTGCTGGCCTTCGCTTTTGGCCAGCCTCTTGTCCCACTTGTCATCGTCACTCTCGCTGTTATTGTCATCGGCGTCGTACTCGCCGGAGTCGCCCCCGACCCCGCACCTATCGCTCACGAGCGTCCACACCTTGCCGTCCTGCTCGCGCTGGCGTGCGCCGCGACCTTTGGTCTATCGCTGTACGCCACCGGACACCTAAGCGGCGAACTTCCACTCGGCCTCGTGATGCTGCCGCCGCGATTGACCGGTGTGGTGCTCCTTGCCATTCCCCTTGCCGCCACTCGTCGACTTCAGCTCACCCGTCGCGCGGCTCCACTCGTGGTGACCATGGGCATAGCGGAGGTCATCGGCTACATCTGCCTGACTATCGCTCAGCGCGACGACATCGCGGTCGCCTCTGTTCTGGTATCGCAATTCGCGCCGATCGCCGCCGTGGTCGCCTTCGTATTATTCAAGGAGCGTATGGGCCGACTGCAGATTGTCGGCTTGGTTGTGATCATTCTCGGCGTTGTAGGACTGTCGATAGTGCAGGCCACCGCCTAGTTAATCGGGCAGCTCCCGATTGTGCTCATCCTCATCGTCGCGATGCACGAGGTCGCCATGAAAGGCCGGAAGGCATACCGCGATGTAGCGGGCACCGTCGACCGTGGTGTAGCGAATGCGCTCCCCCGCCCGCGTGATGATGGCCTGACCGGCCCGCACATGGACCACACCATCGTCGTGTTCGACGTCGATGGAGCCATCGATTACTACGGTGAACTCGTCAAACTCTGGCTCTTGCGCAGGCTCTTCCCAACCGCCGGGAGCGATCATGTGCGCAATCGACACGATGTCGTCGCCGCTGGAGGCGTGACCCACGTACTCCTCGATGACCTTGCCACCGGGGACAGCGACGATCGCTGGAGCAGAAATGAGTTCGGGCACGGGTCAGTCTCTAGCCAAGCGCAGCAGCCCGAAGGCGCCGAAGCCAAAGAACAGGACTCCGGCGACAACAATGGCCGCACTCTTCCCATCGTTGGCCATGCCCATCATGAGGCCGAGCAGAACGGCTATGACAATGAGGACAATGAATGCCGAGATGGGGCTGGACTTGGTGGCGTGACCGCTCATGATGCACCTTTCACGTCGTGGTGCTTGCAGCCTATCGGGCCAAGGAATCAGGCCATTCCGGCCATGAGTTGCCCGATACGTGCCCGGTCGATTTCAGGTCCGGCCAACTCGGCCACGATGCGACCGTCGTACATGACCAGGATTCGGTCCGACAGGCCCAAGACCTCGTCGAGTTCCGCGGACACGAGCAGTACACCGGCACCGGCATCGCGGGCCTTGACGATCTGCGAGTGAATGAACTCGATCGGGCCCACATCGACACCACGGGTGGGCTGAGCCGCGATGAGTAGCGCGGGATCAGCGGCCAGCTCGCGGGCGATGACCACCTTTTGCTTGTTGCCACCCGACAGTGACTCGGCCGGGGTGGCGATGGATGGCGTGCGCACGTCGAACTGCTCCACCAGTTGCGTCGCCAAGGTGTTGACCGCGGCGCGGTTGCGGACACCGTGTGAGGCGAACTCGGGTTCATCGAAGCGATTGAGCACCATGTTGTCGGCGATGGAGTACGCGCCCACGAGCCCGTCCTTCTCGCGGTCCTCAGGCACATGTCCCACACCCATGGCATGAATGTCATGCGGAGTCTTGCCTAAGGCCGATGCACCGCGGATATCCATCCGTGTGGCACTGCAGGCCCGAAGGCCGGAGAGCGACTCGACCAGTTCGCGCTGACCGTTCCCTTCCACACCGGCCACCCCGACGATCTCGCCAGAACGCACCTGAAAGGACACGCCCCGAAGAGCCGGCAGTCCGATGTCGTTGCTGGCCGAGAGCCCATCGACGTCGAGCACAACATCCGCGGGGCGCGCTGGTGCTCGGTCGACCGTGAGGAGCACGCTGCGCCCCACCATCATCTGGGCGAGGCCCGCCTGATCGGTCTGCGACGGAGTTGTCGTACCGACCACGCGACCGCCGCGAAGCACCTCGATCGAGTCGGCCACGGCCAGCACTTCGCGAAGTTTGTGGGTGATGAACACGACGGACACCCCGGAATCTGCGAACGCGCGCATTGTTCTCAGTAGCTCATCCGTCTCCTGCGGCGTGAGCACTGCCGTGGGCTCATCCATGATGAGAATGTCGGCCTTGCGGTACAGCGCCTTGAGGATCTCCACGCGCTGCTGAGCGCCCACCGGCAGATCTTCTATGCGTGCATTCACGTCGACGTTGAGGCCGTAGCGCTCGGAGATCTCAGCGACGGTTCGGGTCGCCTTCTTCATGTTCACAAAAATGGATCGGTGCGGCTCATCGCCCAGAATGATGTTCTCAGCAACCGTGAACACCGGAACGAGCTGGAAATGCTGGTGGACCATTCCGACACCACGCTTGATGGCATCGCGAGGACTGGACAGTCGCACCAGCTCGCCCTTGATGCGGATTTCGCCTTCGTCAGGCTGGTAGAGGCCGTAGATCATCTTGACCAAAGTGCTCTTGCCCGCACCGTTCTCACCGAGCAGCGCAACGATCTCACCGCGATGCACGGTGAGGCTGACGTCCTGGTTGGCAACGACGCCGGGGAATCGCTTGGTGAGGCCGACGGCCTGCAAGGCAAGGTCAGGTGACGTCACGGCTCAGTCCTTCTCATACGGCTTACCGACCGACGCCGGCGGCTTGACGCGTCCCGACACGATCGCCAGAAGCACGATGGTCAGGACGTACGGGAGCATGTTGACGAATTGCTGAGGGATGGCAACAACCTCGTCTGCCTGCAGCTGGCTTGCCAACCCCTCGGCCAGCCCGAAGAAGACGGCGGCACCAAGGGCACCGATGGGGTTCCACGCGCCGAAGATCATGATGGCCAGGGCAGTGAAGCCGCGTCCGGCAGTGAAGCCGCGCTCGAAGGTTCCGGCGGCCTCCAGGGACAGGTAGGCACCGGCCAGACCCGCAAGCGCCCCAGCAAAAGTGACATTGAGAAAGCGCATGCGCTGCACATTGATGCCGGAGGTGTCGGCGGCCGAAGGCTTTTCGCCCACCGAGCGTGTACGCAGGCCCCAGATGGACCGGAAAAGCAGCACCTGAAGAACGATCACGATGATCAAGGCCGCGAAGGCGAAGGGTCCGTTGACGAAAAGCACCGGGCCTACAAGCGGAATCGACGACAACAGTGGCACTTCGAATGTGGGCATATTGGCCGGCAGCATGTGGCCCTGCGCGTAGAAGAACGACGTCAGACCGGTGGCAAGGATGTTGATGACGGTGCCCGCAATGATCTGGTCCATCTTCCACGTCACCGAGCCCACGGCAAGCATGGCACCCAAGATCATGCCGGTGCCCACGCCAATGAGTGCTCCGAGCAGAAGACTTCCGGTGAGTGAAGCGCCGAAGAAACCTGCGAAGGCGCTCATCAGCATCTGACCCTCAATGCCAATGTTGATGACACCGCTGCGCTCACAGATGATCCCCACCATCGCCGCAAGGATCAAGGGAATCGCGTATCTCAGGGAGAACTGGAGCACCGAGACTGTCTTGGTCGCATCGATGAAGTAGTAGACGATGCACCCCACGGCGAGAATCGCGGTGAGGACCCACGGCCACCAGCGCTTCATGCGCCCCATCCCGACGTGAGAGCCCGCTGCTTGCCCTTACTCCGGAAAATCATGCGCGAGACGATCGGCGCCGCAACAAAGAGCAAGGTCAGCGCCAAAATGACGTCGACGACCTCGGGCTGAATTCCTGTATCGAATTGCAAGGAGTTTGCGCCCGCACGCAGAGTGCCGACCAAAATCGCGGCCGGAATGGTGGCAATCGGATTGGCCCGTGCCAGCAACGCAATCGTGATGCCGTCGAACCCGAGCCCGGCGTTGAAGGCTGGCTCAAAACGCCCGACTACGCCAAGCGACTCAATTGACCCGCCCATGCCCGCCAGCGCACCGCTGACTGCCATCGCCAGGATGATGGTGCCGCGCACGCCG
>Ga0136641_1001375_pt1 | contig 10234 bp, 8 predicted proteins | sample EliLak1302023Y_FD_115312 | JGI IMG/M metagenome (GOLD analysis project Ga0136641, IMG submission 115312) | Freshwater microbial communities from Elizabeth Lake, Yosemite National Park, California, USA - 13020-23Y | ecosystem: Environmental > Aquatic > Freshwater > Lake ... | reverse complement strand
GACTCCAATACAACTGGCGTGAGCGCGTCAGTGATTTCTCGCGTTAAGGAATTACCAGCCATAGCAGTTCTACTTTCTATGAAATTGTGTTCTAAGTATACCCTCTTATTTCAGGGCCAAAAACGAGTCGTAGCCCACTTTGAGAATCAGCACCACAGTCACACAGAGAAAGACTTTTCGCACCAGAGTAGAGCCACCCTTGATTGCAACATGGGCTCCGATGCGCGCACCGACAATGTTTGCTAACCCCATCAGTAATCCAAGTTTCCAGAGAATCGCCCCGTGAAAACCAAAGATCAAGAGCGCTCCGATATTGGTGAAGATATTTACAAATTTAGCGATTGCCGATGCGCTCAAGAATGAGAAGCCCAAGAGAGCAACCAATGTCACCATTAAGAATGAACCAGTTCCGGGTCCGAAAATTCCATCGTAAAAACCAATAACCGCACCAGCAAGTGCGGCAATAAGTAGGCGTTGCTTCTGATTAAAACGGAGTGTTTCAGAGTGGCCGAGCGTGGGTTTGCGCCAGGTATAGAGCGCAACCAGGGCAAGTGCCACAGCAACACCTGGTCGCATTAGCTTTGTCGGTAATTGCGAGGCAAGGAGTGCGCCGAGCATGGAGAAAATAAAAGCTGGCAGCCCCATGGCAAAAATTACGCTGGGATTGAACTTCACCTGTTTGCGATAAACATTTGCTGAAACGCTGGTGCCAAGGACTGCAGCTAATTTATTGGTTCCAAAAATGTGAGTGATCTCTGCTTTCGGCAGCCCAATTAAAAGTGCAGGTAATTGAATCAATCCCCCGCCACCTGCGATTGCATCGAGTAGGCCGGCCAGGAATGCAGCCAACACCATAAATGCAAGTGCGGGCAGCGTTAATTGGTAGAACATTGCAGAACTAGAGAAGTGATTTCACAAGCGCTGGCGCATCGGCCACCAAAACTTCTTGCTTTTCGCCACCTTTGCGCACGCGTACTTCAACTTTTCCTTCAGCCAGTGCTTTACCAACAACGACGATTACCGGGATTCCAATAAGTTCGGCATCTTTAAATTTCACTCCCGCACTTGAATCCCGGCGATCATCGAGCAATACCGATAGTCCGAGCGCTTCTAAGTGCCCACCAAGTTGTTCTGCCACATTAAAGGGTTCATCTTCCCGGCCAGTTGCAACGATGTGAACCTTTGCTGGTGCAATTTCTGCTGGCCATGAGAGACCGATCTCATCGTGTGTTTGTTCGGCAATTGCCGCAACTGCGCGAGATACCCCGATGCCATAGGAGCCCATAGTGACAACTTGGGCCTTTCCATCTTTATCAAGAACGGTAAGGCTCAGTGCCTCAGCATATTTGCGACCGAGTTGAAAGATGTGGCCAATTTCAATGGCGCGATCAATGATTACTGGCCCACTGCACTCAGGGCAGGCATCGCCACTCTTTACTTCAGCGGCTTCAATGTAAGCAACTGGTTCGAAGTCGCGACCGTTAACAACGTTTCGCATATGACGATTCTTCTTATTTGCACCAGTCACCCATGAAGTACCAGGTGCAACTCGTGGATCGGCATACAAGGTCACACCTAATCGCTTTGCATCTTGTGGACCGACATAGCCTTTAACTAAATCTGGATGCTTTGCGAAATCTTCATCGGTAAAGAGTGCGATCTCTTGCACGCCACTCAAGTTTGCCTCTAAGCGTTTGAGATCTACTTCGCGATCACCCGGCACCAATACTGAGATTGGCTTTCCATCTGCGAGCAAAAGAACATTCTTGAGGGTGTCCGCTGCAGTAAAGCCACTGCCATATTTCGCATTAAGTACATCAACGAGTGAATCAATGGTTGGCGTATTGGGTGTATCAAGCTCCTCCATCGCTGGAGCGCTCTGAGAATCTTTAGTAGCAACTGTGGTCTTCATCGCCTCAACGTTTGCGGCATAACCACATTTTTCACAGAGGACATAGGTGTCTTCACCAGTTGGGCAAGGTGCGAGGAATTCTTCAGACTTCGAGCCACCCATGGCACCTGACATTGCGCTCACAATGTTGTACTTCAAACCTAAACGATTGAAGGTTTCAATGTAAGCAGCGCGGTGTTTGGCGTAAGAAAAATTGAGGCCTTCATCGGAGAGATCAAAGGAGTAGGAATCTTTCATCACAAACTCACGACCGCGGATGATTCCGCTACGTGGTCGTGGCTCATCGCGATATTTATTTTGAATTTGATAGAGCGAGACTGGCAAATCTTTATAAGAGGAGTACTCACTCTTCACCATCAAGGTAAACATCTCTTCGTGCGTAGGACCAAGAAGATAATCGCCACCCTTGCGATCTTTTAAGCGAAAGAGATCGGGTCCATATTCTTGCCAACGATTTGTCGCTTCATAGGCCTCTTTGGGAAGGAGTGCTGGAAAGTGGACTTCTTGAAATCCAGCTTTATTCATCTCTTCGCGGATGACACGTTCGACATTGCGGAGAGTGATGTAACCCAGCGGCAACCACGAGTAAATACCAGCGGCGATGCGGCGAATGTATCCAGCGCGAACTAGAAGGCGATGACTGGCAACTTCAGCGTCGGCAGGATCATCGCGCAGGGTGCGCAAGAAGAGAGATGACATCCGTAACATAAGAGTCAGAGTCTAATGAATTGCGACGGAGGGTTCGCCCGATCCCACGCCAGCGGCTTCCATTTCTTCGGCTAATCGCATCGCTTCTTCAATCAAAACTTCTACGATCTGCGCCTCAGGCACAGTCTTAATTACTTCACCTTTGACGAAGATCTGACCTTTGCCATTTCCTGATGCAACACCTAAATCTGCCTCACGCGCTTCGCCTGGACCATTTACAACGCAACCCATTACTGCAACGCGAAGTGGAACAGTCATGCCTTGCAAACCTGCCTGAACTTTCTCGGCCAAGGTATACACATCTACTTGGGCGCGACCACAGGATGGGCAGGAAACAATCTCTAATTTACGTTGGCGTAGATTGAGTGATTCAAGGATTGAAATTCCGACTTTAACTTCTTCAACTGGTGGCGCAGAGAGCGATACCCGGATGGTGTCACCAATTCCTTCAGCCAATAAAATTCCAAATGCTGTAGCAGATTTAATAGTCCCTTGGAAAATTGGACCAGCTTCAGTAACACCAAGGTGAAGCGGGTAATCGCATTGCGCAGCAAGTAAGCGATAGGCCTTCACCATTGTTACTGGATCGTGATGCTTTACCGAGATTTTAATATCGCTAAATCCATGCTCTTCAAAGAGTGATGCTTCCCAGAGCGCAGACTCCGCTAACGCCTCTGGTGTTGCCTTGCCATATTTGGCAAGAAGGCGTGGATCGAGTGAGCCAGCATTTACTCCAATGCGAATCGGAATTCCGGCATCACCTGCTGCCTTAGCAACCTCTTTTACCTTGTCATCAAATTGTTTAATGTTGCCGGGATTAACGCGGACGGCGGCGCAACCTGCATCGATTGCGGCGAAGATGTATTTAGGTTGAAAGTGAATGTCTGCAATCACTGGAATCTGTGACTTCTTGGCAATCTGGGCTAACGCATCTGCATCATCTTGACTTGGAACGGCCACGCGAACAATCTGGCAACCCGATGCAGTGAGCTCGGCAATCTGCTGCAGCGTTGCATTCACATCGGCGGTGAGTGTTGTACACATTGATTGAACACTCACTGGCGAATCACTACCAACTCCGACTGAGCCAACCTGCAATTGCTTAGTTTTGCGGCGTGGGTGGAGATTGACTGGTACTGCCGGAATTCCCAAATCAACCATGTCTTTATTCTGCCCTATTGATGGAGATTTGGAGATCTCTAGAGATTAAATTTCACTGGATTGAAGATGTCGGCGAAGAGTAAGACCAGAGTTAAGCCGACGAGCGCGATTAAGACCACCACTGTCAGCGGAGTGAGGACTGCAACATCGATCGGCGCAGGTCGTGATCGCCCCCGAAGGCGTGCAATAAATGCGCGAATTTCATCGACTACTACGACGGCAATGTGGCCACCATCGAGTGGGAGCAGCGGAAGTAAATTAAATATTCCAATAAAGAAATTTAGGCTGGCGATAATAAGAAGGAAGGTGCCAATGCGTTCTGGATTACTCAGCTGTGAACTGGCAACTGTCTGCCCAGATGCTCTTGCAACTCCAACCACGCCAACTAAACTTTGCGGATCGCGTGGCTTGCCGCCAACTGTCTGCGACCAGAGTTGTGGCAACTTCGCTGGTAATTGCCAGAGGGAGGTAACGGATGCCTTCATGTACTGACCGCTAATAGAGAGTGCGCGAGTAAAGCCATCCCATGGATTACTGCGCACTGATTCAAAGCGATTAACTATGCCGATGAAACCCACTGGCTTGCCATCGATAATTCGAGTGGCGGGAGTGAGGCGAACTTCAATTGTGCTGCCGGCTCGATCAACGCTTAAGAGAACTTCACGGCCAGCGGAGTCGCGAATTACTTGAACTGTCTTTGCCCAATTACTGGCGCTCTGACCATTGACAGAGAGAATGCGATCTCCAGCAAGCAGGCCCGCACTCTTTGCCGGTGAAATGGGATCGCCCGCGACGCATGCTGCGCCAACCTTGGGTACGCAAGGACTGACTTGGTTAATTCCCGATGTCACCTGAGTCGTTCCAATTCCGATCAAGATAATAAGAAGAATGAGAAAGCCAAGAACAAAGTGGAGAAAAGAACCAGCACCAAGTACAAGTAATTTCTTTCCACTACTTGCACGATAGAAAGCGCGACCGCTCTCTCCTACCGGCATGGGATCACTCGGTGTCATTCCTTCAATTCTGCAATAACCGCCAGCTGGGATTGCCTTAATTCCAAACTCGGTTTCCCCGCGCTGGAATGACCAGAGGCGCTTGCCAAATCCTAAGAAGAATTCGGAGACCTTCATCTGGAACTTTCGCGCAGTGAGGTAATGACCAAATTCATGGACCATCACTGAGAAAAGTAGCGCAACGACAAAGGCGAGAACTCCAAGAATGTTCATTACGTCGCAATCCGATCTAGCGTTTCAATTGTCATAGTCCGAGCATTCTGCTCAACTGCACCGACATCGGCGAGATCTCTCATGGGGCTATTCTCCTTGGCAAAGTGCGAAATTACCTTCTCAACGGTAGAAAGAATCGAAGTAAAGGAAATCTTCCCCGCTAAAAATGCGCCTACTGCCTCTTCGTTAGCTGCATTAAAAATTGCTGGAGCAGCTCTCCCTTGCTTGCCCGATTCAACAGCAAGTTGGATCGCTGGAAAGCGTGCATGATCAACTGGCACAAAATCCCATTGCTGAGACTTACTCCAGTCGATCGGTGTTGTTGCCTTCGCTACCCGATCTGGCCAATTAATTGCATAAGAGATTGGCCCCTTCATATTCGGTGGACTTGCTTGCGCAATTGATGAACCATCGTGGAACTCAACTAGTGAATGAACTATTGATTGTGGATGAATTACCGCTGAGATCTTCGAATAATCCATGTCAAAGAGGTAATGGGCTTCGATAATTTCTAAGCCCTTGTTTACCAGGGTCGCTGAATTGATTGTGACAACTGGACCCATAGACCAAGTTGGGTGGTTGAGCGCATCCGCAACCGTGACAGTGGAGAGATCACTTCGCTCACGAAATGGACCACCACTTGCGGTCAGCACTAAACGTGAAATCTCACTGCGCTTGCCAGCCATAAGTGCTTGCCAGATCGCACTATGTTCTGAATCCACCGGAATGATCTGCTCTGGTTTGGCTGCCGCTCTTACTAAATCGCCACCGGCTACTAGTGATTCCTTATTCGCAAGAGCTAATTGATTGCTAGCACCTAGCGCTGCAAGTGTTGGCCCCAAACCGATCGAACCAGTAATTGCATTTAAAAGAACATCGCAGGAAATGGCTGCAATCTCAGTAGAGCTATTTGCGCCATCGATAACTTTGACGCCAGGAAGTGCCGCCCGAACTAGCTCACTATTTTCTACAACTCCAACAACACCAACCTGAAATTTCTTAGCTTGCTCAATTAATTCAGCGAAATTCTTGCCGCTCGAAGTAATCGCAAGAACTCGGAAGGATTGTGGATTTGCCGCGACGATCTCCAGGGCTTGGCGACCGATTGAGCCAGTTGAGCCCAAGATGACAAGATCGCGCATTGCGCTATCTTCTCATGCCACGCCGTGAACTAGCGCTTGCGTTTCTTACGCCCAATTAGCTCGCCCGTCAGCACGATAAAGAGGGCTAGAAAGAACATTGAGGATCCGACCACATTTGCTTGCGCTGGAATACCTCGTCCGGCAGAGACATATACAAACTTCGGAAATGTATTGATCGTTCCAGAATTGAAGTTGGTAATAATGAAATCATCGAAGGAGAGGCTAAATGCCAAGAGTGCAGCTCCAGCAATTCCTGGTGCGACAAGTGGCAGCGTAATTCTCCGGAAAGTTTCCCGCTCATTTGCATAGAGATCCATCGCTGCTTGTTCTAATCGTGGATCAAGTGAGGCAATTCGCGCCTTCACTGTGACTACGACAAAGGAGATACAGAACATGATGTGTGCGATAACGGTGGGCCAAAAACCTGGATTAATTCCAAAATTAAGAAACATTGCAAGCAGTGATGCGCCAAGAACAACTTCAGGTGTTGCCATCGGTAAAAAGATAAGAGTGTTGGTAGCTGAGCGGCCGCGGAAGCGATGGCGCCCTAATGCGAAGGCAATCATCGTGCCCAGAATCGTTGCAACAGTGGTGGCGATTAATCCGATCCGAATTGAATTGCCGAGCGCATTACAGACTTCAGGTGCTCCACAGGGATTTTGCCAATTCTTAAAAGTAAAGCCAACCCATGTCAGGTTGCTCTTGGCCGAATCATTGAATGAGAATGCAAAGGTATAAAGCACGGGAATAAAGAGGTAGGTAAAGCCAACAACTGCATAAATGCGGATTGTGTTGCGAGCAAACCAGCGAGTGAAGCGCTTACCGAATGGGAGTGTTGGGACAGGAACTTCGACGGTACTCAAATCAACTCCTCCGTTCCGGAGCGGCGGATGTATACGGTAATAAGAATCAAAATTGCAGCCATCAACATAAAGGAGAGCGCAGCTGCAGTTGGGTAGTCAACGATTCGGAAGAATCGCGAATCGATAACATTTCCCACCATCTTGGTACTTGGATTACCAAGAATTGCTGCGTTGACGTAATCGCCAGCTGCGGGAATAAAGGTCAGCAGCGTTCCTGCAACAACACCTGGCAAGGAGAGCGGAAATGTCACTTTACGGAAAGTGGTGAACCCATTTGCGTATAGATCACCGGCTGCTTCAAGGGTACGTGGATCGATGCGATCTAGCGATGCGTACAGTGGCAAGGTCATAAAGGGCAGGAAGTTGTAAGTCATACCTGTTACTACCGCAAATGCACTTGCAGTCAGAGTGGTCTGCTGGCCAATAATGTGAAGAGCGCGGAGCGGCCCGACTACTGGTCCGTTCTCCCCCAGAATCTGCTTCCACGCAATGGTGCGTAACAAAAAGGAGGTAAAGAATGGTGCAACGACTAGTACCACCAACAAGTTCTTCCATCGCCCAGATTTGAAAGCAATTGCATAGGCAAGTGGGTAAGAGATTGCAAGCGCTAATAAGGTTGCCAAGGTTGCATAGATAAATGAGCGAGCAAATTGTTCGCGACTTTCTAAAAAGGCGTTGGCATAGTTGGAGAATTTAAAGGTTTGAACATAACTTCCGACTTCACCTGAAGCTGCTGGAGATTGCGTTGAAGTTGCAGCTAAATTCAAGATCGGCAGAATAAAGAAGATAGAGAGAAATGCCATTCCAGGCATGAGAAGTAAGTAAGGCAAGCGGCTTCGCTTGCCAGTAAATGAATTTGCCCGCCTAGCAGCGGCTTGCAAGAAGGCCATTACTCGCTAACTTCAACTTCAGATCCGGCAGTCGCATCTTCGTGGCCATCGAGTGCAAAGGAGAAGATTGGCTCCCATGAAAGTCGCACGCCATCGCCTTTAGCAAGTGGTGGGATGCCATCGTCATTTTGTTCGAAGACCATGATCTCTTGACCCCATGGCATTTCAACTTGATACTGCGTACTAACACCAATGTAAGAAACATCCACGATGCGACCGCCAGTAAGAACATTGCCTGGCTTGTCGGCATCACTGGGTTGAATGCGCAGCTTCTCTGGTCGAATTCCAAAGAGTACCGATGCATCTTTGGCAGATGAGCGAGATTTGAGCACACTGACCTTCTGACCAAAGAGATCAACTACAAAATTATCTCCATCGGAATCAACGATCTTGCCATCGATCAAATTAGATTGGCCCAGGAAGTTAGCAACGAATGCTGATTTTGGATTGTCATAGAGATCTGCAGGCGAACCCATCTGCTCAATCTTTCCATCGTGCATTAACGCAACTGTGTCTGCCATAGTCATGGCCTCTTCTTGATCGTGTGTTACGTGCACGAAAGTAAGGCCGACTTCTTTCTGAATCCACTTCAATTCAATCTGCATCTGGCGGCGCAACTTCAGGTCAAGTGCGCCGAGTGGCTCATCAAGAAGCAAGAGCGCAGGGCGATTGATAATCGCACGGGCCAAAGCGATGCGCTGTTGCTGGCCACCGGAGAGTTGATTGGGTTTGCGATCGGCAAGATGTGGCAACTCGACGAGATCGAGCGCTTTATCAACAGCAGATTTCACATCTTTAATTCCACGCCGACGCAGACCAAATGCGATGTTCTCGTAGATGGAGAGGTGAGGAAATAACGCATAATTTTGGAAGACGGTATTCACTGGACGCTGATAAGGCTTCATCGTCGTAATGTCTGTTGTTCCGATGTGAATCGAACCTGCCGTTGGTTCTTCCAACCCTGCAATCATGCGAAGTGTGGTGGTCTTGCCACAACCCGATGGGCCAAGCAGTGCGAAGAAAGAACCCTCTTTAATAGTTAATGAGAGATCATCAACTGCATTGAAATCACTATAAGACTTAGTAATCCGTGTGAGCTTCAGGTCTCCTCGTGACGAGGTCGACGCGTCAGCCATTAGTTACCGATTGCCTTCTGGAATGCGGTGCTGAACTTGGTCTGTTCAGCTGGAGTCAATGAGCGAAATACCTTCACCTTGGAGAGCATCGTGGCATCGGGGAAGATCAATTTGCTCTTTGCAAGCTTTGGATCGATCTTCTCCATCTCAGCTTGTGCGCCCTTCACCGGTGCAATGTAATTTACATAGGCCGCGACCTGAGCGAAAATTGCAGGGTCGTAGTAATAATTGATCAACTTCTCAGCATTTTCCTTATTCGCAGATGTAATTGGAATCATCATATTGTCACTTGAAATCGTTCCACCACTCTCAGGAACCGAGAAGCCAAACTTGTCATTATTTTCTGCTGCTAACTGGAAGGTGTCACCCGACCAGCCAATAACCGCAATTGCATCGCCACTCAAGAGATCTTCCTTGTAGTCATTTCCCTTAACTTGGCGGATAAAGCCATCAGAGATCTTCTTCTGCAAGTAATCAATCGCATTCATAAATTGATCCTCGGTGAATTTAGTGATGTCTGCGCCTTGATAGGACATGATAATTCCCATGGTGTCGCGCATTTCAGAGAGAACTTCTACCTTGCCCTTATTGGCCGGTGCAAATAATTGATCAAGGCTATGGATTCCCTGTGGCAACTTCTCTTTATTCCATGAGAAGCCAGCCATGATGGTCTGCCAGGTTAGGGAGTAGTTGCGTCCCTTGTCGTAGCCAATATTTGCTAATGAATCGAGGATATTTACCTTGTTAGGAATTTTATCCGCATCGAATTTTTGAACATAACCGAGGCGAATCCACTGCGCTGCCATCCAGTCAGTCAAGGTGACAATGTCATAACCAATATCTTGCTTGAGCTTGAGTTGGCCTGAAACTTTTCCATAGAACTCATCGTTATCGTTAATGTCTTCGCGATAATCAACTTTTAGTCCGGTGGTTTTGGTGAAATTTTCTAAAGTTGGATACTTCTTTGTCTTGGAGTCGTAATCCATGTACAGGGTCCAGTTGGCCCAACGAATTGTGTTTGCATCAGCGGTACTAGTTGTTGCAGCAGTTAATGCTGCCGATCCACTCTTACTTCCACATGCTGCAAGTAGCGCAGCTGCGCTTACTGAACCTGCACCTGCTAAGAGGCCACGTCGGGAGATGATCGCGCGGAGAACTTCACGCGCTTCTGGTGAGAGTGAATCTTTGTTAATCAT
>Ga0136641_1001372_pt1 | contig 10239 bp, 8 predicted proteins | sample EliLak1302023Y_FD_115312 | JGI IMG/M metagenome (GOLD analysis project Ga0136641, IMG submission 115312) | Freshwater microbial communities from Elizabeth Lake, Yosemite National Park, California, USA - 13020-23Y | ecosystem: Environmental > Aquatic > Freshwater > Lake ... | reverse complement strand
GCGTTTTGTTCAAAGACTCAGCAGAAATTTCAATGCTGAATTGATCTGAATTTTGATCGAATGCGGTGACGGTCATGCACGCGCCATTGATGGCGATGCTGTCGCCCAAGGCCACATCGCCAAGATAGTTCTTGGGCGCTTGAAGGACGAGTTCTTTGCCGTGAGCCTGAGTTGCCCCGAGGTCTTTCACCGATATGATTTGGCCTAAGCCAGTGATGATTCCTGTAAACATGCCAGTATTTTCGCAGAGAACCAGCACTTCAAGTGCGTGACAAGTCCATTTAGCCCTCTTTTTCTTTCATTTCATGAGCGCTTTTTCGCAAATGACCCAAAGGGTGATCAGAATCCAGCGCATGAAATGAGGCCCCAAGGGCCTAGGCCAGTGAAGAGGATCTAAGCGACTTCTGCTGAAATCGGTTGGGGTGTCTTGAGCCGCAGGGTTAGCCTCAAGTCATTACCCATTCGGGTCACGTCGTGCCAAGAAAATTGTTGCACTTCAGCCAAAGTTTGGGTCAAGGGCATGACGCTCATGGCCTTGCCGGAGCCCAGCCAAGATGGCGCCATGTACACAAGCAATTCATCCACGAGGCGCTCTTGGAGCAGTCCGCCGTTGAGAATGGCGCCTGCTTCAACATGAACTTCATTCATTTGCAGTCGAGCCAGGTCTTTCATCACAAAGGTCAAGTCAAGTTGTGGGCGAGCGTTGGGTTGACCCACGACCACGGCACCGAGCTGATGGAGGGCTTGAACTTTTTGTCTCAAGGCACGAGACTGTACTGGGTCATCTGGATAAATGAGCTCGTGACTTTGAGGGTCGCATTGCAACGCGCAGTAAATATAGGTCCGTCGTTTTGGGGTGAAGATGCTGGCATCCAAAGGCGTGCGCAAGCCAGAGTCCAAGACGACCAAGTCGGGTTGTCTGGGTGTTGGGACGGCCCTCACGTCCAAGGAGGGATCGTCCGCCAGCACGGTGCCGATGCCAGTGAGAATGCAACAGGCGCGGGCTCTGTAAGCGTGTCCATCCGCTCTGGCCGCTGGTGAGGTGATCCATTGACTCTCGCCCGAATCGGTTGCGGTGTGGCCGTCAATCGAGGCTGCAATTTTTGAGCGTACCCAAGGGGTATGAAACTGCATTCGCTTTAGAAACCCAATGTTCAGCGCCTGTGCTTTCTCTGCACCAAGCCCGATGTGCACAGTGACCCCATGCGCTCGAAGTTTTTCTATGCCCTGACCCGCCACCAAAGGGTTGGGGTCGATCAAGCTCACAAACACCTCTCGAACGCCGGCATGGATCAATGCGTCGCAGCAAGGAGGTGTTCGACCCGTGTGAGCACAAGGCTCCAAGGTGACATAAACGCTTGAGCCTTTGACGCTATGGCCTTTTTCGTTTGCATCCCTGAGCGCCATCACCTCGGCATGCGCTTGGCCAGCGGCCTGGGTGTGACCTAGACCTAAAATATCACCGCTTTGGGAGGTGATAACGCACCCCACCCTTGGGTTGGGGGAGGTGATGAACAAGGCTTCTTGAGCTTGCGAAAGCGCCAAGTACATGAAAGCTTGATGGGGTTCATGCGAGTTCATGCTTGAGGAGTCTATGCAAGAGGAGGGGACATATCAAGCGCCAAACTCATCCACAAGTGTTTTGAATTCATCGATGTCTTCAAAGTTTTTGTAAACACTTGCAAATCTGACGTAGGCCACCTTGTCTAACTTCTTCAGCTCCTTCATCAGCAACTCTCCCAAAAGATGGGACGCAATTTCACGCTGACCTAGTGTGAGAAGTCGCTCCTCTATTTTGGCAATGGCGTTGTCCACTTGTTCGATGCTCACCGGTCGTTTTCTCAGGGCCAAGTGCATGGAGGCCCAAAGTTTGGTTCGATCGAACTCGATTCGACGCCCATCTTTTTTCACAACCGTTGGAAATGAAATATCGGGTCTTTCATAGGTGGTGAAGCGCTTGTCACAGGCGCCGCATTGTCGTCTTCTTCGAACGAAGTTACCCTCCTCTGAGACTCGAGTCTCCATCACTGGCGTATCAAGGTGCGAACAAAAGGGGCACTTCATGGTGGCTGGAGCTTATCGGTAAACGGGAAAAGCATTCGTCAGGGCGTGCACTTGATCTCGAACCCGATCGATCTGCGCTTGATCGTTGGGGTGATCGAGCACATCGGCGATCAAATTGGCGGTGAGTTCGGCCTCTTTTTCCTTGAAACCGCGGGTGGTCATGGCCGGAGTTCCGATCCTCACGCCACTGGTGACCATGGGTTTTTCTGGGTCATTGGGGATGGCGTTTTTGTTGATGGTCATGTGTGCTTGACCAAGGATTTGCTCAGCCACTTTGCCTGTGATGGACTTGGACCTGAGGTCGACCAACATCACATGACTTTGGGTCTTACCACTCACGATGCGCAGTCCGCGCTTGATGAGCGTTTGCGCCATCACATCGGCATTTTTAAGAACTTGTTGTTGGTAAATTTTGAACTCGGGGGCCATGGCCTCTTTAAAAGCCACCGCCTTGGCTGCAATCACATGCATCAGTGGACCGCCTTGCAAGCCAGGGAAGATGGCGCTGTTGATGGCTTTTTCGTGTTCGGACTTCATCAAGATGATGCCGCCCCTAGGGCCTCTCAGGCTTTTGTGGGTCGTGGAGGTCACGACATCAGCATGGGGAACGGGGTTGGGGTAGACGCCAGCAGCGATCAAGCCCGAATAATGGGCCATGTCCACCATGAAAATGGCGCCAACATCTTTGGCCACCTTGGCAAAGAATTCAAAATCGATATGCAAACTGTAGGCAGATGCGCCAGCGATGATCAATTTGGGTTTTGACGCGTGTGCTTTTCGCTCCATGGCTGGGTAGTCAATTTCCTCTTGCTCATTGAGTCCATAACTCACCGCGTTGAACCATTTGCCACTGATGTTCAAGGGCATGCCATGTGTCAGGTGCCCCCCTTCGGCCAAGCTCATGCCCAAGATGGTGTCTCCAGGCTTTAAAAAGGCTAAAAACACAGCCTCATTGGCTGAGGCGCCGCAATGGGGTTGCACGTTGGCGGCATCTGCGCCATAGATGGCTTTGACCCGGTCGATGGCCAATTGTTCTGCCACATCTACAAATTCACAGCCACCATAGTAACGCTTGCCTGGATAACCTTCGGCATACTTGTTGGTCAGTTGTGAGCCTTGCGCGGCCATCACTGCAGGAGAGGCGTAGTTTTCGCTTGCGATGAGCTCGATGTGTTGCTCTTGGCGCGTGTTCTCGTCTTGGATCGCCTGCCAAAGCTGGGGATCGGTTTGCTCGATGAGGAAATTTTTTTGATACATGATTTGGCAGTCCTATTCATTGAGAATGGTGTTTCCCGCATTCTTGTGACTTTTTCCACCTCCCAAAGGTAAAAGGAAGTCGTCTTGGAGTGCGGACTCTGCCCAGGCGAACGGCTCAACTTCACAGCACGTGAAGGTCATTGCTTCCCAGTGGTTTGGCGCCGACTGGGCGGGTTCGATTGATAGCACCCCCCTCGGTCACTGTCCACTTCAACAAGTTAAATTTTCTCAAGTGAAACTGAACTCGTCTATCGCCAGTTGCAAGACACAAGTAGTTTAGCTTGAAACCTAGGGTTCATCCTTAAAAGACGCAAGTTTTTGGGCCTTTTCCCATAAATTTTCCACCAGCACCGAAGACGCTGCCGTCAAAGTAGGCGGGGGACTTGTGGGTATTTTCACGCCTTGAGCGACCTGATTGAGTCGGGCTTGTTCGGCCAAGACCTTGGAGGAATAGGATTTATCCATTGAATTGGAGGTGTCCCCCACGTACAGCTTGAGCCCCCCTTCAATGGAGCCAGATCTTAGGATGAAGTCCTTTAAGATTTTTACGCCGACTCTGAGGTTCGTCACAGGGTCAAAAGCGGCCAAATCACCACCAAAACCTTCGTATTTTTCTGAGTGCATGCGGGTCATGACTTGCATCAGACCCTGAGCTCCGACACCGCTTTGAGCAAAGGGATTGAAACCTGACTCGATGGCCATCACGGCCAAGATCAGCGTGGGCTCGATTTGGTTCTTGGCGCCCAGGTCATAAGCCTCCTCGACCAAGGCACCCAAGGGCTCAGGGGCCACATGGTATTTCTTGCTGAGCCAAAAAGCGATATTGGCTTGTTGTTTGGGCAACTGGTAAGGGTTGGTCGCAGTGGCCCGGTCCACGGCATCCACATCTCCCATGAGACCGGTTTCATCGGCTCGCCTTTCTTGCAGCCAATTGATCAGCTTGATTTCCCCGCTCTCTCTCAACTCGGGTCTCAAGGTCAAGACCATCGTCAGGAAAAAAACGCTCAACCCAAGAAAGGCCATGCTGCTGTGCGTGATGAAGAAAAATCCCTCAGCAACATCATGAGCAATGGCAACTAGACATGAATTGATTTTTTGTAGCGTACTCAATACACTTCCTCTTTTAAATGAGTTGGAGTTTTGGGCCTCGAGCTTTTGACCAAGCCGTTTGAAATCGCAGCTTTGTGGATAAAGCGTCCAATTTAAATCAAGGCGGACACCAAGCTGACAAAGAAGTAAAGGCACAGTTCTTATTAAATAAGGACAATGAAGGTATTTTAAAGGTTTTAAGCTACCCAATCCATTTCAAATTAATTCATATGAGCCATAAAGTACAATTATTTTATTAAAAATAAACTATAAGTGTTATTTTAAAGAAAGAACTTTATCTTTTTTAAGCTGTTCCTCGGTCTGCAGCAAGCAAGAATCGTCCTTCAAGAGGGGTTGAGGGACACTTGTTTTCTATGGCTTGGCCGTTGATTTAATTTTTTCCTTGGCTGTTGAAGCTGACATTGAATTTCGGCTTCCCGCAAAGACTGTGCATTGCGTGGGAAGACATCAGAGCGTTTTGGGGCGATAAAGCAACTTCAATTGGCCGTGAATGAAGTAGAAAGTCGTTCACAATATGGTCTGTGAGAGCATGCACCTTGAGAGGCAACTCTTTTTTTAATGATTTACATGAGCCTTTTTCTGTGACACAACACACTGCCAACACCTATAGCCAAGAACAATTAGATGCAATGACCGGCGGAGCTTTTAGTGCCCCTACCTCGGGAGATCGAACAACGCGCATCCGAGAGTGGCTGACCACCCAGCCCGAAATCGAGCAAATTCAGGAGGTTTACAAGGAGTTGAGCTCCCGTGACAAGGGGGCAGCGAAACAATTGCGAGAAAAACTCGATGAACTGAAACGGCACAAAACTCAAGAGCAACTGCTGCTCGATTGGCAGGTCAAGGGCCAGGCCATCTTGGCTTCTCAAAAATTCCATATTGCTGACGCCTTGGCTTGGCAACGAGATGCGGCCAAGGTAGGCGCTCCTTTGTCCAAAGAGCCCTTGGCTGGTTTGAAAACCCAACTCTTTGACAGAATCAAAAGAGTCGAAGACTTGGAACACAGATCGCAAGTTCAGCGCGAAGCGGCCGTGTTGATGGCACAACGCATGGAGGTCTTGTCGACCAAGCCTTGGCGTGAGGCATTTGACTTGAAAGAAACCTTGAGTCGGGATGTGCAGGCCTGGGTCGCGTTAAGAGATCAGATCTTTGGGGATGATCTGTGGTCCTCTGTGGACCTCAAACATGGACCGGCTTTGACCAACAGTGGTCAACAGATGCAAGCGCTTTGGGATGCGTTCAACGCGGCACTGGACCAAGCGCAAAAATCCAGTGAGTCCAAAGAGGAGACGTTGCCACAAGTGCCTGCCTGGGCCGAGGAGATCAAAGCACAAAGAGGCGTTGGTGACGCCAGTTCGGCACCAGCGCACAAGCCCAAAGTGGACCCAGAGTTGAAAGCCAAAGCAACGCATGCCGTTCAAGAGGTTTTAAAAGTACTTGAAACCGAAATGGCAGAAGGACATGGCAAAGCAAGTGCCAGTGCAGCACACAACCTGAGATCTGTCTTGAAAGAGAACGCTCGCTTGCTGGATGAAAAATTGGAGCACAAGGCCCAAGCAGCATTGGCTGCAGCCAGTGAGCTGGAAGGATGGCAAAAGTGGAGAGCCGACCAACTGAGGCTTGAGCTGGTGCAAAAGGCAGAGGCCTTGTTTAAAAAAGTAGCCGTCAAAACAGACAAGTCCACCCACGTCACCAAGGTGATCAAGGCGGATCCTAAAAAGAAAATGATTGTGCCCGCTGAGCGCACGCCCTCTGTTGAGCCTCTTGCTAGCAACGAGGCGTTGATTCCGGCCGAACAGTTTGAGCCGACAGATGCTTTGCCATCGGCCGATGTTGTGCCCTCGGTGCCTTTGACTTTGCCTGCAGAGCCCTTGCAGCAAGCCAAAGCAGTTGAGGCCCCTGTTGCCGATGCTGGCAAGGAAATTGTGTTTCAAAAATCGCCAGAAATGACATGGGTGCCTGTCATGGGTGGGCGAAAAATGCAAGAGGCGCTGCGCGACTTGCGTGAAAATTGGAAACAGGTTGATCAAGGCGGCTTGCCCAACCATGCTCTTTGGAAGCGCTTTGACCAAGCCTGTAACAGAGCTCATAAAGTGGTTGAGGTCTGGGTTGAAAAGGTCAAGCTTGAGAGTGCCGAGAACAAGGCACAGCGCTTGTCTTTGATTGAAGAATTAAAGGCCTGGACGCTGGTTGGCGCACAAGGTCCAGATTGGAAGTCGGTGGTCAGACAATTGCATCAATTCTCCGAGCGTTGGCGAGACAGTGGCCATGTCAGTGAAAAGATTTTTATCGAGCTTCAAGGCTTGTGGAAAGAGGCCATGAAGTTGGCTCATGCGCCCTTGGAGTTGGTTCAAGACAAGAGTGTTGAGCAACGCTTGTCTTTGATTGAGGAAGCCAAGCGACTAGGTGCTGAAACGCAATTGAGAATTGATGCAGTCAAGCAGTTGCAACAACGCTGGCAACAAGAGTCCCAGTCGGTGGTGTTGGATCGCAAACAAGAGCAAAAATTATGGGATGCTTTCAGGCAACCCATTGACGAGGCTTTTGAAAGAAAAACCAAGCAGCGTGAGCAATCTTTGGCGGCCATCAGTGCCTATGACGCAGCTGTGATCTCGGCTTCAAGGGCGCTGGACGAGGCCGTGGCCAAGCAAGAGGCGCAGTCCATTCGTTTGGCCATGCAGGCGTTGGATAAATTGTTGAACGAAGCGTGGACGCCTCCCAGCTTGCCCGCCCCATTGCCGCCAGATGCAGACGCGCCAAAAGCCAAGGAGCAAGTGCTTGAGGAAGTTCTCTTGCCCGTTGCAGATGCGCCTGCTGATACGCCTGCTGATGCAGAAAAAATCCATGTAGAAACTTCAGGCCAGGCTTTTGAAACAGAAAGTCCAAGGTCCAGCGAAGTTCAAGAAGTTCAAGAAGTTCAGGCTCCCCTAGAGCCTGAGCTCAAAGCACCGGTGCCCAAACTACCAAGCAAGCCGGTGATTGCTGTCAGAGGAGATGACCGACCAGGTCAAAAGAAAGACGCCCCCCAGGCTTCGTCCTCCAAGGATTCTCGAGGTGCCAAACCCTTTGGACGCGGCAAACCCGAGGCATTTGATCGCTCGAAAAAACCAGGTTTCGATGCAAGGCATCAACCCTCATTTGACGCGCCCAGGGGCCCCAGGTTGGGGGACCAAGCTTTCAGGGCGCAAAGGCATGCTTTTGAGCAAGCGCAATTTGCACTTAAAAAATTGTCTGCCATGGCCCATGGAGAGTCTTTGACCCAGTTGCTGAGCGCTTGGGAGAGCCGAGACGTTGAACGCATACCGGCTTTGAAAGAGCTCGGTCCAAGAGTCCAAGCCCCCGATCGTGTGGCCATGGTTCAAGCCCTTAAAGCGCCTGTCAATGCAGATGCAGCCCTGATCAAGACCGCCATGCTGAGGCTTGAAATGGCCTCTGAGTTGCCTACGCCCGCTGAGCACCTCGCAGATCGCAGGGCCTTACAGCTGCAACTGCTGACAAAAAGAAACGACCCCACACCAGTGCAGACATGGACCAAGGATGTTGCTCAAGTGCTGAGTGCGCCTTTTGAGTCGAGCACCGCGCAGCGTTTGCAAGTGGTCTTGAAGGTCTTGATGAAGAAGTCTTCTTGAGCTGATGTGAGGAAGTGCAAAAGGGCTCTAAAACACCTCGATGCGCTGAAGTTGCCCGTTTGAAAGTCGCAAAGTTTGACCTCTTTGAGGTGCGGCCTTCGTATCCCAGTCGCTCAGTACTTCGCGCGCAAGCGTTGGTGTCAATTCGTGCCTCATGGGGCGATGGGTGTGGCCGTGAATGAGCAGTTGGCAATTGAAGCGTTCGAGCCAATCGATGCAAGCGCTTGGGTCAAGCTCTGCATGCTTGTCCTTGGAGAGACGGCTTTGTTTAAGTTGACTTTGTGATCTCATTTCTGTAGCCAGGAAATGCCGTTCGCTCAAGGGACGGCCCAAAAAGTCTGCTTGCCACTTGCTGCCCCGCACCTCTCGTCTAAAGGCTTGGTAGTCCAGATCGCTGGTGCAAAGCTCATCGCCATGGCTCAACAAAATTCTTTTGCTCGGTGTCTCTAGGACACAGGGGTCACAAAGCAGGCGCATGCCGGTTTGATCCATGAAGCCTTGGCCGATGAGAAAATCTCGGTTGCCTGGCATGAAGTAAGTCGGGCGGCGATCACTTGACTGTTTGAGCATGCGCGCGCAGGCTTGCTCCATTTCAAAATGCTCTTGCGCCAAACAATCATCCCCAATCCAAACCTCAAGCAAGTCCCCCAAGATGAACACAGCGTCGGCTGGCGTGTGCATCAAATAGTGATGCAAGGCCACATACACGTCTTGGCATTGGGCGCTCAAATGGACATCTGAAATGAAGTCCACACAGGCCCATGCATGGGCATCAATGTGTTCGATGGGCCTGGGGGTCAAGGCGTTGAGTGGCATTTGCACCATAGGCCTTGGTAGGAGTTGGGCTTGGCCATCAAAGACAAAGCGTGGGTTCTTAAGCCTGATGCATCACGGCTTTTTCGATGACCACATCTTCTACGGGGACATCATCGTGAAAGCCTTTGCGAGACGTTTTGACTTTGCCCAAGCTGTCCACCACCTCTTTGCCGCCAACGACTTTACCAAAAACCGCGTAGCCCCAACCTGAGGAGGTTGGGGACGTGTGGTTGAGGAAATCATTGTCAGACACGTTGATAAAAAATTGAGCGCCGGCGGAATGAGGGTCGGAGGTTCTGGCCATCGCGACCGTGTAATGGTCATTTTTGAGCCCGTTTTTGGCTTCGTTTTCAATGGTGTCTTGGCTTTCCTTTTGTTTCATACCTGGCGCAAAGCCGCCACCTTGGATCATGAAGCCAGGAATGATGCGATGAAAAATGGTGTTGTCGTAATGAGCACTCTCAACATGCTTGATGAAATTTGCGACCGTGATGGGCGCTTTTTCAGCATCGAGTTCAAGAGTGATCAGGCCGTGTTCGGCAATGTGGAGTTCAACAGTTGGATTGGTCATGGTTATTTGAAGATGGAAGCAGAGGTAATGATCACGCTCGTTTTTGGAACGTCGCTGGGAAAGGGGCCAGAGGGGCCCGTGGGAATGGATTTTATTTTGTCAACAACGTCCATGCCTGAGACAACTTTACCAAAAACCGTGTAGCCCACCAGTTTAGGGTTGTTCTCAAGATTGGATCTTGGGATGTTGGTGTAAGTTTTACCGTTGTAATTGAAGCTTGGAACGGGGTCACCAGGGGGCACGACCGTGGGGTCTAAAAAAGCATTGTCGGCCACATTGATGAAGAACTGAGAGGTGGCCGAGTTGGGCTCGGAGGTTCTGGCCATGGCCACTGTGCCAATCACATTCTTGTCCCCACCTTTGGCCAGGGCGGCTTGACCTTCGTGCGTCACAGGAGCGCGTGTGGACTTTTCAGCAAAAGTTTTGGTGTAACCCCCACCCTGGACCATGAAGCCTGGGATGACGCGGTGAAAAATAGTGCCATCGTAATGACGGTCTTTGACGTATTGTAAAAAATTCGCCACGGTTTTAGGTGCTTTGTCAGGGTACAGCTCGATCACCACGTCGCCAAGGTTGGTGCTGATCTTGACTTGCGGGTTGTCTGCTTTTGTTGTGCTTTGAGCAAAGAGCGATGTGCAGGTGATCGCAAGCAAGGCCAACAGGGCTTGCACGACTTTAGAGGTTAAAAGGGTCTTGGATAAAAACATGAAAAGAGACGGTTTGTGTTGGAAAAGATGCCGAGGATTGGGTTCAGCCCAGAACGGGGTCAATTGCATGAAGGAGGGGATCTAT
>Ga0136641_1001371_pt1 | contig 10242 bp, 9 predicted proteins | sample EliLak1302023Y_FD_115312 | JGI IMG/M metagenome (GOLD analysis project Ga0136641, IMG submission 115312) | Freshwater microbial communities from Elizabeth Lake, Yosemite National Park, California, USA - 13020-23Y | ecosystem: Environmental > Aquatic > Freshwater > Lake ... | reverse complement strand
GTGGGCAAAGCAAGTCACAACCTTTTTGTGACGGTTCGCACAAAGGCAGCGAGTTCACCCCGGTGAAATACCACGCTGAAGAAAGCAAGACGGTGTATTTTTGCGGCTGTAAACACAGTGCTGCCAAGCCTCTTTGCGATGGTGCCCACAAGGCCTTGCCATAACTTGATCAGCCATAAGCAATGTCAGCTTCGTGTGGTATGTTGCATCAGCGCAAATAATGGGAGCTAGCAAGTGCGCCGACGAAATTTAGTGCGTTCATCGGGCATTGCAAAATTTCACTAAGGCACCTTACGGATTCATTGCTTGTACAGCCCGCGTCGCTGCACTTTGCCACCAGCCATCGCGGCCGTAGGCCAGTGCTAAATGGTGGCAGCAGTCCACCAAGGTGATGGTGCGCACATCCTGGCTGGCACGGGCTTGGCGCAGCAGCTCGGGCCAGGGCAGGGCGGCCGGTGCGGTGCCCAGTTGCAGGCCGGCCACGGCCACGGTGGCAGCAAAGTCTTGCCAATAACTGCGCAGCGCCGGTTCCGGTTCATCCATGCAGGGCAGTAGGCGGCGCAAGGCGTCGGCACTGGTCACTAGCGTGTGCGCTGCTGGATTGGCGGTGCAGGCGTAGGCTTGGGCTGCCAGGCCTGCTAGTTGTTCCAAGGTGTCTGTGCTGGTCTGTAGCGTGGCCGCCGCGCGCAGCAATAAGGGTGTGTCAGCGGCTATTTGCATGGCGTGTACCCAGTCACCCCCATGGATATTGATACGGGGCAATTGCCGCAGCACTCGGCGTGCATCGCTGCCCGCGCCCGTAGGCGCAGCCGCCAGCGGCGCGCGCTCTTGCCAGCAGCAGGCCCACAGGGCGAGGGCATCGGCCAGCTCATGGTGGTGGCGCGCCTCCACGGCATAAGCGGTGCGCAGCAAGCCGTCAAAACCTGCGGCACCGCACGAAAGCGTCAAGCGCGGCAAGGCCTGGGTCAATACCCGTCCCGCACCCTCGTAGGCCAGCCATTGGAAAAACATATCGCGGTACTTGGGCCAAGCGCTGCGCTGCCCCAAGGCATGGCCCCAGGCTTCACCGGCAGGCCAGGCCTCCCATACAGGGCTGGCTTGTAATTGCAGGTCATAGGCTTGCACAAAGGTTTGCAAATCTTTGGTTTTGGCCTTCATGCGGGCCAAAGCGTACAAGCCCGGTGCGCGCAGCGCGCAATGGCCCTCTTGGTCAAAGGCGGCAAATTGCGCGCAGGAGTTCAGCAGTTCGATCGTCAGCATGTAATTGGCGGTGCCTCAAATAGGCATTTTTCCTTACAGGGGTGGTACGCCTCTAGTGCGGTTCTCGCATATTACCGCCTCCTTAGCCCTCGCTGCCTTGGACAACATCCGGCCCCTTACAACGTCGGCAAGGCGCTGGCGGTCAGGCCTTTGGCGGAGAGCTTGCCTTGTATCGCCTTTTCTAAGTCTGCCGAGCTGGTATGCACAGGGTCATAGGCTAGGGCAATAGTGGGCGGATCCAGGGACACCCGCACGCTCTTGGCTGCCAAGCCTGGCACAGCGCCTAAGCTTTGAGTAGCCATTGGCGCGTAGCCGATGGCGGCACCAGACTTGCCCGACGCACTGTGCTCCAAAATCATGGGGGTACCACAGTACTGCCTGCAGGTGCCCGGGCATTCAGGGTAAATTCAAACGCGGTATCTCGACCAAACGACTGAAGGTCGACTACAGAAATTGGCTAAATAGCCAGAATAAGGCTCCAGAAAGGGCAATCGAAGCTGGCAGAGTCAGCACCCAGGCCACCGCCAAATTACGGATAGTTCCCATCTGCAAGCCAGATCGGTTTGCAGCCATGGTACCTGCAACACCACTAGACAGAACATGGGTTGTTGATACAGGCAAGCCAAAGGCATCCGCGGCACCGATGGTCGTCATGGCCACGAGCTCAGCAGCTGCTCCTTGGCCATAACTCAGATGGGTTTTGCCTATTTTTTCACCCACAGTAACAACAATGCGCTTCCAGCCGACCATGGTGCCTAGACCCAAGGCAATGGCAACCGATACCTTGACCCATAGGGGAATGAATTTTGTTGCGTTATCAATTTCTTTTTTGAAAGCCGTCAAATTCTTTCTATCTGCGTCGGCCAAGGGGATGTTGTTGGCTTTTTCCAGGTGGCGGATGGTCTCTGATGCAAGGAACATGTCGCCGCGCAAATTGGACATCATGGGTGAAGGTACTTTAGAGAAATCACCATAGTTTCCAACGAGTCTGCCCATAGTCCCGATATGGGCTGCCAAGGCAGGAAGCACAGCAGGGTCTGCATCGCGCGTACGAACGAACGTGGTGAGCGTAGCGCGAGCATCGTCGATGGCTTCGCCGGAGTACTGTCTTTGAAGGCTATCTTGCGTTGCGTTTGCGAGCGCAACAAACTGCGCTGTCTGCTCGGGCGTAACAGCCCTGTTGAGGGCATAGGTCATTGGTACCGTCCCCACTAGGATCAACATAATCAGCCCCATGCCCTTTTGACCGTCGTTCGATCCATGGGCAAATGACACGCCGGTACATGTCAACACCAACAAAGCACGTATCCAAAATGGCGGAGGGGTTTTCCCTTGGGGCGCTTGGTACAGGGCCGCATTGCGAACAAGTTTTCGCAGGGCTAGTAATAACAGGGCCGCAACGCCGAAACCGATAAGTGGCGAAAGCAGCAGTGAATAGCCGATTTTGGTAGCCTGTGCCCAGTCAACGCCACTTCCCGCACTGCGACCGTGGATTAAGGCGTTAGCCATCCCTACACCAATAATTGAACCGATCAAGGTATGCGATGAAGAGGAGGGGAGACCTAGCCACCATGTTCCCAAATTCCACAAAATTGCTGCAATAAGCAGCGCAAAAACCATGGCGAACCCGGCGCCTGAACTGACCTGCAAAATCAACTCAACAGGTAGTAAGGAAATAATGCCGAAGGCCACGGCGCCACTGGACAGAAGCACCCCTAAGAAGTTGAAGAGCCCAGACCACATGACAGCTACATTGGGCGGCATGGAGTGTGTATAGATAACGGTGGCTACCGCGTTTGCGGTATCGTGAAAACCATTGACAAATTCGAAGCCTAATGCAATCAAAAGTGCAATAGCAAGCAAAGCGTAGGGCGTCCATTGCTCAATTGGCGCTCCAGAATTTTGGATGTCAACACCAGCAGAGTAGGCCGTATATAAAAGCCCTAGCGCGAGTAGCCCAACAAACAATGCCACAGTCCATCGCCCGGGCGGCTTATCGATGTCAGGGGTGGTCCGCATTCTTCCCGTAGGTGTTTCAATTTGAATTTGCATATTGATTATCAATAAAAATACTAAGTGTATTTAGGCAATATTACTTAAATATGACAAATATGAGGCGAATTAAGCGCTTCGCGGGGACCTTGAAGTTTGAATAGGGCCTGCCAAGAGACCTGAGCGCTACTCAAGTGAGCTCAGGTACTGGCGCCGAGTCTGCAAGCGTGCAGTTAAGCAGTGCAGTGACACTAACGCTCCCGGGGTCATACCCGGGGCGCCGGTCTAGGGTCTAGTAAATTTCGGGGATGAACATCTCTGGGGCTACCTGTTGCCGCACATAGTCCTCGTGGCGTACCCGCGCGGGCAAGACAACGGGGGGATGTGGTATCTCTTCATACGGCATTTGGGCCAAAAGGTGTGCAATGCAATTGAGCCGTGCTTTTTTCTTGTCCACTGCCTGCACAATCCACCAGGGCGCTTCGGGGGTGTGGGTGCGGTCCAGCATCACTTCTTTGGCCACGGTGTAGTCTTCCCAGCGCTTACGCGACTCCAGGTCCATGGGGCTGAGCTTCCATTGCTTCAAAGGATCGTGGATGCGACCCAAAAACCGGGAGTGCTGTTCCTCGTCCGAAATGGAGAACCAATATTTGATCAGTTGAATGCCTGAACGCATCAGCATTTTTTCAAACTCGGGGACGGTGCGAAAGAACTCCTCATATTGCTCATCGCTGCAAAAGCCCATCACCCGCTCCACCCCAGCGCGGTTGTACCAACTGCGGTCAAATAAAACCATTTCTCCAGCGGCCGGCAAATGCGATACATAGCGCTGGAAGTACCACTGGGTGCGCTCGCGGTCGTTGGGCGCGGGTAAGGCTGCCACGCGCGCTACCCGGGGGTTCAGCCTTTGCGTAATGCGTTTGATGGCGCCGCCCTTGCCCGCGGCATCTCGGCCTTCAAATAGCACCACCACTTTATGTCCGCTGGCTACGACCCAGTCTTGTAGCTTGACCAGTTCGCCTTGCAAGCGAAATAGCTCGCGAAAGTAATGAGCACGTGCTGCGCGCGATTCATCGGTAGCATTAATCGCGTCTTCAGAGCTGAAAGCCCGGTCCTCTACTTCCATCTCCAGCTCTTCGTCAAAGCTGTCCAGCAAGTCCATGCGGATCCGTTGCACCAGTTCGTCGTCTTTCTGATTTGTCATGTTCCAGTTCTCCCAAAAAAAATTAAGGTGTTGCTTAGGCCGTTTGCGTGGGCGATCCAATAAAGTTGCGACCTCGGGTTGAGCCAAGCTCTAGCTTAAGGCGTTCCCGTCCGTCCAAGGTGGTGCGCAAATCGCGCGGGCTGACGCCCAGGTCGATAAGCCATTGGTGCAGATGAAGTGCGCCGGGTGTGCTCGTGTCTTGAAATACCCGCGCTAGCAAAGCAGCGCAGTCGCTAGAAGCTTCTTGGGCCAATTCCCAGGCCATGGGCAGCCAGACCGCACAGGCATGGCCATGGGGCATGTTTTCCTGCAGGGTCAAGTCATAGGACAGCGCATGCGCCAAGGCCGTTTGGGTTTGTGACATCGCCAACCCGGCCAGCACACTGGCCCGCGCCAGCGCAATGCGTGGCGCATACGCGTCTGGCACTTGCAGCAAGATCGGCAGCTGCGCAATGACGATACGCGCTGCTTCCAGCGCGAGCGCTTCGGTGATCGGATTGCTGTTTTTATTCCACAAGGATTCCAATGCGTGCGCCAGGGTATCGAGCGCACAATCGCGGCTTTGTAGCAAAGGGCAGCTGAGGGTCAGATCGGGGTCCACTACCGCGCATTCGGCAAAGCCGTCTAGCGGCGACCAAGATAGCTTGACCGCGGGCTGTGCGTCGGTATCCCACAGCGTGGCCCAGCGCGTTACTTCGCTGCCGGTGCCTGCCGTGGTGGGCAGCAACCACAGGGGGTGGCGTTCATAGACCTCTGGCAATTGATTATTGCGCCAGGTCCTGGCGCACAGTGCCGTATCGGCCAGGCGGTAGCGAACTGCTTTGGCCAGGTCCAAGGTGCTGCCACCACCCAAGGCAATCACCGTCGTCCCCGGTTGGCGCAGCATAGCGGGCCACAGCGCTTGGCATAGTTGCCGCGCTTTCTCCACCGTCGCCAAACCGCCTTCGTACCAGGCCCAGCCCGCACAACGCGCGCCTAGGGTATCGCGTAAGAAGCATGCATTAGCCTCGCTCAAGGCAGCCCGGTCCGCCAACACCACGCTTGGCTGGTGCAAGGGCAGTGTATGCAATACACCGCTTCCCCAGCTGATGCGCACCGGGTTGTACCAGCCTAAATGAAACGCTTGCGAAGCCATGCGGAAAACATATCAATGACCGTCACCGTGATCGCCAGCATCAGCAAGACGGCGCAGGTTTGCGCATACTGAAAGCCGCGGATCACCTCATACAAGACCACGCCGATACCGCCAGCCCCCACCATACCTACGACCGACGCAGAACGCACATTGGACTCAAAACGGTACAGGGAATAAGACAACCACAAGGGCATTACCTGCGGGAAAATGCCGTACACCACATCGGCCATTTTGTGTGCGCCCATGGCGCGTATGGCTTCGACCGGGCGCTCGTCGATGGCTTCCACGGCTTCAGAAAACAGCTTGGCCAGCGTGCCCGCGGTGTGTACAAATAAAGCCAGCACGCCCGCAAACGGCCCCAAACCTACGGCCACAATAAACAACATGGCGAACACCATCTGCGCACGTCGGCACTCAGTGCGCTGCTCGCTTGCAAGGTTTTCCCAAACAACGCTACCGCGCTGTCTTTGCCATCGAGCAACTCTAGGCCGCAGATGCTGCGCAGCAGGGTGGATTTACCCGAGCCTGAGGCGCCCAAAAGTCCTACACACTCGCCAGTCTGTATCTGGAGATTGACGCCGTCCAGCGCCTGTGTGCGGCCAAAGCTTTTTCGGGCATGGGCAATGGCGATAGCTATGGACGGTAAAGCAGACATGCATCCAAATGTCGCCCATCGGCATGAAAGTATTGTGACAATTGTGTGTAATTGATACCCCTAACGGTCTTCACTTTTGGAGCTTTTGCTGCTGCCCAGGTAGTTGTTGATCCAAAAATAGGCTACCAATCCCAGCGTCAGCAGCACCATAAATCCCTCGGTCAGCGCCAAACCGAGTTCGGACTGCAGGAATGGGAAATGCACAAAGTTCATGCCAAAGAATCCGGTAATCAAGTTCAAGGGCAGAAAAATGGCGGTGAGCGCCGTTAAGGTCTTCATGACATCGTTGTTCCGGTTACTTTGCACGTTGAAGTGCATTTGCACTGCTGCCTCCGCGCTTTGCTCTAGGCGGCTGACGTGGTGCACTACCCGTTCAATGTGCTCTAGCACATCGCGGCTGCGCACCCGCAGCATTTCCAGTTCTTTGGACGACAAACTGGCGTCTTCATGCCAGGCGTCGAGGGCGTCAATCCAATCTTGTACCGCGGCGCGCTGGTCTTCACAGACTTCGTCTAGGTAGTGCAGGGTCAGGCGCGAATCGAGCAAAGCGCTCCAGTTATTGAAACGCGTGCGCGGGTTGATCAGCTCGCTTTGCCAATGGTCCAGCTGGCGCGTTAGCTCGCGGCGCAAATCAAGATAGCCATCGACCATGACGCCAATCATGCGCAGCATCAAATCGGCTGGATTGGCGGGTACCCGCCCCGCCGCGTGGTTGGCCCCGCTGTGCAGCAGTCGGCTGGCAAAGGTATCGCGCACCGTGCAATCGGCCGGATGCACTGACATCACTAAGCGGTCCAGCACTACAAAGCCAATCGGGCTGGTGTCTATGCGGCGCAGGATCGGCGGGCCGCCTTTGCTGCTGGCGCGGTGCAATATCTGGCCGGGGTTGGCCACATCCGATTCGGTGCGTCCGCGCGCCAGGCGACGAAACACCAGCAGGTCATATTCATTGGTGTAGTCGTAATGCGAGGGTAGCTGGTTATTCAGTAAATCGGCCACATGCAAATCAAAGAGCTGCGTCTTGCACAAGCGCTCCAGCAGCTCGTGAATTTCAGTTTGCATCACCTCAAATTCGCGGCGGCTGAAACTCAGCCACGCATAGCCTTGTTGCGGCAAGTGCTGCGGCATCGCATCCGACTCGGAAATGCTTTTGCCCTCAATATTAATTACGTGCATAGCGCTTAGCGGTTTTTCAGCTAGTAGGAATGTAGGGTGACAAATGTACCCAATTCCCGCATGCAAGCTATTCAAGGTGCCGCATCGCAAAGTGCAGCTCAGCACAGGCGCCCTTGGCCAGGGGTGCGCTGCGGCGGACAAAGACGCTTTTCTACTGCGTGCCCCTCGCCCTGGCTTACACCCAAGACGCCTTGGCCGGCGGCTTGGCCCCAGCCTACGCAGCGCTAGCCCTTGATCTTGGTGGGTATAGCGTAGGCCCTATAAGGCGGTTGGGGCAATCGCAGCTGTACCGCTAGATTTTGCGAGGCGTCATACGCCAGGTAGCTGCCGCTAATGCTTTCTACGGTGATGGTCGCTGCGGTGTCAAAGAAATTGGCTATCGCGCAGCTACCGCTGGCGTCGGTGGTGCAGCTAGCTTTGCCGCCGGGCAACTGGTTGATGCTGACTTGGGCATTGGCCACTGGTGCGCCACTATTGACGTCGCGTACCGCAACCTTGATGGTCGCAAGCCACACGCCTATGGGCCGCGAAGGTGCGTCCGTGCTGTAGCCCATGCTGCTGATGGCCACTGTCTTGGTCGGAATCACGCCGGGTACCCCCCCTGCCATCGAGTACACCAGTTTATTGGGTGACCCCGGCTCGAGGTTGCTGAGCTTGTTGGGGCTGGCGTTGTCCACCAAATACTTGGCCACCGCCGCCGGGGTTGCTGCGGGGTTAGTCTGCAAAGCCAAGGCCGCCACGCCGGCTACGGCCGGGCTGGCCATCGAGGTGCCGCTCAGGGTGGCGCTGGCAGTCGTGCTGGTATACCAAGCCGAAGTAATGGACGAGCCGGGGGCAAAAATATCCACACAAGCACCGTAATTGGAATAACTGGCTTTGGTGTCGGCGCTGGTCGTTGCGCCCACGGTAATTGCTGTAGGTTCGCTGGCGGGCGAGGTGGTGCAGGCGTCCACTGCGCTATTGCCCGCTGCCACCACCACGACCAAACCCTTTGCCACCGCAGCGGACACAGCGGCATTAAGCGCCACTGAGGTGCCGCTGCCGAGCGACAGATTAACCACCGCTGGGCGCAGACTGGAATTGGCCGCCCATTCCAAGCCGGCGATTACGCCGCTTACCGAGCCGGCGCCGGCGCAGTCCATCACCCGCACGGGAACCAACTTCACACCTTTTGCCACGCCCCAGGTGTTGCCGCCCACGATACCCGCCACGTGCGTGCCATGCCCGTGGCAATCGCTGGTGCCATTGCCATCATTGACCAAGCTGTAGCCTGGCAATACGCGTCCGGCAAACTCCGCATGGTCGGCACGGATGCCGGTGTCGACGATAAATGCCGTCACGCCGGCGCCTGTGTTCTTAAATGCATATTGCGAATCGAGCGGCCTGTCCGCCTGGTCGATGCGGTCCAGGCCCCAGGGTGCTTGCGGCTCTATCGACACCGCCTGGTTCAGCTGTACCAGTTGGTCTGCCTCCACTGCCAGCACATGGGGCTGCCGGCGCACCCGCTCTAGCTCGGCGGCCGGAATCGTCGCGGTAAACCCCCTAAAGCCATTTTTGAAATGGCGGTGTACCTGCCCGCCACGGCCGCGCATCACCGTCTCGGATTCGGTCTGCGTATCGGCCGCATCTTTGGAGAGGGTGACTATGTACCGGTCGGTAATGGGCTTGGCTGGCAGAAAGCGAAAGCTGGCTATCTCCTGTGGAGCCGCTTTGACCTCCTGGGCTGGAACCTTGGGCGCGCTGCTCTGCGCAGGCACGCTAACAGGGGCAGCGGCGCTTGTCTTCGATCCCGCTGTAGCCTCCAGTCCACTGCCCATCTGCGTCTTACCGTCCACCCCCCAGCTGGTTTGGTGCGCAGGCGAACCCGCCTCAGTGAGCCGCAACATGGGGAAGGACTCCACAGACAGCACCTTGGCATTTTTGCGTACGGCGTCGAGCTCAGCGGCGGGAATCGTTGCGGCAAATCCCTTGAACCCGCTTTTGAAATACTGGTGAATCACCCCGCCCCGGCCCCGCATAACTGCGTCGGCCTCGGCCTGCACATCGGCTGCGTCCTTGAATAAGCTCACGATATAGCGCTGCGCCATCGCCTGGATCGGCACATCGCGAGCCAGGGGCGTAGCCTGCGCGTGGGGCGTTTGAGCCCAAACTATGGGAGACAAAAAAATGGCTAATGCCAAAGACAAGACCAGTGAGCTGTAGTAACGCATAGTGAACTCCAACAAATTTATTTGTTTTTATTGTAGTAATCACTATACAAAACGCATTAATTAATTTAAAAGAAAAAATTATTAAAATTGATTTTATTTAAGGTTAAGCTTTAGAACTAGAGAACAAGCCTATGAATTTGTTCGAATCACCACACGGTGGCCGGTGTAAAAAAAGGGATACACGGCAGGGTCAAGCGTTGCTTTTTTGGCGGATTTTTTGCACGATGCGCAGAAGTTGCGTTCGTGGTTGCCGCTGCCATTGCGGGGCCACACGATGTGCGGCGCTTCAGGCAAGCATCTATGGATGCTGCATTTGGGTAGTAAGGGATCTTTAAAGCGGCGGGCAAGCCCAAATTAGTGCTGCTGAGCCCTGTCACGTACGGCTTGAGACCTGCAGACTAGGAGCCGGCTTTTGGCGTAGAGCTTGGCTTTAGGTGATGGTGTCCATGCGCTGGGTAGGGCCCTGTTTGCGCCCGCCCGGTTCCAGGCGCAGGTCCATACTTCTTCCCGTGTCCGCTAAGGGCTGAGGCAAGCTCTGGGGGGGGCCGGTTGTTGGCCCCATGGCGCCATAGCAACAGCGCCTCATTGACCATCTTGATCGAGAGCAAGC
>Ga0136641_1001370_pt1 | contig 10248 bp, 10 predicted proteins | sample EliLak1302023Y_FD_115312 | JGI IMG/M metagenome (GOLD analysis project Ga0136641, IMG submission 115312) | Freshwater microbial communities from Elizabeth Lake, Yosemite National Park, California, USA - 13020-23Y | ecosystem: Environmental > Aquatic > Freshwater > Lake ... | reverse complement strand
TGTACCTTTTATATTGAAGTGGGAGGGCGGCTATGCGCGCCTGCCCAACGATCCGGGCGGGGAAACCAATAAGGGTGTCACATGGGCTACATGGCAGAAGTTTTACGGCAAAACGCATGAGCGGTTTATGCGTATGGACACTGCCGACTGGCAGCTGATATTCAAACGCGGCTACTGGGACAAGATACATGGCGATGAGATCAGCAGCCAGCGTGTGGCAGATGTGATAGCTGAGTGGGTATGGCTCAGCGGCGAGAATATACCGGTCAGGAATGTACAGCGCATTCTCGGCTTGCCTGCCGATGGCATGATAGGACCCGCCACCGTCAGGGCTATCAATGCCGCCGACAGTCAGCAGCTGTACGAGCAGCTCCTCGCAGCGCGCTATCGCTTCATCGGTCATATACCCTTCTACAATAGCACCAACTGGCAGTTCCTAGACGGCTGGCTCAACAGGCTGTCGGCATTTTTGTTTTTTGAGAATCAATAAGTGCATAGTTATAAGCATAAATAAAAAGGGGCGCAATTAGCGCCCTTTTTTATTTCTCGATATTGATCTCAAGATAATCAACCCCTTTGGCTGCATTTCGATCATCTCTGATCTCACATTTAAAGCCTTTGCCAATCTGATGAGCAATCGATATCAGATCGTTTCTGTCCTGTGCTGATGGGTTTCTGCTGCTTGCCCTGATTTCGTATATGTGCTTTGGGTCGGTGCCAAATAACTCCATAAAGCTTCCGTTTGGATTCTTAAATTCATACACCTCAGAATATGCGCCTGTAGAGGTTGACAGGAAGTAATTCTTACCGTTGAAGGCTTGCAATACCTTGTCGAGAGTGACGCCTTCCATCTGCCTGTATAGTCTATCCTCTCCGTTGTCTCCGGGCAGTGTAAGTGTCGTGTTTGTATCAGCATTTATCGTTGCCGATACTGTTGAAGGCTGGGGTGCTGGTAATGTCTGTGCGCTGCTGGGTTTTGGCGCATCGCTGAAAATAGAATGGATCAATCCAAAAGTGATAAAGATCACTGCTCCGGCAAATATCTTTGCGCCTGTACTGGGTCTGCTCATAGTTTTTTGTTTTACTCAAATATAAATATTTGTCTGCATACCTTCATCAGGTGCTGCTACTATTAACATTGATTGATTGACTGACAGTCACTTCGGTCAGTACCGGCACATTGGTGTTGTCTATGGCGCGAAATAGAAAGCTCATGATGTCTACACGGGTCACCCCTTCGCCTGTATTGGGCGTGTCGCCTATATTCACCATCTGATCATAGCCACACAGCTCATTGCCGTCATTATAGCCCTGAATGGCTATATATAGCTGCCCCATCAGTTCGAGCGGGTATAGTCCGCGCTCTAGCTGACTGTCGGGCGTATTGCTGGCGGTGGAGGTGCCTTCGCGGTTGGTCTCTAAGTGCAGGTCTATCTGCATCATGGCGAATCGGCTACCGCCTGCGCGCTGTGTCCACTGCACAGGTTTGAATTCCAAATACGCAGCAGGCAGGTCATTGCCAGAGCCTTCTTCGGTTCTGTTCGGTTGGTCATCAAATAGGTCGATAAACTTTATGTCCGGTACCAGTGCGGTGATGCGTGCCTTGAGCGATAGATAGATGAATGTGTAGATGGTCATTTTAAAAATTTAAAGGTTTATTTAAAGAGTCTTCCAAAGGCAAAGCCGCCTGCCAGTCCCACCAATCCGCCAAAGCCGAAACTGATCATGCTTTTGGTTTGGCAGTCGCACATTACGGTATAGGTGCGCAGTCCGCTAATCTCTACGTATGGATTGCTATTGGTATAGCGGCTGGTGTAGGTGGTAGGCTTGAATAGTCGCCATCTGCCGGCTTCGGTGGTGAATGTGAGCTGCTCAGGAAAGCTGATGTTCAGGTCAAAACTATCTGCTCCGGCAGTGATCGCGCCCTTTCTGTAGGGGTCTTTGGGGTCAAAACGCAGAGTATAACGGGGGTGACAGGTATCTGCCGATAGACCACAGCTATCTGCATCCCCGCAGCTGCTGTCTGATTTGGATGCGTTTGCCCCCCTCATAGTCTCCGTTGTGGGCAGTTTGACTGCTATTTTCACTTGCTGAGTAGCGAGTATGGCATTGATGGTCCGGGCGTTTACCTCCCTTTGCAGCAGTCTGCCGAGGCTATCGCTCTGGGCAAAGTGCCAGTGGCGAAAGTCGCTGTATTGGGCTATTATGGTATTGATACGCGCCGTCTGCCTGCCCATCCGGTCTTTGGTGATCCTCACGGTATCGGTCAGGCTGCTGATCTGCATGGCGGCGGTGGCACTCTGCTTGCGGTGGCTGCATTCGCGCAGGCTCAATACAGCTATCAGTATGAGTATGACCAGCGCCATTGTGATTTGTGTCTTGTTGATTTGCATCGTATTTGCTTTATGGTATGAAAAAAATTCCCTGGTCAATTTTCTAAGGTCTACTATCTGATCTTATCGAGTTCGTATTTCAAAATGCTTTCTATGCGCCGATTGAGAAATGGACTGGCACCCATAAAATGGCGCTTCGGCATGTTCATCTTTCGGCTGTGGGCTTTCACATTCACATCGCCGGTGTGTATGTGGTTCTTTACCTTTTTTACTTTGCGCGTCTTCAGGCTGCTGGCTTGTGCCATGATATCTTTGAATGTTTTGCGCTTGTGCGCCTTGACCTGCTCGGTGCCGTTATAGCCCTCATTGTGTATCTGTGCGTAGGGCAGGTTCGATCCGATCATGATATAGTCGGCAGCTCGTTCGGTCACTCTGATAGAGTTGCGTAGCTTGCCTGTCTGTACCAGCAGTGCCGCACCTTTGCGCTTATCGTTCTTGCGTGGCTTCCATGCTTCGAATGCATTTTCTATCCATCCGCCAAATCTGAAGCGATCTTTAAAAAAGTTGACTGACTCACGCCCAGCCATCACCAGCATTTCGCGCCGAGCTACCAGCACTGCTGCCTTTCTTTCTTTGAAAGTTTTGCCCTTGATAGTTACTGTCAGCGGCATGTTTTAAAAGTTTAAAAAGATTGTTTAAATTTGTATCGAAGGGCGGCGGCATTATGAGAGGCGACTCGTCAGAAGTTTTCCCGCCCTTCTTTTATTTCTTCTTTTTGTGAATCAGTATCCCCGACCTTCTGTTATCTACTTGCTTATCCAGCACAAACCAAGTTTCTATTGTTGATCTCAATTCATTGTCGAGCGATACGGCTACAGTCAATGGTCCTTCTTCATACATAGTCATGTACAGATACTGATAGGTGCTTCCTGATCGCGGTTGTAGCCATACTTCGTCCGGTGCATTCAATACATCCGGTACCATTGTTAGCAGACCCTGCCTGTTTTGGTCAGTATATTTAGTGTGGCTTATTACCGTCTTTTCTTCAAAGTCTATCGGTCTGCCTGCATAGTCGGTGATTACCTTGTCCTTGATATTATCCGCATACCATTGTTTCGCATCGGCAGCTGTGCGCTCAGGTGCATTAATCTTTGGCAGGTCTTTCATCTTGGCGAATGGCTCAACGCCATTGTCCTTGATGCCCATCTTGGCATTCAGACCCGCAGTGTATTCTTTATTTAGGTCGAATACCTCGCAGGTCTTGGCACGGTTTACATCCATGCCGTTCTGCTTCATGCGCTGCCATTCGGTGGTGCCTTGGTCATCTATGACCACGCTATCCAATGCCTCGACCATCTTCTTCTTGTCCCACAGCTCAGGGCTGTTGTTCTCGCGGAGGTTCTTGTAGTAGCATCTGCATCCCCAGTCCAGCGGCGGCAGGTAGGCTATATCGCCTGCCTTAAATATTTTGCCGTGCAGCACTCTGTGTGCCGGACGCACATGACTATCGCCTGCGGTCAGGTATTGCCAGTATGGATAGAGGTCGCTTTCTTCCATCATGCGCTGGTACTCTGCCGCATTTTGCGAGACCTGCCATGCGAAGTTGTATTCGGTGCGCAGGTGCGTTTCATTATGCGCCACACCTATGTAGGCGGTATTCTTTTTAAACTCCGCAAAGGTCTTGCTGTTTGGCAACTCTGCATTGAGCTTGTTCACGGCATCCAGTGTCTTGGCAGCTGAGAACCGGAATAGGTTTGCCTCCATCGAATTGACCATGCGCCAGTCATCGCTTTTGTAATCAATACCCAGCGTAGGGTTTTTGATCAGTGTCAGCTTTAGCGCGCTGTCGCCTTTCCAGCCGCGATAGAGTGCATCGCGCATCAGATCGGCTATGGCAGAGAAGTAGTCGAAGCTATAAGTGGCTTTGCCAGCCCATACATCACGCACCAGTGCATCGTAAGCTATACGCACATCGCGCAGCTCACCCTTGCTGAGTGTCAGATGCCCAAAGTCGGAGCAGCAGCTGTGGGCTAATGTTATTGCTGCTCCTTTGCTTTTTTTGGTGCTGAGGCTTTAGTCTGTGGCTTTTCAGGCGTCTCTGCTTTCTCCTCAGCTGGGCTGTCGGTGGTCACATCTTCCACCTCTATACCAAAGGTGTCCAAGATATATTTGGACTTGATGTTGTATTTGCCTGTGCCGAGTAGTTTGATGGCTCGATCAAATAGTTTGTCGAGGTCTTTCTGCTCCACATATTCAAACTTCTTGCCTACGAAGTTGACACCGCGCTGCATCAGTACCGGCACCAATCCATTCATCACAGCTACAGTCACGCGCAGCTTGAAATATTCTATCACATCATCGACTATAGATAGATGGGTCTCGCTTTGGCTTTTACTGCTGCCATTGTCTGCGGTCATGGTCACGCCTAGCACTGCTTTGCTCATCTCCTCGTTCATGTCCTTGATCTGACTGTCGAATGGACTGTGCTGACCGCCGCCTTTGGTCTCGGTAATGTTGACGGTCTCACCTTCGTGAGATATGATGTAGCCGCCTTTGCCGGTGTTCTTAGCGCGACTTTCCAGCCTGTCGAGGTCTTCGTTGTCAGTGCTGTTGGTCTTGATGTCTATGAATGGCACGCCGAACTTTTCGATGTACTCGCCACGAGCTATCAGGGCATTCTTTTTGAGCAGGTAGGATATAGCAAGCTTTAGATAGAGTCCGAGGTCTTTCGGGTGTCCGAGTTCTACAACCCACGGAGTGATGGCAGGGTCATTGCGAAAGTCATAGCCGTCCATGTCGTATTCATTCACCACTATGTATCCGTATTCAGGCTTGATATTTCGGCGCGGAAATGCCTCGACTTTAGAGATAATCTTCTTACCCGGATTCAAAGGGTCTTCTATCAGCTCGTCTACGAATAGAAGGGTGTGTCCCCACATCTCGGTCAGTACTACTTCTTTGACGAATTCGTGAAACCAACTGGCTTTGAACAGGTATGTCAAATCCTCATCTATCTTGCCATCATGATCTACCACACGTATCTCGTGCGGCAGTATGCGGGCTATGAGCTGACGATGTATCAGACCTGACAGGTGGTTGTCTAGGTCGACCTCCGAGTACATGCTGTATAGCTTGAGCCTGTTGGGGTGTATGTAGCTCTCGGCTTGCTTCTGAGCCACGCGGTAGTCTTTCAGGTCTTTGCGCTGGCGGTCTGCTTTGCGCTCCACTATGGTGTTCATTACGACCATTGCATTCTTAGCAGCTATCGGTTTACCGGCATTCATCGGGTAGCCGCTTAGGTTTTTGTTGTCATCTTTCTTTGCCATACTTAGTATTGAGAGGTGAGTATTGAGTTTGAGATAAGGCTTTAAAAATCGCTGTTAAACTTGCGTGAGGTGCTGCCTATGCGCAGGCTCTGCGGGTTGGTGCTGGCTTCTATCTGTTTGGTCACACCGCCTGTGGCAGGGCTGGCAGTACTGGTGATACTGCCGGTAGTAGTGATCAGCGCATTGGCATTGTTGCCGAGGTGTCCCAGACTTTCGGGCAGTATGATCGTGTACATGCCTGCCTTACCCGCCATCGCGCTAAAGTCGGTATTGTGGTTATTGGCATTGATGGCTGCGCTGATATATTCGGCGGCATCTGCTTGGCTCATTACCGTGCTGAATCTGATGGCGGTAAAGAGACTGGTACCGTTTACACTGATCTGTATCGTGTCGCTGATAGCAGCGGGGTTTCCTACCATTGCTACTATTCTTGCGCCGGTATTGACCGATGTGAGCATAGCCGGTTTGATGCGCGGCAGGCTGATGGTGAGCAGTCCTTTGGCTATGCTTTCAAAATAGTCTTTTGCGCTCAGGTACCTGTTTTCACGATTGGTCGGTATCTGCTTGTTAGGCAGCATACTGTACAGGTGAAAGATAGTGATGTCAATCAGGTACATGATCAGTAGCGGGTTGCGGTTATCGCCTGCGGCTGCCCATGCGCTGCCCATGTCATAGCGTTTGCTTAGATAGCCCTCTACTTCTGCCATTGCGGCGTTTTCTGCTTGCTGCACTAGTGTGTTATCATCCTGCGTCACAGCATTGAGAATCTCATTGCGTATCTGCTTCTTGTAGTCATCGTCTGTTAAGAATCTTGCCATATATCTTGATTAATGGGTTACGTTTTGATCTTCGAGGTCTGAGGCTTGTGTCAGCACTAGTGGCTGTATCGGGCTGATTACAGTATTAAATGGAAATGATCCTGTCGGTGTCGGTATCGTTACCCCCATGAGTGTACTGAGTAGTGTGTTCATGGTCTGCTCTATCTTATTCACCCGTGCCAGTATACCGGCATCGACATTGTTAGGGTCTTTGAGTTTGATGAGTCCGCCATACTTTCCATCGTTGTGCTGCCACTTCTTCCATGCTACTTTGTAGAGGTCTTTGTCAGCGGTGATCTTATTGCTGTCGATCACTTGCTTGATGCTCTCTACCTGTGTCAGCAATGCTATGAAGGAGTGCGTCACCACATTGTCTATGATACCTACCAGTACCATGCTGTCTTTGGCTGGGTAGAGTATGTAGCCATTGTCAGCTTCGTCCTGTATGGCTTTCAGCAGCACGTCCAGTCGCTCGGCTTCGCCGTTCACAGGTTGCACGGTGCAGATGTCTTTATCTTTGTCGACCGCTGTCACTGTACCGACTCTGAATATGACAGGTGCATCGCCGCTTATGGCTTTTATCAGTTCTCCTATGTTTGACATTATACCTCCCTTTCTTTTGTGATGCTTCCGGTTCTGATGTTGAAGTCGCGTATGCGTTTTATATCCATGAGATAATAGATAGCTGAGGTGTCAGCATCAGGACCATCGTCCGGTGCTTTGCTGCCCCGCTCTATGGCGAGAAGCTGCTGCTCTGCGGTGATCATGTCCGAGCTGGTGCGCTCTGCTTCGTTCCAGTAGATGTTGCGCTGCTCGTACAGTGCCGAGGTGGACTCTATGCGGTCAAATTTGTCGCCCTTCTGATCTTTGTCAAAAGTAAACGGCAGCTGATATCCGCGTCTCTTTCCCTCTTCTTTAAAAATGTCTTTAAAGAGTTCATCCTGTGCAAAGTTTCCCTCCATTTTTATCGTGACATAGGCATTCTTGGAGCGTACCCACTCGTAGGTATCGTAGAGGTATTTCACGAGGTTGAGACGGCTCGACTGACGCAGGAAGCATTTGATTTTATGCAGTTCGGTGTCATACATACCCCACAGACTGGCGGCTTTAAAATCGGCATTATCTTTTGCCGATGGATCGACATAGATGATCAGCTTTCGGTATTTCTTCAGCGGCGGCAGCTGCTTCCACTGCATCCATTCAGGTTTGAAAGTTCCACCCTCCACTATGGGTGTGTTCTGCCACTCACGCAGCCAGCTGCGCATCGATCTGTCGGCGGCAAAGTCCTTCCAGTATTCGCGGGTGTATTTCTCTGGCCAGCTGGGTTGCCAGTCTTCGTCTACGGCGTTTACACGCAGATAGTGCCACTTGCCTTTGATCTGATATGTAAATGCACCGGCGGCTCTTATATTGCGCATGATAGACCGTATAGATACTTTGATACCACCGGTTATTTTTTCTTTGACCATGCTGCGCAATATGCTGGTGGCAAATGGTCCGTTATTAACCAAGATGAATCGCTGATTGCCTATGTCTACCGCGCCCAGTGCGCCATCGTTCAGCCAGTTTACGGTGTCCTTGATCCGCTTAGGATTGCGCGATAGTTCTTCGGTGTCGAGGTCGTCAGCCACTATAAAGTCAGGACGGTGTGGACCATTGCGCAGACCGCGTATTGATTGCCCCATACCGCGTGCAAAAAAGGCACAGCCATCGCGGGTTTTAAACTCGCCTGTTTCCCAATCGCCTATGCTGACCTGCGAACCAAAGTCGTATTCAAGCTTTTCGTTTTTCTCAAACTGCGCTTGAATGTCTGATAGCAGTATCTGTGCGATGGTCTGATTCTGACCCAGCAGCACCATGCATTTCATTTCCTTGTGCGCCCAGAGCCATAGCGGATAGCCCATGTCGGCATGTATGGATTTGGCACTCCCTCTAAACCATTCGAGGATCAGAAAGATGACCGGCATTCGCAACAGCAGGTGCGCAATAAATATCTGATACCATGAGCATCGCGCAGATGCAAACATGCTGAAGTAGTATTCGAAAAATAGACCATAGTTAGACAGTAGTTTTTTGATGCGCTTCTCTTTGTCTGCCGGTGTATCCTTTACAAAATCAGAACTCGACTCAGCGATGAATCGGCAGTGTTCTTCCCAGTCTTTTCGGGTGTATGGTTTTTCGGCTATTGATGACATGCTTATTACAATTCGGTCATGATAAAATCATTCTGATACTGGGTCAGCTTCTTGGTAAACTCAGGATCAATAGCCTTAGTGAATTTGCCAAAGCGCATAAACACACCATAGACTATACTGGGGTTGATACGCTTGTCAAGGCTCTTGATAGCGGTGCTGAGTTTGACCAGTGCGTCCGCTTCTTTGCTATTGAGTGCGCGGCTTTCATCACGTGCGGTCTCGATTATCTTATCACATTGCAGGTATAGCTCGCGCATGAGTTTGTCGGGACTCATGGTCTCTATCGCTTTCAACTCTTTCCAGTTGCCCTCATGCGCCCATTTGCTGATTGTAGCCTCGGTTACATCTATCTGATCTGCTATCTCTTTTTGAGTCAGGTCAGATTCTTTGTATAGCGTCAGTGCTAGTTTGCGCTTCTTATTTTCTTTTGCCATCGCTTGGTTTTGTTGCCCCTTGCGCAGAGCGCAAGGTAAGGTTGATAACGGTACAAACTTCGCGCTCTCGGATAAAATCAGCCTTACAACAATCTATGTAGCGGATATAAAAACGCACCATGCGTTTTATACTTCGCACGCTGAAACCTTGATTTGACAAGCGTTTCAAGGATATGCACTTTTGCTTTCGCTATCGATGATCAGATAAGAAAAACGCAAAAATCGCAGCATGTCAAAATCAATCAAAGTACACGATCACACACCTAACAGTTACGGACTGGTTATCTATACTCCGGGTATAGATTGGTCACGTTTCGATTCGAATCCGGTGATGCTCGATAGTCATGATGATAAGCTGATCCTCGGCAAGTGGTCTGACAAAACAATCAAGGGTAATGACGTTTTTATGCTGCCCGTATTCAATGAGGAGAATGATCATGCGGTATCACGTAAGCAGGAATACGATGGCGGCTTTCTGAATGGTGCCAGTATCGGTATCGATTTCGACTGGGACGATGTACAGATTCGCCCTGACCTCGGCTTCAGCCCAGAGCAGCCTATACTGGTCAAATGCTCATGCTATGAAGCTTCACTCTGTGCTATTCCATCCAATGCCAGCGCGCTGCAATTAAAGAGCGGTGGCGAACTGCTCAGTCCTGAGCAGTTCAAACAAAAGCTGACGCTGAAACTTTCAGCCTCGACATCTACTCTGTCAACAAAATCTCACAATATGAATCTCACATTGCTCAAAAAACAATTGAGCCTCGATTCGGCTACATCTGATGATGCAGTGATCGAGATGGCTATGCAGCGAATAGCTGATGGCGAAGCAGCCCAAAAGGAACTAGGCAATCTCAAACTCGAACTTCAAAAAAAGGACGAAGAGCAGATAGAGCTGGTGGTCAATGAGGCTAAGGCACAAGGCAAGATTACTGATGCTGATGTATCAGATGTGAAGGCAAGTCTGAAGCTCAATTTTGCTTCAGGCAAAAAAATGCTTGATCTGATTCCTGCTAAGAATGCGCCTAAGTCAACCACTGTGGCTGATCCGGTGCGCAAGATACTCCACCTGACCAAAGGGGCTGGTGCCGCTGATGATAACGGCTCGGTAGAGATCAGCGCAGAGAGCTACGATAAGCTAC
>Ga0136641_1001369_pt1 | contig 10252 bp, 12 predicted proteins | sample EliLak1302023Y_FD_115312 | JGI IMG/M metagenome (GOLD analysis project Ga0136641, IMG submission 115312) | Freshwater microbial communities from Elizabeth Lake, Yosemite National Park, California, USA - 13020-23Y | ecosystem: Environmental > Aquatic > Freshwater > Lake ... | reverse complement strand
TGAGGCCGAATTAGCTATTTTTGACAAAGTGGGCCTGCATAATGTGTTTTTTGGCGAAGTATTGGCGGGAGAAAATACTCCTTGCCTCAGTTACATGGTTTCTTTTGAAAATATGGCTGAGCGGGATGCCAATTGGGCTAAGTTTAGCGCAGATCCTGATTGGAAAAGAATTTCGGCCGATGCCAAATATGCCAATAGCCATTCGCGGACCGTACGTAAGTTCTTGGAACCTACGAGCTATTCACAATGGTAAGAAGGCTTTATTTAAAAAAGGAGGTTTGTTAATTATGATTTTTTATCTAAATTTGCAATCCTTTCTACGGGCATAGTATAATGGTAGTATGCAGGTCTCCAAAACCTTTGGTCAGGGTTCGAATCCTTGTGCCCGTGCAATGTAATAATTTAAAAACCGGAAATTCGGTGAAGATATGAGCAGTATAACATCTTTGATTAAGGAATCTTGGGTTGAAGTAACGGAGCATGTTACTTGGCCTAAGTTTACTGAACTCCAATCAAGTTCTATTTTAGTTTTGGTTGCATCGTTAATTTTTGCCTTACTGGTAGGAATTGTTGATTTAGCCTTTAAAACTGGATTGGATTTATTTTATAGTTCATTTTAATATAGGGTATAGGCCCGTCCTTAACAAACAACAATTGCCATGGCAGAGACTAAATGGTATGTTTTGAGAGCAATTTCAGGACAAGAAAAAAAAGTAAAAACGTATATGGAGAACGAATTAGCGCGCCAAGGTGTGTCTGATGCGGTTCCTCAAATATTAATTCCCACAGAAAAAATTTACGAAATTCGTAAAGGGAAAAAAGTGATTCGCGAGAAAAACTTATTTCCTGGATATATTATGGTTGAAGCAGATTTAGCTGGCGAGGTCAGTCACATTTTGACTTCGACTCCTGGAGTTATTGGTTTTTTACAAACAACCAATGAAGTCATCGAGGAAGAAAAGATTGAGGGAGGAAAGACTAAAAAGGTAAAGGTTAATGTTAAGAGACCTATGCCGATCAACCAAACGGAAGTTAATCGAATTTTAGGTAAGGTAGACGAGTCAGCAGCCATCGAAGAATTTGCATCGGTTACTTTCATTAAAGGAGAAACGGTACATGTTATCGACGGACCATTTGCTACTTTCGAAGGAACGATTGAAGAAATTCATGAGAATAGTAAAAAGCTTTCTGTGATGGTGAAAATATTTGGACGTAACACACCACTTGAATTAAATTACTCCCAAGTAGAAAAATAGCTTGTCACATATCATTAAAAAAAATACCTGAAGAACCCTTCAGGTATTTTTTTTGTTTAGTGTTTGTAATGTAGAATATATTCCCTAATTTTGCAGTCCGTTTAAAAAGCGGCAATTTCTGTTTTGAAAATTTCAAAAGGGAATTGAGCCTGAACGTAATGTTACACGGGAGGGTCACCCGGAGGGGAATCAGATAAGGAAGCTTCCACCCTTATTGGCAGATAAACCTCTAATTCACATAATAAACGATGTTTTAACATGGCAAAAGAAATAGCTGGCTACGTAAAGCTTCAATGCAAAGGTGGCCAAGCCAATCCTTCACCACCCATCGGTCCTGCATTAGGTTCGAAAGGATTAAATATCATGGAGTTTTGCAAGCAGTTTAATGCAAGAACCCAGGATAAAAACGGCGTAGTATTGCCGGTCCTAATTACTTATTATGCGGATAAATCGTTTGATTTCGTTGTAAAAACTCCTCCTGCACCAATTTTGTTATTGGAAGCGGCGAAGGTGAAGTCAGGTTCAGCGCAACCCAATTTGAAGAAAGTGGGTTCGGTATCTTGGGATCAAGTGCGCGTAATCGCGGAAACCAAAATGCCTGATTTAAACTGTTTTACAGTCGAGGCAGCAATGAGTATGATTGCTGGAACGGCCCGATCAATGGGAATTACTGTTTCCGGTGAAAAACCGTTCTGATTTAACTATCAGAAATTAACAATTTAATTAAAAGGTAATGGCAAAACTTACGAAGAAAATAAAGGAAGCCCTTTCAAAATACGATGCAACGCAAGCGTATTCGCTTGAAAAAGCAGCGGAGATTTTGAAAGAAATTTCTTATACAAAATTCGATGCCTCGGTGGACATAGATGTGCGCCTAGGAGTAGATCCCCGCAAAGCGGACCAAATGGTTCGTGGCGTGGTTGCCCTACCTCATGGAACAGGTAAAGACGTACGAGTTCTCGTATTGTGTTCACCTGATAAAGTAGAGGAGGCAAAAGCAGCCGGTGCGGATCACGTGGGATTAGATGATTACATAGCAAAAATCGAGAGCGGCTGGACCGATATCGACGTAATCATTACGATGCCAACCGTGATGGCAAAATTAGGCCGTTTGGGTCGTGTGTTAGGACCTCGTGGTCTGATGCCTAACCCAAAGTCGGGTACAGTGACTTTGGAAGTAGGAAAAGCAGTAAAAGAAGTGAAAGCAGGTAAAATCGACTTTAAAGTTGACAAAACTGGTATCATCCATACCTCAATCGGTAAGGTGTCTTTTGGAGCTGACAAAATTGTAGATAATGCATTAGAAGTAATCAATACGTTGATGAAATTAAAGCCATCATCTGCAAAAGGAACTTATGTTAAATCGATCAATTTATCATCGACGATGTCTCCGGGCATCATCATTGATAAAGGGACAGTAACTGGATTGTAATCATGACAAGAGAAGAAAAAAATCAAATTATTGATGAGTTGAGCGAAAAGTTCGCGGCGACTCCGTACTTCTACTTGGCAAGTACAGCTGGATTATCTGTAGCCGAGGCCACTCAGTTTCGAAGAATGTGTTTTACTAAAGGCGTGGAATACAAGGTGTTCAAAAACACTTTGATTTCAAAAGCATTAGCAAAAACGGGTACCGATTACAGTTCATTAGATGCTGAGGTTTTGACCGGAATGACAGGAATTATCTTCTCACCAGAAGATGCTAAATTACCTGCTAAATTGATCAAAGATTTCAAAAAAGAAGCTGGTAAAAACAAAATTACGTTCAAAGCGGCTTCCATCGAAGGTGGATTATACATTGGTGAAGGCCAATTGGTGTCACTAGAAAACATTAAGTCGAAAAACGAGATGATTGGCGAAGTGATTGGCTTATTGCAATCACCTGCTAAGAATGTCATTAGTGCATTATTAAGTGGTGAAAAGAAATTAGCCGGAATCGTAAAGACCTTGTCGGAGCGATCTGAATAATTTTTAACAAGTTTAACAAGAGGGCTAACCTCAAAAAATAATTAATTTATAACTATTAAATTTTCAAAAAATGGCAGATTTAAAAGCGTTCGCTGAACAATTAGTGAACTTAACTGTAAAAGAAGTAAACGAATTAGCTACTATCCTTAAGGATGAGTACGGTATCGAGCCAGCTGCTGCTGGTGCTGTTATGGTTGCAGGTCCTGCAGCTGGTTCTGGTGATGGTGCTGAAGCTCCCGCTGAGAAGACATCTTTTGATGTAATCTTAAAGGCTTGTGGTCCTAACAAATTAGCGATTGTTAAATTAGTGAAAGATCTTACTGGTTTAGGTTTGAAAGAAGCGAAAGATGTAGTTGATGCTGCACCGAAAGCTGTTAAAGAAGGAGTTAGCAAAGATGAAGCTGAAGGTTTGAAGAAAACTTTAGAAGAAGCTGGTGCTGAAGTTGAGTTAAAGTAATTCAACTACCTGATTAATTAAAAAGGGAATGGCAACATTCCCTTTTTTTTGCTTTATTTGAAATTTAAAGAGAATTAATCGTTTCATTATTCATGCGCGACATAATCCAACTTCTTCCTGATGCGATCGCCAATCAAATTGCGGCGGGCGAAGTGGTTCAAAGACCTTCCTCGGTGGTCAAAGAGTTAATGGAAAATTCGATTGACGCGGGTGCCTCAAGCATCCAACTCATCATTAAAGATGCTGGAAAAGGTGTCGTACAGGTTATTGACGATGGCCTAGGAATGTCCGAAACTGATGCTCGCATGTGTTTTGAAAGACATGCCACATCTAAAATCCGAAAGGCTGAAGATCTATTTACCATCAAAACGATGGGCTTTCGAGGAGAAGCAATGGCCTCCATATCTTCCGTGGCACAGGTAGAACTGAAAACCAAAAGAGCTGAGGATGAATTAGGCACGCTAATCAAAATAGATGGTTCTGTACTTAAATCACAGGAACTGATTCAATGCAGCCAAGGAACATCAATCACCGTTCGAAACCTCTTTTATAATATCCCAGCCCGCAGGAATTTCCTTAAGTCAAATCCGGTAGAAATTCGGCACATATTGGATGAATTCCAACGAATTTCCCTGGCAAACCCAACCATCAAATTTTCGTTCATTCAAAATGATCAGGAAACCTATTCCTTAGCACCAGAGAAATTAGGCAAGCGGATTGTTGATCTATTTGGCAAATCCTACCGAGAACAATTAGCCGCATGCGAAGAAGACACCTCGTATGTTAGTATTAAAGGGTATGTGGGCAAACCTGAACACGCAAAAAAAACAAGAGGAGAGCAATTTTTCTTTGTCAACAACCGCTTCATTAAAAACAGTTATTTGAATCATGCGGTCACAACAGCATACGAGCGACTATTGGCCGATGGGGCCTTTCCATTTTATGTATTATTTCTCAGCATTGATCCCGCACACATCGACATCAATGTCCACCCCACTAAAACCGAAATTAAATTTGACGATGAACGTTCTATTTACGCCATCGTCCAAGCAGCAGTTAGGAAAACGTTGAGCATTAATAATTTAATTCCTTCGCTCGACTTTGAAACTAATGTTAATTTTAATGTCCCTACTACTTTTGGGTCATTACAAAGAAGCACTGAGAAAAGTGATGTATTTAAAGCAAGGCCAACGCAAGATGCTTGGAAAAAGCTATATGAAGGACTAGACAATAACATAAACGCCTTTGAGCAACAAAGTTGCCATCAAACAATGAAAATTTTTGATCCGACCGATGAGCCCAAAACGATTCAGAGCAAAGCCAATGACTGGAATTATGATCACGTGAATACCCAAAATTTTCAGGTGATACAGGTGCTTCAAAAATATTTAGCCATCCATATCACCGATGGATTACTATTAATCGATCAAAAAAAGGCCTACCAGAGAATATTATACGATCAATTTATAGATTATTTACACAGGAAAAATGGGGCATCCCAACAACTAATTTTTCCCATAACGATTCACATCAATCCAGCGGACCAATTTTTATTTGAAGAAATAAAACAAGAAATTAAAGATCTTGGATTTAGAATGAAAATGGATGCTGACCATCAATTCTTAGTGCAAGGAATTCCATCAGGAATTTTGGAGGAAGATTGCCAATTAATCATTGACGGTATTTTGGAACAAATCAAAAATGAGAATGTCGATTTTGCATCCCATCGATATGAAAAAATTGCCCAAGCAATGGCCATTAAAACCGCAGGTAAGTACACGCAAAAAAAACTCAGCAATGAAGAAATGAATGCCTTAATTGGGCAGTTATTTGCCAGTTCTAATCCTAATTTCTCACCGAATGGCGAAGAAATAAGCAAACTGATGACAGAAAATTACTTAATTGATTTATTTAGCTAGCTCAATTGCCCTATCCCTCGCGGCAAAAATTCCCTGCTTTAAACCCTCTGATACCCCTAATTCCTTAAACGTTTTTAAAGCCGCTTCCGTTGTTCCGCCCTTGGAGGCTACCGCTTGAATTAATTCATCCAAATTTTTATCACTCGTTTGCATTAAGTGATAAGATCCTAGCATTGTTTGTTTCACTAATAAAGCCGACATCGCTGAATCGAAGCCCATTTCAACCCCAGCGTCAATCATCGCTTTAATTAAATAGAAAAAATAAGCAGGTCCACTACCGCTCAAACCCGTGACCGCATCTAATAATTTTTCATCTTCCAAAAACACAGCACGTCCTGTGGAATTAATCAGATTTTCCACCTTCCGAATATCAGAAAGGCCAACAGCCGAAGCCGAGGCAAAAGCAGTCATCCCCATCCCCAAAAGGGCAGGTGTGTTGGGCATGGCACGAATAATCAATTCGTGAGACAACGATGCCTGTAAATTGGCAATTGGTATCCCCGCCATAATCGAAAGTACGAGTTGGCCCGGCAAAATAAAAGGTGCCAATTCCACCGAAACAACTGGATAGTCCTGCGGCTTAACTGACAAAATGATTAAATCAACACCAGAAATTTTAGCAGAAATCGTATCCACCACTACACCGGCCTTTTGCTCCTGCAATAATTCCCCACGCTCCTTATTTTTTTCAATTAACAAAAGTTGATCTTTTTGAACCAAATTATATTGAATAAATGAATTGGCAAATGCCATACCCATATTCCCACAACCAATGATAGCGATTTTCATAACAGATTATTTACCAGAAAATAAGTTCGTTAAAAATTGATCCAAAGCCTCTCCCCTCAAACCCTTTGCAATGACTTTGCCCTCTCTATCCAACATAAATGTCATTGGAATGGCAGAAACTTGGTATGCCTGAGCGGCAACAGAATTCCAATATTGCAAGTCAGAAACATGTTTCCAAACTAATTTATCCGCTTCAATGGCCTTTAACCAAGCACTTTTATCTTGATCCAAACTAACCCCAAATATTTCAAAACCTTTATCTTTAAATCGAGCATAGGTCTTAATCACATTGGGATTTTCACGCCTGCAGGGGCCACACCAACTAGCCCAAAAATCGATCAGCACATATTTTCCACGTAAAGAAGAAAGTGCTAAACGCTCTCCCGAAGGTTGACTCAGCGCAATTTCCGGAGCTTCCGAACCCACGCCAACGCCTTTTAATCTTTTTAAATTCTCAAGAAAGGGTTTAACTTGAGGATGATTTGGCCTATCTTTTTTAAAGCGAGCCCCTACCGCCTCTAAAATAGCAATTTCTGAGTCTGGTGGCAGAAAATTAGTTGCCCACAAAGCCACTAAATTTGTTCCCATCAATGGAATAAGATCTTTGATCTTCTTCATAGTGACCGCTTGAGCTAATGAAAAATCCTTTTGTATTCGCTCTTGAGCTGCAGGATTCTTTTGAATCTCTGCATTCCATACTAGCACTTTATTTTCTAACTCCTTTGAAATAGCAAGTAATTGGTTCATGTACGTGAAATTCTGCGTATTTCCCTTGACCGTAAAAGTACCTGGCTTGTCAGGCAAATTAATTCCTTCAGCTTGAACGTCAACAATCTCCTTGCCTTCTAAAATTAAAAGTACTTTTTGTGGATTAGGAATGTCATAAAAATTAACTAAATAGAATCCTCCTTGGTCGATGATGGTTCCTTTAAAGTTTACTTCCTTTTGTGCATTTGGCAACATTGAATCTACCTTAATAGCTTGGCCTCGACCATTAATCCATTCCAAATATATTTTCTTCTCAGGAACGACATGCGTTGCCTTTACTTTAACCTGGAACCCCTGACCCATAGATTTGGGCAAGAAAAAAATGAATGCACTTAAAATAATTACAATTCTCATATTTGATTATTTTAGTGATTTAAAGCCTCAGTGACCAAATGGTTTACTTTTTTGGGATCTGCCGTACCCTTAGAACGTTTCATCACTTCCCCTATAAATAAGGCCAACAAACCTTTCTTGCCTAGTCGGTATTCCTTTACCTTATCAGGATAAGCTGCAATCGCTTGCTCGACCCATTCTTGAAGCGCATCACCTGATTGTGCATGTGACCATTGATTTTCATCGACAATTTCTTGAGGACTTCGGCCTGGACTTTCAATGCATAAAGGGAAAAGCTGTTGGACCGCCAAATGATGAGAAATAATACCCTTCTCAACTAAATTAATCAGTTGGGCCAATTTTTCAGCCGTCAAAACAAATTGGTCTATCGATAAATTGTGCTCATTCAAATAGGATTTCACGGGGCCCATGAGCCAATTAGAAATTTGCTTGGCATGTGGAGAATGCTTGAAAACAGATTGAAAATACAAAGCCATTTCTCTGCTTTCTGATAAAAAATGAGCGTCGTAAGCAGGCAAATGATATTCTTCCATTAATTTTTTCTCCTGCTCCCAAGGCAAAATAGGCATCGCAGTCTTTATCTCGGCCAACCAATCCTCCGTAATTTCTAAAGGTGCTAAATCAGGCTCAGGAAAATAGCGATAATCATTCATCGATTCTTTCACTCGCATACTATTTGTACTACCTGAGTGAGCATCAAAAGTTCTAGTCTCTTGAATGATTTGTATGCCCAAATTTAACAACTCTGTTTGACGAATAATTTCATGCTCAATCGCTCGTTGGATATTGCGCAATGAATTCATATTTTTAATTTCCACCTTTGTTCCTAATGTATCATCACCTACTGGTCTTAAAGAAACGTTTACATCACAACGAAGTGAGCCTTCCTCCATATTACCATCACAAATCCCCAAATAACGTACGAGTTTTCGCACCTCAGAAACCATGGCAAATGCCTCATCACTCGAATGCAATGCAGGTTCCGTCACCATCTCAATTAATGGAGTTCCTGCTCGATTGTAATCAATAAAGCTGAAAGGATTATCTCCCTCATGTAGCGATTTCCCAGCATCCTCCTCCAAATGAATGTGATGAAATGGCAAAATTTTATCCCCACTTTTAAGATGAACCACAATGGATCCACCTAAGCAAATGGGGGTTTTATCTTGCGTAATTTGATATCCTTTTGGAAGGTCGGGATAAAAATAGTTTTTCCTATCAAAATTCTGCCAAGAGGTAATTTTTGAGCCTAGGGCTAGACCCATTTTAATTGCGAATTCAACCGCACGAATATTTAATTTGGGCAATGTCCCTGGATGACCCAAGGTAATAGCCGAAATTAGCGTATTCGCATTTTGACCAAAAAGTACAGGGTCACTTGCAAAAATTTTAGAGTTTGTTTGCAACTGAGCATGAATTTCAAGGCCAATGACTGGCTGATAAACGATAGGAGAATTAATACTCACAAATTATATTTAATTTAAGTGAGTAAAGATACTAAAAAGGGTAAATATTTCTTGATTAAGCACTTATTTTACAAGTACAGGATTTTTTATGTGTATAATTAACCCAGTAAGCAATGCTGATGACAAGGCCTAACATGATACCAAAAAACCAAGCATAAGACTGATTAGCTAAAAATACGTCTGCAATCTTGATTATAATTCCAAGACCCAAAAAATATAAGGGAATAGGTTGGCGATGTTTCCTAAAATCCAAAACTAAAATAATACCAGCTAATAAAAAACTAGAAATGACTAATATCCATTCCAAATTTGAACTAAAGGCAAATGAACTTGCTAAATATGGGGCAAAAAACAAGAAAATAGGCAAGCTAAGGCAATGAATAGCACAGACAATCGAAAGCATCACACCTACTTTTTCAATAACTAAAAAATCTTCTTTAACGTATTTAGACATTTATTTAATTATTTAATCGACAAGTCAAAAACCAAATCTATATCTGAACTTCCACCCGTTTCATTTCCTGTTTTAACTGCCTTTCCGTTGATGGGCGGTTGGTGTTTAAGGATAAGATTTAGTTTCCCTGTACCCAGTGCATTTTGGGTCGTTCCGCTAGACAACAAACCAATAGGTAGACCATTTTTATCTTTATCACTAGCTTTTAGGTTAAATAAACCTGTTGGATCTATTTTAAAAACGAAAAGGTGCACATCACTTTCTAATTTAATTTGCTCGGTAATATTGGCTTTAGGATTTTTAGTCTCATCGTAGACATTAATTTCTAGAGAATAATTCATGTTCTTGTCTAATACAATCTTATCAAACTTTTCGGGAGGAGTTTTCGCGTCACCATCTTTATCTTGAAAAGAAAAAGTACTCACTTTTTTATTTGCGTCAGTAAAAATTAATTCCACAGTCGTGATAAGCTCATTATCATCTGTTGGAATGACCTCATCTTTTTTACAGGATGATACAAATAAATTAATCAAGAGAAATAATAAAGACTTTTTGATCATTATATGAATCGTTTAAGACTTAATGCAATTATGTTGCAAGATAATAAAAAAAATTACAAATGCAACATTGTTGCAAAAAAAATATTGATAGTAGTAGACTGGTTTACATGATCTCTTTATAAAATTAGGTATCAGGTAATTTTGGGGCAAAAAAAAACCGCGATCATCCGATGCGGTCTTTTAATAACTTGGAGCTTACTTACTTTCCCGGGTTTGATCCCAGTATCATCAGCGGTGCGGGGCTTAACTTCTCTGTTCGAG
>Ga0136641_1001368_pt1 | contig 10253 bp, 8 predicted proteins | sample EliLak1302023Y_FD_115312 | JGI IMG/M metagenome (GOLD analysis project Ga0136641, IMG submission 115312) | Freshwater microbial communities from Elizabeth Lake, Yosemite National Park, California, USA - 13020-23Y | ecosystem: Environmental > Aquatic > Freshwater > Lake ... | reverse complement strand
TGGTTTTCTGAGGGAGACAAGCACTCTCTTGTTGATGCCCAGCGTGCCAAAATTGGGCGTATTTTTCAATCTTTGCGAACCAAGCCAGGCGATCATATTCTAGAGATAGGTTGTGGCTGGGGTGGTGTTATGGAGGAAGCCCTACGAAGTAATATGGCCATTACGGGCCTTACCTTATCCACAGAACAAAAGGTCTTTGCTGAAGATCGATTGCAAAAAATCCAGTCACAAATCGTTGACCCAAAACCATTTGAAGTGCGCTTGCAAGATTATCGTGACTGCGAAGAGCAGTATGAAGGCATTGCCTCTGTCGAAATGTTTGAGGCTGTCGGAGAGAAACATTGGCCCGAATATTTTCAGACACTGTCCAAATGTCTGAAAGCCGGTGGTAAGGCCTGCATTCAAACCATTGTGATTGCCGAAGAGTTCTTTGATCGCTACCGTCAAAGTACAGACTTTATTCAGCAATATGTATTCCCTGGAGGAATGCTCCCCTCTCGCGCGAGCTTCAAAGAAAGTGCTGCCAAGGCTGGATTACAAATTGAAGCTGAATTTGCTTTTGGGGTTGACTATGCAAAAACGCTTTGTCTATGGCGCGAGAGTTTCAATCAAAAACTACATGAAGTTCGTCGGCTAGGCTTTGATGAAGCTTTTATCCGTCTCTGGAATTTCTATCTCATGTATTGTGCTGCTGGATTTGCAGAGCGCAGCATCGATGTAGTGCAATTCACCCTGAGTCATCAATCCAAACACGCATCCTCTGATGCACTCAGCGCATGAAACAAAAGGGTATTGCTCTTTTCTCAGGGAAACGTGTCTGGGTCATTGGCGCCTCTAGTGGTATTGGCGAAGCTTGTGCTAAAGCACTCATCCAATCAGGAGCTAAAGTTGCCCTCTCTAGTCGCAGGGAACAACGCTTAATCACCATAGCGTCTCTCGGTGAACCTGGTCAAACTCTGGTACTACCCTTAGATGTTACCGATGATGCACAATTTAAAGCGGGATATACCTCCATCCTGAATGCCTGGGGCGGCGTAGATCTTTTGCTTTTTGTCTCTGGTGTGTATATGCCGTTGCGTGCAGATAGTTTTGCCATTGAGATCGCAGAACAAACTATTAACGCTAACCTATTAGGGCCCATGCGGGCAGTTGCATTAGTGCTACCTGAAATGCTCAAGGCGCACGAGGGTCACATTGCCATTGTTGGCAGTGTTGCAGGCTATAGCGGTTTACCTAAAGCCTTGGCATACGGTCCCAGCAAAGCTGCCATCATCAATTTCTGTGAAACGCTTTACTATGATCTTCTCCCTCAAGGCATTAGTGTTCATCTGATTTCACCAGGGTTTGTAGCCACTGAAGCTACTGCTCAGAATGATTTTGAGATGCCTGCCCTCATTAGCGCTGAAGAGGCTGCTACTGAGATCTTGAGCGGGATCCAAAAGGGAGAATTTGATATTCATTTCCCTAAAAGATTTTCAAGATTCTTAAAATTTCTCAGAATCCTGCCGTATCCACTGTACTTCTGGATCGTCCGCCGCTTTGTAAAAATCTAAGTTGCAGTAACAATTAAATCAAGCAAGGTCATTACTGCTTGTATTTATCTTTTCGGATCTTTTCTTCTAAATAATCCATCACTGTAATTGCTTTGGCTTTAGATCCGGCAATCGACGGTGAAGTAACATACTTTCCTTGCATCACTATCGTTGGAACGCCATCGATGCGATAGGCTTCTGTTAATTGCTTAGCAGCACGCGCTTTAGAAACCACTGCAAAAGAACGATACGTAGCCAAGAAGGAATTGCGATCAATGCCTTGGGAAGCAACCCAATCTGCAATCTCTGGCTCAGTCAATAAGCGCTTGTTCTCTTTATGTATGGCATACATGACCTTGTCATTCATGGCATCGCCTTTACCCATAGCCTCAAGCGCATAAAATAATTGGCTGTGTGGCAGAAAATCATCACGGAAGGCGACCGGAACCCGCCGAAAGGCAACATCCTTTGGCTGACGTTTAACCCAGCTAGTGAGCTCTGGCTCAAAGTCATAGCAATGCGGACAGCCGTACCAAAAGAATTCGATTACCTCTACTTTGCCCTTGGTTTCTACAGGCTGAGCGATCGGCAGAATACGATAATCAAAGCCCTCTTCAATCTTTTGGCCTTGTGCGCTGACAATGCCACTCAAAAAACATAGTGTCAGGACGGTGAAGATTCTTTTGCTAAATGAAATCATGATTTGCTAGATTTAATAAGGGTTGATTTGATACCCATGCCATTCAATTTATCGCGCACAGGGTTACTTTCTTCAGCGCTGTTATACGGGCCCGTACGGACGCGCCATAAGGTATTTCCGTCACTCGTTACTTCGCTGAGTTGCGCCTGAATACCCTGAATTGCTAAGTTTGCTTTTTGAGCATCAGCATCAGCACGTTTTACAAAGGCGCCTACTTGCAAGAAATAAATAGAGTCTGATTTAGCTGCAGAGTTATCGGCTGGCTTTTTACCGCTCACCAAATCACCGATAGGATCAGGCGATGCAGCTGCTGGAGTCTTACTTTGCAAAGGCTTATTTAGATCCAATGGCTCAGCAGGTGGTGCAGTCTCTCCCTCTGCAGGGGGAGCAGCCGGCTTAATCGTTAAGGGCAAATTGGGTGCACGTACCCCCGGTCTTTCCTGGGGGGTATTCTTAGAAAGGTAGAAGGCAATCACAAAAGCAATACCAAGACCAGCGCCTAGACCTAATATAAAGCCCAAGATGGTGCCGCCAAACTGGGCATTGTCTTTATCAGTCTTCATGAAGCCTGTTTGTTGATTCGGTTTTTTCATTGTTTCCTCATCTTACATTTTCACTTCATTTACTGCCACTACATCTTAGCGGGAGCTGATACCCCCAATACTTTTAAACCATTTTGTAAGACTTGGCGAGTGGCCGATAAAAGGGCTAAGCGGGCCAATTTCAGGCTCTGATCATCCACCAAGACGCGGTCAGCGTTATAGAAGGTATGGAAATCTCCAGCTAAATCACGCAAATAAAAAGCGAGTGCGTGTGGAGCTAATTCAGCAGCAGCATCAGTAAGAACTTCTGGATACTCCGCTAAGCGACGCAATAAGTGATCGGAAGCCTTGCTTTGTAGCAGGGACAGATCTGCAGCGGCTAAATCAGACTTTTGTCCATCCCATTGTTGCAAGATAGAGCTAATACGTGCATGGGCATACTGAACGTAGAACACGGGATTCTCATCATTTTGCTGCAGGGCCAGATCAATATCAAAAACAAATTCAGTATCAGCCTTACGCGAAATCAAGAAAAAGCGCACTGCATCCCGGCCGCGTTGGAGTGCTAACTCTCTTTCGGCTGGAGTCATCTCAAGAGTAACACCGCCTGACCACTCTACTAAATCACGTACCGTCACATACGAGCCGGCCCGTTTGGAAATCTTGACCTCTTCACCATGACGCATCACGGTGACCATCTTATGCAATACATAATCAGGATACGTTTTCGGAATATCCCAACCACGCTTTTGAGCTACGCCCTGCAAGCCAGAGCGAACACGGGCTATCGTGCCATGATGATCGCTTCCCTGAACATTAATGACTTTATGAAAGCCACGATTCCATTTGCTGGTGTGATAGGCCACATCAGGTACAAAATAGGTAAAGCTACCATCAGACTTACGCATCACACGGTCTTTGTCATCGCCGTCATCGGTAGTCTTCAACCACAATGCGCCTTCGGACTCATAAGTCTTGCCAATACTTTGCAAATCGCCCACGATTTGGGCAACGCTGCCATCGGTATACAAAGAAGATTCTAGGTAATAACAATCAAATTGAACGCCAAAGATTTTTAAGTCAATATCTTGTTCATTACGTAAGTAGGCAACCGCAAACTGACGTATTGCATCGATGTCATCTTGATACTGAGGAGATGACTTAAAGGCATTAGCAATCTCAGCAATATATTCACCGTTATAAGCTTGCTCAGGCCAGGCCGCATCACCTGGCTTCAAACCCTTTAAGCGCGCTTGAACAGATAAAGCCAGGTTTGCAATTTGGACGCCTGCATCGTTGTAATAAAACTCGCGGTGAACTCGAATGCCTTGAGTTGCCAATAAATTGGCTAAAGCATCGCCAAGGGCAGCTTGCCGTCCATGCCCCACATGCAAAGGCCCAGTAGGATTTGCGGAAACAAACTCAATCATGGCGCTAGCTACTGGAGCTGCGCCGGGAGCCAGCTCGCCAAAATGGCTAGCTTCTGCAAGAATATCAGTCACCACGGCTGTTTTGGCAGTATTACTTAAGCGGAAATTAATGAATCCTGGTCCGGCAATTTCACAGGATGCGACTAGCTGGTCAAAACCGGGCTGTTCTTGCAAACGCCCTACTAAAGCCTGAGCCAAGTCACGAGGATTGAGTTTCCAAGCCTTGGATAACTGAAGCGCAATATTACAGGCGATGTCACCGTGATCTACAGCCTTTGGGCGCTCTAAGCGAGGCGCTGGAGCCTGTGCGAAGCCGCGCTCTTGAGCCAGGCTCTGAAGTGCACTGCTGAGCATCTCAATTAAACGATTTTTATTGGTCGACAACATAGAAGAGTGAGTTTATCAGGTGGTAAGCTATCGAAATGATCTATCAATTTCGCTCAAAAGCTGGACCAGACGTCATCATGCTGGCTGATCTAACTAAGCGAATCTTTGATATTTTGGGTCGCCCCCTGGAGCCCAGAGGAATTCTGACCATTGAGCAGCTACCTAATCTCATCACTGCTTTAGAGACAGCCATCCTTAAAGACCTAGGGGAGCGCTCAAAAGTAGCGGCCGAGGGTGAAGCTGGGACTGAAAAACCAAAGCAAGCTGATCGTCTTGGACAAAGAGCCTACCCCCTCTTAGAGCTGATGAAGCAAGCTAAAGCGAAAGGCGAACCAGTCATGTGGGGTGTTTAATCAATCAAACTAGCAAGTTGCCGACGAGCATCTTCAATAGTCTGACCGCGACGCTGAGCAAAATCCTCCAGTTGATCGACTGAGATTTTTCCAACATTAAAGTAACGTGCATCTGGGTGGGCAAGATAGAAGCCGCTGACACTAGAAGCCGGGTTCATAGCCATCGATTCCGTTAAGGTCATCCCAATATCCTCAGAACCAATTACCCTGAGTAAATCTTCCTTCACTTCATGTGCAGGACAAGCCGGGTAGCCCGGGGCTGGACGAATTCCGCGGTACTGTTCATCGATCATCTGATCATTTGTCAAAATCTCATCAGTGGCATAGCCCCATAAATCAGAACGTACACGGTGATGCATTAATTCCGCAAATGCCTCAGCCAAGCGATCTGCTAAGGCTTTTAACATGATCGCACTGTAGTCATCATGCTTGGCTTGAAACTCAGCGACCTTCTTTTCCACACCATGACCAGTTGTAACGGCAAAGCAACCAAGATAGTCAGCTACTCCAGAATCTTTTGGAGCAACATAATCCGCCAAACAACGATTAGGCCTACGCACCCCGTCGATAACAGGACGCTCGGATTGCTGACGCAAGTTATGCCACACAAAGAGTGGGTGCTCGCGCGCTTCGTCGCTATACAAAACAATATCATCACCAATCGTATTAGCTGGATAGAATGCAACTACCGCATCCGCCTGCAACCATTGCCCCTTGATGAGCTTATCGAGTAATGCCTTGGCATCCTCAAACACCTTACGCGCTTCAATGCCCACCACCTCATCGTCCAAAATGGCAGGAAATTTTCCAGCTAAATCCCAGGTCTGAAAGAATGGTGTCCAGTCGATATATTTGGCGATATCACTGAGTGCAAAGTTTTTAAATATACGGCGCCCAATGAATTTGGGCTTCTCTGGAACATACGATGACCAATCAATGAGCTCACGGTTTTTACGAGCGGCTGCTATGGAAATCGTTGGTGCTGCCTTCTTATTGGCATGTTGCTCTCGAATGCGGACATAGTCTTCTCGTAAGTCTTGAATAAACTTCTTAGCACTCTCATCCGAAAGCAAGCTCGAGGCAACCGATACTGAGCGAGATGCATCTGGCACATAAACAACTGGGCCATCGTAGTGAGGCGCAATTTTGACTGCAGTATGAACCCGCGAAGTAGTAGCGCCACCAATCATTAAAGGGATCTGACGCTCACGGAAATAATCATCTCGCTGCATCTCTTGGGCTACATAAGTCATCTCTTCAAGTGATGGCGTTATTAATCCAGAAAGGCCAACAATGTCAGCATTCTCTTCCTTCGCGCGTTTGAGAATCTCAGCACAGGGAACCATTACCCCCATATTGGCAACTTCAAAGTTATTGCATTGCAAGACTACGGTCACAATGTTTTTACCAATATCGTGGACATCGCCTTTTACAGTAGCCATGACGATCTTACCTTTAGCTTTTGCTTCGCCACCAGCAGCAACATGTTGACGCTTTTCTTCCTCAATATATGGAATCAAAATTGCAACTGCTTGCTTCATGACGCGCGCGCTCTTTACCACTTGCGGCAAGAACATTTTACCGGCGCCAAATAAATCACCCACCACATTCATGCCATCCATCAGAGGGCCTTCAATGACTTCGATAGGTCTACCGCCTGATCCCATGATTTCTGCGCGCAATTCTTCAGTATCTTCTTCAATGAAAGAAGTGATACCGTGAACTAGTGCATGAGTTAAACGTTCGCGGACTAGGGCATCGCGCCACACCAAGTTCTCCACCTGCTTAGCACCGCCGCCTTTAAATTGATCAGCAATATCTAATAAACGCTCAGTAGGTGTTTTTCCGTCTTTTTCTTTAAAGCGGTTGAGCACTACATCTTCAGCACGCTCGCGCAATTCAGGATCTAAGTCAGCATATACGCCCAACTGACCGGCATTCACAATGCCCATGTCCATGCCAGCTTGAATCGCGTGGTACAGAAATACGGTATGGATAGCCTCACGTACACGATCATTGCCACGGAAGGAGAAGCTCACATTAGAAACACCCCCGCTGATCTTGGCGCCTGGAAGATTCTCCTTTATCCAACGGGTAGCATTAATAAAATCTACTGCATAGTTGTCATGTTCCTCAATACCCGTAGCTATCGCAAAGATATTAGGATCAAAAATAATATCTTCAGCAGGAAAACCAATTTCATTGACTAGGATTTCATAGCAACGCTGACAGATTTCGGTCTTGCGCTTGAATGTATCTGCTTGCCCCGCCTCATCAAAGGCCATAACTACAGAAGCCGCACCATAGCGACGAATTAAGCGTGCCTGTCTTTTGAAAGACTCTTCACCTTCTTTTAGGGAAATAGAATTAACAATCGGTTTCCCTTGAATGCATTTCAATCCCGCCTCAATCACACTCCATTTAGAGGAGTCAATCATGATGGGAATCCGTGCAATATCGGGTTCAGAAGCAATCAGATTTAAGAAGCGTGTCATTGCTGCCTCAGAATCCAACATGGCTTCGTCCATATTGATATCGATCACTTGAGCGCCATTCTCAACTTGTTGACGAGCTACTACGAGCGCCTCATCAAATTGATTATTCAAAATCATGCGCGCAAAGGCCTTAGATCCAGTAACGTTGGTACGCTCGCCAATATTGACAAAACCCACCTCTGGAGTGACGTTAAAAGACTCGAGCCCAGACAGCTTCATCGCAGGCATCACTTTTTTATCTATCTTGCTCATGCTGAAGCCTTAAGATCTTCTCGATAAAAAGCACGTGGTTTGCGTTTGGCAACTGCATTGGCAATGGCACGAATATGGTCAGGAGTAGTACCACAACAACCACCAACCAAGTTCACCAACCCGTCTTTGGCGAAGCCATCTACTAAGCTCGATGTAATTTCTGGAGTTTCATCAAATCCGGTATCGCTCATCGGATTAGGCAAGCCCGCATTAGGGTAGCAAGAGACTGCCGTATTGCAAATACGTGCTAGCTCAGCAATATAGGGACGCATTAAAGCTGCACCGAGTGCGCAATTTAGGCCAAATGTCAGCGGCTTGATATGACGCAAACTATTCCAAAATGCCTCAACAGTTTGACCAGAAAGAATACGTCCCGACGCATCCGTTACCGTTCCTGAAATCATGACCGGCAAACGCTCACCAGTCTCTTCAAAAAATTCATCCAATGCAAACAGAGCAGCTTTTGCATTCAGTGTGTCAAAAATCGTCTCCACTAAAAACAAATCTACACCACCGGCATACAGTCCTTCAATCTGCTCACGATAAGACGCGCGCAAGGCATCAAAAGTCACATTGCGTGCACCAGGGTCATTGACATCTGGAGAGATGCTTGCTGTCTTTGGTGTGGGTCCAATTGCTCCAGCAGCAAATCGAGGTTTATCTGGAGTGCTATATTTTTCACATGCAGCACGTGCAAGCCTTGCGGAGACCTCATTCATCTCACGGGCTAGACCAGCCATTTTGTAATCTTCTTGCGCTACCGAAGTCGCGCCAAATGTATTTGTTTCAATAATGTCAGCACCAGCGTCCAAATACTGCTCATGAATCTTGCTAATGATGTGCGCTTGGGTCAGAACCAAAAGCTCATTATTGCCCTTGATATCGCTGGGATGATCTGCAAAACGCGTGTTGTTAGGCAGTCCACGGTAGTCGGCTTCGCTTAATTTGTATTGCTGAATCATAGTGCCCATAGCGCCATCCAAAATCAGGATGCGCTGCTTCAGAAGCTCGGGTAGTGCCTGACCGCGGGTGTAAGGCTGGGACAAACCATTAGATTGCATTGTTTAACCGGGATTAATCTCTAGAATCCCTTATTCTATTGGAAAAGCCACTTTTCATTTAACCCGGAGCCGGTATGTTTGGAACAATTCCAGAATTCAATCAAAGCCTTGATATGCTTAAAACAATGTGGGGGCAAGGAGCCGTAGGTCAGGCTGGCCAGTTTCCCTTCACTACAGATGCCTCTAAGGCGGCAGGCGGCTTTGGATCTGCCTTTCCAGGTCTTGATGTTGATGAACTAGAAAAGCGCATCAAGGATCTCAAAAGTGTTGAGAATTGGCTAAATCTTAACCTCAATATCCTCAAATCAACGATTCAGGGTTTGGAAGTGCAGCACGCCACGATGATGGCCCTCAAATCCTTTGGTGATGCCGTATCCGCAGCGGGTGCATCCACTACCGCCCCAAAGGAAGAGCCTGTAAGCAAAACCAGCAGCTCTAAACCACGGAAAACCGCAACAGGCCGTCGTCGCAAAGCTGGCGATGCAACTTTCCTTGACGAAGTAGGTAATTCAGGTGAGCAATAGCCTCACCCATGGCAAAGGTGAGTTGGTGAATATCTAATTCACGTTTAAATAAAACCGGCACTATCTCCCGAGCATGTGCTGGTTTTTTACATGCGCCGAGCGTATCGGCTAAGCGCTCATCATGATGCGTTTTCAATTGAGCAATGCGTGGCTTCATACCAGTGAATGGTTTGCCATGAGAAGGTAATACGAGCGTATCGTCAGGCAAAGGTAAATAACGGTCAAGGGATTGTAAATACAAGCCCAATGGATCGGCATCCGGGTCAGCGTCATATACGCTTACATTAGTCGAGATGCGAGGTAAAAGCATGTCGCCAGAAATCAATACTCCAAGCTTTTTACAAAAGAGTGATGCGTGTTCTGGTGCGTGACCAAAACCCATGATGACTTGCCAGGCATTACCACCGATCAAAATACTTTCATCATCCATAATGCGGCGGTATTGACGCGGCACACCCGGAACCATATTGCTATAGTAATTTGAACGCGCACGAATCTTTTCCAAATCCTCGGACGCCGTTAAACCGTGCTTCTGAAAATGATCCGCTGATCCACCTCCCCCAGCACGCGCACCTACTGCAGCTCCACCCTCTTTACAACTAAGCCATTGTGCCGTTAAAAAATCTGACATAGAAATCCATAAAGGCACATTCCATTTTTCACAGAGCCATTGCGCTAAACCAATGTGATCTGGATGCATATGGGTCACGATGACGCGCAAAACCGGCAACCCCGCTAGTTGGCTGGCAAAAATCTGCTCCCAGGCTGCTCGGGTTTCATCATTTGAAATGCCGCAATCAACAATAGTCCAACCATCTACGCCATCAATTTCATCGCGTAGCAACCATAGATTGATATGGTCTAAAGCGAACGGCAAACGCATTCTAAGCCAGCGTACGCCTGGGACCACTTCAATCGTGCTGCCCAATTCAGGAAGTGCGTCTCCTAAGGGATAATGGATAGCACTTTCAGCGTTT
>Ga0136641_1001366_pt1 | contig 10255 bp, 9 predicted proteins | sample EliLak1302023Y_FD_115312 | JGI IMG/M metagenome (GOLD analysis project Ga0136641, IMG submission 115312) | Freshwater microbial communities from Elizabeth Lake, Yosemite National Park, California, USA - 13020-23Y | ecosystem: Environmental > Aquatic > Freshwater > Lake ... | reverse complement strand
TCCTGTAGTAGAGGCTCCTGTGGTAGAGGCTCCTGTGGTTGAGGCTCCTCTGGTAGTTCCTGTAGAGGTTAAGGTTGAGGCTCCTGTGGAAGTTCCTAAGCCAGTAGAGGTTCCTGTAGTTATTAATGTTGCTAGCGAAATACCTGTGGTAATACCTGTGGTAATACCTGTGGTAATACCTGTGGTAATACCTGTGGTAATACCTGTGGTAATACCTGTGGTAATACCTGTGGTAATACCTGTAGAGACCCCTAAGCCTGTAGAGGCCCCTAAGCCTGTGGTAGCCCCTAAGCCTGTGGTAGCCCCTAAGCCTGTGGTAGCCCCTAAGCCTGTGGTAGCCCCTAAGCCTGTGGAGGCCCCTAAGCCTGTGGTAGCCCCTAAGCCTGTGGAGGCCCCTAAGCCTGTGGAGGCCCCTAAGCCTGTGGTAGCCCCTAAGCCTGTGGAGGCCCCTAAGCCCGTGGCTCGTGAAGTAGCAGTAGCCCCTAGAGCCATTGGACACGCAGTGCCAGTAACACCTACCCATATGGTAAGATTACCAGCTGTTACAAGGAATAATGCGGACAGGGCTGCTGCCGCAGCTCTGATCGCAAGGTTTAAGAAAAATTAAGGGTGTGTGAACATAAGTACATAGGCATATTCAAAGCCTGCGCTCATTAAATCAATAAATCCATTATAATTCCATCCAGTTGTCTGTGCTATATGAACAAATTCATTAATATCGCGCATGTGTAATGTATGGCGTTGTCTTCTAGTAGTTTTATCTGCGAAACGAAACACTTCACGAAATTCTGCAGTTGGATCTTGTAGATCGAACTCGGCTTCGTATGAGAATTTATCAAACTCTACCTTACTCTTTGTTACACGCTTCTTAACATATTTTTGAACTGTTGTTCCAGCAAAGGGAGATGCTGCTTCAAGTAAAGGATCAAACTTGTACTTATTTACAACTTCAATGGCTAATTGTCCTCCAGGACGAATCCAGTGAAATAAATTTCTAAAAAGGCCGGTTGGATCATTTGAGTAATAAACTGTAAAAAACAATAGTGCCGCATGAGAAAACTGGCCACCAGAGAATGTATATTGTTGTTGCATATCACCATGTAAAAATGTAACCGCCTCCCGTTTATCTTTTGGTAAGTCTGCTGTAAGAAGAGTAACGGTTCTCGCTCGCCGGAGCATTGCCTCACTCTTATCAAGACCAGTTACTGAATTTACACCCATCTTTGCAAATAGAACAGAGGCAATACCAGATCCACATCCACAATCTAGAATATCCATGGTGTCTGGTTCAGCAGTTTTCTTCCATTGAGTAGTTATTAGAGCAACCTCCTGGGGATATCTTCCTGCGAGCTGTGTTAAATTATCATAAACGCTAGAGTAGAATTCATCAAATAATTCGTCATTTTCAAACCATGTCGTTCTAGATTTTTCTGCCTCTGTAATACCTGATTCAAAGCCCTCTTTCAATCCAGATGTTAAAAGTCCATAATGAGAATCCCAAGCTAACCACATATAGTGAAGGCAACCGCATATCAATAGGAATAATAGAACCCATTGAAATCCAGTTAATCCTAGTGTCGTCACCTCCATATCTGATTAATCCTGTCTTCTTTTTCTACACGTCTTTCCTCTCACCTTTTTAGCACAATCACTTCTATGTATTTCTAATGCCTTACATAAATGCGAAAATTTACAGCTGTTTAATAATTCTAGGTCAGCTTCCATAGTACATCTAACCTTCCATAACCACTTCATAGTTAAGGCCTTTGTTGGTAAGTTTTCTGGCATACCTTCCTTAGCCCACGATTCCTTCCATTCGTTGAATGGAAGGGCAAGGCCAAGGGACCTCCAAAAAATATTATAGAGTGGTAACCGTTCTTCAGGCTTTAAACAATTCCATTTATTTTTCTCTTCAAATGTGGCAGAGACATCACATTTTGGGGCGCCGGGCATTGGTACTGACTTACGAGCAGCTGTTGAATAAGGATGAAGGTCGGCAATTGAAAATAGAAAATCCCAGCCTGGAAATTCAGTCCTAGAACATCCAGTGGCAAGAATTTGTTTATAATATTTTTGAACATCCTCAAAGGGTGGATCTGGTGTGACTGGTAAGCGCTGATTTCTTAACTTTGCATTCACTTCATTGTGAATTTTCCAAAGCCATTTTGTCAGAGTTTCTCTTGATTGTAGAGCAGGTTCTAGAGGATATGTATCCATATAGCTAGCGAGTGAAGTGCGACAGTATTTACATGGTAAGACATAAGGTAACATTTGAAATAGATCTCTTACAGCCACCTTATCAGATGGATTGTATGCAAATGTTATTATATGTAAAATTTTCCAAGCAGAGGGTCCCCAGAACCTAGTATCCATCTATTTATGCTTACGATTACCTTTGATAGTTCGTGATTTGGATATAAAACTTTTTCTCTTAGACTTACCACCACTAATTGGTTTAGGGATAACTATATCTTGGATTGGTGCTGAGTTTACAGGTACTGGTGGAGCTAAGGGTGCTGACGCTAAGGGTGCTGACGCTAAGGGTGCTGACGCTAAGGGTGCTGACGCTAAGGGTGCTGACGCTAAGGGTGACGCTAAAGGTGCTGAAGATGGGATCATTGATTGGCCAACCGCTTTTACGCGTTTAATTAGAGCCGTAGCGGAAGCTTGTCCAGCAAGGAACATATTAGCATCATTTTTACCAATATCAGAAAAATGTACCTGGACATTTATAAGAGCTACAGCGCTCGGGTATAGTTTTTTAGCCTGTAAATCAAGTTCTTCCATTAACACAGTAGTTAAATCATTCATCTTTTTTTCCATCATTGTACTTCTTCCTCCAACTACTCCCGCTACTCCCGCAACAAAGCTACGAGCAATACTGATAGCTTCAACGCGCTGAGCAAAAACTGCTCCAGCTGGCTGTAATGCATTTTGATTAAAGGTTTGAATTGTAAAAACTGGTAGTGTTCTCGACATACTATTTTAGTCTAGATAAAGAATTATGAACTCGAATATCAGAATCACTTATCATAGGTGAATGACAGAGTAAGGGATATGAATTATATATAGTAAATCCATTTTCTTTAGAAAAACTAAGTAAATATGAATCAATTGCTTGAAAAAGGCGCATTGTCTTATAAAATTCTCCAGTAAATCGAGTAACAAAGGCATTTGATACTATATATGAGTGGGTTGTTCTGTCGATATCCCAAGATACTCCCAAAATTCTATTATTTTCTATACGATGTTTTACTATGTTCTCAGATACCCTTGTATATTCTCTCATTTTATACCTTGGTTCAAATCTTCCTCCAAGATACAATATGTCAGTATCAGATGGTATATCCTGGATTAATTTAGAGTATTCATCTAGGAAATTATCACAAAATATAGCATCATCTTCAAATATAAGAGCATATGGTAAATTTTCTTTTCTCATCCGATTAAAAATTCTAAGATGTGATAGAAAACATCCTATTTCTCCAGGGTCCAATCCATTAAATCTAGATGCCATATCAAGTTCAATCGCAGACGTTTCATCTTTCATATTTTTTCCATCAAATGCGTCTATTACAGTGACATCATCAAATGGACATTGTTTCTTAAAAAGTTCTAATCTATCTGGTCTTCTTTTCAGATTGATTACAAATTTTTTGATATCAGGCATTATTCTAATATGATTTGTAAACTAAAATCCACCACGAAGTCTTAGAACTAGGTGAAGCGTGGACTCCTTCTGGATATTGTAATCTGCGAGAGTGCGACCATCCTCTAGCTGCTTTCCAGCAAAGATGAGGCGTTGTTGGTCAGGAGAAATCCCCTCTTTATCTTGAATCTTTGACTTGATAGCATCAATTGTATCAGATGGCTCTACGTCAAGTGTAATCGTCTTACCAGTCAAAGTCTTAACAAAGATCTGCATATTATAGTATAATATAGAGGTTGTTGTTTAGATATACTTTGAAAAAGTGATGTTTTAGTACGCTTTTTTGAAAAGCGTAAGCCTTATGATGAACCAAATCCTGCCATATTAAGAGGAGCGAGGAATGGGCGAACCGTAGGCTGTGTCGATTCCTCAGACTTACACTTGACCACTGTGGGAGGGCATACAGGTCTTGGGCAAGGGGCCGGAGGAGGACACTTTGTGGGAGCAGGGCACTTGACGACAGGGCAACGAGGGCGAGGGCATGGAGGGCACTCGCCAGATTCAGCCTTACACTTGCTGTTATCAATAATGACAGGCTGGGGCTTGGGGATACTGCTCTTCAAGATATACTTGCTTAAGTCAGGAACCGGTGGGCACTCGGTCTTCAACATATAATTAGTCATCTCAGGTGTTTGAGCACGATTGCATGTAGGTATCTGAGACTTCAATATATACTTACTTAAGTCGGGCTCCATTACGCGGGGGCATGGGGCTACAGGGGCGCATTTTGAAACTGATGGGCATCCGCAGGTATTCTTAGGTTTTCCGCATGAATTACAGCTGTCCTTGGGCTTCTTACATCCACACATTGGCTTCGGTAAATTACATTTATTACAGGGCCGGGCATCTGAGAAACCTTCATTTGAACCACCAACGCGTACTAGGAGGCCTTCTGAACCTTGAAACCCAACACGATACATAAAACCAGCACTTCCAGCCAATATTATCGCAACAATTCCAATTAATGCCATATGAACCTTAGTGAACTTCATCACCTATCTAACTTAATGAAATACTATTTATGAAGGAGAAGACCATCCTTTCCATTTCTGGGGGGGGCATCCGCAAACAACGGGTAAATCAGGATCCATTGTTGTTCCTAAGCGACCACATATCATCTTAGCATGGCCGCGCCAAGAGTAGGCGGGTGACATTAAAGAGTCTTTCGCAATACATCCAAAATCAAGAGGATCAAGACCACGTAACTTAACTTGCTCACAAATTGTTGTAGAACGCTTCTTCCAGTCAAAGTGGGAAGCCTTTGGCAAAGTACTTCTTGCCATAGCATTGTCATCAAATCCAGGACTATGACTATCGTATGCGCTGTCCATATCTAGACCCTTATCGCCACTTGATACATTATTCCCCCCTTGAGATCTTACGTGAGGGTGAATACCAGCCGAAGCCTTCATAGACCCATCACTCTGTAGATCTAATTTACGCTTGTAGGTTGGGTCATTTGATGAACCACCTGCGACATTGTATCCAAGGTCCATGCTTATACGGAACATACCACGTTCCTTCAAGTTCTTGAATACATCCTGTGCATTCTCAACACCGACAAGGCCTGAGAGTTGTTCTTCAATCGCATTCAACTTCTTACCATTACCCTGCGAGAATACATCCTTAACGTCCTTCTGGGGCTTTGCGAGATTAGGTAGAACTTCCTGAATATCCTCCTTGAATACCGGAATATCCTTCTGTGTCCACTGACCCTTGTTTAACTTTGTAATCATATCAGATAATGCAGTGTACATTTCCTGTAGCCTCTTAATTCTTGCTTGAACAACTGGATCGACCGTGCCTGAAGCCGATAGTGTTAAGATGGCTGCATAGGTCTTTGTCTGAAGAAGTTCTAAGTCTTTTTTCGTTCCCCTTGTTTTCTCACCTTCTTTCGCTTTTGGAGATCTCTTATCTCCTTCCGCAACCGCTTTGCCAATAACCTTAATAGCGTCTTGAGGCCTCCTTGCTACTTTGGGTTTATCTTGAAAGCCTTCATTTCCTGTGACTACCCCTGCGCTTTCAAAGAGTCTTACCTTCTTCTGTAAGAACATTAGGGCTCCTTCAATCTCGGCAAGCGACTGCTGTGTGAGTTGAGATTGAACACCTGGGTTCTTATCTAAGACAGTTACTTCATCTTGTAACTTACGAGCATCGGCTCTTAACTGTGTCAAGGGTAGGGAAACAGTGGGGTCAGATGAATTTGCTAGATTGACCCCTTCAAAGGCTAGGAAAGCCCGCAAGTCCTCATTGATTTTCTTCATTTGTACTAGGCTAGCCGACATCATCGCGGGATCCTGGTATTGAAAGGAACCAACAGAAGCCATTTGCGCATAAGGGCCAAAGGGTAATTGATTAGGAATTGCCGGATTTGGCATAGCTTCAGTATCACCCTTTGCTTGAACAAGTCCCTTTGGTATAATTGGTTCTGAGATTGGAGATGATAGTAGGTCCTCAAATCCCTCCTTGGTAGAATCAAGTAGATGAGTACTATTTAATATCCATGCGATTAATCCTAAAAGTAAAAGTAAATATAAGACTGTGGTTGGCTTCATCCGACCTTCTACAAGTGCTGCTTGAAATTTAAAGAATAAATGCTTATGATAGTAGAATGAAAACAACGTATTCTTTGGGTGAGGCAGTAGAAATGGGTGTAGATGAGGCGGGGCGTGGATGTTTCTGGGGTCCTCTATATGCCGGGGCCGTCATATGGCCTCCAGAAGATGAGTGGACAGATAAGCAACGTGAGGTTGCACCCAAGGTAAATGACAGCAAGAAGATTTCAGAGAAGAAGAGAGATTTGATAGCAAAAGAAATTGAAGGAGCACTAAGATATTATGGTATTGGAAAGGTAGAGGCATCTGAGATTGATGAAAAAGGAATGACGTGGGCAAATCAAGAGGCCTTCAGGCGTGCTATGCGAAATTGCTATATTGACAAGGTTCCTGATTTACTTCTTATTGATGGTATTCTAGGGCTTCCTAAGGAAGATGGTGTGAAGTATCAGTGTATAGCAGGTGGTGACGGACTTTATTTACCTATCGCTGCAGCGTCTATCTTAGCAAAGGTATCAAGAGATAACTTTGTTAAGGAATGGTCTGCTGCTAATACAGATGTAGAGGCTCGGTATTCCCTTATGAAAAACAAGGGCTATGGAACTGCTAAGCACCGTGAAGGTCTCAAAGCCCATGGAGCACATGAGCAACATAGAAAGCAGTTTATTCGGAATTGGCTATGACTTTTTAGAAAAAAGTCAACAAAAACATTAGTTAAACAATATAATTTATAAAATCATATGGTTTTCCTACCTACTATCCTACTGTACACTACCCCCATTATTATATACCAATGATGAATTACCCTACGATAAAACCAATGGCTCTGTTTAGTCAAAATTACAATAAAGTCATAGTCATTACACTATAACAAATGAAATCCCGATATATATCTAGCCCACATCACTTTATTATTTCACTATTATTTGTTATTATGAATATATAATAATAGTATCCTTTGCGGATTACCGTGCCTTGCGGGTGCCAGAGGCTTTTGAAAAGCACGCAAACGTCTAATTTTTGTTATGTATTGTTTTCTGGCTTTTTCTTTTGCCACACTTTTTTCAAAAGTGTTTAGCTTTTGCTGGCTTTTTTCAAAAGCCATTTAGTGCTTGCGAGAGCCCTTGCGGTTCTTGCGAGAACCACGGCGCTTTCCACCCATCATGGCGGGTGCGTTGTTGCGGTTCTTGCGTGAGGCACGGTTCTTACGTGAGGCACGGTTCTTGCGAGAGGCACGGTTCTTGCGAGAGGCACGGTTCTTGCGCGAACGGTTCTTGCGCATCATCTCCATACTGTTATACTTAGGCGTTTGATTTTTTGTACGCACTGCGGATTTTTTACTAGGAGAAAGGCCCGGAGATTGTTCAATCCAGTCATCCAAGAGGGCGATGTCTTCAGCCCTGGTTTTCCAGGAAGTTGTAAAATGACCTCTGCCTTCATGGACAAAAAGAAGTTTGTCTTTACCTTTACCTCTTATACGTTTCATAAATTTTATAACTTCATAGGGAAATACTCGTAAATCTGCAGTACCCGCCCTTGCTAAAACAAAGAGTTCAGGAATACCTCCAACCGGAATATGTTCCATGGGGCTCCAGGAGGCAGTGGCGATCACGTTGGTGCTTGATTCAAGAGATCCAAATTCCTTAGTTTCCAGAGTAGTCAAGGGTAGTCTAGGATTAGTTATGGTTCTCAGAACATCCACGTAGGGCGATTCTAAATATAAGGCACCAACTAAGCCAGGGTTATTTATAGCAACACTTGTGACTAAAAGTCCTCCTGCTGACCGTCCATACAAGGCTACCCTTGATGCATCAAAACCATACTCTTCCTTCAATGCGTCTATGGACTCCTTAAAGGCATTTATAGATTCTATGCGATTTAGTCTTTGGCCTGCTCTTACCCATTTTAAGTCATGATCTCCACTCCCAGGGACCATAACAGAGCATACAATCCAACCCTTCTCTAATAAGGGCTTCCATCTTCTAATCATTGAACCTACATGAGTTGGTGTACCATAGGCACCGTATGCTATAATAAGTAGACCCTTGGCAGATTGATAATCTTCGGGGTGAACTACAAAGGCTGGTAAGGGGTGTTCATGATATGAGCAAGGAAACTTATGCGATTTAGGATTTGTTAGCGTCCATTTAGGTAAATGTATATCGTAACTATCATAGCGTATATCAGATATATTAAGAGTAAAAGGCATGCGTGGGTCATAAGATACATCTCCCCAAATATATGTTACTGGTTTTAGTTCTTTTGCCATATTCCATATTGTTCGAATACCTCTTGATCTCGTGACAATCCATCCTGCCTTGAAAGACAAGGCTTCAATGATTTCAGTTAGACCAGGTAATTTAAGATTATCTGAGACTATACAACTTTGTAAGTGGGGTTCATCAGACCATATTTCAAGAGATGGTATTAGACAGAATTTGGTTTCTGAAAAATCAGACCTTATTACATAAACTGATCCGTCTTCACCTCTTCTGAGTTCTAAATTTTCTTTCAAGTCATCCGTCCTATAATGCGTTTTTATACCATCTGTTCGTGACCAACTATTAACCGTATTATATCTGAGATCTTTTTCAGAGCATAGGAACCAGACAGTATCATTTAAAATAGCAACCGTAGGACCAGTCTGTTCAAGTGTCTTAAGATGTATAGAATTAGAATTATATACTTCAACAGTAAAACGTTCAAACCCACTTGAGTCCTGAACTGCCACAAACATTGTATCAGATACATCTGCGTCCCAGCACTTACACTTAAAATCCCCCTTAGACCATGTCTGCTCGGGACTAAAGGGCTCAGAGATAATATTATATCCCTTCCATTTTATGCCATCTGAAGACGATACGGTAAACTTCGGAACCTTGACATGGTTTAATGCTTGTTCAAATCGAGTATTTTCTTTCTTTATCATTGCTGTCCACTTTTGTCCCTTTTGTTTTTCTAACGAGGATAAATTGTTTTTCCACGCAATATATCCTAGATTTCTTATTTCATTACCTCTAGACGCCATCCTATTATTTAGAGATATTATCTATTGTAGGTACCACGCTTACGTCCATAAATAATTGTATTAGGTGGAGGCTCTGGAGCAGATAATGTAGGGCCAAGAGTAAAGGCTACACCTGAAGAATGTGTAACTCTAAGAGATTGCATTGCCACTGGTCTAATATCGGTTGGTGTAGAGAAGGTTGGTGTTATCTTACGTATCTTATTATTAAGACTATCAGCAAGGTATAATATTCTTGAAGGCCCTACACAAATCCCTAATGGAGAATTAAAGGTAGCTCTTTTTTCAAAGGGCACAAGGGCTCGTGTAGGATCTATAGCACCGTAACCATCTATAGTTCCCGCCTTTTGTACAGGAGAACCTACAACGGGTATTACATTTCCCTCATTCGTAATACGACGTATCATATTATTTCCAGTGTCAGTTACATATAAAACATTATATAAGTCTACACAAATACCAGATGGTTTATTAAAAGAAGCCTGTTGTCTTCTACCCTCTTTATATGTCTGGTGACCACTACCTGCTACAGTTGTAACCTTGCCTGAAGGTGTAACTCTACGTATTACATTATTATTCGTATCAGCCACAAAAATATTTCCCTTAAGATCTACACATAAGCCAGTAGGTCCATTAAAAGAAGCTTCAGTACCCTCAGCATCTATAAAGCCATACATGTAATTAAGCGGGCCATTAAATGAAGCAGATCCCGCAAGTGTGGTTAAGGCTCCTCCAGAAACTACCTTACAAATTCTATGATTACCTGTATCTGAAATGTAAACCGTACCACTTGCGTCAACTGCCACACCACGGGGCGCATTTAATAGAACACCTGTTCCAATGGCACTTGAATTTATTCCTGGAGCATCACCTACAAGAGTTCCAGTAATAGCATTTGTTGAAATAAAACCTCCAGAAGAATCGCGTTGAACCGTCCTTGGAAGAAACCTTATAGCATTATTATTT
>Ga0136641_1001365_pt1 | contig 10256 bp, 9 predicted proteins | sample EliLak1302023Y_FD_115312 | JGI IMG/M metagenome (GOLD analysis project Ga0136641, IMG submission 115312) | Freshwater microbial communities from Elizabeth Lake, Yosemite National Park, California, USA - 13020-23Y | ecosystem: Environmental > Aquatic > Freshwater > Lake ... | reverse complement strand
CCTGTTCCCCAAATATTGACGTAGACATAATTAAACAGGAATGTGGAACCTGCAAATAAACATAACCACGCCGCTCTGCGCCCACGCCACCCAATAGTCACACGGGCGTGCAAATAAGCGGCGTAAGCAACCCAGGTGATAAATGCCCAGGTTTCTTTTGGATCCCAGCCCCAGTAACGACCCCATGCGCTCTCAGCCCAGATCGCACCTGCGATGACTGAAAATGTCCACAACGGAAATACAAATGCCACTAATCGATACGACAATTGATCAAGAACTTCAAGAGTTGGAAGTCGTTTTGCCCAAGCTGAGCGTTCACCTTTGGATTCCATATTATCTAAGTACAGATAGGCAGCTGCGATCACATTTGCTAATAAAAAGACTCCACCAGAAACGATGGCGGTAGAAACGTGAATCACTAACCAGGTTGATTTAAGTGCTGGAACAAGAGGTGCACTTGGTCGATATAAAACTGCAACAGCGGTTCCTAATGTCAGCAGTACTGAAATTGAAACTAATAACCCAAGCCAGCGCAGATCATATTTGCGCAGTGCACCTAGGTATGCGCCGGTAAAGGCGAGCGCACCAGTTATCGAGAACTCGTACATGTTTCCCCACGGCACACGACCAGAAGAAATTCCACGTGCAATCACACCAGCGAACAAAAGTATAAATCCCAAAATCATCATTGCTGTCGCAATGCGTGCTACTTTTTCAGTGCGCTTGTAGTCCAGCGTCTTCGTTGACCCCTGATAATCCAAAGTCTTTGTTGACTCATTTGGTACTTTTACCGCCCAGGCTGTTTCAAATGCATGTGCAAAAAAAGACAAGGTGTAGACAGCCATTGCGGAGTAAATGAAATAGTTTGACGCGAAAGCCCAGGTACGTGACATCTATTTTTCTCCTTTTAGCGCTCGAATAAACTGTTCTATTTCGATGTCTAACCCCGGTGCAGCATTTTTTGCTAATCCAGCAACTTCGACCTCTGATCCAACTCGAATCCAGATGCGCCGTCTACGCGTAAATAAGGAGGCAAGTAGTCCAAGAATGGCAACAATACCGCCCAATAACGCAAACTTCTTTCCAGGATCTGCCACAAAGTTTAAATTAACCCACTGAAGATAACCTTCAAAAGTTATCGACCCACCTGCATAAGCAAAGCTTTCACCAGGCTTTAATGTTTTCAGGCCGATTTGCCGCATCTTGGAGGTATCAATCCGATAGACCGATTGCGGAGTACCTGAATCCAACCCCAAGTCGCCAGTCCATGCCGATAATAATAATCGCGGATCAAGTGCTTCTGGGAAGGCACTAAGAGCCCCTCCACCATTTGGTGATCGTGAATAAGTTGGAACAAAAGAGCCAACAAATCCAATCTGTGGATTAGCGTCTGGGACTTTAATTGCTCCGATTGATCGAAGATTTGAGTCTTGCGGCAAAAATGGAACTGGTCCCTGGAATGCAACATTGCCCATGGAATCACGAACAGTTACAACAGGTGAATAGCCATTAGCTTGTAAGTAGATACGAGTGCTTCCAATTGTGAGTGGACTATTTACTTTGATAATTTTCTTTTCTAGCACCGAAAAATTATCGCGAAGTAAGGACACATTTAATGTGTAATCCTCTGGCGCACTAGTTTGAACATTGTATTGCGCCAGAAACTTATCTGCAGTCAGCATAAATGCAGGAAGATTTGAATCTTTATACAACTTTCCATATGTCAGAGTGTCGTAACTCGTAGGAGTATTTACAAATCTTTCACCAACATTAATTATTGCCTCACCACGCATCCCGAAAAGCGAACTAAAACTGATTCCGAGTAAAACAAGTATGAGTGCCAAGTGAAAAAATAAGTTTCCAGTCTCGCGCGTAAAGCCCTTCTCAGCTGAAATTGATCCATCTTTTTCTAAAATTCTAAACCGCTTAGACTTAAACCAAGCACGAGCAGCAGCTAGTTCTGAACCGTTAGACGACCACGTCGAATACTGTTCCATTCTGGCAAGATTTTTTGGAGTCGCAGGTGGTAAGGCACGGGCGGCATGAAAATGCTCAATTGTTCGGGGCAGTACGCAACCAATGAGAGAAATGAATAAAAGAATATAAATGGCACTAAACCAAGGCGATCCATAGACATCAAATAGCGAAAAACGGTCCATCCAAGTTGCCATTGTCAGTGAATCCTTGAAGTACTGGCTGACCTGCATTGGATTTTGGGTGCGTTGTGGAATCAAAGAGCCAGGGACTGCAGCCACGCCAAGTAGAAGTAACAAAATTAAAGCTGTGCGCATGCTGGTTAATTGACGCCAGGCATAACGCAATACCCCAACACTGTCTAGTTCTGGAATATCTACTTGTTGGCTCATCAAATCACCGGAATAAAATTAGAAATAAGGGAACGCATTGAATTCATCAGTTGACTCCAGAAACCAAGTACCTCTAGGACGCCAATCGTAATCAAGAAAATCCCACCAATTTTAGAAATTAGGTCACCACGCCGATAAATTATCGAACGTAGTTTGGCAGACTTATCTAGCGACAATCCAGAAAGAATAAACGGGAGCCCTAAACCCAAACAGTATCCGAATGAAAGCACTGCGCCGCGAACTGCGCTGGATTCTTGGAAAGCAAGGGTTTGTACCGCAGCAAGTGCTGGGCCAATGCACGGTGTCCAGCCAATACCAAATAACACACCAAGTAATGGGGCACCAAGTAATCCGCCAGTGGTACGCATCTTAGGTCTTATGGTTGGAGAAAATGGAAAACGACCATAAAAGATAAAGCCTAGAAAAATTGTTACTAATCCAAGAATTCTCGAAATCAATTCTTCGTGTGCAGAAAGCGTGTTGCCAAGTCCTCCAAAGATGGCCCCAAATGAAATAAAGACTGCACTAAAACCAAACACAAAAAGAAGCGAACCAAGTAATACTTTTCCACGGCTTGCTGAGAATCCTGCCGCAAATGAGAGATACCCAGGGACTAATGGCAATACACAAGGTGATAAAAATGAAATTATTCCAGCAATAAATGCAAAGGGAAATGCCGTTACAAGAACACCTGAAAAAATTTGTTGAACAAAAAACTCTTTCATTCTGAGCTTACCTTTTCAATCAATTGAGATAGTGATGCCACAGTTACTGCTCCTGAAATACGTGCCGCGACACGTCCTTTTTTATCAAGAATTACCGTTGATGGAATGGCATTTGCTGGCAATGATCCCTTAAAACCAATCAGGATTGAGTCGTCGATAATTGTTGGGTATGGCAGCTGAAATCGTCGAGCGAAGGCTTCCGCATTTGCTGGATTATCCCTGGTTAAGATTCCAATGAACGCAACGCCCGTATATTTGTTGGCCAACGAAGCAAGTGTCGGTGCTTCAGCACGACATGGCGAACACCAAGATGCCCAAACATTCACCACAGCAACTTTGTCTTTTGTGTATGTGTAATTACTCCCCGACAACGTTAAGCCAGTGATCGCAGGAGCAATTTGTCGATCAGCAATCTTGATAAATGTTGTCGATCCATCCCCAGAGACAAAACTTTCTTCAGTTGAGGATGAGCCCCCGCCACCACATCCAGTAAGAGCAATAGCTATCACAATCGAGATTATTAATTTTTTCATTACTTTTTTTCAGGCAGTAAATGACGAGCTGGCTCGGAATAAGTTAATCCTGAAATGAGTCCTTCATCATCAAAGTGAATACTCGTGACAGATGCAAGGGTGCACTCTCGTTTGCGAGGATCATGTAACAGGCGACGATTTTCAATTGCGCTACGCAAGATCCAAATCGGTAATTGGTGTGATACGCAGATTGCGTCCTTGCCATTAGCAGCAGCTCGAGCCGCAAAGACTGCGGCAAGCATACGTTTGATTTGTTCTTCGTAGGCTTCACCCCATGATGGCTTCCATGGATTCCACAAATGTTTCCATGCTGCTGGATGACGTAGTACGCCATCGCCGACTCCAAATGGTTTTCCTTCAAAAATATTTGCAGCTTCAATTAAACGTTCATCAGTTGTAATAGAAATATTATGAGCTGTGGCAATCGGAGCCGCGGTTTCTTGGGCACGTTGTAAGGGTGAGACATGAAGAGCACCTAAATCAACCGTCTTAGACCAATCGCCAAGAGTACGAGCCATCTCTTGACCGCGATCTGATAAGTACCAACCTGGTTGGCGTCCGTACAAGATTTTGTCAGGATTGTGGACTTCTCCATGACGGACCACGTGCACTGTTGAACCCATTGGTAAAGCATAAAGCGTTCCTAAACCCCGTCTATCGGTAGGGTAGTGACATGGCACTCACGGGCAATAGGGCTGCCTTCTTTGATGTCGACAACACGCTTATTCGCGGTTCAACCATTTATTTCTTGGGCCGCGGCATGTATCAGCGTGGCTACTTCACTAAGAAGGACATTTCCCGTTTCGTTTTAGCAAACCTGAGATTTCGCTTAACAGGAAAAGAAAACAAAGAAGAGATTCAACGGTTCCAGGATTCAGCAACAGATTTTATTGGCGGGCACAATGTAAAAGAAATTGAAGCAATCGCGCAGCAAATTTATGACGAGTTTGTCTCTCCTGCTATGTGGCAAGGAACTATTGATATCGCACAAAAACTTTGCGAAGAAGGTGTAGAGGTGTACTTAGTTACCGCCGCTCCAGAAGATATGGCGGTTTTGATTGCAAAGAGATTAGGTTTGACTGGAGCACTCGGAAGTAAAGCAGAAATCAAAGACGGTCTTTACACAGGAAGAATGAATGGTGCACTTCTGCACGGAAAAGAAAAAGCACTCGCTGTAAAAGAATTAGCTCTTCAAAAAGGCTTTAACTTAGAAAACTGCCTAGCATTTTCTGATAGCAATAATGATTTACCCCTTTTGCAATGCGTCGGTCATCCATCTGCCATAAATCCCGATGCATTGCTGGGTTTACGGGCCATGGCTGAAGGCTGGCCGATACATGACTTCCGTCGCGCGAGATTTATTGGCCGCGCTATCTCCCCCATTGTTGTTCGATTGGCCGCCCTTGGTACCTGGCTAACCCCCCGTAAACGTAAAGGGTAATTAACAAGAAGTTTAGATTTAACAGTAATGTTAGCAAGTTATGGAAATGCGCTCCTTCTCTGACTACCTCCGTAGTATCGATGATGCTGCCCTTTTAAATTTATTCTCAGCTCGGCCGGACTTGGTAACACCCGTGCCGCCAGATATCGCATCCCTTGCAGTTCGAGCCTGTTCCGCCCCCAGTTTGGCCAGAGCTATCGATTCACTGAATCAATGGCAGTTCCAAGTTTTAGAGGCTGTTGCATCCTCGAATGAGCCATTTTTAGAAAAAAACGTGGTGGCCCTGACGGATAAAGAAGCAAAAACCGCGTTAGCGCAATTGATCACGATCGGTCTTGTATATCCCTCTGATGATGGCATGCGTTTGCCAACCCAATTACGAGATGTGATCGGAACAGAGCCGGCAGGCTTAGGACCAGCTTCCATGGCAAAGTTAAATATGAGTGAATTAGTAGATGCCCCGGCGGATGCGAAGAAGGTTTTAGATCGACTGGTGTGGGGCCCTCCACGCGGAAGTGTTGGAGATATAAAAAATCCTGGACCAGGAGTTGCTTGGCTGCTAGAAAACAAGTTCTTGGTCCCACTTGATCAGCGGACAGTTATTTTGCCGCGTGAAGTTGCAATTGCATTGCGCGGTGGAAAAATTCATAAAGAGCGTTTCATCAAACAACCATCTTTAGCTGGTGCGAAACGTGATGAACGACAAGTAAACCTTGCAGCTATTGCCAATATTTCGACGGTGCTACGTTGGGTTGAAGAGTTACTTAATTTCTGGGCTGATGAGCCGGCAGATGCATTACGTGCTGGTGGTTTAGGAGTTCGTGATCTGAAAATTATTTCAACACATCTAGGGGTTGATGAATTCTGCACAGCATTCGTTGCTGAGCTTGCATACCTTGCATCATTGATAAGTATTGATGCTGATAATCGAATTCTGCCAAGTAATAAATTTGATATTTGGTTGATGCAAACTCCGGCTGATCGCTGGCAAATGTTGGCTTCACAATGGCTAATTACTTCACGTGTTAGTGGGTTAGTCGGTCGGGTAGAGGCCAAGAATGTCGCAGCACTCGGCCCAGAGTTAGATCGTGTAAATGCCGCACGAGTTCGAGCTCTTACCCTTGATTTACTGTGCGAAAACGAGGGTATTGCGCCAGAATGGAATAGTTTCAAGGAACTTCTTTCCTGGCGTGCTCCAGTGCGACGTAACTCCTCGTTACAAGAGGAACTCGCAGAATGGACCCTTCGTGAGGCGGAATGGTTAGGACTCACTGGGCAAGGAGCAATATCTAAATTCGGTAGCCAGTTTTTGAGTGGTGCTGATTTAAGTTCGATAAATGAAGATTTACCAAAAACAGTCGATCACATCCTGATCCAAGGTGACAACACCGCTATCGCACCAGGACCTCTTGAGCATGAAATTTCGCAAGCGCTAGCAATGATGGCTGAAATTGAAAGCCGAGGTGGAGCAACTGTTTATAGATTCTCTGAAAGCACAATTCGACGCGCATTAGATCATGGCAAAACTGGTGATGAGATCAAAACATTCCTAGTTAAAACCTCTAAAACACCAATGCCACAGCCGCTTGAATATTTGATCGCAGATGTTGCTAAAAAGCATGGCAAATTACGAGTTGGTAATACCTCCTCGTTTATTCGGTGTGAAGATACAGCGTTAATTTCTCAAATTATGAATGATAAGAAACTTGAAATTTTGGCTTTACGTCGGATCGCTCCTGAAGTTGTTATTTGTGACATGGATGCAACGGATGCAATGCGCGTGCTTCGCGAATGTGGATATCTGCCAGCTGGCGAATCAGCAAATGGTTTGATTCTTACGGGACCTAAAACAAATCGTGCATTAACAAAGCCCCGGCCCCCAAGAGTGGTTGGTGAAATCGAACTCCCGACGACCGAAAGCCTGACTGCTGCTATTCGTGCTTTACGCACTGGCGAAAAATCTACCTACCGCCAAACACGTTTGCGACAGGTAGCAAGCGAGGCATTAGGCCAACTTCCCCGAACAACTGCAAATGAAACTATGGATGTACTGAATCAATTTATTATTAATGAAAAAACCCTTTCGATTGGATATGCCGATAATAATGGTGGCGTTACCCATCGAATTATTGACCCGATTCGAATAAGTGCAGGTGCCTTGATTGCACGTGATCATGCAACGGGCGAGGTTCAGTCCTTCCGAATTCCACGCATCACAGGCGTGGCACCGCTATAGACTTATCCCATGTTGGCAGCCCTCGAAGCATTAGTTAAGTTGGAATCACCAACTGAAGACTTAGCTGCCTGCCGTGACGTTGTTCATTTAGCAAGTGATATCGCAACCAGAATTTTGGGGGTTCCTGCCGAAATTCGCGAAGTAAATGGTCGCCCAGTTTTTTGGTGGGGTTCGCCAAATCCTGATGTAGTAGTTCTTGCTCATTTAGACACTGTCTGGCCAAAAGGATCTTTTGAGCCGTTGTGGAGCGTTGAAGGTACGGTCGCCCGCGGGCCAGGAGTTTTCGATATGAAGGCTGGCTTTGTGCAGGCTTTATATGCCATGAAGGGAATCACTGGAAACGCAGCATTAATCGCAACTACTGATGAAGAAACAGGAAGTGCGACTAGCAAAGAGTTCATCAAAGAGATTTCAGGAAAGGCAAAAGCGGTTTTAGTTTTAGAGGCAACATTGAATGGCAAACTCAAAACTGGGCGCAAGGGCACCGCTATGTACCAAATAAAAATTCATGGTAAAGCTTCACATGCTGGACTTGAACCAGAAAAAGGAATCAATGCAACAACAGAAATGGCACATGCAGTCTTAGCAATCACATTGATGGAAAATTCTAGTCATGGAACAACTGTCGTCCCAACAACTTTACGGGCCGGTAACACAACTAATACCGTCCCTGATTTAGCTGTGTTAGATATCGACATTCGCTCTTATTCGATGGATGATCTCAAACGAGTAGACGCCGCAATAAAAGGTTTGGCACCTATTAACTCTGCAACTCGATATGAAATTACAGGTGGTTTTAATCGTCCACCGTTAGAAACGTCTGCAACGATGGCTTTGTACGAGCGAGCCGAAAAGGTTGCAAAAGAACTTGGAATGCCACCTTTGGGTCATGCATCTGTCGGTGGGGCAAGTGATGGAAACTTTGCTGCCGCAGCAGGTGCACAAGTTCTAGATGGACTTGGTGCAGTAGGCGATGGTGCTCACGCTGCGCATGAATGGGTTGACATCAGTACTCTTGAAGATCGCAGCAAGCTTCTACATGCGCTAATAAAGGATTTACTCAATGACTGATGGTCCATTAATTGTTCAGAGTGATAAAACGCTTCTGCTCGACATCGACCATCCATTGTCCACCGAGTGTCGGCGAGCGATTGCTCCGTTTGCCGAACTAGAGCGGGCACCAGAACACATTCATACCTATCGATTAACCAACCTAGGTTTGTGGAATGCGCGTGCTGCTGGACATGACGCAGAGCAAGTAATCGATACTTTAATTAAATATTCACGGTACGCAGTCCCCCACTCAATTCTTATTGATGTTGCCGAAACAATGTCTCGATATGGGCGATTGCGACTCGAGATGGATCCAGTACATGGCCTGATCCTGATCACAACCGATACTGCAGTTCTGGAAGAGGTTATTAGAGCAAAAAAGATTGCGCCCCTGCTAGGTGCCCGCATAGATCCCGAGACAATTACAGTTTTACCTAGCCAACGAGGACACATCAAGCAATCTTTATTACGTCTTGGGTGGCCGGCGGAGGATTTTGCAGGTTACGTTGACGGACAAGCTCATGATATTTCCCTGGTTCAGAAGGATTGGAAAATCCGTCCTTACCAAGAACTTGCTGCCGAAGGCTTCTGGCACGGTGGTTCGGGTGTTGTAGTTCTTCCCTGCGGTGCTGGAAAAACTATCGTTGGCGCAGCCGCTATGGCACATGCAAAATCAACTACTTTAATTTTAGTGACTAATACAGTTGCTGCCCGCCAATGGCGTGATGAATTATTAAAGCGCACAACATTGAATGCGGATGAAATTGGTGAATACTCTGGTGCTAAAAAAGAAATTCGCCCAGTAACTATTGCGACTTATCAAGTCATGACAAAGAAGAAAAACGGTGTTTACGCGCACTTAGATCTCTTTGACTCACACGACTGGGGCTTGATTATTTATGATGAAGTCCACCTTTTACCAGCACCAATTTTTCGATTTACAGCTGATATCCAGTCACGCCGTCGCCTGGGTTTAACGGCAACATTAGTACGTGAAGATGGAATGGAAGGCGAAGTTTTCTCTTTAATCGGGCCAAAACGTTTTGATGTTCCGTGGAAAGAGATCGAAGCACAAGGATATATCGCACCGGCTGAATGTATTGAAGTGCGTGTGAACCTGACCGAGGCCGAACGATTAGCTTACGCAACCGCTGAACCAGAAAATCGATATCGATACTGTGCCACAACTAGGACGAAACGTAATGTAGTTGAAGCTTTAGTAGAAAAACACGCAGATGACCAAGTTCTAGTTATCGGTCAATACATTGATCAACTTGATGAGTTGTCTGAAGTATTAGGTGTTCCACTTATTAAAGGTGAAACTCCCGTTAAAGAACGAGAGATTTTATTTAATAAATTTAGAACTGGTGAAATTAAATGTCTAGTCGTTTCAAAAGTAGCAAACTTTTCGATTGATCTACCTGATGCAACTATTGCGATTCAGGTATCTGGTGCATTCGGAAGTCGGCAAGAGGAAGCACAACGATTGGGGCGTATCTTGCGACCGAAGTCAGACGGTCGTGGAGCAAAGTTTTATTCAGTTATTTCACGAGACACTATTGATCAGGATTTTGCTCAAAACCGCCAACGCTTTTTAGCTGAGCAAGGATATTCCTACAAAATCATTGACGCTGACGATGTTTTTCAAGGGAAGATTTAAAGCGTTCCGGATCGACCCGCCAAAAATCATGGTGTAAACCATCAATGAGAGTCACAGGTATTTTCTCTCCATACATTTTTTCTAACTCGTCATTTCCATCAATCATGATCTCTTCTATCTCATAGTTCAATTCAGCCTTCATTGATTGCAAAACCTTTAATGCATTTTCGCAAAGATGGCAACCAGTTCGGCTATAAACTGTTATGAGGGTCATCTATCCGCCCTTTCAAACCTGTTAATTG
>Ga0136641_1001364_pt1 | contig 10259 bp, 8 predicted proteins | sample EliLak1302023Y_FD_115312 | JGI IMG/M metagenome (GOLD analysis project Ga0136641, IMG submission 115312) | Freshwater microbial communities from Elizabeth Lake, Yosemite National Park, California, USA - 13020-23Y | ecosystem: Environmental > Aquatic > Freshwater > Lake ... | reverse complement strand
TCAACGTGATCCTGCAGGATAATACCAGCCTGCGGGCCGAATTACTGGGCACCGACCCGCGCACCGACCTCGCCGTGCTGCGGGTGCGCCATTCCGCGCCGCTGCCCTTCGTGCCCTGGGGCAATAGCGACACCGCCGAAGTGGGTGACTGGGTGCTGGCCATCGGCAATCCCTTCGGCTTGGGCGGCACGGTCACGGCTGGCATTGTCTCGGCGCGTGGCCGCGATATTCGTCAGGGGCCCTTTGACGACTTCATTCAGACCGATGCAGCCATCAACCGGGGCAATTCCGGCGGCCCGCTATTCAATCTGCAGGGCCAGGTGGTCGGCATCAACACTGCCATCTACTCGCCCTCCGGCGGGTCGATCGGCATTGGCTTTTCCATCCCTTCAAATTTGGCGCGTGGCGTGGCGCAGCAATTGGCCGAGGGTGGCCGGGTGCGGCGGGGTTGGCTGGGTGTGAATATCCAGCAGGTGACGGACGAAATAGCTGAATCCCTGGGCCTGCGCGGCACGGTGCGCGGCGCCCTGGTGGCCCGCGCGCAGGAAGGCGCGCCGGCGGCAAGTGCAGGCATGCGCAATGGCGATGTCGTGCTGCGCTTCAACAACCAGGAGGTGCGCGACATGCGCAGCCTGCCGCGGATCGTGGCCGAGACGCCGGTGGGCACCCGCGTGCCGGTGGTGGTCTGGCGCGATGGGCAGGAGCAGACGCTGACCGTCACGCTCGGCGAATTGCCGCCCGAGCAGCAACTCGCGGCCGCCAATCCGCAGGCGCCGGGCCCGCAATCGGGCCTGCAGACGGAGATTGCCGGGCTGGGCATGCGCGTGGCCGCAATCACGCCCGAACTGCGGGAGAGGCTGCGGCTGCGCCCTGACCAGCGCGGCGTTGCGGTGGTGGATGTGACCCCCAATTCCGCCGCGGCCGAGCGAGAACTGCGCCCTGGCGATGTGATCCTGGAAGTGCAGCAGGAGCGGGTGAACACGCCGCAGGAGCTGAACGAAAGGGTCGAGCGCCTGCGGCGGCAGGGCCGTGGCACGGCGTTGTTCCTGGTAGAAAGCCAGAACGGCCAGCGCTTCGTGCCGCTGCGGCTGACGCCGGCGCGCTGAAGCGTTGAGGGCGGGGGCGGCAGCCCCGCCCGCCTTCACTCGGGACGTATATTCGCCCGGCGCACCGCCTCGCTGAAGATCTGCCGCTGTTCGGCCAGATAGGTGGCGAAGGCCGCGACCGGCCTTGCATCCACCTCGACGCCCACAGCGGCAAAGCGCTCTTTCATCTCCGGCGTCGCCATCACCTCCATTATCACGGCGGAGAGGCGTTGAATGATGGCCGGATGTGTCGCGGCCGGAACCATCAGGCCGATCCAGGCGCCAAGATTGAAGCCCGGAATATCCGCGCCGATGGCCAGCGGTGTGACGCCCGGCGCCAGGCTGGAGCCATTGGCCAAGGAGACACCATAGGCCCGCAGCCGTCCGGCCCGGACATGCGGCATGGTCGCCGCTGCCGTTTCCAGCGTGTAATGCACCTGGCCCGCCAGCAGCGCGGTCAGCCCCGGCGCGCTGCCCTGGAAGGGAACATGGACGGCCTGAAGCCCGCTGCGCGCGTTGAAATACTCGGCGATAAGATGGGCCGTGGCGCCAGTGCCTGAGGTGGCAAAGGTATAGGCCCCGGGTGAGGCGCGGATGACGGAGAGGAACTCACCGATATTGCGAGCCGGGAAATCAGGATGGGTCACCAGCAGATAGGGCGAGAGGCCGGCCAGCGCGACAGGTGCGAGGTCGCGCTCAACATCATAGGGCGTGCGCTGGACCAGGGGGTTGACGGTGACCGGCCCGGCCGAGGCGGCGAGGAGGGTAAGGCCATCGGGTGCGGATTTGGCGGCAGCGTCCGTGCCGATCATGCCGCCGGCCCCGCCGCGATTCTCCGGCACAACCGATTGACCGAGGCGCTCGGTCAGCGCCTGGGCCAGGACGCGGCCGATGAGGTCGGTGGCCTGGCCGGGCGGCCAGGGGATGATCATCCGCAGCGGGCGGCTAGGCCATGCTGGTGAGGTTTGGGCGTGGCTCGCCGATGCTGCGGCGAGAGTGGCGAGCAGGGCGCTGCGGCGCGATAACATGACGATTTCCCCTTGTGTTGAGACAAGGTTACGGGCGCATGGCGGAGATGCAAAGGGCCCGAAAGACTGTGCCGCAGTCGTGGCTGAGCGGCCTATTGGGTAGAAGGGGGGAAGCGCTAAATGGGATGCCGCAACTGCCAAAGGCGCTCATGCGCCTCAACAAGGCTATCAATATTGCTGCGGTTGTTAGGGCCAGCATCGACCTGCTGGCGGGTGAGCATCATTTCCAGTGTTCGCAACAAATGGTCAGCCACCTGATAATCGGCTTCATCACAGGCTTGATGGAAGGCTGACAGGATGTTGTCCGATAAGCCCGGATGATGAGGCGGAAAGAAATCTTTCACGCCGCCGCGAAAGCTGGGAGCCAAATGATCATCGCCGTCCATGCCCAACCTCATTTTCATGCGGAAATTGCACTGCGATAATAGATAATACAACAAAGATGCGATGGCAAAAGTTATTGCGGTGTTGACACGGCTCGGACCTGGCCGGTGATCATTCTGGCTATGCCCTCCACGGCAGTGTCAGGCCGAAACAGGCTGCGCACACGGTTATCCGGGCCCACGAGGTAGATAAAACTCGAATGATCCATGAGATATTCGGTAGAGTTGGGTGAATTGGCGCGCGCATAAAACACCCTGAACTGGCGAGCCACGGCGGCTATCTGCTCCGTCGTGCCAGTCAGCCCCTGCAATCGGGGATGAAAACGGCTCACATAATCCGCCAAATTACCCGGCCGGTCGCGCTCAGGGTCGATGGTGATGAAGACGGGCGTCACCCGGCCCGCCAATGGGCCCAGCACATCCATGACATCGGCCATGCGCCCAAGCTCGGTTGGGCAAACATCGGGGCAATAGGTGAACCCGAAATAGATCAACAGCCATTGGCCAGCATAATCGCGCTCGGTCACCGCCACGCCATCCTGTCTGGTCAGGCTAAAGGCGCCGCCCAGGGATATGCCAGGGGGGAGTTGCACGACCCCCGCCGCTGAGGGCACCGCCATATCCTGGCCGAAGACCTGGGCCAGCCTTTGGCCGAAGGCATCGGCCACGCTCTGCCCCGGCGCATGGGTGAACCAGGCATGCGCCCAGAGGCCACCAATGGCGGCAAGCAGCACAATAACGGCGTAGCGAATGATCTTCAGCATGCCGCCTAGATAAGCGCCCGCATGGGTATGGCCAAGCGGGCGCTCATCGCCGATGGGCTGGCTTCAGGCAGCCAGCCCGCGCTGCCCATCAATGCCGCGCGAGCGCGATTTCGCCCTCGGGCTGCGGTGTCGCAAAGCTGTTCTCAGCGAAAGCATCCTCCCAGGTGCCGGCGGTGCTGGCCTTGGAGTATTCGGTCGCCCGGTTCTCGAAGAAATTGGTGTGCTCGATGGCATTGAGCATTTCGTCGAGCCAGGGCAGGGGGTTGCGCTCGATGTGGAACATCGGCTCCAGACCCAATTGCTGCAGACGGCGGTCGGCGATGAAGCGGATATATTGCTTCACGCTCTCAGCCTCGAGGCCCTGCACGCCGCCCAGCTCGAAGGCCAGGTCGATGAAGCTGTCCTCATGCTCCACGATAGTGGCGCAGATCAGGTAAAGGTCGCGCCGCAGCTCTTCGGTCCAGATCTCTGGATTTTCCTGCACAAAGGTGCGGAAGAGGCGGATCACGCTGAGGCAATGCAGCGTTTCGTCGCGGACCGACCAGGAGACGATCTGCCCCATGCCCTTCATTTTATTGAAGCGCGGGAAGTTCATCAAAATCGCAAAGGAAGCAAAAAGCTGCAGCCCCTCGGTGAAGGCACCAAAGGCGGCAAGCGTCTTGGCGATTTCAACCTTGCTATCCACCTTGAAGGACTGCATGTAGTCATACTTGTCCTTCATCTCCTTGTATTTGAGGAAGGCGGTATACTCAATTTCCGGCATGCCGATGGTATCAAGTAGATGTGAGTATGCTGCGATATGAATCGTCTCGGTGTTCGAGAAGGCACTCATCATCATCAGCACCTCGGTGGGTTTGAACACCTGAGAATACTGCTTCATATAGCAATTATTCACCTCGACGTCAGCCTGGGTGAAGAAGCGAAAGATTTGGGTGAGCAGGTTCTTCTCTGAACCAGTCAGGTTCTTCTGCCAATCCTTCACGTCATCGGCCAGCGGCACCTCCTCCGGCAGCCAATGGATGCGCTGCTGGGTCAGCCAGGCATCATAGGCCCAGGGATAACGGAAGGGCTTGTAGACCGGGTTGGCGGTCAGTAGGTCGAAACGGACCGGGAATTCGTCAGGGCTGTGTGCGCCGTCAGGCATTTGTCTTTATCCTATATTGTTGAAGCGAGGGGCTCTGCCCCTCGCGCACCCCGCCAGGAAACTCAGTTTCCTGGAACTTCGATTTAGAAATCAGATAATAGTTTTAATAGAAGTCGGAGAATACGAAAATATCTCGATATTTTCGTAATTAAGATGATTTTGTAATTGCTATAAAATTTTATTCAAAAATAATATTTTATCAAGTCAATATATCCGAATATTTATATTAAATCTTCTGACTTTACAATCGAGAGCGCCGATTGCAGTGGCCAAGGAACAGTCTAAATTCCAATTCAATCGAAGGTGCAGGAAACTGAGTTTCCTGCCGGGAGAGCGTGAGAGGGCAGAGCCCTCTCGCTGGCCCGCCCTACTGGCAAGCCAGACATTCCTCATAATTGGTGCTGTTTTCCGCCCCTGGCAGAATATCCATCGCCACCGGTTGTGGCACATGTGCCGCCATAATATCCCCCTGGCCCACCACCTTCTCACTGATCGCATCCGCGCGCTGGATCGACAGCGAGCGGCAGTAATACAGCGATTTCATGCCCCGCTTCCACGCCAGCATGTGGATCTGGTGCAGGTCGCGCTTATGCACATCCGCGGGCAGGAATAGGTTTACCGATTGCGACTGGCAGATATAGGGCGTGCGGTCGGCCGCGTGTTCGATCACCCAGCGCTGGTCCAGTTCGAAGGCGGTCTTGAAGGTCGCCCGTTCCTGATCGTTCAGGAAGTCCAGATGCTGGACCGAGCCTTTATTGACCGTGATCGAGTTCCAGGTGTCGTCGTCATTGCGGCCATATTTATCCAATACCAACCCCAATGCCGGGCTGCGCACAATGAAACTGCCGGAGAGAGTCTTGTGGTTATAGACATTGGCCGCGATCGGCTCGATGCCAGGTGCTGCACCGCCGCAGATGATCGAGATCGAGGCGGTGGGCGCAATGGCGATCTTGTTCGAGAACCGCTCCATGAAGCCGTATTCGGCCGCATCCGGGCAGGGCCCACGCTCTTCGGCCAATTGGCGTGAGGCCGCATCCGCCTGTTCGCGGATGTGGCGGAACATTTTTTTGTTCCAAACCTTTGCGACCACGCTCTCGAAGGGGACATTCAGCGCCTGCAGGAAGCTGTGGAAGCCCATGACGCCGAGGCCGACCGAGCGCTCGCGCATCGCCGCGTAACGTGCCTTGGCCATGCTGTCCGGCGCGGTATCAATGAAATTCTGCAGCACATTGTCCAGGAAGCGCATGACATCGGCGATAAAGCGCGGGTCATCCTTCCACTGCATCCAGGTGTCGAGGTTGAGCGAGGAGAGGCAGCACACTGCGGTGCGCTGCTCGCCATGCTGGTCGATGCCCGTCGGCAGTGTGATTTCCGAGCAGAGGTTGGAGGTCTTGACCTCCAACCCGGCCAGCTTGTGATGTTCAGGGCGCGCGTTGTTCACCGCGTCGGAGTAAATGATGTAGGGCTCACCGGTCTCAATCCGCGCCGTCAGGATGCGAATCCAAAGCGAGCGCGCCGAGACGGTGCGCACCACCGCATTGTCCTTGGGTGAGAGCAGCGCCCAGGCCTCATCACCCTCCACCGCGCGCATAAAAGCGTCCGACAGCAAAATGCCGTGATGCAGGTTCAGCGCCTTGCGGTTGGGGTCGCCGCCGGTTGGGCGACGAATTTCGATGAATTCCTCGATCTCCGGATGGTGCACCGGCAGGTAAACCGCGGCGGAACCGCGCCGCAGCGAACCCTGCGAAATCGCCAGTGTGAGCGAATCCATCACCCGGATGAAGGGCACGATGCCGGAGGTCTTGCCGTTCTGGCCCACCTTCTCGCCCAGCGAGCGCAGATTGCCCCAGTAGGAGCCGATGCCACCGCCCTTCGAGGCCAGCCAGACATTCTCATTCCACAGCCCCACGATCGAATCGAGGCTGTCATTGGCCTCGTTCAGAAAGCAGGAAATCGGCAACCCGCGTGTCGTTCCCCCGTTCGACAGCACAGGCGTGGACGGCATGAACCAGAGCTTGCTGATATAGTCGTAAATGCGCTGCGCATGGGCCGCGTCATCGCCATAGGCCGAGGCCACGCGGGCGAAGAGATCCTGGTAGGATTCGCCGGGCAGAAGATAGCGATCGTCCAGCGTCGCGCGGCCGAAATCGGTCAGCAACGCATCGCGAGAGCGGTCAATCTGCACCGGATGGTGGCCCTGAAGCTGAATCGCATCAAACACGTCTAATCCCCCTGAATCCCCGGTTTCGGACAATGACCAAATCCGCGTCGCGCCACAAGATGTAGTCTCACCTGACGCCCCTTCCCACCACATGCAGCGTGAGGGGCGCTTTGTCCACAGGCCAGCCAGAACGCTAGGATGACCGCCAATGTTCGCTGATCGTTCTAGTGTGGCATCTCTGCCGCAGCGTTCAAGGGTTATTTCCAAGGGGCAGGGACCACATCCCGCCATGGCTCGCCAGGGGGTGTTTTCAGGCTGCCCCCGGCATCCACGGCCTTGCACGCTATCCACAGGTCGCGTCACTGTGTTGCAAACTGGAGATACCGCCATGCCAAGCCGCCGCGCCGCATTTTCCCTGCCTTTCCTGGCCAGCCCGGCCTTGGCGCAGAGCGCCGCCTGGCCGCAAAGGCCGGTGCGAATCGTCGTGCCCTTCGGCACTGGTGGCGGGACGGACATCACGACCCGGCTGATCGCACCCAAGCTGGCCGATATTCTTGGCCAACCGGTGGTGCTGGAGAACCGCCCTGGCGCTGGCGGCGTGGTTGGCACCGATGTGGTGGCCAAATCGGCGCCGGATGGCTCGGTCTTTGTGCTGTCCACCCTTTCGCCCATTGGGCTTTCGCCCGGGCTGCCGGCCCCCATGCCTTTTGACCCGTTGCGCGACCTGGTGCCGGTGGCGCCCACCGCCTTCGTGCCCATTGGGCTGGCGGTCACCACCCGCGGCCTCGATTCGCGCAGTGCGGCCGACTTCATCGCCCGGCTGCGCGCCGAGCCTGACCGCTTCCAATATGGCAGCAGCGGCATTGGAACCTCTGGCCATATCGCTTGTGCCACGTTTCTCATTCAAGCCGGCGCGCGGGCGGTGCATGTGCCCTATCGCGGCGGCGGGCAGGTCTATGCCGCCCTTTCTTCGGGCGAGATTCATTTCTGCGCCGATATACCCGCCCTGCTGAAGCCCATGCAGGATGCCGGCAATGCCCGGGCGCTTTTCGTCGCCACCGAACAGCGCTCCAACCTCCTGCCCGAAACACCGACGGCGGCCGAGGCCGGCCTGCCCGATTACAAGGCCTATTCCTGGTACGGTTTCTTCGCCCCCGCCGGCACGCCGCGCGCCATTGTGGAGCGCATGGCGGAAGCGACCGAGCAGGCCCTGGCCGACCCCATCGTCCAGGCCCGCTTCGATGAATTGGGCACGCCCGCCATGCGCGGCTTCACCCCCGACCGCTTCGCCGCCTATGTGCGCGACGAGGTGGCCTATTGGGTCCCCCGCGTGCGGGCGCTGGGCATTCGGGCGGAGTGATCAGTCGCGCGGGATCGCCGCCAGATGCGGGGCGAGTTCGGCCAGCGGCAGATGCGTTAAATCCTTATTAAGCGAGCCGCGCAGCTTTTGCCGGGCCGCATCGCCCAAGGCGGCGCGCAAATCCCCCAGAAACGCAGGCGGGGCGACCAGCAGCAAATGGGCGTAAAGCGCCCCCGTGGCCGCCTCATCCAGCCGTGCGGCCAGGCGCCGGGCGAAAGCCGCTTTGGCCGCGCGATGCGGATCGAGCCTGGGTTCTATGGCATGGCGGACGGTGCCCATGCTCTCACGCACCCGGCCCGGTCTCTCGCTGCCCTGGTCATGCGAGGCCGGGTTGATCTCATCCAGCGCTTCCTCGCTGCGTTCCACCCAGGCGGCGCCATGGCGCCGGGCTTCGAAGATCCGGGCATGCTGGGCATCGGCGACCAGCGCCCATTGCGTCTCTGCGGGCATTGGCCCTGCACTCCCCTGTCGTTGCAACCGGGGGATCAGGGTCAGATCGGCGCCGGCAGCGCCATGATCCACATCAAGCCGCGCGGATCACCGGCGCGGGCAGGCCCTGGATCAGCACATTCACACAGGCCGGCTTGCCGCTGGCAAAGGCGCGTTCAAGGGCGGGCGCGAGTTCCGCTGCCGCCTCCACAAACTCGCCATGGCCACCGAGCGCTACCGCCACCAAGTCGTACCGCGTGGCGGTCGCCAATTCGCAGCCATGCGCGCGGGCCGCGCCATAGTCGCGCAGTTGAATTTGATGCTCGGCATTCCAGCACGCATCATTGCCGACCACGGCCACAAAGGGCAGGCCATGCCGCACCGCCGTGTCGAATTCCGCCATATGGAAGCCGAAAGTGCCATCGCCCATCACCGCCAGCACCCGCTGGCCGGGGCGGGCCGCGCTGGCGGCGATGGCGAAGGGCAGGCCCGCGCCGATCGCCCCGGCCACGCCATTGACCAGCCGCGCACCGCCCGCCGGCGCGCGCAGCATGGCCTGCAGCCATTGGCCGATCTCGCCGCCATCGGCCACCAGAATATCGCCATCGCCCAGCCAGGGGCGCAGCGCATGGCCCAAAGTCACCGGGTGGATGGGGCCATCTGGAGCGCCGGCCAGGGCATCCCATTCGCCGGGCAGAAAATCGAGTGCCGCACGCAGCTGGGCAGCCCAGCCGGGATGGCCGGCGCTGGCCATGCCGGCCAGGGCCTGCACGCCGGCCAGCGGCGCCGTGATGGCCGAGAAGGCTAGGCGCTCACCCAGCCCATGCGCGGCGCGGGCCAGGATGGCAGCATCAGGTTCCAGCACCGCCCAGCGCGCGGTGGGCGAGAAGGGCGGCGTGCGGCCAAAGCCCAGGGTGAAATCCAGCGCCTTGCCCAGCAGGATGATGAGATCCGCCTCGGCGAAGAGCGGCGTGGCGGCGCGAAGGCTGGGGTCGCGCAACCCGCGCGGGCTTTCCATCAGCAGCACCGGCAGCCCGGTTTTGGCCTCCAGCGCCGCCAGGGCCAGCCTCCCTTCTGGGCTGTTCAGCGCCGGGCCGGCGCAGAGCAGCGGGCGCTCGGCCGCGGCCAGCATGGCGGCCAGGCTGCGCGCTGCCTCGGGCGCCAAGGGCATGGCGCGCGGGGTGGGTTGTGGCTGGGCCGCGGCGGGCAGCACCTCCGCCTCCAGCACATCGGTGGGCAGGGAGAGATGCACGGGCCCTGGCCGGCCTTCCCGCGCCAGGGCGATGGCGCGCAGCACATCCAGGCCCAGCGTCTGCGGGTGACGGGCCATGCGGGCGGATTTCACCAGGGGCGCTGCGGCTTCCACCTGCGGCGTCTCCTGAAACGCACCCAGGCCCAGCTCCTTGATCGGCGCATGGCCGGAGAGCAGCAGCAGTGGCACCTCGCCCGCCATGGCGGTGGGCAGGCCGGCCACGGCATTGGTATGGCCCTGGCCGCCAGTGACCAGCGCCACGCCGCATTCGCCGGTCAGCCGCGCCCAGGCATCGGCCATATGCACCGCGGCGGCCTCGTGCCGGACATGGATGATATCAATGCCCTGGCCGTAAGCCGCGTCATAAACCGGCATGATGTGATTGCCGGAGAGGCTGAACACCCGGGTGACCCCCGCCTGGCGCAGCGCGGCCCAGAGGATATCTGCGCCGCGGGTGCGGGTGGGGGTGGTGATGTCCATCTGGCGGTTCCCTATTTTGTGCCCATTAAAGGCGGCGGGGGCGGCTTCGTCCATGCCGGCGATTGGTCCTTTCTTTGCGGCACTGGAGAGGCGTGCGCGCACTCGGCGCATCGGCTGACAATGGCTTGTTGAAGTGCCATCTTCCGGCAGCCGATCATCACCTAGGCTCCCCC
>Ga0136641_1001363_pt1 | contig 10262 bp, 12 predicted proteins | sample EliLak1302023Y_FD_115312 | JGI IMG/M metagenome (GOLD analysis project Ga0136641, IMG submission 115312) | Freshwater microbial communities from Elizabeth Lake, Yosemite National Park, California, USA - 13020-23Y | ecosystem: Environmental > Aquatic > Freshwater > Lake ... | reverse complement strand
GCGCTCCAGAACTCCGATGTCCCGTTTGGAAGTTGCCGACGCACCATGAACGGCAGTTTGCGCTGCTCAATCTCTCGCTTGGCAATGTTCCAAATAAACATCGGGTCTGACGTCTTGAGACCCTCCAACCCCACAAGGGGCTTGGCGCCGTCTGCAATCTGCTGTGCCCGCGCAGCCAGCATATCCACATACTCATACTTGGTGAAGTACGGCTGCGTGATACGCGCGACCTTCAGGGCCTCCACAACCTCAGGACGAAAGACGGGCTTGACTTCAGGGTGGTCGGACATGGTCTCTCTTGTCTTCAATGTATCTTCTTTCGTTTTCAATAAATGCCGCTCCTGAAGGGAGCTTCGTCTGAGCATACCACGTTCATCAAGGCGAATGCAAACACGCTGAAGGCACCCAATGTTCAGTCAAAAGCGTCGTCGGCTGGAGTTACAATGGTCACATCAAAGGCCGCTACAAGCACAATCGTGGTGGCATCAAAGGTTTCGGCTACTGTGAATCCCGTCAAGTCGGTAGCAACCGCGGTCAAGGCGACAACATCCAAAAACACAGGGAAATAATCGGGACACATCACAAATGCCGACGCTCTCTGCCTCGGACTACACGACCTTCGTGAAAAACAAGGCTGCGTCGCTGGCATACGCAAGCAACAGGGTGCCCACAACGATTCAAACGTCTGCCCAACCCTTTTCGACGCAGTCCGTACTGAACGCCCAGTTGCTGGCCAGTCAAGCGTCTCTGACGGTGACACCCAGGCAGACAACCCTGATATCCACTGCACTCGGTCGCGTGCGCCCGTATACTGGCTACGGAAACGTGAATCATCCCGACACCCTGTCCACGGTGTCCACCAGCGGGCAAGGTGGAAACATGAAGTACGTTCCGGGGTCTGTGAACGTTGGCAGCCCGCCGCCGAAGGGTCGGCCGCACGTCGCGTAGGCGTCGCCTTTGTCGCCCCGTTCCTCAGGTGGTTACACGCCCCGAGCACTCTGCTTCCACATCTCATCGCACACTGCACACTGATACATCCAGACTACATTGACGGGGTCCAACTTGATTCCCACAATGTCGGACTCCTTGCCCTGCGTGGGACAGGTATGGTTGGGACACACCATGGTCGTGAAGCGGGGCAGCGTGGAGTCATACTTTAAGTATGGGTTGATGGAGTACTGCACGGACGTATCCTGCTTCAGGTCATGCTCGTAGACCACGGGGTTCTCCTTGACAATCGGCTCCTCGTAGGGGCACGAGCGGCACTTGAGGAATGCACCCTTCCGGCCCTCCGCCTCCCGCTCCACAATGTCGTACAGAAAGTTGGAACACTTGGCGCAGAACTTCATTACTTGTCTTTTGGCCTAGAGAAACGCTATCCATTTTCCCCTCGCCTATTCAGGCTCGGATTCCCCCCATACCAATTCCATGTTCCCACATTTGTGCGTTAAAAATGGACCAATCGGACTTGGATTCTTGTCGGCCTATTCAAACAGGATGCCTGACTCTCAGTTTGTTCGCTTCCTGCAGGGCACGGGTAAGCAGACCGACTCCGGCAAGAAACGCGAGGGACGTCGTGCAGAGGAGGGGAGTGGAAGCGGCACCCATAACTTCATGCTCGGTGGCACGGTCTCAGGCACGTATCTCATCGACGAAGACGACGAGCCTGAGTTCTACAAATTGTACTGCGACCATCTCCGTCAGTTCGGGTACCTGACCCTGACCGAGAAGAGCACGCGGATTGGCGCACTCCGCGTGGACCTGGATTTCATCTACGGCAAGGAGGTTGAGGAGCATCAGCATACCCGCGAGCAGGTGGTTGAGTTCACCAAGGCGTATATGGCGGAGGTGAAGAAGTTGCTGGTGATTGAGAAGAGTGTGGAGGTCTTTGTGATGGAGAAGCCCGCACCTACATACGAGAAGAAGGGCGACCGCTCCAAGTCGGGGGTCCACTTGGTCATCCCTACACTGAAGACCAACCGGTATGTGGAGGAGGAGGTCCGCCGTATCCTGCTCCCGAAGATGGACACGTTCTTCCCGGGACTGAAGGAGAAGCTGAAGGATGACTGGAAGAAGGTCTATGACCCGTCTCCGCTGACACATACGTCCAACTGGACCCTCCTTGGTTCTCGCAAGGCAGAGGGTGCACCGTATGAGTTCAAGTACATCATTGACTGGGTGACTGAGACGGGTGAAGTCAGCATTGACGACGACGTACCCATTCACGTCACGCCCGAGTTGGTGAAGAAGTTCTCTGTTCGGTCCAGCCCGTCCCAGGAGACTCCACTGACGGAGCACGCAAAGGAGGCTGTCCGCCAATCTGAGGAGCCGTCCAAGGTCTCGGGCGGACGCGCAGTGACTCCAGCTCGCGGACGTCCTGCGGCCCGAGGCGAGGCTGGGTCGCGCGGCGAGTCGCCTGGACATGGAGCGTATCAGCAGCCGCTGTCGGAGGTCATGCTCAAGTACTACTCAGCTCACGTATCCAATTTGGGTGAGCAGCGCTACAAGGACTACAAGCTCTGGATTGACTTGGGCATCTGCCTGAAGAATATCCACCCCGACCTGGAAGCAGTGTGGCTTGACTTCTCTGCGCAGGACGAGCGCTACAATGCTCGAGAGACCATCGCCAAGTGGAACGGGTTCGGCTTCCGCAATGATGGCGCGCGGCTCGGACCGCCCAGTCTGTTGGGCTGGTCGCGTATGGACAACTCCGAGACCTACATGGAGATTGAGAAGACAAACATCAGTCGTCTCATCAAGGAGGCCTCCGTATCGCAGACGGAGCACGATGTTGCACTCGTGGTCCACGCTCGGTACCGCGACGAGTTCAAGTGTGCCCGCTTCAGTGCTTCAGCGTGGTATCGGTTCCGCGGACACACATGGCAGGAGACGGACAAGGGTGTGTCGCTGCAGTGCCGCCTGTCCAACGAGATTGCCAAGGACTTCTTGCGAGCTGAGGCCGAGGTCTCGCGTGAGATGTTGGACACAGACCCGTGTTCATGCACAAAGGCAGAGAAGAACCCGGCGTGCGAGATGTGCAAGAAGGACGATGAGAAGAAGAAGTACATGCAGGTGCGGAATCGTCTCAAGACCGTGAGTTTCACGGAGAACGTGATGAAGATGGCTCGTCTGCTGTTCCTGGATGAGGAGTTTGCGACCAAGGTGGACGAGAACCACAATCTGATTGCCTTCAACAATGGCGTTCTGGATACGCTGAAGATGGAGTTCCGCGATGGAAAGGCAGAGGACTATATCTCCTTCTCCACCAACCTGGACTATGACCCCAACAAGCCATACTACGACCACGACTGCTGGGGTGAGCTGGACAGGTTCATCCACGATGTGCTACCCGACCCCGACATTCGGTTCTATACTCTTGCGGTGCTCTCCACAACGCTGTCGGGATGCAACGAGGCGCAGAAGTTCCACATCCTCACAGGTAACGGGTCCAACGGCAAGTCCATGCTTATGAACCTGATGATGAAGGCGATGGGTGACTACGCGACCAAGGCCTCGGTGACGATGCTGACACAGGGTCGCGGCAAGACGGGTGCTGCGAATCCGGATTTGATGAGGCTGAAGGGCAAGCGTCTGGCAACGATGGCTGAGCCCGACGAGGGCGCGGCATTCAACAGCGGCTACCTCAAGGAGCTGACGTCGTCGGAGCCTGTCATTTGCCGCGACTTGTATGCCGGGTCCAAGCAGATGGTGGAGTTCATTCCCCAGTTCCGCTTCTTCTTCTCGTGCAACGACAAGCCCGTGATTAACACGACAGATGGCGGTACGTGGCGCCGTCTCGTCGTGGTGGACTTCCCGAACAAGTTCGTGGTGAGCCCGGTGAAGTCGCACGAGAAGCTCATGGACGAGTCCATCCAGCACAAGGTCGTGTCGACGGAGTGGGCCACCTGCTTCCTGTCCTACCTGGTCCACGTGTTCAAGGAGGGTAACGGGCACCGGCGTCTCCAGCCACCGAGCAAGGTGATGGCGTATACGAGCGACTACAAGGAGGACAATGACGCGATCGCCAAGTTCCTCCGTGAGAAGGTCCACGTGTCCACCACGCCCCCACCTGCGGGTGACGAGCGTGCATCGGTTACATGGACTGCGGTTCTGATTATGTTCAACGAGTGGAAGCGTGCAAACGACATTCAGCGCTTTGGAGTTGGCGCATCTGCATCGGGTTCCGAGCTGAAGAAGCGCATGGAGGCGGCCTACGGAAAGGTGCCTAGCGGCGGGTGGACTTCCTTCCAGCTCGGCGACGCTTAGACTTGGACTTGTGGCGGCGACGGTACGTGTGGTGACGACCACCAGCCGCCGCGGGGGTCCCTCCGAGCCACGAAGGTAAGTAATGTAAGTAAGAACGAAACCCCGTTGAAGCAGGAGCGGCCGCGGGCGGCGGGGACGGTTGTGATTGCATTATTATTCACCCCTCTTTTATTCTTCCGCGGAGGCTCCACGGCGGGCTCCGATACGGCTGAGGATGTAGGTGCGCAGGAGTCCGACTGTGAAGACGACCACGACGAACGACACAATCAGATTGAGCAGGTCGATGACGACCTGGCCAACCTTCAGGTTCGCCGACCCGACCTTGACGACAAACGAAGACACGCCCTTCTCGGCCGACACAGCGGGCGCCAGCAGCGGCGTGATGACGCCATCCACCAAGGACCCGAAGAACTTGGACACGACATTGCCAAGGTAGAATGCAGCCGTCAAGATGATGATGTCGCGTGTATCCAGCATTTATTGTGTGCCTACATTCTTTTTAGGTATCAGTACAATGAAGCTCCGCAGTGCGGCGTTAGACCTGCTCGCTGGGAAACACGCGTCCTTGCTGGCGTTTGATTGTGAGTTCTGGCACAAGGGGCAGGCCTTTCTGCCTCGGGAAGTGGGTGGCTACCACTTGACTCGCAGTGGGGACTCGTGGACGCGTTCAGCTCCCTTCTTTGTCGTTCTGCCCCCACCCGCAGGTCAGCTCAATCGCGTGTCGTCCAAGTTCTCCACCACCACACCCACAACCGCCGAGTCGCTAGACCTCTTGGAGGAGACTGAGCGCTCTGCACCCGAGTTTCTGGGCGACAAGGACATTGTGGACGTCTACTTTGCTGACTCCAAGGTCAAGCCGTACTTGAAGCCCGCGTCGTGGCTGAAGGGCTTTGCAAAGTTGATAGGCGAGTCGGTGGTGGTGGTGAAGGGAGAGATGGATTTGAGGGCCATCAAGTCTGCCTGCGCTGCGCACGGGTTCGCGTTCAAGGCACCTCTGGGTATCGTGGACATTGCCAAACACAATCCCGAGTTCACCAAGCGGTGCAAGACAGCCAAGCTGGAGGGCACGTATGACTGCATCAAGAAGGAGCTGGACGCTGGACTGAAGAAGGCGTTTCCCATCGGCAAGGCTCACGACCCTGTCTCCGATGCCGCCATGGCCATCCAGATTGCCGCATGGCTCGTCCAGAAAGATGTTAAGTAGACACAATATGGATACCAGATACTGGGGTCCGAGTGGATGGGAGCTCTTCCACTTAATTGCGTTTCGTTCACCCCATCCCGACGATGTACTGAACCAGATGAAGGACGTCCTACCCTGCAAGTACTGCCGCGCCAGCACCACGCAGTACGTTCACGACCACCCGCTCCACTCCACAAATCCCGGCAAATGGCTCTACGAAATCCACAATATGGTGAACAACAAGTTGCGGACCCAGTGCGCAGACGACCCGAAGGTGGTGGACCCTGGACCCGACCCAAAGTTTGAACAGGTCAAGGCCAAGTACATGTCCATGAAACCCACCAAGGTTCCTGGGCGTGACTTCCTGATGTCTGTTGCCTACAACTTCAAGCCCGAGAAGACGAATATGGCGACGCAACGCACCTTCATGCACGCGTTATCCAAGGTGTTCCCGTTTGATGAGTACCGTGCAGCCTTTGGAGAGTACATTGAGGAGCATGAGGTTGCATTGTCTTCCCAGCGCGCCTACCTCAGGTGGATGTACGGACTTCTGAAGGCCATGTCCGACCGGACTCACTCCGATATCCCGTCATTCAAGGCGTACGTGCGGCGTGTGGCTTACTACAAGAGCGGATGTTCTAGTAAGAATGACCGCAGCAGCACCTGCCGAAAACAGCGAGGAGGAGGTCGAGACCACCACCGGACTCATCGGGTTTCGCACCGAGAATTACTTGGCAAAACAGAGGTATGAGCGCGCATCCCTGTGTCTTCAAGTGTATATTGCGTCGTGGTTTGTGATTACATTGTACGTGGTCTGGCTACTTATTCCATCATTCCCATGAAGCCCTTGCGGCTCTTGCGGCTCTTGCGGTGGCGGCGGGTCTTGTGAGCCTTGGGTCCAGCAGACGAAGACCGCTTATACGTCTTCTTCGCCTCCATGATGACCTTCCTTATGCCATCGCCCTTCTTGTACGTGCCACGACGCTTCATCTCCGCCATCGTCTGCTTCACTTTATCGAGCCAAGGATTCGCCATTTTGTTAGTTCAGCACGAAAATGTTACACCCCGGTCCGTTCAATGAATCCAGCTCCCGTTCCTGCCAGATTCCACTGGCATCCTGACGCGACAATGTCGTTGTCACCTGCATACACACCCTTGGACTTGTCGGAGACGACCAAGACCAAGTGATGTGTCGCAAACTGCTTCAGCTCTTCGGGGTCACGAGGATGGAGCGCCCGAGCATAGTCAAGACGACGCAGTCCCGAGTCGCCCCACGACAGAGTGACCAGCGGCTCGAGGTCTGACCCGCGTGTTTCGGGACCCGAGACCAGAATCAGCTTGTCTGCGAGGGTGTCCAGCGGGACCTCGGCCAAATCGGGAGTGGGCGGCACCAAATGGCGGTGGACTGTCTCCCGCAAGGACTTGGCAACTGCGTTCAGGGTAACGGTCGTGTCCGTATGAAAGACCAAGGACAGGATGAAGGGGTCCTTACTGGAGAACGCCTGGTTCAGGAGGGCCACACACACGGGCTCAAACTTGTCGCCCGACGGCAGGAGCACGGGACGGTCCTGCATATCGGACCCAATGTTAAGCTCCAACAGGCGCTTGCCGCCCGACATGGCGTCGGACACGTCAGTCGTTCCTGCCACGTAGTAATCGGCCACGCGCTTGCGAGGGGCAATTGCCACTTCCGTCTTCACCTCCCGTGCAATCAGATATCCAGCAGCCACGAGGGCGCCAGCCACCAGTACCATTTCCATTGTGTTGGGGCATGCTAATTTTCAGGCATTCTGAACAGCAGGTTGCGGAACGCGTTCATCGCGTCGTCGGGAATCGGCTTGTCCATGGGCAAGTTCATCAGGCAGGCCCAGTGGAAGTACAGGCAGTACATGCCGCACTCCGTGTCCTTCTTCTGGTGATGCACGCTGTTGTAGCTGAGTCGCATCGGCTGCTGTCCCGAAACCGCATCCCACTGGCCCTGCCACCGCGTCATCAGTTCCACGATTTGCGATTCAGGCTTGTGGGCGTAGGAATCAAAGTACGTCATGCGGGGATACTCCAGCTCGGGGCGAATGTCGCAAAAGGCCGCAATCCAGTGCTCTCCGGGACCGTCCGACGTATCCGTGTTGAACACGATGCCGATACGCGTCTTGCCCTTCTTTGCCAGCTTGTCCAATCGCATAGAACACAGTGTGCTCACGATGCATTCCGACAATTCCGATTTCTTGTCAAAGTCAATGGGAACACATCCCACAAAGTAGTAGCCCTCAAACAGCTTGACGTACTGCTTCTCGACCTTGTCAATGTCATCGCTGGACAGCCAGTCCGTCCGCTTGGCGGCCCAGTCGGCAGGCGCATTGGGTGGCGCCATCAAGGAGGATACGATGCAAGACGGCGTGCCTTCCGCACACTTGGAGTGGAGTCGTGTCTGGAGGTCGGACCATGACTTTGCGAGTGGCTCCTTCGGATGGGCCGAGTTGTAGACCTTTGCTAGTTGTTTGACTTCCTTCGCGTCAAACAGCGACCCCATTGTTAAAAACGGACGCTTTTAATCTGGAGAGAACAGAGAACACAATGGAGGACCTCAAGCCCGTGCTCAGCAAGTACATCCAGACGACGAAGCGACTGAGCGAGATGAACGCCGAGATTGCTGAAGTCCGTGACACCAAGCGGACACTGGAGCTGGATTTGGCCGCGGTCTACGCGAACAATATCCTGCCCGACAAGATTGAGCTGAAGGAGTCCAAGATGACCTTTGCCGTCAAGCGCCCCAACCAGTGGAAGCGGGGCTGGACTTTGTCCAAGAAGACGCTGGACACGTACCTGCGTGACATCCTGGGCGAGCGTGGCCAAGAGGTCATGAAGGAGATTATCCGCCGTCACGAGCCGACGTTGACGGAGGACGACTTTGGATTTGAGCTGAAGTCAATGGATCATTGATGTATGGTTCGGGGTTGACTATACGTTGGTTTCGGAGCTCGGATGGCGTCTTCTATCTCTCGAAGGAGATTGGACAGTTCAGTGAGGTGTCTCTGGGCTTGCTTTGCATTTTCATGTGGTAGAAATCCATGCTGTATCCGAGTAACTGCACACGACAAGGTCTGCTGAGTCTGAAGCACGCGGTGGGCCAGCGTGCACAGATGCTTCACCATTAACGTGATATATGAGTATCACCAAGAAAATATCTTTAAGTTCCGTCGTCCTCCCGCTGGGCAAAGTACTCCATCAACTTGGCGGCCACCTCCTTGTCCAACACCTCAAACACTCCACTCCGGTTGGGTCGGATGATTTTCTGTACGTCTTGGATTCCGTCAACAATCTGATGGCGGTCCACATACTTGCGGTTCTTGTGCGTGCCGTGCCACAAGTGGTACACCTTGCCCGGTGTGCAGCTCATGGTGGGCTTCGGCATCCTGCGGTAGTCGGCAAAGGACCGCACGAATGCGGATTTGAGATAGCCCTTGGGGAACTCCACGCCCATCCACGCCGCTGTGCTGAGCGTGTCACCACTGCCCGTGATGGCGTACTCGTAGAAACCATACCTGCGGAACCACGACCGCTTGAAGGCCCACGCGAACCCAGGGTGGTACACGTGGTTGTAGGTCTTGTCCCTGTTCATGTAGACGACGCTGGACCGCTCCAACGTGGATTTGGTGTACGTGATGTCCAGCCACACGGCCGAGGAGAAGGGCTGGACCACATCAAACTTGGCCAGCTGTTTGGACGTGTCGGCATACCACGTGGGGCTTGTGAAGACCAAGTCCGCATCCATGAACACGACCTTGGAGTACCGCCACGGCATGCGGCGCTCTAGCATGCGGTACAACTGCTCCTTGTTGAACAGGGCATTCTTGGCGCTGACATGGAAGGCATCGGCAATCTCGGGCTTCTCGGCTCCGTAGGTCAATTCCAACGTGTAGTACGGCAGCTTTGCACGCTTCAATTTTTCCACCGTGTACAGATAGTTCATGAGCATCCGCTTGGACTTGGCTGGGTTGAAGAAGACCAACCCAATTGCCATATCACATATCAGGGGAGTGCCGTACACACATGTGGCCACGTCCACGACACTCTGCGTCTTGGGTGGCTCCTCTGGAATACCGGGTCCAAGATTGTAGGCAAACGACTGAGCCTGCCCCATTACTGCTTGTCGGAGAAAAGAGGAAAACGAATTATGGTTCACATACACAGCGGGAATCATGTACTCGCCCTACAACCCAGGCAATCGCGCATTCACTGAAGCCGATATCCACCGCCTCCTCCATCGCCACGGTCTTCCCCATTATCGTGTGACACATCGCAAGGTGTTTCAGACGGCAATGGTCCACACGACCTATGTCCGCCGCTCTGAATACACCACTCCCGACGGACAGCCTGCAGAGTTAGCACCCTGCCCCCACGGCGTGATGCCACTGCAGGATGAGAGCTATGAGTGTCTGGAGTTCGAGGGCGATTCCGTGCTAGGTGTGTGCATCGCCACCTACCTGCGGAAACGATACCCCGAGAAGAAGCAGGGGTTCTTGACCGATGCGCGCAAGGAACTAGTGAACAATGAGCGGTTAGGGGAATTGTCCAAGACTATGGGCCTGAACCGATTCTATGTGATTTCCCGCCACAATGAGGATTCGGTGGCCATTGATGGCCGCAACAATGCCAAGAAGCTGGGGGATATCTTTGAGGCCTTCCTCGGTGCGCTGTGGACAGACTGCGGCAATCGGTTTGCCGTCGTCTACGCATTTGTAACCACCGTCATGGAGACGTACTTGGACATTGACGAGATTGTCAACTCTGCCACGAACTTCAAGGACCTGTT
>Ga0136641_1001362_pt1 | contig 10263 bp, 11 predicted proteins | sample EliLak1302023Y_FD_115312 | JGI IMG/M metagenome (GOLD analysis project Ga0136641, IMG submission 115312) | Freshwater microbial communities from Elizabeth Lake, Yosemite National Park, California, USA - 13020-23Y | ecosystem: Environmental > Aquatic > Freshwater > Lake ... | reverse complement strand
TGGGCGATGCGTATTCAAAAAAATATAGGTGTTACTGCAATGACAGGCGTTGCTGCAGTTCTTATTGATGGTGTGACTTTGCATTCATATCTTGGTATAGGAATGGGTACAGATGATATCCATGTACTTGTCACAAAAGCTTTTAAAAATTCAAAACTACGCCGAAAATTGAGTCATCTAGAAATTTTGATTATTGATGAAATTTCGATGATGAATCACGAGCTTATGGAAAAAATATCGCGATTTCTATCTGGCGTACGTCATAAAGATGAACCATTTGGCGGAGTTCAACTTGTATGTGTAGGTGATTTTTCTCAACTTGCACCGTGTGATGGAGAATATTGTTTTCGAGGAAAGGCATGGAAAGCTGCTGCATTTGAACATTGTATTCTTACTGAATCAGTACGTCACAATGATGATCTTGAATTTCAAGACATTCTGAAACGTCTCCGATGGGGACGTTGCTCAGATACTGACTATGAGCGTCTTCTTGAGCTACGTAATACACGTTTTTCTGATAATATTATTCCAACACGTTTGTATTCATTGAACGTGGATGTTGATAAAATAAATAATGATGAACTTGCAAAACTTAAAAATGAAGGCGCGCGTATATTAACTTATCGAATTCGTTATCCAAATGATTTGAGCAAAACGGATATTATTAAATATTCAAAAGCACTAGGTATCAATGATATATCACTCTGTGTAGGATGTCAAGTTGTACTTACTAGAAATCTAAATCAAGACATCGGACTCGTCAATGGAGCAAGAGGAGTCGTCACTCAAATACATCCAGAATATGCAATAATTCAATTCATTAAAAAAGACGCTCCTGAACGTATTGATTTTTACAAATTAAGTCTCACCAATGTATGGGAAAAAACTGTTATTGGAACAGGTTATGATGAACGCGAAGTACGTCCAGCAGAATTCAATATTTACTCAATGCCTCTTAAACTTGCGTGGGCAATTACAATTCATCGTACAATTGGTATGACCCTCGATGCAGTTGAAATAGATCTGGGAAATTCAATCTTCGCAGATGGACAAGCATACACTGCACTTTCACGCGCACGTAATTTACGTAGTATTCGACTTATATCAGTTCGTAAAGAATCTTTTAAAACACACCCACATGTTATACGCTTCTATTATAAATTACTTCATTCACCTACGATTCCGATTTAATAGATGTTGCTGTAACCAATTATTATAATTGTTTAATGGCGGAGGCAGCAGCGATGGCGGTTCATTATTAGTTCCTTTATACATCTCTCCTTCAGGTGATGTATTTGGAAAAGGTTCAGTATCATAATTTTTGTCAAATTCAAATATATTCGATATAGCTGGTAGTGGATTTTGTAATAATATTTTTAAATCTTCATACATTTGTGGACCTTTATACCAATTATGCCTTAATACTTCTCCTTGTGGTGTATTTAAAATTGTTGGTGTAAATATATTAAACACATCTTTTTTATTAAAAATGACAGCGCTTATATAATATTGATCATATGGCCAACTTACATGATGTGCTGGATCGTTTTCCAAATTTTGAATAATCTCATTATACATATTCTTTGTAAAATCATTCACTTTAATAATAAATGAACCACTATTTATAAATGTCTGCCCAGCTATATATGGATCTCTAGAAAACACTCCTTGCTTATTTTCATCATCAACTAAATTATTAATTATATCTTTTAATTGATTGGCATTTTGAACCCAAGCATCACTATCAAGAAATACAAGAACATCTGCATCAGTCTGCTCTAAAAATTCTTTCACTATATATATTTTTTGAGTTGCTGGATGCATATTCGGATGCGAATTAGAATTCATTGGTATGTACTCATATTTATAATCAAGATAGTCGCATGTTTTCTTATTCACATTTTGTGTTAATATTAAATACCCTCCAATAGGTCTATTATCAGTCTGTAATATATATATCTTTGTCATTAAAAAGCCAATAGATATTTATTTTTATATTTATTTTTATATTTATTTTTATTATATTGCCATCGGTGCTTTAATTGCTGGCTGTGATTGATAGTCTGTTAGTGTAAAATCATCGATTGTCATTTCAGAAAAGTCCTTAGTAATTATTTGATCACTAAGTGTGAGTTTAGGAAATAGATATGGTGTACGATCACATTGCTCATTTACCTGATCTACATGATTCTTATAAATATGTGAATCACCCATTGATATAATAAGTTCTTTCGGTTTCATTCCTGTTTTTTTTGCAAGTATATAAGTGAGTGCACTATATGAAAAAATATTATAAGGAAGCCCAAGAAATTCATCAACACTCCGTTGATACATATGGCAGCTGAGGTGTTTTTCACCAGTGCTTTTATCAATATTTACATAAAACTGTGCGCTGACATGACATGGTGGAAGTGCCATTTTATCTAGTGCAGATGGATTCCAAGCAGTCATATACATCCGTCGGCTGATTGGATTTGTACGAAGCTCATTAAGAATATAGGCGATCTGATCAAATCCTGCATTATCACCGCTATAATTATCTACACAAGTACCATATTCTGCACCTGAATGACGCCACTGAAATCCATATCCAGCACCAATGTCTCCAACTGGATAATGTGTAAGTCCACGCTTGTCTAAGAATTCGCGCGTAGTATTATCATTCCAAATATTCACACCAACAGCTTTCAAATTATTTGCATTTGTGTCACCACGCAAAAACCAAAGAAGCTCATTTATAATTGATTTCCATCCCATTTTTTTTGTTGTTAGAAGAGGTACTGAGTTAGAAATATCAAATCGTAATTGTTCTCCAAAAAGACTTATTGTACCTGTACCTGTACGATCTTCACGTTCTTCTCCATTATGAAGTGTTTTCTTTAATAAATTAAGATATCGTTGTTCTTGATGAATAGGCTCTGCATTCATCATTAACATGTTCTTCTATTATAATTAATAATACTATAATATATATATATAAAGTCTTATATAAATATAGAGATGTCATCAAAGCACGTTCCAATTAATACTGTTATAAATTTAAATACAAAAGAATTTTCTAAAAGTAAATGTAAAAATACAGTACATACTGAATTAGATGATATTATTAAACGTGTCGTTCGACTTATGTCAAAAACAGAAAAATGTGGACTTATTGAGCCTAAAGCACATATATTAATTGCTCGTGAAAAACCTGAACGTAAAAAAGACAAAAAAGTAGCTACAATGAATAAAAAAACTAGATATGAAAAACTTCAAAATGAAGCTGGCTTGACACGTCGTGAAATGTTAATGAAAAACGCTAATTTGTAGTATTTTATGCATATTCTTAATAAAAAACGATTTCTTATTTTTATTTAAATCATACTAAAATGCCTATATTTCGTATATCTAATATTGACTGGCATACTGATGGTGATCAGGAGAATGCTCAAGAATTCTGGATGGAACTTCCTGATACAGATGATATAGAAGCAGATGATGAACAAATAGCAATTGATGCACTTGTTGATAAATATAGATGTACTATTTGTAGTGCACAAATTGAAGAAATCTAAAATCCGTAGCTTTTAAATTAAAATAACAAAATCAGTGGATTTATTTCAACCGATTTTGTTATTTACTGCGTAAAAATATACAACTTTGTTTAAGAATCTATTTAATAGCATAGAGCATACTGTATAGCTCTTTATATGTTTTCTTTAATTATTCGATGTATTTTATATATTATTAAATTTATACTTTTCTTTACAGTTCAACTTATACTATTATTACCAAAATTCATATTCAAAGGATTATTACCATATTGTATTCAAATTGTTATGTGGTGCATTGGATTCAATATGCCTAAAATAATTGATAAACGTCGCAATGTAGATGGCGCTGGCCTTAGCGCTGGCCTTGGCGCTGGCCTTGGCGCTGTCCCTGGCGCTGAAACTCCAATTATTGTGTATCAACATTCATGTTTTGCTGATCATTATATATTACTCTCAATATTTAACATAGTTCGTTTTGTTGTTCTAGATAAACATAGGGAAAACCCAATTGTGAAACGATTCACAGATATATTTGGATGCATTCCAGTATCTGAAGAAGGTAAATCAGGTGCAACCAGAAAAATTCAGGAATATATAGATGGCGGTGATTATTCGAAGAAATTAGTTATAGCTCCTGAAGGTGGGAAAAGAATCGCCGATGATGAAAATGAAGTGCTTGCATTATTTTCAACAGGCGCTTTTGTTCCGCTTGTCCCGGTGCAGCCGGTAACTATTAACTTTCATTATGATTCAGATGAAATGAATAGACTATGGAATCCAACATGGAATAGTGATCATTTAGAAAATAATAATAATGTTGTAAAATGGTATTTACAAAGATTCTTTGCACCGGCTTGTGATATTACGGTAACTCTTATGGAAGAAGCTTTTGCAACTGAAGGAATGACACCAAAAGAGTATTGTGAAGATGTGCGTAATAAAATGATCTATGAAATAACTAAAAAATCCTTTGCACAAATAAAAGAAACACCCATACCGCCAATAAATGTTGAAAAAAATGAAAATGATAGCGTAGATGTATTAAAAGAGATTATCGTTCATACTGTAGAAGAGACTGTTGAAAACAAGGAAAAAAATGATCAAGAAAGACAAAGCGGAGAAATACTTTGAATTAGCTGAAAACTTTGCAGACTTATTCTCAAAAGACCCATCACGTAAAGTAGGTGCGCTATGTCTTCATCCTGAAAGCCTTGCAATTCTTTCACAAGGCTATAATGGATTCGCACGAGGTGTCGATGAAACAAAACCGGAACGATGGGAGAAACCTGAAAAATATCGCTGGATTGAACATGCTGAGCGAAACTGTATATATAATGCTTGCCGTCACGGAACCGGATTAGATGGTTGCATTGCAGTGGTAACAATGTTTCCATGTGCTGATTGTGCGCGCGCACTTATCCAAGCAGGTGCGCGTACCATTGTAACAATTCGTCCAGATATGACGGATCCGCGATGGGGACCAGAGTTTAAAATTTCACTCGAAATGTTTCAGGAAGTTGGTATGATAATGCTATATGTCGAATCTAAGCACCCATTGGCACAAAATCATCCACACGACGGCAGTATGGAAGTTTAGATATATATGTACTCAATCCTTCTGAATCACGTAAATCATACCCTTCACGCTCTACAAATGACATATCATTGATAACATCTGCTTGTACTTTTTCCGCTTCTGCAATTTCATCAAAAACGCCATGTACAAAAGTATAGTCGCGATTACTGGAATGCCATATTGATAATACAACATATAGTTCTACCATTCTTTTGTAGCTACTTTTATAATTGATTTGTTTTTAAATATATTCTCGCTCGAATTGGTCCTTTGACATAACTGGTACTCCCAGATCATTTGCTTTGAGGATCTTACCGGTGTTGTCATTTGGATTTACTGCAACTACAAGGTTGGTGTTCTTGGAAACTGCGCTAGATACCTTACCACCAGCGCTTTCAAGTATCTCTTCCCACTCTTTGTTACGGAATCCAGTGAAAACAATGGTCATTCCTGAAAGAGACTTCTTCGCTGGGCGTTGGGCTGCTGGTGTGGGCGGCACAGGAGTTTCTGCTGCCTTATCTTTTGCTGCAGTCTTCTTTGGTTTTTCTGCACGGCAGGGAATCTCCATGTCATCCATCAGCTTGAAGAATGCTGAAAGATTATCGATAAAGAGCTTTGCAGTCTTCTCTGCAATACCCTCTACCTTAGTGACTTCTGAAACTGTGGGAATACGGCGCTGTGTAAGAATATCAGGATACATTTTGACAACTGGTCCAAGCTTACGACTACCAAATCCTCTGCCAAAGATATTTGTTGCAGCCATCACATCAACACAGAGGGCAGTTTCGCGGACTGTAGCGAGGGACTTCGCCAGCTTCTCTGCACTTGTCTTTTGAAAACCTTCAATCTTGAGAATATCAGCAGCGGTGAGATGCATGAGTTTTGGCAAAGATGTAGTACCAGCATCATAAAGCTTTGCAATTGTTCCCGGGCCAAGATATGGAATGTCGAGCTTATTTGCAAATCCCTCTAGCGTCTTGATTTGAATCTCTTTATTGTTAGTTTGATTCTTCACAACGATATCGACGTGCGTATCTGTCCATTCGTAAGAGATATCTTCAGGCATCGCACCACGACCATTTGATGCAGGTGTAACTGTGCGGACGATATATGGGATAACATCTCCGCTACGAATAATTACAATACGCGCACCTGGTCCAATTTTATTCGTTTCGATATATGCGGCATTGAAGCCTGTGGCACGCTTAATTTTTACACCACCAATATTGACCGTTGGAAAATTCACTACTGGCTTAATGAGACCGTGCTTGCTCACACTCCATTCAACAGTGCTGACTGTAACTTCTGCTTCCTCTTGAGTATGAACAGACTTGAATGCGAAAGCGTACTTCGGGTTTTTACCCTTCACTACCTTATGCTCAGTGTCTTGATACACTACAATTCCATCGATCTCATATGGAGACTTGTTGCGACGCTCCATAAGAATTTGCGAAAGATCATCCAGTCTAAGTTGAGCAGGATTATCAATAATGCTGTTATACACTACATTGAATCCAGCTTCTTCCATATATGCTAGACCATCACTTGGGGCCATCTTTGGATGAATGAGTTCATAGACTACGAATTCGATCTTTAAAGCAATATCCTTATCAGGGTTGCTTGCATGCAGTGCTCCGGCAACAACATTGCGAGCATTAGATCCCTTATCCTTAATCTTATCCCAGTTCTTCTTGGAAATGATAAGCTCGCCGCGAACTGCACAGATTTCTTTTACTGTTGGTATTTTAATATATTTGAGAATGTTGCTCAAGTCTTGACCATACTCACCGTCTCCGCGAGAGTACATCACATTTGCACCAGTTGAAGGATTGAGAACGAGAAGCCCAGAATTTCCATCGAGCTTGTCGGAAATCACCCAGGGACCATCATATGTTGTGCGCCACTTGTCAATTGTCTTGGCATCATCTTTAATCTTATCCAGAGAGCCCATCCAATATGGAATTTTCACTTTTTCACCTTTGATTGGCGCACCAATTGTAGAGAGCACCGGATGATTTGGCGCAATTTCCTCGAGATGCTCGCGCGCCAAATCAAATAGAGAATCACTAATTAGTGGCTTTGATGAATTGTAATAGTACTCCGATGCCATCTGGAGTGCTCCGGCAAGCTCATCTGCAGATAGCTCATCGAGGGTTTTCTTAGGATTCTTTTGAAAAGCATTTAGAATTTCAGTATTTGAAGGAGGCATTTTGTTTGTTATCAATATAGAGTATTATATTTGTTGATTAAAAATAATTATAGATTCAATTTTTCAGAAGTATCTATTTCGATACATACACTTTTTCACCCTTGTGCATAATGTACTTACCACCTTTTGGACCAACATGTACTCTGTAGTTACCGCCTTTGTATTCAACGGTTTCATTCTTGTCATCTTTTTTGCCACCCATAAGCATATTCATCTTATCGATTTCATCGTCTTTCTTGTTGTTGTTGTTTTTTCCACCCATAAGATTATACTTTGCATTAGATTCGCCACCCTTCTTTTCCTTTTTGCCACCCATAACTTTATTTCCTCCTTCCATTTTATTTATTGGCATCATGATTTTCTTATTATTATTGGATATTTTATTTTTTCCACCGGATTTAGGTTTAGATCCGAATGGATTTAATTTTGCGAGTAATGGAAATCTAGAAATTGGTGCAGCTGGTGCGACTGGTGCTGTTTTTTCTGGCAATCTGTAAAGTGTTCGCCAATCAATTTCTCTATTACCTGCTTCTTCATATGGCACGCCATTTGCATCATGTGATTCCCATGTAAATCCTGAGGGTGGATCATCTTTACCTCCTTCTTTTTTATTTTTGCGGAGTTTCTTTTTATCATCTTTTTTTGTTTTTGTGTTTTTTTTACCACCTAAGAAAGCGTTTGTTTCAGTTGGTGTATTATTGTAATAGCAAGCTCCTTTACCACCTTTTAAAACTGTAGACGTTGGCATAATTCTTCAGGGTACTCTATAGTATAGCCGCGATAAAAATAGCGATTTAAGAAACTTCGTATAAAATAAGGAAGAATGGGTAATAATGCTTCAACTCGAACATATGAACAATATTACGAAACTCTACAAAAACAGAAACAAGGCGCAGCTCGAAAAAACACAAGTATTCCGGATAATATAGACCCGTACGAAGTTTTTGGCTTATCGAAAAATTTTGAATGGGAAGAGTTAAAAGATGCATATCGTCGTATTGCAAAATTGGTACATCCTGATAAAGGTGGCTCTGAAGAAGTATTTAATAAAGTTACTGACTGTTTTAAAGCGCTTGCGAGTGAATATAAATTGCGTAAAAGTGACCGTCATCATGATGAATTAAAGAAAGAAGCTCATGAGTATTATTCACAAAGAGGTGCAGAAGCTTCGCCAGAAGAACTAGCGAATTTCGCTAAAAAAGCTGGTATGGATACAATGAGTTTTACTGAAAAATTTAATAAAACGTTTGAAGAGAATCGTCTTGAAGAAGAGGAAATTACAAAAGGATATGGACATATGATGGACAAATCATCTGCAAGTAGAGAAGATATATCTGTACCGACATATATTAAACCTGGTAAGAAATTTGATTCAAAATCGTTTAACAAAACATTTGATACTGTTTCATTACCAAAATCGAGTGAAGTTGTAAAATATCGTGAGCCTGAAGCACTTCCTCTTGCTCGTAAAATGCAATATTCTGAACTTGGTGAAGCTACCGATGACTTTAGTAGCGCTCCTGCAAATAGAGATTCGCGTGGGTTACAGTATACCGATTATATGAAAGCATATTCAACTGAACGATTAGTTGATCCACGAGCAGTTGAGCAACGTAAGAATTATAAAACAGTTGGTGAATATGAAAATGCACGCGAGAAAGTACTTGCAAAACCTCCTACGGAAGAAGAGTTACGATGGAAAGCAATGAAAGAACGCGAAGCTGAAGAAATTGAAGAATTACGTATGAGAAGAGTTGCTGAACGTGATAAGATAGCAGCAATGCATCATGATAAAATGAACCAACTCTTACTTGGTGGCCGTTAAAATAGTGCATATGCCCATTCTCCCTTAAAATTTACACTATAGTTTGTTTTTGTTAATAATTCAAATAAATGAACTGCTTCTTCTGGTAAACATAAATTTGCTTTTACCCATAATTCTATAATGACATTTTTCTGATTTTCAGTTAAAGTATTAAATATTGATGAAGAAATACCAATTAATGAATAAGACGGTATAATTTGTAGTTTATTTTCTAAATCTTCCGACGAATATGATGTACATGAAAATTGTTTATCAGTTCTAATATATTCATCTTCAATATCTTTAAATTTAAGGTAAGCTGCATATAATGCAAATTCTGCACAATGCACCTGTGAATTAATAAATTCTTCTAAAATCATTATACTATCAATTTCTTTACAGATATCTGTTTTAAATATAACTGGTGTCAGTAATGTTTGAAAATATGGTGCATTTTCTTCTGTATAATATAAAACTGAAGACGTACTATTTTTATGATTTTCAAATACGTTTAATGAATTTATGATATAATTTCGCATTAGATATGTTTTACAATTTTCTAATACTTGTAATGGTTTCCCATTTTTAAAGAAGAAAGACTCATCAATGGGACTAATAAAATGATTTTTTGCATCCAAAATAATATGATATTTTGCATTGCACACTTTATACGCCCGCAGTTTTATTATTTGTTGTATAAACCACCCATTATCTATTTCATTTGTTTTTTCATTAATAAATTGACTATTATTATATACTGTGACTTTATTTTGTAAATCTTTATATTCACTCACTATATTATTTCTTATAATGTCTGGCGATTGCTCATCTCTACAGATTATAATGATAGATCTTATTAAATTTTTAGGAACATATAGTGCAATTGATCTTGCTTGTAATTTTAGTAAATTTAGGTCTCTTTGAAAAACTACAGTTACAAAATCCACTTCCATTTTATTATTTTGTATGTATTTTCTTATATATTAATTTTATAGATAGAATAGATAGAATACATAGAATGGCTTTAAAAATTTGCATTATTTTTATGGATGATGTATATGATTATATGTTAAAAGAATTTACAGGTGCATTTAAAAAACTCGATGTATCTATAGATTATATTCAATATAGTCATCGT
>Ga0136641_1001361_pt1 | contig 10270 bp, 10 predicted proteins | sample EliLak1302023Y_FD_115312 | JGI IMG/M metagenome (GOLD analysis project Ga0136641, IMG submission 115312) | Freshwater microbial communities from Elizabeth Lake, Yosemite National Park, California, USA - 13020-23Y | ecosystem: Environmental > Aquatic > Freshwater > Lake ... | reverse complement strand
TGAAGTGCCGAATCATCGGAATCCGTTAGACGTGGCCGCACGGACGCTCTTCGAAAAGATTTGGGACCGCCACGTCGTTACCGAAGGTGTGGGTGAGCCCACGCTCATCTACATCGACCTGCACTTAGTGCACGAAGTGACGAGCCCTCAGGCCTTCGATGGTCTACGCATCAACAACCGTCGGGTTCGTCGCCCTGACCGCACGCTGGCTACGGCTGATCACAACGTGCCCACCGATCCGCCCGGCACGCCCATCGCCGACCCCATCTCCAAGAAGCAACTCGAAGCACTCTCGTCGAACTGTGACGAGTTCGGAATCACACTCTTTCCGATGGGCCATGAGAACCAGGGCATCGTTCACGTCATCGGGCCCGAGCTCGGCGTCAGTCAGCCCGGCATGACCATTGTCTGCGGCGACTCACACACTTCGACCCACGGGGCACTCGGCGCCCTGGCCTTTGGCATTGGCACCAGCGAAGTGGAACACGTGCTGGCCACTCAGACCTTGCCCCAACAAAAGCCCAAGACCATGTCGGTCACCGTCACGGGACCCGTTCCCCTCGGTGTCACCGCGAAGGACATCGCCCTTTCAGTTATCAATCGACTCGGCACTGGTGGTGGCGCGGGCTACGTCGTGGAGTATCGCGGTCGAGCCATTAGTGATCTCAGCATGGAAGGTCGCATGACGCTCTGCAATATGAGCATCGAAGCGGGCGCCCGCGCCGGCATCGTGGCCGTCGACGAAAAGACCATTGACTACTTGCGCGGTCGGGCCGGCGTGCCCTCCGGCGAGGCGTTTGAAGCAACGGCGTCCGATTGGCGCGCTCTGGTCTCTGACGACGGGGCGAGCTTTGACGCCAACGTCGAAATCGACGGCACCCAGCTCTCCCCCGCTATCACGTGGGGAACCAACCCATCACAGGTGGTCGCCATCGACGGAGTGATTCCCGACCCAGAGGAGTTCGCCGACAGTGCCGAACGCAACGCGGCCGAGCGAGCTCTGGAGTACATGGGCCTGACGGCCGGTACACCAGTCACGGCCATCCCCGTCGACGTCGTCTTTATCGGATCATGCACGAACTCTCGCATCGAAGACTTGCGTGCCGCTGCGGCCGTGATTCAAGGTCGCACGGTGGCCGCCAATGTTCGGGCACTTGTCGTGCCCGGCTCACACCGCGTGAAGACGCAGGCCGAAAGCGAAGGGCTCGACCAGCTCTTTACTACAGCCGGCTTCGAATGGCGCGAGCCCGGGTGCTCCATGTGCCTCGGCATGAACCCCGATCAGTTAACTCCGGGCCAGCGGAGCGCCTCTACGTCGAACCGAAACTTTGAAGGACGTCAGGGACGTGGTGGTCGGACCCACCTCGTCTCACCAGCCGTCGCGGCCGCCACGGCGATTGCCGGCCACTTTGCCGCACCCGAGGTTGGCGCATGAAGGCCGTTCACGTGATTCAGGGTCGGGCCGTGCCCCTCGAGCGTTCCGATGTCGATACCGATCAGATCATTCCCTCGGACTGGTTAAAGCGTGTAGAGCGCACCGGCTTTGGTCGCGGACTCTTCAGCCAGTGGCGAGATGAGAAGTCGTTCGTCTTAAATCAGCCCGAGTTTGTCGGAGCTTCCATTCTCATTGCCGGTCCGCGCTTCGGTACGGGATCATCTCGCGAGCACGCCGTGTGGGCCCTCATGGACTACGGCTTTGAGGCCATCATCGCCTCGTCGTACGGCGACATCTTTAAGAACAACTCCTCTAAGCAAGGCCTCGTCATTGTTGAACTCCCTCAGGAGGCCGTCAGTGAGCTGATGAAGCTCGTCCATGCTGAACCCAGCCTCGAGATAACCGTTGATGTGTCAGACATGACCGTTGAGATTGCTGAGAAGAACTGGCGCCAGCCCTTCACTCTCGACCTCATCACCCGTGAGCGACTTTTAAACGGCTGGGACGATATCGGCATCTCCCTCCTGCGGGAAACTGACATTGCGGCCTTCGAGGAGACCCACCAAGCAGGGTCGCTGCGGGGAGTCTTCGACGGCGAAGGTCGTGTCGTACACTCAAGCGAATAAGAGAGGACTCTCATGGCTGATTTCAACTCTGTGTTTACCTCGCTAGCCAACGTCAACGGCTGGATGACCCGAGACCAAGCGCAACGCCTGTGGGATCGCGCCGGTGAATTGAGTGCGGGCAGCACCGTGGTCGAAATCGGATCGTTCCAAGGTCGCTCCATGTGCGTCCTGGCCAGCTCGGCAGTGGCGGGCGTAACGCTGTACGCGATTGACCCTCACGGCGGTAACGACCGTGGTCCCCAGGAACTGGACGGCTTCGCCGAGGAAGCCGAAAGTGACCACCAGATTTTCCTCGCCAACCTCACCAATGCCGGCGTGCGAGACCGCGTCACCTACTTGCGCAAGTACGCCAATGACGCCACCAACGACGTGACGAGCCAACTCGATCTCCTCTACGTCGATGGAGCCCACCGATTCAAGCCCGCTTCACAAGACATCCGTCAGTGGGGCGCCCGCGTCAAAGACGGTGGCCGACTCTTAGTCCACGACTCATTCTCTTCAATCGGCGTCACGCTGGCGCTAGTCGTCTTGACGTTCTTCTCGTCCCAGTGGATTTACGAAGGACGTAGCCAGTCGATGGCCCAGTTCCGTCGGGGACCTAACACCTTGGCGGCTCGTTGTGGTTCTCTGGCGCGCCAACTGGCCCAACTCCCCTACTTTGCCCTGAACCTTGTCTACAAAGTTCTCTTGGCCGTCAAGTTGAAGCCCGTCGCCAAGGCGTTGGGCTCAACTGGCGAGTGGCCCTACTGATTCTGCTTGACGAAGTTGGCGTCGTTGCTGGTGTCGCCACGAAGCAAGTATGACGATGATGAGGTTTCCGAGGGCGGCGGCCACGCAGGACATGAGCGGTGCCCACTGATTGTGTTCTGAGTAGTAGACGGACCACAGAAAAAGCGAGACCAAACCCATAGACCACGAGGCCACCGAAACACCATCGACATCCGCCGTCTTGATGAGGGTGCGAATCTGGGGCCAGCGGTTCAGCATCATGAGAACCCCGGCGCCATAACATCCTCCGGGCCACCCCCAGACGAAGGTCGGAATGCCGCATGTTAGAAAAACAAAGGCTGCGGACGAAAAGATCGTCTTTATTTCGCCCTTGCGCTCGATACGCGCAATGACGGCTAACTGAATTGGAAAAATAACGAGACTGCTCCAAAATACAACGGGGTCGTGGAGCGAGATGCCGTACCAGATCCAAAAAATAGTGGCGAAAAGAAACGTCGACCAAGTGGCCAGGGCGATGCCGTCGGTCGAAACGACCCACGCCCGACGCAATTGCACACCGGTGAGAAACCAGCCCATCGCAGTTGCTACCCACCCAATTGTCAGAAACAGGGTGTGGGAACTCATCGCGTCAGATTAGTTGTGCCACGCACCGATAAACAGGTATCGCCGTGATTAGAAGTGACGACGGTTGGCGGCCGACACGACTGCCTCCAGTGAGGCGTCGAGGATTGAGGGGTTGATACCGACACCCCACCACGTCTCGCCCGACTCTGATTCCGCCTCCACGTAGGCCACGGCCGACGCTTCCGATCCACTCGTCAGGGCGTGCTCGCTGTAGTCGCGAATCGAGAACTCCACACCAATCTCGTTGCGCAGGGCCGACATCATGGCGTCGATGGGACCGTTACCTTCGCCCGAGATTGTCCGATGCTCGCCATTAACCAAGATCTGTGCCGAGAGCCGAGTCTTGTTGTTGCCCGTGTGCACTTCACTGGAGAGCAGGCGCAGCGAACCCTCGTCGCTGAGATAGGTCTCGGTGAAGATTTCCATAATCCCGGCGGAAGAAATCTCGGTGCCACTCACTTCGACGGCCTCTTGCACGTGCCTCGAAAACTCCACCTGCATCGCGCGAGGCAGATCGAGGCCGAATTCGGTATCGAGGATGTAGGCCACGCCGCCCTTGCCCGACTGGCTGTTGACGCGAATAATTGCCTCGTAGGAACGCCCGGTGTGCTTCGGGTCGATGGGCAGGTAGGGAACTTCCCAGACGTCATATTCTTCGCCAATGGCCGTCATGCCCTTCTTGATGGCGTCTTGGTGTGAGCCGGAGAACGCCGTGTAGACCAGCTCGCCGACGTAGGGGTGGCGAGGGTGAATCGGTAGACGGTTGGCGTACTCCGCCACGTGGCGAATCTTGTCAATGTCACGAATGTCGAGTTCGGGGTCAACGCCTTGCGCAAAGAGATTCATCGCCAACGTCACGAGGTCAACGTTGCCGGTTCGCTCACCATTGCCAAAGAGGGTTCCTTCGACGCGGTCGGCACCGGCGAGCACGCCGAGTTCGGCTGCGGCCACGGCCGTGCCTCGGTCGTTGTGAGGGTGGAGCGAAAGCACGACGCTCTCGCGTTGGTTGATGTGGCGCAAGAACCATTCGATGGCGTCGGCGTAGAGGTTGGGGGTGTACATCTCAACGGTCGCGGGAAGGTTCAAGATGAGTGGCCACTCCTTAGAGGGCTGAATGACATCAATAACGGCGTTGCAAATCTCCACCGCGTACTCGAGTTCGGTACCGGTGAAGGACTCGGGCGAGTATTCGTAACGAAACGCAGTCGTTGGCGACGTCGACTCCAAGGAACGACAGAGGTGAGCCGCATCAACGGCAATCTTGGTGATGCCCTCCTTGTCGAGACCAAAGACGACCCGCCGCTGCAGAATCGACGTGGAGTTATAGAAGTGCACGATAGCGTTGCGGGCCCCGTGGATTGATTCATACGTGCGGCGAATCAAATCCTCCCGGCACTGCGTCAGTACTTGGATCGTTACGTCCTGCGGAATGAGGTCTTCTTCGATGATGTGACGAACGAAATCAAAATCGGGCTGCGAGGCTGACGGGAAGCCCACTTCAATCTCTTTAAAGCCCATAGCAACCAACTGCTTAAACATGGCCAATTTGCGTTCGGGGTCCATGGGGTCAATCAACGCCTGGTTGCCATCGCGAAGGTCGACACTGCACCAGAGGGGGGCCTGCCCTAGTCGGCGATTAGGCCACGTGCGATCGGACAGGTCTACGGGTACGAAGGCGCGATATTTGTGGAATGGCATTGGGCTGGACTGCTGGGGGTGGGGCGCCATGGCATCTTCTCTAATCCTGCTCCCGAACTCCTAAAACGAAAAACCTCCCGCCGGGCGGGAGGTTTCGGCGAGCGCGTTGTCGCGCCCGCCTATCGAAGAAGAAGTCCGGAAAACGTAGTTTGTTGCATTGTTTTCATTGTATCTCGCCGGCGCAAAAAATGAAAGGGCGGACTAGTCTGCCTGCGTGCGACTTCTCAAGATTTTGCTTGGACTTCTGGTCATCTCCGTTATTGGTGTCGTCATTGCCGGAGCGTCCAAGGCCGTGCGCGGTGGCTCCAAAGGTGGCCCGTCAACCCTTTCCTACGACTCCTGGCCCACCGTGCCTCGTAAGCCCGCCGCCAATGGAGCCGCGTGACCGACCGCGCCGATCAACCCACCCACTTTTCGGCAGGTCAATCTCGTGAGATTGGTGAGCTCCTAGCCGCCGCGGTCGCCATGCTCCAGTGCGAGGATGCCTACCACGTTGGCCTGCTCACCCACCACCACGACAGCGACGAAGTTAAGGAGCTCGGCGAACTCCGCCGGGCGGCCCGCCATCGCTTTCACCAAATTCTCAATGCCGTCGGAGAAACCTTCGACACATTGGTGTCATAACCGAATCAAAGGAGAAATTAATGAAAATGGAATATCGTCGCCTCGGTCAATCCGGACTCAAGGTCAGCGTGCTGTCCTTCGGCTCGTGGGTGACCTTCGCCAACAAGGATCAAATTGCTCAGGCCGCGGAAGCGGCCGAGTGCCTCAGCGCCGCTAAGGATGCCGGTGTCAATTTCTTCGACAACGCCGAGGGCTACGCCTCCGGTGCGTCCGAGAGCGTTATGGGCGAAGCGTTCCGTCAACTGGGCTGGAAGCGTCACGAGTACGTCGTTTCGACCAAGCTCTTCTGGGGCCTCCACGACGTTCCCAACATGAAGAACACGCTGAACCGTAAGTACCTGAGCCAGGCCATTGACGGCTCCCTCGAGCGCTTCGGTCTCGACTTCGTCGACCTGGTCTTCTGCCACCGCCCCGACGCCAACACGCCAATCGAAGAGACCGTCTGGGCCATGAGCGACATGATCAGCCAGGGCAAGGCTCTCTACTGGGGTACTTCTGAGTGGAGTGCCGATGAGATCCGCGCCGCGTGGAACATCGCCGACAAGCATCACCTGCACAAGCCCGTCATGGAGCAGCCGCAGTACAACCTCTTCTGGCGTGACCGCGTTGAGAACGAGTACAAGCGACTCTACGAAGACATCGGCCTTGGCACCACCATTTGGTCACCATTGGCTTCGGGCCTCTTGACCGGTAAGTACCTCAATGGCGTGCCGGAAGGCAGCCGCGCCACGTTGCCCGGGTACGAATGGCTCCGCTCCGCGCTGACTGACGAAAAGCGCAATGGCAAGGTTGCTGAACTGAAGGTAATCGCTGACGAACTGGGCATCACCTTGAGCCAGCTCTCATTGGCCTGGTGTGCCAAGAACCCCAATGTCTCCACCGTCATCACCGGCGCCTCAAACGCCGATCAGGTGCGCGAGAACATGACCGCGTTGGACGCCATGCCGCTCTTGACTAAAGAGATCATGGACCGCATCGACATCATCAGCCTGTTCTAAGACAGCCGTTAAAGAAGCCGCCTCGGGAGACCGGGGCGGCTCTTGCTATTCGCAGTCGACGCCGTTGTGGTTACCGTCTCGATACCAGGCGTACTCGGGATCCTTACCCTGGACGTAGGGCCCGTACCCAGCCGCCTTGGCGGCCGCGCACGTGGCGAATCGTGGATCGAGTGCACCACCGGCCGACGAGGTCGTCGAATGAGAAATCGTCGTTGCGGTGATACCGGATTTGACGGCGCGAAGTTCGGCCGCCGTGGGGTAGGCCAAGCCGCCTACAGGAATACGACGGAGCGGGCAAGTATTCAAGATGCGCTGCATGGCGGCCTTCTCGGGTGGCACAAGCCAGAGGCCGTACTTTTTCTTTACGGCGATTTGGCGGGCCACGTATGCGCAGCGATAACTCGCCACAGGCGGCAACCATGAAGCGGCGTTGGAGTCGCTCTTCTGTCGATTCTGGCTCGGGTCCACGGCCAAAAGATTGAGGGGATCGGTCGCAATCCTCAGACGAATAGCAGTCGACTCGTACTGAATCCCAGTGGCCCATGCGTTGCCGAGGGCCACCACGTGGTCGATGTCTAATCCTTGGCTATAAAAGCCACCGCGGACGAAGTAGATCACATGGTTGGTATAGACATCGGTCACCGTGGCACTGGTGACTGTGCATCCATTCGTGCGCACCCCTCGCTGCAGACTGGCTCGCCAGAGGGCATCATCACGCTGATCGCAACCGTTGTGGTCGGTATCGGACCACGAAATACCAAACATCGCGCGGGAGTAACCCGTCATCGGCGCCCAACCCTTAACCGGCAAGGAGGCGAGAGCGGTGGTGGCTAGTGGACCTACACCCGAATTCACGCCGTAGTCAACGACCGCGGTAGCCGCGTTACTGGCATGTAATGGCACGGTGATCGACGCTAACGCCAGGACGGTTGCCGAAGCAAGACCGAGTCGACCAAGGATCTGCATAACGTGAACCTTAGAAGACGGTTACGACAGTCGCTGGGTCACCAGGCAAGCCCTAAAAGCACTACTCGCCGCTGGCGCGTAGAAAGCGAGAGTCCCGCGGGAACCTGGAGAGTGCTGATTCTCGCCACCTCGCGAATCAATTACGTCATCCTGGTCCGGCTGATTCAGGAAAAATTGGCCACGTCCACGTTCGGTGGGGCAAGAAAAGGCATGGCCACCTCCGAAGAACATTGGAAACACGTCTACGAGAGCACACCCGACGCGGAACGGAGCTGGGCTCGCAAGGATCTCAAGGATTCCTTGAACGCCATCGATCGAGTCGCACCTCGTATCCCCTGTGCCATTATCGATGTGGGTGGCGGTGTCGGGGACGACTCAATTACTTCACACGTTGCTTTTGATGGTGGTGCCGGTTACATTCTCGCCATCCCAGCCGCAGCGCTCGGGATGAACAGCGATGAGCGCGATCAATAGATCTCCGTCATCGGCCTCAATCACTCCTTCTGTGTTGGCGACGTTCTGACGGCGCGACTCCCCCAAGTGGAGGTCTGGCACGATCGGGCCACGATGCATTTCTTAACTGACGCCAAAGACCGACGGCGGTACGTAGAACGGGCCGCGGATCAAATTGTTCCGGGTGGGGGCATCATCGTTTCGGGCTTCTCGACCGAAGGTCCAACGCACTGTTCGGGTCTCGAAGTTCTACGACGAAGCCCGGACGAATTATCCCCTGAATTTTCTGAATACTTTGACGTCATCGACGCGTACGAGGCTGACCACATCACGCCAATCGGAGTCGTTCAACGATTCGCCTGGTACCTCGGACGACGTAAGTAGGAGTCGCTACTCCGCGCGCTCACACTGGCAGCGCTCCGCTACGGGAACGCCGGCCAGCGCTTCTTCGATGTGGTCACCACAACCAAACCACGTGGGCTTATTGCAGTTAGGGCATGTCACTTTGCTGCACATGTTCAGCTCCTACTTGAGGGTGATGGCGTGGATGTCAATGATCCCGTCGTTGGAACGCAAGGCGTCCAGCGTCGCGGGTGGAGTAGTGGTACCGGTGGAGAGCACCATCATCGCCGTGGCGGCCGACGGGCTGGGGCCCACGGCCATGGATGTGATCGAGATACCGGCCTGACCGAGTGCGAGGCCCACGACACCAATCATGCCGGGACGGTCGTCGTTGCGAACGACCAGCATGGACTGCGCTGGTGGGATTTCGACCGAGTGGCCGTCTACAGTCACAATCCGAGGCTCAATGCGAGTGCCCACGGAAGCCAGTGTTCCGGAAACCTCGTGCGTACCCGAACGGACGGTGATGAGGTTGACGTACTCCTGGGAGGTGATCTCCGAAGACTCGCCGAAGGCGACGCCGTTGTCGGCCGCCAACTGCGGGGCATTCACGAAGGAGGCACTGGTGTGACCCGTAGCCACGAAGAGACCCTTCAACGCTGAGAGCGTCAAAATCTTCGTGCCGGCACCGGCCAATTCGCCCTGGTAGAGGACTTCGAGGTCGGCGGGCTTGCCATCGAGGAGACCACCAAGGAACCGGCCCAACAGTTCAGCCAACGGCATGAAGGGACGGACGACGTCGGAAACGGCACCGGCCGAAACGTTGACGGCAAAGGGGACGAAGTCACCGGCGAGAGCCAGTTGCACTTGCTCGGCAATCGTGACTCCGGCCTTGTCCTGCGCTTCGGCCGTTGAGGCCCCTAGGTGTGGTGCGACCACTACCGAAGGCAACTCGAAGAGTGGCGATTCGGTGCAGGGTTCTTTTTCGAATACGTCGAGGGCGGCGCCTTGTACGTGACCGGACTTGATGGCCTCTGCGAGGTCGGCTTCGTTAACGATGCCTCCACGGGCCACGTTGATGATGCGAACGCCCTGCTTGCACTTCTTCATTGACTCGGCGTTCAGGAGATTCGTGGTCTCCTTGTTCTTCGGAAGGTGAATCGTGATGAAGTCACTTTGCGCGAGCAAGTCGTCAAGAGGCATCAACTCCACGCCCATCATGCGAGCGCGCTCTTCGGAGATGAAGGGGTCGTAGGCCACGAGGCGCATACCAAAGGCCAGAGCCCGCTGGGCTACGAGAGCACCAATCTTGCCGAGGCCAACGACACCCAGGGTCTTGCTGTACAGCTCGACGCCCTCCCACTTGGAACGCTCCCACTTACCGTTCTTGAGCGCTGAGTGGGCCTGAGGCACGTTGCGAGCCTGCGACAACAGCAGCGCCATGGTCTGCTCGGCGGCCGAAAGAATGTTGGACTGGGGCGCATTGACCACCATGACACCGAGCTCGGTGGCGCGGTTCACGTCGACGTTGTCGAGACCGATGCCGGCCCGTCCGACAACCACCAAGTCCTTGCCGGCCTCCAACGTTGGAGCGTCGACTTGGGTTGCGGAGCGAATGATCAGCGCGTGGGCACCAGGGATGGTGGCGATCAACGCTTCGGGGCTCAGGCCGAGTTGAACGTCGACATCGTGGCCAGCGGCCCGCAATGCGTTCAGTCCTGATTCGGCAATTTCTTCTGTCACGAGCACACGGGCCACAGTGATCCTCTTTCTTC
>Ga0136641_1001360_pt1 | contig 10277 bp, 10 predicted proteins | sample EliLak1302023Y_FD_115312 | JGI IMG/M metagenome (GOLD analysis project Ga0136641, IMG submission 115312) | Freshwater microbial communities from Elizabeth Lake, Yosemite National Park, California, USA - 13020-23Y | ecosystem: Environmental > Aquatic > Freshwater > Lake ... | reverse complement strand
GCCCTGTGCGTTGCTTTGCTAATGGCACAGCAACAATGAAGATTGCTTTGCAAGTAGCCGGTATTGGTGCTGGTGATGAGGTCATCACTACACCCATCTCCTGGGTAGCAACCTCTAATGTGATTTTGAGTGTCGGTGCTAAGCCTGTGTTTGTTGACATTGATCCGGTTACACGCAATATTGATTTGCATAAAGTGGCATTAGCAATCACACCAAAAACACGAGCAATCATGCCGGTCTATCTTGCAGGCTTGCCAGTGGATATGGATCGCCTTTACTCTTTAGCCAAGCAACACAATCTGCGCGTGATTGAAGATGCTGCTCAAGCTTTCGGCTCACAATGGCAGGGCAAAAAGATTGGTAGCTTTGGTGATCTAGTGAGCTTTAGTTTTCAGGCTAATAAGAACCTATCTACTGTAGAGGGTGGCTGCCTGGTGTTAAACAATGAAGCTGAAGCGAAGCTGGCTGAGAAATTACGTCTACAAGGCCTCACTCGTCAGGGTATGGATGGGATGGACGTTGATGTACTCGGTGGCAAAGATAATTTGACCGATGTCAACGCCGTCATTGGCTTGCAACAACTCAAACAATTACCTGCTTATCAAGCACGTCGAGCTGCATTAGCGCGACAATACTTTGCTGTCATTCCTGCAGAACTGAAGTTGGCTGGTTTAGAAAATCTGCCATTAGAGTTGCCAGCGGAAAATTTCACTGATAGTAATTGGCACATGTTTCAAGTTGTTCTTCCGCTTGAGCAATTAAATACGGATCGCGCCCAAGTCATGACCGAACTCAAAGAGCTTGGTATTGGGACAGGGGTGCATTACCCAGCAATTACGGGTTTTACGCTTTATCAAGATTTGGGCTACAAGCTCTCTGATACACCGATTGCAGAACGCATTGGCCGCTCTATTCTGACGCTACCCCTATTTCCTGGAATGACAGACGAGGATATTGGTCGGATCGCCAGGGGTTTAGCTGAGATTCTAAAAAATCACCGCAAAAACTAGAGATCTTGGGCTAAGCCTCAGGAATCAGGCAAAATTGCAGCATGACTGCTAATTTAGTTGCTAACCCAAAACTCAGCATTGTTATTCCTGTTTATAACGAGGAAGACGGCCTGCAGGCTCTTTTTGATCGCCTCTATCCAGCCTTAGATGCGCTGGCCACCAAACGCAATCTTCCTTATGAAATTGTTTTCGTCAACGACGGCAGCAAAGATCGCTCAGCTGGCATCCTTGCCAAACAAGTAGACCTGCGCCCAGACGTCACGCGCGCAGTTTTATTCCACAGTAATTTTGGTCAGCACATGGCGATCATGGCTGGCTTTGAATTTGCTCAAGGCGAATACATCATTACCCTCGATGCGGACTTACAAAACCCCCCTGAAGAAATTGATGCTCTCACTGAGCAACTCTTAAAAGGTCACGACTATGTTGGTACCATTCGCGCCAATCGCCGCGACAGCTTCTTCAGAAAAGTAGCTTCTCGCGTGATGAATCGGTTGCGTGAAAATATTACTCGCATCACAATGACCGATCAAGGATGTATGTTGCGGGGATATAGTCGTCGCATTATTGATTTGGTTCGTCAGTGTGATGAAAGCAATACCTTTATTCCGGCTTTAGCGTATACCTTTGCTGCGAACCCAACAGAAATTACTGTTAAACACGAAGAGCGCTTTGCGGGTGAATCTAAATACAGCATCTATCAATTGATTCGTCTGAACTTTGACCTAGTAACTGGGTTTTCTGTTATGCCCCTCCAGATCTTCTCAATCCTGGGCATGCTTCTAGCCCTTGCCGCTGGCAGCTTATTCGCTTACTTGCTAGTACGACGTTTTCTTCTAGGTGCTGAAGTCGAGGGTGTATTCACCCTGTTCGCGCTGACCTTCTTCCTCATTGGCGTCATGCTCTTTGGCCTTGGTCTGCTCGGTGAATACATCGGTCGTATCTATCAACAGATCCGAAAACGCCCACGCTATGTTGTGCAAACGATTTTAGAGAAAAAATAATTGCACGCAGTCGTCTTCGCTTATCACAATGTTGGCGTCAATTGCTTAAAAGCATTAATCAGTGCCGGCATTCAGGTTGATCTTGTGATCACACACCAAGATGATCCTCATGAAAATATTTGGTTCGGCAGTGTCGCAAAACTGTGCGTCGAGAAAAATATTCCTTACATCACACCCCGTGCTGATGAATTGATGGGCTTAATTCCGCAACTCCAATCACTAGCACCTGACTATATTTTTTCCTTTTACTATCGCCATATGATTCCTGTGCAGATATTGGCCTGTGCCAAGATCGCCGCTTTAAACATGCATGGCTCCCTATTACCGAAGTACCGTGGCCGTGCGCCTGTGAATTGGGCAATATTGCATGGCGAATTAGAATCCGGTGCTACTTTGCATATCATGGAGGCCAAACCCGATGCCGGCGATATAGTAGGACAGGCGGCAGTTAGTATTGGTCCAGATGAAACCGCTACCGAGGTTTTTGGCAAGGTCAGTACAGCCGCTGTTGAGGTGATGAATCAGGTTTTACCAAGCCTAGTTCGGGGGAATGTACCTCGCAAACCCAACGAACTTGAAAAAGGCAGCTATTTTGGCGGTAGAAAGCCTGCTGATGGCCAAATTCAGTGGAAGCAAACTGCTCTTCAGGTGCATAACCTCGTCAGAGCCGTAGCACCCCCTTATCCTGGGGCTTTTACAGATCATCAAGGCCAAACGATGCTGGTGGCGCGCACAAGCTTAGAAGGGCCATTTTCTGACAAGCTCGATCTTGGGGTTTATGGCATCCAAGTGGTTGATAATCGGGTATTCGGCATTTGTGGTGACCGCCAGGTAGTTGAAATCTTGGAATGGTACCCAGCCCAGAAATAAGCAGGCGATTCAGTAATAGCAAACTAGATTAAAACGAGGCAGTAAAGATGAAAAAAGTACTTATTCTTGGTGTGAACGGTTTTATTGGACACCATCTTTCTAAGCGCATTCTTGAGACAACCGATTGGGATGTCTACGGCATGGATATGCAAAATGATCGCCTTGGTGATCTAGTGAATCACCCACGGATGCACTTCTTTGAAGGCGACATTACCATCAATAAAGAATGGGTTGAATATCACATCCGTAAATGCGATGTCATCTTACCTTTGGTGGCCATTGCGACACCTGCAACTTATGTACAACAACCATTAAAAGTGTTTGAGCTCGACTTCGAAGCTAATCTGCCCATCGTTCGCTCTGCTGTTAAATACAAAAAGCATTTGGTTTTCCCATCGACATCTGAAGTGTATGGAATGTGTGAGGACGATGAATTTGATCCCGCTCAATCCAATCTGGTTTACGGCCCTATCAACAAGCCGCGTTGGATCTACGCTTGTTCTAAGCAATTAATGGATCGTGTGATTTGGGGCTATGGCATGGAAGGCTTGCGCTTCACTCTCTTTCGTCCGTTTAACTGGATTGGTCCTGGATTGGATAGTATCTACACACCAAAAGAAGGTTCATCCCGTGTCGTAACTCAGTTCTTGGGACACATTGTGCGTGGCGAGCCTATTAACTTGGTTGACGGTGGCGCGCAGAAAAGGGCCTTCACATATATTGATGATGGCATCGATGCTTTGATGCGCATCATCGATAACAAAGATGGCATCGCTACTGGCAAAATCTATAACATCGGCAATCCTAAGAACAATCACTCGGTTCGTGACTTAGCCAATCAGATGCTTGAGATTGCACGCAGCATTCCGGAATACGCGAAGACCGCCAATGAAGTGAAGATTGTCGAAACCACTTCAGGCGCATATTACGGCGAAGGCTACCAAGATGTGCAAAATCGCGTGCCTGCCATTGATAACACCATAAGTGAGCTGAATTGGAAACCGACTACGACAATGTCTGATGCCCTGAAAAATATCTTTGAAGCCTATCGTCAGGATGTAGATAAAGCGCGTCACTTAGTCGATAAAGAATAAGCACCGAGGTTTATGGCAAAGATTGCACTCAAGGTTGATGTTGATACCTTACGTGGTACTAAAGAGGGCGTACCGAATTTAGCGCGTACCCTCGAGCGCTTTGGCCTTAAGGCCACCTTCTTATTTAGCTTAGGACCTGACCACACCGGTTGGGCCTTAAAGCGCGTGTTTCGTCCCGGCTTTCTGAAAAAAGTGAGCCGTACTTCTGTCGTAGAGCATTACGGCATCAAGACCCTGCTCTACGGAGTTCTGCTTCCGGGCCCGGACATTGGTAAACAAGCGGCTGCTGAAATGCGCGCGATAGACAAAGCCGGTCACGAGACCGGTATCCATACTTGGGATCATGTGGCATGGCAAGATGCCGTTCGTAAGCAAGATGCTGTATGGACTAAAGCCATGATGCAAAAAAGTTGGGATCGCTTTGTAGCTATTTTTGGGCACAAGCCAGTCACCTATGGTGCTGCTGGCTGGCAAATGAATGAAGCGGCATTTGAGCAACTCGATCAATGGGGCATTGCTTACTCCTCTGATGGTAGATCTGAGCCCAATCTCATGCCTTACCGCCTTGCACTAACTTCAGGCAAAGCAAAGCATGTGCAATACCCAACCACATTACCCACCTTAGATGAACTGATAGGTATCGATGGTGCCGATGAATTCGGAGCAGTAAAAAAACTCCTAGAAATTACCCAAAGTAACCCGAATGACCAAGTCTTTACTTTGCATGCTGAACTAGAGGGGCAAAAACTCCTACCGGCATTTGAACAGCTATTGGCTGGATGGCTTAATCAGGGTCACGACCTTCTCACCATGGGGGAGCTACACAAATCCTGGGAAGTTACCAAACAACTCGATAAAATAGCAATATCACCTCTGACTTGGGGCGAAATACCCAATCGCAGTGGCGAACTGATTATTCAGAGTAATTAAAACCTAGAGATAAACCAAACTTAAGAGAGATCATCATGACAGTAGCTATCGGCCAATCTATGCCTGAGTTTGCCATTCCAGCAACTTCAGGCCTGACATTTTCCCCAGCTTCCGCCAAGGGGAAAAAAATGGTGCTCTACTTTTATCCTAAAGATATGACTCCCGGTTGCACCGCTGAGTCCAGTGAGTTTCGGGATAATATCGAAGCCTTCTCTAAGGCAAATACTTTGGTCGTAGGTGTTTCCCGAGATAGCCTAAAGTCCCATGACAACTTCCGTAGCAAATTGGAGTTGCCGTTTGAGTTGGTTGCCGATACTGAAGAGAAGCTTTGCCAAATCTTCGGCGTCATGAAAATGAAGAATATGTATGGCAAGCAAGTTCGCGGGGTTGAGCGCAGCACCTTCCTGTTTGATTCCAATGGCAAGCTGGTTCGAGAGTGGCGCGGTCTTAAAGTGCCCGGCCATGTGACAGAGGTATTACAAGCAGCCCAAGCTACTACATAATTTTTACAACAATTTATTCTGAGGTGCTTGCAAACCCCAAGATTTGGGGTAAAGTAAAGTCATATGCACCGTAAACGACGGGAAGGTCTGACAATCCGTTTAAACCATCAACCTGAATATTTCAGAACAGGTTTGGAGAGCAACCCCCGCCATTTTTTAGATCTCACTGCAACTCATTTCGCAATAAACCGTCAATGCACATCGCTTGGCGGTTTTTTCTTTTAGGAGAGTCTGTATGCCATTACCCCCCATCCCAACTCAAATTGCTGATCAAGTAAAACTAAATCGCAAAGACGCTCCAGATTTAAAGAAACGTCCTGCCACAGCAAAACCAGTAGTGATGGAAACCTCCGATTGGGCTAACGATCCAGAAGAAGATCTGTCTGCAGCAGAAGTTGCTCTAGAAAAAATCAAGGCAGATCGTCATCCCGAGAGAAATGACGTGAAGACAGTTATGCCAGTAAAACCAAAGCGCGTGATTCGTACTGGACCACCAAGCTTATTCGTTTTAGATACAAACGTATTAATGCATGATCCAAGTTCATTGTTTCGCTTCTCCGAGCATGATCTGTATTTACCCATGACCACTCTTGAAGAGTTGGATAATCATAAAAAAGGAATGACTGAGGTTGCCAGAAACGCCCGCACCGTCAGCAGATCCCTTGACCAACTCATCGGTGGTACTAGCGGCACACTGGATGATGGTATCCCTCTTAATAAGTTAGGTAATCAAGATGTCTCTGGTCGCCTATTCTTCCAAACCAAACTCTCTACACAGCCATTGCCCGAAGGCTTACCCGAAGGCAAAGGCGACAACCTGATTTTGGCAGTCGTTGCTGAATTACAAAAGACTCGCAAAGGCCAAGAAGTTGTATTGGTATCGAAAGATATCAATATGCGTATCAAAGCACGGGCACTCGGCTTACCTGCAGAAGATTATTTCAACGATCAGGTATTAGAAGATCGTGACTTGATGTACTCAGGTGTGATGTCTTTATCGCAGGATTTCTGGCCAAAGCACGGTAAAGACATGGAGAGCTGGGCTGATTCAAGATCCGGCACCATGTTCTACAGAGTGACTGGCCCTGCCGTACCAAGTATGTTGGTAAATCAGTTTGTTTATCAAGAAAATCCAGATGGCTCGACACCATTTTATGCTCAAGTACGAGAGATCAATGGCAGGACAGCCCTTTTACAAACATTGCGTGATTTCTCTCACCAGAAAAACAATGTCTGGAGTGTGACTGCACGGAATCGTGAGCAAAACTTTGCCATGAACTTGCTGATGAATCCAGATATCGACTTCGTAACTCTTCTCGGCCAAGCTGGCACTGGTAAAACCTTACTGGCGTTGGCTGCTGGACTAGAGCAAGTGTTAGATAGTAAACGCTATAACGAGATCATCATTACCCGTGCAACAGTTCCGGTAGGTGAAGATATTGGCTTCCTGCCTGGCACAGAGGAAGAGAAAATGCAGCCATGGATGGGTGCGTTTGACGACAACCTCGAAGTACTTCAACGAAATGAGGATAGCGCTGGTGAGTGGGGTCGTGCAGCTACTCAAGAACTCATTCGTTCACGCATTAAAGTGAAGAGTATGAACTTCATGCGCGGCAGGACTTTTGTTAGTAAGTTCGTCATTATTGATGAGGCTCAAAACTTAACGCCTAAGCAAATGAAAACTCTAGTCACTCGCGCAGGTCCGGGTACTAAGATTATTTGCCTGGGTAATATTGCGCAGATTGATACTCCTTATTTAACTGAGGGTTCATCTGGCCTAACCTATGTGGTTGACCGCTTTAAAGGTTGGCGTCATGGTGGTCATATCACTCTTGCGCGTGGTGAGCGTTCACGTCTTGCGGATCATGCTGCCGACGCACTGTAAACATACGCCCTCATGCCGCACTCTGTTTGGGTGCGGCATTTTTATTTTCACGCTGCTACTACTCTCGGGGTGTAGTACCTTTAGTAGCAAGCCTAACGCCTCTAAAGTTACCCAATTCAAGCAAGATACCAGTGTTGGCACTGAAGATATTTCTATTGCAGCAGTTGGATTAGTCGATGTGCCTTATCGCTTTGGTGGTAATACCCCTAAGGGAGGATTTGACTGCAGTGGACTCATTGTCTACGTCTACAACAAGGCCGCCGGTATTAAGCTGCCACGCACCATCCAGCTCATGAGTACCAAAGGTAAGAGCGTTGAAGACCAAGCCCCTGCTCCAGGAGATTTAGTCTTCTTCAATACTACTGGCGAAAAATACTCTCACGCAGGAATCTATGTAGGGCAAGGCAGATTTGTGCACGCCCCCAGCGCAGGTGGAACAGTGCGGCTCGATTACATTACGGCACCCTATTGGGCAGCTAAATTTACTGAAGCAAGGCGTTTCACACCCTAGTAACATCAATTTCCTAAGCTAGGGGTTGAAAACTATTGATTTATGGATAGTTTTAAAGGTAGTGTATGTTCGGAGCAGTTTTCTTAACCACCCAGGAGATTCAATATGAAGAAAATCATCATCGCTTTAAGTTTTGCATTGAGTTTTACCCTCCCCACTTACGCCTTTGCAGATCAAGCAGCTTGCGAAGCCAAAGCAGTGAGCAAAGAAGGTAAGCCCCTCTATGGCGCTGCAAAAGATGCCTCAATCAAAAAATGTATGGGTGGAGCAAAGCCTAATGATTGCGAAGCAAAAGCAGTCAGCAAGGATGGCAAGCCTTTGTATGGCGCTGCTAAAGATGCGTCAATCAAAAAATGTATGGGTACTTAATTCGTTTTTAATTTACCTACATTAAAAATGCCTCGCATTGCGAGGCATTTTTAATGATCTTTGATTACAAGCTAGATGTTGATGATGTCATTGTTCTATTAAAACGGCTCATAACCGCCGGAAGAATAGCCAACTGATCCCATCGCCAAATTATCGAACTTGGTATACGGGCCTTGCCAGCTTAAACGCACTGTTCCGATTGGGCCATTACGTTGTTTGCCAATGATGATCTCTGCCATCCCTTTATCAGTAGTGGTGTCTGGGTGATACACCTCATCACGATAAATAAACATAATGACGTCGGCATCTTGCTCAATCGCACCTGACTCACGCAAGTCTGACATGATGGGACGTTTATTCGGTCGCTGCTCTAAGCCACGATTTAATTGAGAGAGTGCAACCACAGGACACTGTAATTCTTTTGCAAGTGACTTCAGTGAGCGGGAAATTTCAGAAATCTCAGTCGCTCGATTTTCCTGACCAGAGCCACTCATGAGCTGCAAGTAGTCAATCACTACCAAACCCAAAGTACCGCCAAAATTTCTGGCAATCCGCCGTGCTCTAGCGCGCAATTCAAGACTGGATAATGCGCCAGTCTCATCAATCAAAATTTGGGTATTACTTAAGCGCGCAATAGCATCGGTGACACGTGGCCATTCGTCATCTTGCAACTTACCGGTACGCATACGACTTTGATCAACGCGCCCTACTGAGCCAAGTAAACGTGATGCCAATTGCTCACCTGACATCTCCATTGAGAAAATCACTACTGGCAAACCTTCAGAAAGCGCAACGTTCTCTGCAATATTAAGCGCCATCGCCGTTTTACCCATTGAGGGTCTGCCGGCTATGATTACCAAGTCGCCTTTTTGTAAGCCACTAGTTTGTTTATCTAAGTCAATAAAACCTGTTGCAATACCAGTAATATCACTGCCACCTTGACGGTTGTATAGCTCATCAATTCTGGCAACGACTGAACGCAGGAGTGGTTCGATCTCTAGATAATCGGCTTTGCGACTACCCTCTTCACCGATTTGTAAAATGCGAGACTCCGCTTCATCCAATAGCGTTCTGACAGAACGGCCTTCTGGAACAAAAGCTGAGTTAACAATATTGTCTGAAACTTCAATCAAGCGACGTAGAATACTGCGGTCACGAACGATATCTGCATAACCTTTGATGTTCGCAGCACTCGGTGTGTTTTGCGCTAAAGAATTCAGGTAATCCACGCTGACTAAATCACCACCCTGCTCAGATTTAACTGCATCATGAACAGTAATCACGTCAGCGGGATGATTGTCACTGACTAAACGTTGAATGACCTTATAGATTAATGCATGTTCAGGGCGGTAGAAATCTTTATCAGTTAACACGCCACCCAGACGATCCCAAGCGGTGTTATCAATCAATAGACCGCCGAGCAAAGATTGCTCGGCTTCTACAGAATGCGGTGGAACTTTTAAAGCCTGCACAACTGCATCCCCAGAACCCATCATGCCAGGATTTAGCGTAACGGAACGGGAACGGGATTCAGCCATGAGGCTAGCGATTGATTAAAAAACCTAGGGTTTGTTAAGCTTGCTCGCCAACTACACGAATAGTGATACCTGCAACTACGTCGGTATGGACAGCAACCGCTACAGGGTGATCACCAACCATTTTCAATGGACCAGTAGGCATGCGAACTGAAGACTTCTCAATTACAAAACCTTTAGCTTTCAAAGCATCGGCGATGTCATGATTGGTTACAGAACCAAATAAACGACCATCAACACCCGCTTTTTGACCAATTTCAAGAACTAAGTCTTTCAGCTTGGCGCCAATGGCCTCAGCAGCAGCCAATTTCTCAGCAGCTAATTTCTCCAACTCAGCACGACGAACAGCAAAATCAGCAATAGCAGCTTCAGTTGCACGACGCGCTTTACGTTGTGGGATTAAGAAGTTACGAGCGAAACCGTCTTTAACGCGAACTACGTCACCGAGGTTGCCCAGGTTTGTTACTTTTTCTAAAAGAATGATTTGCATTGAGGGCTCCCAATTATTTCTTATGTTGATCGGAGAATGGCAATAAAGCCAAATAACGTGCACGCTTGATAGCAGT
>Ga0136641_1001359_pt1 | contig 10279 bp, 12 predicted proteins | sample EliLak1302023Y_FD_115312 | JGI IMG/M metagenome (GOLD analysis project Ga0136641, IMG submission 115312) | Freshwater microbial communities from Elizabeth Lake, Yosemite National Park, California, USA - 13020-23Y | ecosystem: Environmental > Aquatic > Freshwater > Lake ... | reverse complement strand
GTTTTTAAAACGCTAGGATTTCATAGATTTACAAAAATTGAAAATATATTTTTTGCTACTAATAGCAGGGATAGAAAAATGTCTTTCGTAGTTGAGGCACAGATGGATTCAATTAAGAAGTTAAGTATTGCGGAGCGTATTAGAAATGAGAATAATCTTGCAAACGCGATTGAAAAGATTAAACGCTTTGGCTATAAGTTCACACCCGATCAGCGTGCGGACTGGGCTCATATTATTAAGTTTCTTCAGATGAAACTTTCTCTTGATGATATTGCCGTCGTTCTAGCAGATAATTTCTCCAGAACTGTTGAAACAAAGAGTATGATAGACAATGCTCTAGATATGGTTCGTCTATATTATACTTCTCTTCAGATGCAGCGTCAGCGGTTTTCTCCACCTCCTTATTAGGCTATGCGACCGGATTCTCCATATGTACGTACAGAAATCTTTATCCCCTGTGAAAGTTGTCAACCAGTTCATGATACGGGTGGGGTAATGCTGGCAACTCGTATGCTCCCCGATGACAATCATGTTGGTGTCCCTATGATTGTACATCCTCAAGAACATCATTGTAGCGGAGAAATGGTTTACGATTGGCGTCAAGCATACTATAGATGTGACAATGACGATGCCTGCCCGCAGTATAAACCTGGTGCTCTTCCTCCAGCAGATGAAGATTTGTACGCTTAAGATAGGGGGTATGCGTGTAGGAATTGTTAATATGTATCCATCTTTAACAGGGTCAGAATTCATTGTACAAGCATTAGATAAATTAGGTCATACTTCATTTTTATTGAAAGGGGATGATTTTTCAGAAGATGAACTCTTTGCTCGGATTAAAAAGTCTCCCATAAAAAACTGGATCTTTAGTGGATCAACTCTTCATATCCATGAAGAAGGACCGCAAGTTCCTTTGGATATTTTAAAGTTAGATAAACGCTTTTTGCTGATTTGTTATTCTATGGAGTCTCTTATTACGCGGATCTGTGATTGCGGTCATCATCTAAAGGAACGATATGTTCATAAGAATGAACTTTTTCATTTACGCCGGCCTTCTTATTGGCTGTTTGATGGTATAAAGGAGGATATGGTCTTGCGGCGAAATCATCATTGGTATCTTCCAGCAGGAGTTCTGCCTGTTCATGAGATTGCTTCATACAGAGGCGAACTTATGATTGCTGGATATAGAAATTGTCTTATGATGCAGTTTCATCCTGAGAAAACGGTGGATGGATTAAAGATAATAGAAAATTGGCTGATGTATAAAAAAAATTGAATGCTTATAAGGTATAATTAATAGTTGGCCCACTAGAAATACACAATGGATTCTTTCTACGAGCAATCGGAGGAAATCGGCTCCGCAATGTTTTCCTACTCCTCCCATACAATGGGGAAGCAGGAGGAGCGGAAGAAGTCAGACCGCAAGACTGGGAAGGAGCGACGCAAGGCGTCCGCATCGCTGAAGAAGACGCAGCGTTTGGAGATCCCAGTAGTTCTAGCAGAAAACGTAGAGTCTGTCAAGACCATCTGGTGTATTAACCGCGGTGGCCACTGGGGAACCCCCATTCTAGATGATGGGGGATGTCTTTCAATGGATAACTTCTGTGTGGATTGTAAGCACGCCGAGGACAAGCGTGAAAAGTGGCTCAAGTCACCTGAGGGGATTGCTTGGGAGGCCGAGGAGGATATGCTGGATAGGCTCCGCTACGGCTCCTTGGAGTGGGAGGCCGATATGCTTGACATGATGGAGTATTATTGGGAGCAACAGGCCCTTGCTGAGAAGCGGCGTCTTCAGTTTGAGGCCATGGAGCGAATCCTAATGGCTATTGATATGGAGACTGCGGCCATCGCTGCTACTGAGGATCCATTGGATGACTATATTTCTGATATTGACGACAACTTTGATGACTAAAAATTTGAGGCCAACTCACAAATAAAATACAGGCAGATTGCTGCTAAGAAAAATGAATAGGGAATTTGTTGAAAAGAATTATGAAATTACCTTGCTGCTATCAGCAGTTCTTTGTGTCATACTTCCATTTTATATGGGAATCTTTCTCATATGTACAATTGTAGCAGCTGGCCGCGGGACATTGTATAAGGAAAGGCTGGCAGAGTTTCTACGTACTCTTTCTGAAAACAATATAAATAATGAAGTTGATACAGGTGATGCGACGCCCATCACTCGTAGTCGTAACAGAAAGCGACGCGGTTCCAATTAAAAAAAAAGAACAACATAGATGATCTCATATAAAGTATATTTTACATTCCTAATTTTACTTTTTTTCATTTGTTTTCTGAAATCTGAAGAAGCATTTACTGTGAATGATGCCCTGCCAACAATTTCTTATGTAATGTATATAACTTTTCTTTTTGGTCTTTTTGGCCCGCTAATTTGGATAGGTTTTATATAAATAAAATTTGAATAAAAAGTTACAGTGTAGGGTTAGTGGGGAAAGTGTAAAAATGTCTGGAACTATAATTTCACACATAATTATGAGTGGAGTTAAGACTCTGCGTCTTGAAATAACTAATACAGAAGAAATACTTCAAAGCAAAAGGAAGCGTCTTCATGAGATGGAATCGCTTCTAATTGCTATTAATGGGCGGCCTTCTTCTTTGTCCTATGAGGCGATTGATGCTGAAATTCAAACTCTGCCCGAGCCCCCTGCTCCTCTTACTACTCCTATTGTCCAAATTCAGCTGGATGATGAGGTTTCTAGCACAGGCTCCACTCTTATCTCTAAGATTGAAAATAAGGAGGTTCTGAAAATCTTCTATCATAATAAGGTCGTTGGTGTTGGTATCTTCTGCTTGGATCCAACGCAGAAGAAGGGATATTATATCCTTGATACCAGCAGTAAGAAGAAGTATCCTATCATGCGTAATTGGAGCTTGACTTGTAAGAAGGAGATCAATCCCGCTTTGAAGATGGATAATCCCGAGAAGACAGTCAACTGCTACCGTGCAGGGAAGTGGATCAAACTTGAGGATCTTCTTAAGGCTTAAAAACATTCCGCTAAAAAATATTATAATGCCTTCTCAGCCTGTAGGTAAGCCGCTTGTTGCAGAGACCCTCAAGGAGCGTTGCTCGGCAACTACAAAGGAAATGACGCGTTGCCAGTTGGCAAAGAATGAAGGTTCTCATTTTTGCCCTGTTCACACGGCCAAGGTAACGACCAAGGCAGCGACTAAGATTGCGACCAAGGCGACAGCCCTGCCTGTTCGTCAGATGGTGACGCGTTCCCATGCGAAGTAATGGGCGGTGTAACAGGATTTTCAATACAATCATAGCAGATATGCGTAAACATCTCTGCTTCTAATTCCTCATCGGTTAGACCAATGGGTGAAATCTCTTTTATAGCCTCATTACAAATACGACAAAATGAATATATAGGAATAAGCTCTTCTTCTTCCTCTATATCTTCATCTTCATCTTGCTCTGAAGTTGCCAAATCCAAAGTATCTTCAGATTTATCTGGGGCCCAATAACATTCATCGCAGATTGGGGTTGCTATCGTTCCTGCTTCATCTTCCCAGCAGAAATTACTTCTTTCACTATCATTTGCTGGAAGATTAGGATTAAATCCTGCTATTTCGTGGAATTCAAGAGTAGTATGACAAAGGTAGCAACTCATTCTTTCCTGTAAAACTCTTACTATACCTTACAGTCAATTTTTTTTAAAAAATTTGAGGGGGTAGTACCGCAGGACATTTCTTCAAGAATGCACCTCAAGGACGTTCTTAACTCATGGAGTATTGACTCCGAAAAGGTAAAGGGTGTTAATGATCTCAGATTAAGATTTGTTCCCCAAGTTGAATTCAAGAGTCTTTCAGACACCTTGCTTGAATTTGAGGCTCCAGATAGAAGTAAATATCGTGTGAAGAATCGTAGTTTAATTAGTAAGGGTTCAAACGGAAAGGTGTTTGATGCCTATAGAAAGAGTGCCGAGGGGCATTATTTACCGCTAGTTGTTAAAAAGACTAGATGCTGTCTTAATGCCCTAAGGGAATGTCTTCTACAAGAGATGGTGTTTGATACTATTCCGGATAATTGTCCACGGATTTATAATGTGTTTAGGACAAAGGCAAATTTGTGGATTTTCATGCAGGATCTTCGGAGGGGAAAGCAGGGTGTTACAACTGCTAATTCTCTTTATTATTGGCTAAACTCTTTATCTTCCTTTGCTGGAGACAAGGAGCAGGCAATTAATATTTCTCTTAGATGGGTGTTTTCTCTTCTGAATGAACTAAAGCACAAATATTCATTCAAGCATGGAGATTTACACACGCAGAATATCTTTATTCACAGTACCGCAACAAATATTAAAAAGGTATTCCTTATTGATTTTGGATATTCAATGGTCTTAGATAGGGCAAAATATAGCAAGTCGCCGTATTGGTTGGAGTATAAGAGTGGTGTTGATTGTGCTATCTTGCTATGGTCTTTGTGGCAGAATGATAATTTTAAGAAGTATGCTTCGCAAAATGTGGTTAAATGGCTTTCTGCGAAACTTGTGATAAATGGATTTGATTTGAAGAGCCTAAAAACATCCAGTGAATTGTATCAGAAGATTGATGGATTTGCTCTTACGGACCTAGCACAGTTCTATACTGAAAATATTACACGCGAATTCCTTCGCATTTAAGCTTATTCTTTTCCTGCGGGTTTCTTGGTCAACAACTGGCGTGTTGAAAAAATTGAACCACATTTTTACCCACTTTTTTGGTAGAGCGTTTAAAATGTCTACAATCAGCAATTTTCCTCAGTATGTCGCAATCTACCGTCCCGCAGAGAACGGTTACCAGGTTATCTTTGCCACAGATAGCAAGTTTCAGATTCTAACTAGCAGTGTAACAGCTGGAGTTTGGTACAACGTGGCTAAGAGTAAGGATTATCCACAGGATGATATATTTCAGGTTATGTACCCTCATGGTAAGGATAGCAAGGAGGTTTACTACTGGCCCACTGGATTTGATCTAGTGCGGAATGTTCCTAAGTCATGGCCAAAGGGTTCTGCAGTTCGCTACCCTATCTTTCAGTTTCTTACTCCTCCAGTTAGCCTCGGTCTGACTGTCATTCCCGCTGTTGCTTCGGGGGAGATGAATGCGGCATGGTCATCCGCAATGAAGGTTATCCGGTCTGCGGCCTTGTCCGAGCAGCGGGAGTTCAAGGATATGCCAGGTCTGGATTTTGGATCTCCTTCTGTTCTTGTTCTTCCAGCCCCTATTCTAGCAGAGATGCCTCCGCTTGAGGATATGTCTGAGTTTATGTCACCAACTGATCCTGCGGCTACATGCACACATTTGGCATCACTCGATGTTCTGATGGAGGCTGCTAAGCGTATCTGGTGGACTGGCTGGCGTTCCGACGGCCCTTTCCGTAAGCAGGTTCGTCTACTTGACCTAGATATGCTTGAGCCGATGGAGTTTCTCCACTATCTACGCCTGGTTTCCAGCATTAATAAGCGAATGGTTTCTTCAGGTGGTAAGATGATTAATCTTTCGTTTACTTCGGAGGAGATTGAGAAGATGAAGAGTATTAAGGCAGAGGAGTCTGTCCGCTCTGAGATTATTCAGATTATGTCTCAGTATGTCTGATTTAAAATCTACAGTGTTAAAAGAATTAATGTCTTCTCAAGCACTTCTTGACTTACAAAAAAAATATCCCAACTGTGAAATGCTTCAAAAACTTGTGGATAATTTTCACATTTTTTGGGAAATCTATGAAGCATGCGGGAAGAAGTGGGAACTGGGATGTGGTTCGTATCTTATGGATGGAAAGACATATGATTATTGTCCCCTTATGTATGAGAAGCAGAAGTTACTGTATGATAAGGCCAAGACAGCAACTAGAGCACTAGAGGTTGGAGTCTATATTGGCCATTCTCTATTTCTTATGCTTCTAGCAAATCCTGAAATGCCTATTTTTCTTATTGATATTGATGATACACTGAGTTGGCCTGCTATAAATGTTTTGTCAACAAATTTTCCTAAAGCAGTTCTTACCTTTGTAAAAGGTGACAGTCATGTTATTCTTCCCCAAATAAATATTCCATTTGACTTATTTCACATTGATGGAAAACACACAGAAGGACATACAGAAAAAGATTGGTTTCACTGCATACCCCGTTTCATGCCCAAAGATATTGTTGTTGTTTACGATGACTATGACTGCTGTAAGGAATTTGTAGATAAGTCAATGGGAACTATTTTACCAACTCATAAAGCATCACGTTTTTCTCTAGCAATTAGTTGGTGGAGAAATGCGTGTATAGAATATGATTATTGTCCATAGCTTATTGAAAAAAATTGACCCCCAGTTTTTTATTGAGGCTTGGTACGGAATCGTAAGAAATAGGTAATCAGCACTCTAAGATGTCGGCACCCTCTGTAATCCCGGATGAGTTTCTGTGCCCTATTACGGGCGAAATTATGATGGATCCCGTCAATGTATGTGCGGAGGGGCACATCTTTGAGCGAACGGCAATCAATCAGTGGTCTGCAACACGCAACAACTGTCCCACCTGCCGGACCCCATTGGGTTCCCACAGGCCGGATCGTCATCTTAAGCAGGCTATTGCTGACTGGCTTACGGCTCATCCGCAGGCAGCGATGGGTGGCGGCGGAGGCTGTACAACAATGCCTTTCAAGGATGGTGCTATCGCCGCCTCGGCTGAGTCTTTTAGTGACGCCGGTCAACACTATGTTAACATCACGGTAGCAACGGACTCTAGTGCTGGAAAGCAGGGCAGTGTCTACATCTTTGGCCTTGACAACTCAGGCTCCATGGCCGATCTTGTTGATCCTGATAATAAGGAGATCTTCTACACGCGTATGGATCTGGCTAAGCACACGATCAACTCTGTGGCTTCTATGCTCGGACCTGAGGATTCTCTAGCACTTGTCACCTTCACGACTATGGCCAAGATTGTGATGGAGCCCATGCGGATGGATGATTCGGGCCGGTCTAAGTTGAAGGCACTTCTGGAGACGGTTAACGCGGATGCGTCTACCAATATTGACGATGCCATCCGTACCATGATGAGCATTGCTAACCGTCCTAGCCTTACGGGTCGTGCCATCTTCGGTGCTCTTCTTACCGATGGGGAGGAGACGGTCATTCCTTCGCCCAGCGGTACAGTCAAGGCACTTTCACGTCTGGAGATGAAGAATCCGTGGATCCTCTCCACGTTCGGATTCGGTTATCAACTCAATAGCACGCTTCTTACGCAGTTATCTGAGATGGTTCTTGCTGGAGGCGGCTCGTATGGCTTCATTCCTGATCTGACAATGATTGGCACAGTCTTTATCAACTGGGTGGCTAACGCGATGATGACAGGAACGCGGGATTCTGTGGTCCAGTACTCTGTTAACGGCGGTGCTCCAGTCAGTCTTCACACCGGTCCTCTTGCTATCGGCCAGCCCCGCGACTATCTCATTCAGGTTCCAGCAGGTGCTTCCATTAAGATCTTTGCTGGTGGAGCGGAGATTGTACCTTCGCCTGTGGCATCCGCACCTGAGTTCCCTGTTGCTCGCCAGATGTACATTACTGCGATGGAGCAGGCTATTTCTATGGCGGAGTCTGGGCGGACGGACTCGGTCTTCCCGGTTCTGGCTAAGGTTATTGCTCGGTTTGCTGATTCCATGGATTCACGGGTTAAGGCTCTTCTGCTGGATATTGAGTCGGCTGATCCGTCGGAGGGCCAGATTGGCATGGCTGCTCGTTACTGGAAGCGTTGGGGTGGCCACTATATGCGTTCCTACCGTCGAGCCCAGCAGGTTGAGCGTCGTCTGAATTTCAAGGATCCTGGTTCCCTGATTTATGGTGGGGATGAGGCGTCGCCTTTCGGCCAGCTTGTTGCTAAGGGGGAAGCTACCTTCATGACACTGGATCCTCCGCAGCCGACTGGCGGTGCTCGCACATATGGTGGCTATGGCGGAGGCGGTGGTGCTCCTGCCTATGATCCCGCATATCTGTCAGCCTACCTCGGTCAGCAGTCACAGGCAGCTCAGTCGGGCGGCTGTTTCCATCCCGAGACTCCTATAGTCATGGCAGATGATTCTGTGAAGGAGATTCAGTCACTGAGCCCCGGTGACAAGGTTTGGACGAATCTTGGACCCGCCTCAGTTGTCGCTGTTGTGACGATCAGCCACGGTTCAGCGACCTCTGTGATGATGAGCAAGGTTAAGGATTGTATTCTTACGCCCTACCACCCTTATCTAGATGAGGCAACCAATTGGGTTCTTGGTTCTGATACCGTGGGGCAGGAGTCGTACCCTACAGGAACGGTCTACAATCTGGTTCTTGATAAGGGTCATTTGATTAAGACACCTGGTGGAGTTCGTGCCTGTACTCTGGCACATGGCTTTGAGGATCAGCCTATTGTTAAGCATGCTTTCTTTGGTACTAAGGCTGTGCTGGACTGCCTTGCTCTCTGTCCGGGCTGGTCTGAGGGTCGGCCTGTTTACAAGGATTTGCAGGTGCGGCGCGAGAACGGCGTTATTGTGGAGTGGTTTGACGCTCCGTAAAAAGTAGGGATGGCCAAGGAGCTAGTCAAACATAAAAAATATAAAACAATGTATGGAGAAAATGAAATTTTCTGGGGTCTCGGTATAGAAGAAGAGACTTATTTACAGTTTAATAAATTAATTTTTGTTGCTGCTCCTTTAATTCGAAGTTGTCATATTGAGGAACGATACTCAGTTAATTACTATGCTACGTTCAAACCTGGATACAAACAATATTTTGAAAAGCTGTTTCCAGATGCGTCTGGTTGTATACCCATGCCAGTATTCGTAAATTCACATAGTCTTAGCAAGTTGAATACTGCTGGAATTCATGAGACAACCTATGAGAAAGTACCCAAACTAAATCCCGCTTTTAAAGGAAAAACTTTATTTGCTGAACTTCAAGAGTTCTGCCCCGCCATTTTTTTGGATGAATATGAACAGAATTTTACCTTTGATGGGGATTCAATTGAATTTATGACACTGGCATTCTATAAGACTTCTGCTAGAGCCGTGGTCAAGGAACTTGTAGATTATAAGCGGAAATTCTTGCTGAAGATAAATGCTTTTATAAAAGCAAAAGGCATCTGGAAAGATAAGGGTTTATTGGAGTGGCCTCAGTCTAATCCTGGTTGGGCTGTCTTCTTTAGTAATTCAAGGAATATCGCAATGTTCAATAATGGAACATATCATATTAATATAACACTTCCATCTTTGCTTGGGGCTAAATGCGGTGATTCGCCTCCTCCACTCCTACATCCCGATTTATTCCGACAGCAGCATAAACAGGCTATTCTTTTGTATCAATGGATAGAACCTCTTTTAATTGCTGTCTATGGCTCTAGCGACCCTTTTTCAAATCATTTTGCTGGATTTGCTAAAGGTTCTCAGCGGTGTGCTATTAGTAGATATATTGGAGTTGGAACCTATGATACATCAGCAATGAGGGAAGGAAAGATTTTAACACAGGAAACTTCTACTATTCGAGCAGCTGAAATGCCATTCTGGTGGTATTACCGATTTCATGCACAGTCTGCTTATTGTTCTTTACAAAAAATAGGCCTTGATATTAATTATAAGAAGCATTATAATCATGGAATTGAATTACGATTCTTTGATTGGTTTCCGGAAGATAAACTAGAAAGTCTTCTAGTCTTTTTAATCGCTCTAGCAGATTGTGCCCTTAATCGATGTGAAGTAGATGAGCCCGCTTTTAGTGAAACTTGGAATAATTTAACGCTTGGTGTCTTTCAAGAAGGTGGATTTTTTATGATGAGCAGCGAAATAATGGCAATGTATGAAAAAATCTTAGGAATTGAATTACCGAATTCAGCCACTGTTTTGGAAGCCTTTCCTCTTATTTCTAAACGGATCATTAAGAAATATGGTGGAGGAATGTGCTCTAAGATAATGCTTCATTCATAGAATAATTCCTGTGGATACGTCCTGCTCGAAGATAGCAGGGGTCTAGAGAATCAATGATAGATTTGTCCTCATTACTTGTCATAATAATGATAACATTTCTGTAAAGAATTAGGTCATCCATAAATGTATTGTACGTAGACTTATTGTAAATGAGGGTTGTGATATTCTTATGGCGTTGGATATTTCCCTCATGAATATGTCTGATAAGAGTATTCATTTCTTCTAGGACAATAATCGTTGGGCATCCTTCTGCTGGACTCATGTCCCGTAAGAGAAGATGGAGATTATCACCTGGTTCTGTTGGATTAAATGAATGACAGAAAGTACCCTTTAGTCTCTTCGC
>Ga0136641_1001358_pt1 | contig 10289 bp, 3 predicted proteins | sample EliLak1302023Y_FD_115312 | JGI IMG/M metagenome (GOLD analysis project Ga0136641, IMG submission 115312) | Freshwater microbial communities from Elizabeth Lake, Yosemite National Park, California, USA - 13020-23Y | ecosystem: Environmental > Aquatic > Freshwater > Lake ... | reverse complement strand
TTGGCATTGTAGGAGGTGTCGACGGTATTGTTGCAATGCGGCATAAGGACAAACATACAGGCATTGGTATTCATTGCCGTAGTGCAAAAACTTTGATTGCACTGGTTCTTTTGACCTTGATTATAAAGTAGTGATCTTAGTGTTGTCATAATTTCTTCTTATTGTACGTAGGTATCATATGAGTATGTAATACGGACCATACCGGAACCACCTGGGCCACCGCAAACACAGGTGTTGCCGTTACAGGTAGCGGCACCCAGACCACCAGCACCCGGAGTTCCAACACCACCACCACCGATCATACCGTAACCTGAACGGCAGCCGTCCCAGCTACCTGCAGAGCAATCTGAGTTACAAAATCTATTAGTAATATAACTTTGACCGCCACCTGTCATGGCTGTTGCTGGCAGATTGCCTGGAAGTGGACGGATTGTTTTAAATTGACAGAAGTTAGGATTACAGCAGTCTGTGTACAAAGCGCCAGTACAGCCTGGAATACCGTAGTCTGCACCAAAATAGCATGAGCACCATGCCGCGTATGTGCCACAGTTCCATGCCCAACCTTTATTACAGTTGTTGGTAAAGTATGTACAAAAGGGATTTCCAGAACCACAACCCCAGTTAGGTGCGCACATTCCAAGACCTGGAATTCCTCCTTCAGCGCAGAAATTATTTAGGCCATAACCTGTAACATAACTTGTACATCCACGGAATCCGCAACCTTGAGTTGGACTACAGCAAGTAGCGAATGCCGGAACCAGTGTGTATATACATCCTGCAAGTCCGCCTGGTGTAGTGGCCTTAACTTGTTTTCTCGCATAGGCTCCAGCACCTCCTGGAATACCGACTGAACAACAGCAAGAGCCAGCACCACTACCACCACTGCCCCAAATTTCAAATGTAAGGCGTGTGACGCCAGCTGGTACTACGTAACAACACATGATATTGCGACAATAATTGCTGTCAAAGGGATAACAAGCTCCCGCGAAAACAAGCTCCTGACCAGTCTTCAGACGATTTATCATCTGAGTTCTATTGGTCAGATCTGGTGTCGTATAATCAGAATATGTTGGTAGTAGACTTCTTAATGTAGTCATTTTTATTCCTAATTATTTTACTTATGATCCTGCAATGATCCAGCCGCTATAAGCTGTAACATATACTAGCGTGATGCTGGCATAGTTAACGTTAATAGTCAACACATCAGTGATGTTTTGAATCTTATTACCGTTGTTGTTAACAGTAATATTGTTGTTGTAAGCATTTCCAGCTACGTCAATGATTTGAATCGTATCACCATCAATACCTGTTGCAGGCAAAGTGATCGTAAACGCCCCACTTGTGCTGTTGGCTAAAATTCTGTCATTAGCTACGGCTGTGTATGTGGTAGTGATGTTACGCACCACTGCGCCAGCTGTACCTGTTGTTGTAATATATCGTCCCATTTAAGTTTCCCCTAACAATAGTATTTATGTCGTTGATGTCTCAATCCCGTAAGCCACCGCGTTGACGTTTGCTGTACTCGATTGAACATTTATGAACTGTCCTGGGCTGATAACCAGGCCTGTGCGCTCTAAAACGCCTTTTGCTAGCACTTCAGTTTCGTACTCAACATACTCTGAGTTCTGAAATGCTCCCGTCGCGGCACAAATTCCTAATCGAACCGTGACTGACTGATTACTTCTGTTAACGATTGATACAGAAGCCACTGTAAAAACCCCTGCTGGGCATGGATATAACTGAGTTGCCACTGCGGCCTGTGTTATATCTACTGCTCCTAATCTTCCTGATGCCATATTAATTCTCCGTTTTTATGATAGTAAGAAATTCATTGCTAGTGGGACGCCGTCTACGCCTCCTACAAAGTACATCTTATTATTAACAATAATTTGTACACCTGTAGTAGTCGAGATCACATTATTTGCAATGTAGATCACGCCCGCTGTCAATGTATTTACGTTTAGTGTGCTTCCACCGCCACCAATTTGGCTACTAATGTATGACTTGATCGCTTTCTGTGTAGGAACGACGTTGTCACTGTTAGCAGTAAAATATGGATCTGTAGAAAAACTAGTGATTGTAGCACTACCTGTGCCAAGGGCTACTGAGCCTAGTGTCAAGCTCTGTAATCCAGCTAGGTTAAATGCGTTAGCATTTAAGGTTGCAACACCAGTGCTCTGTACAACTGTGAACAAGTTACCTACGTTGAAGTTACCATCTTGGTCAGTACTTGTAAAGAACACACGACCTCCGCCGTTTGCCACAGTTTGGAACGCACTGTTTGGTGCCTGTGCCGGTGTGTTTGGATAGTTAGTGCTGGTTTGGTTACCAGTACCGATGTTCAAGAAATCATGACCTGTTAGTCGTACTTGACTATACTTGAGTCTCAATGATACTGATGTAGCGTGTGCCGGTGCTGGGTTTGTTCCGGTAGTGGTAAATCCTGGATTGATTTGGAATGTTGCTGTATTTGGCAACTGACCTCCACCTGTACCGGTTGTGTTTGTAATGGCAACTAGTTTGTAGTACGTAGTATCCCCGTTACCCAGTGTAATGTTGCAGCCAGCTGTAGGAGTTGAATATAATCCTCTCACGGTAATAAAGCTATTAGTTTGATATAGATCAGCATAGCCATTACCTGTTACGATCACGCTACTTACTGTAGCATAAGCAGTTCCTCTATTAGTAAATGTCGGGTTAGCCAGTGCGCCTGTACCTGTTCTTACACTAAAGTTAAACACACCTGTAATACCACTTGTTGCACCAACAATGCTAGTCAATCCTGCCACAGGAGTGGCAGCGGCCGCGTTAGCATAGGTGTTGGTAATTTGAATACTTGTTACCCCATTACCGCCAACCATGATAAAGTAGGTGTTGCCACTGGTATAGCCGCTAATCCAACCAGACCCAGCAGTACCACCGTTAGAGCCAGTAAATGTAATGGCTTGTCCAACTGTATAGTTACCATTAGGTACTGTTAGTTGTCCAGTTGTGCCTGTTACTGTAATTGAAGTAACAGTGTTAGTAGTACCAGTTGAGCTGGCATTTGGATCAGTAACAGTTACCACAGGCGCTGTTGCATAGCCACTACCTGGTTCGATCATACGTAATTCAGTTAGCAGATTAGCCGCAACTTTCAAGCGAGCCTGTGCTGTACAACCTGTTACGATACTGTTGGCAGTTGTCGAACTGCTGGCTAATGCTACCCATGTTGGTACGCTACTTGGATTACCAAACATCACGACCGGCCAGCTTGTAGTTGCGCTGAGCGTTCTTGGAGTCCACGTGATACCGTCTTCTGAAGTAGCTGCCGTTGGAGTTGCCCCAGCGGTAGCGTTCCATGTACCACCTTGTGTGGTCAATGTCAATATAGGTGTCAGTGTTGCACTTGTACTTAGAGTCACTTGATTGCTAGAAATGCTTGCGATATAGTAGGTTGCACCAGATGTTAGGCCACCAAATACTGAACCAAAGCTGGATGTCCAAGCGGCGTTGGCATTGGTTAGTGCTAACGGACTACCACCGTAGGTTGAACCTAGTGTTACTGTTCCGCCAGCACCGGCTGTTGGTATTGTTAGGATAAAGTAAGTATTACCTGATACTAGACCGCCAAGGTTAGGTGTACCTGTTGAAGCATACATGGTTAAACTTGTGCTGGTTACTAGCTGTGCCGCATTACTAACTGTGTAGCTTGTGGCTGTTGTAGGTGTACCTGTTACAGTTTCTGTTGCCGGAACATAAGCGTTTGTAGGTGTACCACTGGTTATCTGATTCAATGCGTATGTACCTTGTGCGCCAGCTGTGGTAATAGTTACGGCAGCGGCTAAGGCAGCTTTTAAGTTATTACTGATAGTAATTGTGTTAGTACCAGTATTAATTAAGGTAATTGTTGTTCCACCTGGAACAGCGGCGCCAGCGGCATCACTAACAAGCTGTCCAACTACTAGGTTACCAACTGCCCCAGTTGTATATGTACTTAATACAATAGTGTTAGTACCACTTGTACCTGTACCAGTTGCGCCAACAATAGTTGCTACTGTGCTTGTCGCCTGACCAATAATGTATGAACCGTAGGTTACTGAACCACCAAATAGTATTTCAGCGTTCGCTAAACCAGTCGTACTTGCGGCTGTTGTTAATGACGGAACTACGCAAACGGATACGTTACCAGCAACAGGTATTGTACCTGTGCCACCGGTGTTGTTGTATACCTGTACTGTGATTACAGTATTGCTTGTAACGGCTGTTACTGAAACTACACTCGGTGATCCACCAAATATTGCGCCAGTACCCGATGTTGCTTGGATCCATGAACCAACTTGAACATAGCGTAGGTCAAATGCTGAGCCACCTGTTAGTGTTGCTACCCATGGGCTTGCCAGTGTACCTGCACCACTAATTGCGCCGACTGCTACCGTACCACCACCACCAGCAATGTTGCTGAATGACGGAGTTGTGATACTAGCTATTGGTTGGGCTGTCAATGTAGCATTTAATACATAGTTACCTTGGCCGCCTGCGGCAATCAAGGTGATAGCTGTACTAGTCAATGCCAGTGTGTTGTTGCTAATTGTAATTGTGCTAGCACCTGTGTTAACTGCTGTGACAAATGTGTTAGCTGGGATTACACCTGCTACCGGAGTAACAAACTGTCCAACTACTACTGAACTAATTGTACCGGTAGTGAATGATGCTAGTGTTAAAGTATTGACCCCAGCATTAGCTGTAGCAGTAGCACCAACTACAGTTGCACCCGATGCTGTTGTTTGTCCAACAATATATGCAGTGTTAGGTGATATTGAACCACCACTTAATACTTGCCCCGGAGCAATACCTGTACTGGTTGCACCAGCTACTAGTTGTACTATGTTTAGGTTTAGAATGGTACCAGCTAACGGAGTGAGACCACCTGTTACTTGGTATGTGATACTTGTTGCACTGGTAATACCGGTTACGATCACACTAGTTGGTTCGCCTTGATATAGCGCACCAGTTGTACCGGCTGCCGCACTGTATGTAGCAGTAATTGTTGCACCAACTACTAGATTTGTTACTGCTGTTAGGCCGGATAATGTTGCTGTCCAAGGACCGCTACCCGAAACACTACCAACCGTACCAGTTGTGCTGATCAATGTTGTTCCAACTGTGCCTGATACAACTGTACCTGTCTTAACTGCACTGATTGTTGTATAGTTTGCAGTTACACCAGTACCTGTAACAATCATATTAGTAGCAATAGTACCAGTTTGTGCCGCTAAACCTGTTGGAGTTAATGTATTGCCTGCTGTTAGGCCGGAACCGTTACTAATTAAGCCAGTTACAACAGCTTGATTATACGCACCGCCTGCTACTGCTGTCCATGCGCCAACTCCGTTGGTTACTACAAATGGTGATCCATTATAGGTTGCACTGACAGTTAGTGTGTTAGTACCAGTGTTGTTGGTTAATATGTAGTATGGTAAACCTGCTTGTAGGCCGCCCATTACAGTACCTACGAGTGAAGTCCATGCACCGGCACCGTTGGCCAAAGATACGATAGGGCTTAGTGTTGGGCTTGTACTCAATGTCACGTTGGCGCTTGCTACAGTGGCTAGGTAATATACAGTACCCGAAGTCAATCCGCCAAATGTTGAACCAGCAACGCTGTTCCAATATCCTGCGGCATTGCTCTGTGCAATCGTACTACCGCCTGGTGAAAGCGCGATTGTGATATTGTTACTAGTACCAGTAATAGTTGTTGAAGCAGTTAATTGTGTTGTGCTTACATACCATGTTGATCCAGAACCTGAACCAGACAAGTTAGCAGTAATATAAGTGTTAGCGGCAACACCTGTACCAGTTAGGATCATACCAACTACGATAGTTCCGCTGGCCAGTGTTCCTACTGTTAGTACAATACCTGCTTGTGTAGTGTTACTAGTTGAAAAACTAATTGTACTGCCAGTCATTGATACAGTATTGTTAACAACGCTAGCAATATAGTATGTTGTGGCTACTGCTGTACCTGTACCAAATCCACCAGTGGCTATATTGCCGGCTGCTGAAGTCCATGTGCCAACACTGTTAGACACGCTGGCATTTGAACCACCAAATGATGTAGAAACTGTTATAAAGTTGCTGACGATGCTGGTAATATAGTAGGTAGTTGCTCCTGTAATGCCGCCAATGCTTGCGCCTGCAGACACTGTCATACTACCACTAGTGCTGGTCAATGTCAAGTTGCTGATATTATTATTATATGTTGCTGTAACTGCTAGACGTGTTGCATCAACAATCTGTGTAATATAATAAGTTGAGCCTGAACTGATACCGCCAAAGCCTGTTCCTGAGAATACAATTGGCTCTCCAATACTCATGCCAGTTGTGCTGCCTAGGGTAATCAAGTTGTTAGTACCGTTAATTGCCTGGGGTACTGCGATGGTTGGATGAAAAGTAATGTTTAAAATATATGTACCTGCTCCACCTGAACCACCACCGAGTGCGCTGATATATGTACCAGGACATGTAATTACACCAGCTGTAACTTGTGCGGCTGTTACACCTATTAGAGCATAGCTCACTGACGTTGTGCTGGCCGCTGTTACTGTAAATGTACCGTTGTATCCTGTTGGGACTATGCCTGTTACCGTAATTTGTTGTCCAACAATAAACGGTGTAGTACCCTGAGCGGAGAAAGATAAAATTGCAGTTGTGCCTGTGCCAGTTGCCGCTGTAGTGTTGATACTCTGCATAGTTTGAATGTTAGAACCAGCTAACATCATCCCAACTGCCCATGTACCACTTAACGATCCGCCGACTGTTAGTACAGAACCAGAAATTGTACTAGAGGTTGATGTTGCCAGTGCATTAGTTGTCGCTGTTGCGGCGCTTGGAGTTTGCGTAACTGCGGTAAACACTATTGGCTCGCCTACAACAAGGCCTTGAACATTGCTCAACTGTAAGAAGTTATTAGCTGAGTATGTGCCTTGCAGTATCGGAGTTTGTGTCACTGCTGTGAATATAATGCTTTCGTTAACTACTAGACCAGTTGTTGAACTCAATGCTAGGAAGTTACCTGTACTTGAACTTGTTAACAACTGTGGTGTTTGTGTTGCTGTTGTGAATACAATGCTGGCGCCTTGGCTTAAACCTGAACCACTGCTTAGTGTTGCAATATTTGTACCAGTTGCAGTTGAATTCAATGTTGGAGTTTGCGTGCCGGACACTGAGAATACAATCGGTTCGCCGGCAATCATACCAGTAGAGTTAGATACTACTACGCCAACGCCGCTTGACTGAGTAGCTGTCAATGTCGTTGATTGCGTAACTGCTGTAGGAACAAAACTTTCACCTACTGCTAGTCCTGCGGTTGTTGCCACTGTGATAGTGCTGTTGTTACCTGTAATGGTCTGTGAACCTGTACCTGCGCCGTGATTTTGACTAACAGTCCATGTTAAACCGCCACCGCTGATTATATAGGTTCCAGTAATAACACCGGTTCCAGTTAGAACCATACCCACCGCTACTGATCCGCTTGCTACTGAACCAATGTTAAGTGTAGTTCCAGTAATGTTTGTTGAATTCATCACTGCTGGGGTGGCTAGTGTAGTTGCAGACACTGTTGGAGTTTGTGTGATTGCAGTTGGTACTAGTGACTCGCCGGTGGCTAATCCCACTGTTGAACTTAGTGTTACTAGATTCGAACCTGCTGTGGTGGCTGAGATTGTTGGGGCTAAACTTATTGCGCTGGCCATGAACAACCCTTGACCATAACGTACCCTAGTCCAGGTCTGCGTTGCTGGTAATCCAGCGGCACTTGCGTACCATACGCTTCCATTAAATGAGTATGCCGACACGTTACCAGCTTCTGCAACTGCAACAAATCGTCCTGTACCAAATGTCAATGATGTCCAGAGTTGGCTAGATGGAAGACCTAGACTACTAGCTGTCCATGATGTTCCGTTGGCACTATAGGCCGCATTTGTAGCCGCCGCTGTACCGCCAGCGATTGCAACAAACACGCCATTACCATAGGCAATAGCAGTCCATGTTGAGCTTGCTGGTAACCCACCTGAACTTGCAGTCCAAGATGTTCCGTTGTTGGTACTGTATACAGTGCTTGTTCCGCCACTAGCAATCGCAACAAAGGTCGGAGTCACTGTGGTAATGATAATTGGATTACCGTAGGCTATCGCAGTCCATGCAGTACTAACTGGTAAAGCTCCACCAGCAGACCAAGATGTTCCGTTTGTACTCAGGCTAGATACTGTACCACCAGTGTTAACAGCTATAAAATAACCATTGCCATAGGTAATTGCTGAATAACTACCTGTTGAAAGCGTTGATAAGGCTCCACCAGCTGTCCATGTTGTACCGTTATAGCTGTACTGCGTACCGGTGCCGCTAGTTGGAATCGCAACAAACACCCCACCTGCACCTGTACCCGAATAGGTAAAGTTGAGAATCTGGCCTAGTGTTGACGTTGTTGTTACTAGTGTTACAACTACTGTAATATTATTTGTACTAGTACCGCCAAGGCTTGTACCTGCAATAGTCAAGCTGTCGTTGTTTACATAAGCTGAACCAATACTTGCTAGTGTAACTGTGTAGGCTGTTCCTGAACGGCTAACATTAAAGGTTGCGCCAGACCCAGTTCCGCCTGTGGCAGAAATACCGCTGTATGTAGCAATAGTATCACCATAGACACCGTCAATCCATGTTCCACTTTGTTGTGTAACTGGTGTTGCTGTAAAGCCTGGTGCAGAATATGTAATTCTTGGTTCAATGATATAGTTTGATGTTACGTCTAGAGCGGCAGCAATAGCAGTTCCGGGAACAACGTGATCCCAACCTGCGGCGTTGATAATCATCGTGCTTGCTGTTTGATTGCTTAGTGTAACCGCTGAACCGCCTGCTGATGTACCTACTGCAAATTGATTGCTCAATAGTCCTGGAGCAAGCACATAATATACCTGTGATAACTGTAATCCGCCGATAGTTGTACCAGTCATATATAGTGGCATACCAGCATATAAACTAGCTGTGCTAGCTATACTAATACCGTTTTGTGTACCTGTAATAGTTGCGCCAAAGCCAACTGTTTGACTTGTAGACACTTGATAACTGGTACCGGTCATTGCCTGACTGGTGACTGTTTGACTAATGCTGACATAGTATGTACCGGCACCGCTAGTACCTGTGCCTAGTGCTGTAACAAATGTACTAGCACTGGTGCCGCCGGCAACAATTTGTCCGACTGCAATATTACCTGTAACTGCACTAGCAGTTAGGACCACGGGAGTTGCTGTAATTGTTGTTGAGGTTTGAGTTACTGCTGTTTGATTAACGGACCAAGTACTGCTTGAAGAAGTTGCTGTTCCTGTCAAGTTTGCTGTAACATAGGTATTAGCTGGAATAGTACCACCACTTAGTATATAACCCACAACAACACCTGTTCCTGTTGGTGCAGTTGTGATTGTCAGTGTACCTGAAGCGATGCTACCTATAAATGTCACTGCTGTGCCTAGTGCAATCGCACCAGTGAAGCTGGCACTATTAACTGCTGTAATATAAGTGTTAGTGGTAATACCAGACCCAACAAGCACTTGCCCAGCGGCTGCCGTACCAGATGCCACTGTGGTCAAAGTCATAATTGTACCGTTGATAAATCCAGTGGCTGACACCGTACTGTTTGTTGACTGAGTTGCTGTAATTGTAGGCACAGATTCTTTAGCAACACACACCAGCTTGGTGGCAGATGAGCTAGATGAAACAATGTAGGCAGTTTGTCCAGCACCTGTTCCGCTGAGAAGAATAATTCTCATTCCAGCATAGGCATTATTAATTGCCAAATCTGTAGCGGCTATACTGATACTGAATTTGTCGCCACTTTGACCCGTACTTGACGCTGATACATAGGTACCAGTCAGCGGTATAGACAGGCTAGGATTATAATTAGTTCCGCTGTTGGTAATACGTGTTTCAAATACTGCATTATCACGGAATTCATTTCCCAATGTAGCGGCATTGTATCCTGTACCTGCAATAGAGAACGATGCTGTATTGTAGTTACTACCAGCATTTAGATATTCAAAACGCCAAATATTATTTGTACCGTCTGTTAATGTATTTGAAATAAGTGCCTGTCCAGATCTATTATCAATCGTAGCAGTAATTGGTGTTTCTGTTGAGTCGACACCTTCGGCCAGTACACCATATGTACCATAGGATGAGTTGCCGTTGGTTGCACGAATCTTACCACCTGCTTCTGCTAGATATCCTGCATAGCCATAGTATGAGAATGTTGATAC
>Ga0136641_1001355_pt1 | contig 10314 bp, 9 predicted proteins | sample EliLak1302023Y_FD_115312 | JGI IMG/M metagenome (GOLD analysis project Ga0136641, IMG submission 115312) | Freshwater microbial communities from Elizabeth Lake, Yosemite National Park, California, USA - 13020-23Y | ecosystem: Environmental > Aquatic > Freshwater > Lake ... | reverse complement strand
AGTCACAATGTTATTTCTATGTATTCTAATAATTATAGACTTGCAATTATTAGTAAAGATTCATTTACTCCCAAGGCAACAATCTTGGGATTCAGTTTTGTCAACGAAGGATTTAACCTAAGCACAGTTAACAGCTCTAGTGCAACTAATCCTACACGTTTTTATGGAACAGCCACCGCCGCTGATGCACTGTTATTTAATGGTACTGCGGTAGCTGCCTCAAATTTTTTAAGGTCAGATTATGCTCCTGTTGCTCTTGTACCATTTAGTGTGCGCAGTGACGGCGGTATTAGTCTTGGAAGCAATTTAAGTTTCAACTTAGGTACTGATGGTACTAATGCTGTCATAACTAACAGGACTAGCGGCAGTCCAATTGACATTAAATTAAACAATGCAGGTGTTACAAACACAGTAGTACACATTGATCCGACAGGTAAAGTAGGTATCGGTAGTAATAATACTAGCCCTACAACAGCATTAGATGTAGCAGGCACGATTACAACTAGGGTTGGTTTAAACGATACTGGTACAGTTGACAGTTCTGCAATAGGTACTGGCAGTATTAAAACAGCTGGCGGACTAAGTGTTGCTAAAAAATCCAATTTTGGCGACGATATAACCAGTTATGGACAATATTTTTTAAATTATTTAGATCTTACAGGTACTCCAGTTGCTGCCGCAGTAATTCAACCAGGATCAGATGCAGCCGCTAACTTATATGACATTGGATCAGCCGCTAGACCTTTTAGAAATATCTATGCACAAAGTTTTGTTGGAAGTTTTAACGGAACATTTGCAGGCAGTCTAAGTGGTAACATTACCGGATCAGCGGCTCGACTAGCCAGCGAGACAGTTTTTAGCCTAACCGGCGATGTCACTAGTAATCCAGTAGGTTTTACGGGACAAAGTGCATTAGGTACAGCAATCTTTACCACTAGTATCAATCAAAGTCTTATTACCAGCAAGACTACAGCAATAGATAGTTTATCAACGGACTCGCTACTTGTGTATCGTTCGGGAACTGGCCTGTTGCAAATGACAAAACAGGTATTTTTTAATCATGTGGCCACAATGCCAGTTGGCACTATTTTACCATACGCTGGCTCAACACCACCAACGGGATACTTATTCTGTGACGGTAGTGAAGTTTTAATTGCCACATATGCTGTTCTTTATAGTGTTCTTGGGTATACCTACAAAGCCGCAGTATTGCTACAAGGTGCTGGAACATTTGCCTTGCCAGACCTTAGAGGCCGAATGGCCTTGGGTAAAGATAACATGAACAACAGCTTTACAGTTCCATATAAAGATGGTTCAGGAGTACTGGTAAGTGCAGGTGGCGGAGTTGCCAGCAGAGTTACTGATATCACTGGTAGCACACTAGGTTCAAGTTCGGGTACACAAGGAGTTACTTTAACTACTGCTAATCTACCAGACCATAAGCATAATTTAAGTAGTGCTTCGTCACAATACTATGTTGCCGGCCTTCCGGGCGCTACTCCAGATCCAAATGCTATTCCTGGATTAGGATTGCCTGCTTCTAGTACAGGTTCCGGATTACCAAATAGTGGAAGTGTTATTACTTCACAATCTTCTGTAGCAGTAAATGTTATGAATCCATATACAACTATCAACTATATAATATTTACTGGGGTCATCTAATGAGTTATACAATAAATCGTAGCAACGGAATCCAATTAACTAGTATTGTAGACGGTACTGTTGATCAAACGTCTACTGATCTAGTCTTGATCGGAAAAAATTCAAGTAGCTACGGAACTTATATTAATGATAATTTTGTTTGGCTACTTGAAAACTTTGCCAACAGTAGTCAACCTATTCATCCTATTACTGGTCAGCTATGGTTTGATACTACTGAAAACAGATTAAAAGTATACGATGGTGCATCATTTAAAGTTAGTGGCGGCACGATTGTCTCAGCCTCAGCTCCGAGTGGTATCACAACAGGTGATATATGGATTAATAGCTCAACAGAACAGTTGTTTTTTAATGATGGAATACAAACACAATTGGCAGGCCCGATATATACTAAAACCCAAGGTGCTAGTGGGTTTGTTGTCGATACGATCGTTGACTCTAACAGTATCAGTCGTACGATCGTACAACTATATGTGGGACAAACATTATTGGGCATTTTCAGCAAAGACGCTTTCACCCCAAAAACTACTATTGCAGGATTCACAGGCAATATCGCAGTCGGATTCAATGCTAGTAATATTACTGGTATTAAGTTTAATGTTCCAGTTTCAAGTTCATATACGTTGATTGCTCCGGACGGCAGTCTTAAAACTACGTCTAACTTTGTTACAAATACTGGTACAAACAGCATGACTGGCACGTTATCTATTCAAAATAATACGCCATTAATACTGGGTACCAACGCGAATAATCAACTTGAAACATCAACAACATTATTCAACATCAAGTCAAACACATCCAATCAAAATATCCAACTTAGCACACTAGTTGGAAGTACTATTTCTCCGGCAGTATTTGTCAACGCCACTAGCCAGCGAGTGGGTATATTTACAAATACTCCAACAGCTATGCTTGATGTAGCAGGCAACGTATCTATACAAGGTACATTAACGGTACTGGGAGCAACCACAACGATTAGTACAACAAATCTTGTGATTTCTGACAAATTAGTTACTATAGGATTTACGGCTAGTCCTACAGATAGTACAGCAGATGGAGCAGGTATTGAAGTACCTGGTGGAACTACTAAGAATTTTATCTACGTCAATGCTACACCGGCATGGACCAGCTCGGAAAATTTAAATTTAGCCACTGGTAAAACATATAAAATTAATGGATTTGATGTAGTTACAGCTACAGCATTGGGATCAACTATCGTTAGTGCTCCGGGTTTGAACAGCATTGGCACATTAACATCACTTACAGCTGGTACTTTGTCAATTACTACAAATACCCTAACAGCTACACAGACTAATAGCAACTTGGTATTAGCACCAAATGGCACAGGTTCTGTTGATGTTTCAAGTAAAAAAATAACCAGCGTAGCTACACCTGTATCGGGAACTGACGCCGCCAATAAAACATATGTTGACGCTAGTACACAAACTGCCCCTCAAGGCATTAACTTGACTACAACTAATTTTACAAATGCACAAGTAGCAACTAACTTTATAACTAGGTTATTTCCAACTGCCGAACATCAAAATGGGGCTACGATTAGAGCATTCTGTATTGATCAAGGCGCTACAGAGGTAATTAATGCTGGAAGTTTTATATCCAGCCGTGTTTATCAAATAGTTGCGGCAGGAAGCACTACATTTACTAGTATTGGAGCGGCCAATAATACCCCCGGCACTATTTTTGTTGCGACAGGTGTAGGATCGGGATCAGGCACAGCGGCACCTGTAATTAGGGTATTCCAGCTAACTACAGGAACCTGGACTTACCAGAGTTACTTGTAAGCCAAACTAGCATAAATACACTAGAATAAGGAAAAGGGCGAAATGTCATACACCATAAACAGATATAACGGAACACAAATTGCTGTAGTTGCCGACGGCACTATTGATGCCACTATTGATCTTAAATTGATTGGTAAAAACTATGCGGGATACGGCGGCGTACAAAACGAAAACTTTGTATATCTGCTAGAAAATTTTGCCAATACCACCCAACCTCCAAAGCCGTTACCGGGACAAATCTGGTACGACAGTGGGAACAGCAAACTAAAATTCTGGGACGGAAGCAAATTTCGCACTACAGGCGGTGCAGAAATAGGAACAACTGCTCCAACAGGTTTGACAATTGGTGATTTCTGGTATGATTCTTCTAATCAACAATTATATGCATATAACGGTTCTAGCTTTACCCTAATTGGTCCGCAAGCAGTAGCAGGTTCTGCTACTACTCAAATGCGCTCAGTTAGTCTGACTGACATTGCAGGTGGAACACATGCTGTTATTCAAGCAGTTGATAACGGTGCTGTTATTTTTATTGTAAATTCAGACAGTGATTTTACACTTGATAATACTATTAATCCTATTACTGGATTTTCAATCGTACATCAGGGTGTAACATTATGCTATACTAACAATAATTCACAGCCTGGCCAGACAACAAGTAGTCACAGATTTTATGGTACAGCTACTAATGCTGACAGATTGGGTGGATTAGTAGCTAGTAACTTTGTACAAGCTACAGGATCGCCACAATTTACATCTCAAGTTAATTTTGGTGACGTTGGATTTACTATCGGTAATCCAATAGCTAGATTATCGATATTTAATCAAGGTGCTTCTACTCCTACGATTTCTAATCAGGTTAATAACACAATTGCGTTTCAAACCACAGTCAGCTCAACAACCAAGTATCCATTACAACTTGTAGGTGCCGATGTGCTTCCAGGTGTTAACTTAACAAGTAATCTAGGAGCAGGCGGGTTACAATGGAACAATGTATATGCTAATTATTATTATGGAACGTCACAGCAAACTGATGCATTAAATGTTGGTGGAAATTATAGAACAGCATCAGTGCTAGCAACAGGAAACACAATTGCCGCCCGAGATTCAAGCGGTAATTTAGCCGCCACATTCTTTTCTGGCACATCCACAGCAGCCAATTATGCTGACTTAGCAGAAAAATATCTAGCTGATGCCGACTATGAAGTTGGTACAGTTTTAATGATCGGCGGCGATAAAGAAGTAACAGCCTGTAAAGTTGGTTTCCGTGCAGTTGGACCAGTATCTGCTAATCCAGCATTTATGATGAACAAAGATTTAGAAGGCGGTACCTATGTTGCTCTAAAAGGCCGTGTGCCAGTAAAAGTGACTGGTTCAGTGGAAAAAGGCCAAACATTAGTTGCTGGCCCTAACGGAACAGCTCAAGCATCACACGATATTAACAATGTTTATTTTGCAATCGCATTAGAAACTAACAACGATGACGGTGTCAAAATTGTCGAATGTGTAGTTTTATAACGGTAAATAGATAACTTAAAGGATACAGCATGGCAGGCGTAGGTACAAATATATTAGCGTTAGACTATAATATTATCCAATCTAAGATTGGACAAGTATTAGGTGCTGGCTCCGGAAATTACGGTTATAATCAAACAGTGCTCAGCAATCAAGTATCCGTAGGTAATAAAATTACTGCTGTGCAATGGCAAAATTTATACAATGATTTAATCAGTGCAAGAACACATCAGACAGGTGCTAATGAAACTGGCAATTTGACCTACCCTACTACCAGCACAAAGATCACCGAAGCTGATAGAGCCGCCTATCAGTCATATGTAAATGTAATTGATACTAATAGATTAATAACTCCCCCGTCTGGACAAGTCACTCTTGAAGCATATGCTACAGGGACTCGTAGTAGTGCATGGAACGGTACTATCACACATACTGTTACTCTTACTTTTGCTGATCAAAATACTGCTAGAGGATTTTTTAACGCTGGCGGACAGATTCAAATATACGCCAGTCACACACCAGATGTAAGTAATCTTAAAAATAACAGTTGGCAAACCATGTTGAATAACATGGGAATTATCAAGATGACATATAATAGTCTCAGTAATACCGGCACATCAACTGGGGTAACTGTAGCATCAGCTGTTGGTTTCTATCAACTGACAACTAGCCCACAATTAATATTCCAAAAATTAACCGAACAACCTACATATAGTCCTAACCAGTATGATATCTATGCCAATATAAACGGTCCTGCAACCGCAATAACATTTAGTATACAATTTGCTGATTTATCAGCACCCCCTGGGTTTCAAATCGATGAAAATGTAACAGGCACACTGTCTAGTGTAGTCAATGGCTATCGTCCTTCTGGTGCATCTGTATCTGTAACTGCTCCGACAGTAGTACAGTCAGGACCGTAATCCCCTAAATACTTGACAAGATAATTACTGTAGTGTATCATATACATTACGGAGTTATCTATGGATGAGAAAATCGAAAAAGCATTTGCGGTAGCCAATTACATGGTTACACTGTCAAATCAACGAAGATTAATTTTAGAAGAATTTAATCAAAAAATAATTTATTATACTAATGGTGCTACATTTAAAGTCACACCCGAATTGATTAATTTTACCAAAACCACAATTGAGTTAGGCTATGAGACCGACGTTCCATTTATCGATGCCAATAGTTTTCCGATCATAATTACTGATGTAAAAGAGTTTTTAGATAATATTGTGTCTGTATATTTTGAAGCATTGAATGAATATACTAACAAGTTTATAGGAATAAAATCTAAAAGAAAAATTGCAGACATCGTTGACCTATGACAACAGGCGCTATATTATTTGCTCAAAATAATTCAACTGTTGATTATATAAAATTAGCAGTGTTTGCCGCAAGTCGTGTTATTGATCATCTAAATATTCCTGTCAGTATAATTACAGATAATCAGCAATGGTTGATCGATCATTATCCCAATCATCCGTTCGATCAAATAATCGAGATTGCATTAGATACATCTCCCCAACAAAAATATTTCCATGACGGCACGTTGGCATCTCATAAATTAGACTGGAAAAACAAATCACGCAGTAGTGTTTATGATTTAACTCCCTATGATAGAACATTGGTAATTGATAGTGACTATATCATTAGTTCGGCCATTCTCAAAACTGCATTGATAAACGAACATGATTTTCAAATTTATAGTAGGAGTTTTGATTTGGCCAGCTGGCGAACAACTTTAGAATTTAGTAGAATCAATCAATATAGTATTCCATTCTATTGGGCAACTGTTTTTATCTTTAACAAAAATTCGATCACCCAGTGTTTCTTTGATTTGATTGCCTACATTAGACATAACTGGTTATATTTTAGGAATTTATATAGCATTGAAAGTTATGTATTTAGAAATGATTTTGCTTTTAGCATTGCTATACATATCATGAATGGTAAAACTAATGGTGAGTTTGCTGTAGAATTACCGGGTACGATGGGCTATTCAATTGATAAAGATATCCTAGTTGATATTGTAAATGATAAAATACACATCTTATTAGAAAAACAGAATCACCCCGGTGAATACATTTTATCTAAAACACAGGGTATTGATCTACATGTGATGAATAAATTAAGTTTAAGTCGATTTATAGATGGGGGCCGTGGTGTCTAAGGGATTTTTATTATTTGCACAAAACACTGACGATGTGAATTATATAGAGCAGGCCTATGCTCTTGCCTTGAGTATAAAAATTAGTCAATCAGATATTAAATCGGTGTCATTGATGACTAATTGTAAAGTTCCAAACAAGTATTCTAAAGTTTTCGATCAAATAGTACCGATCCCGTGGACTACTGATACTACTACTGTATTAGCTGGCGAGCATCGATGGAAATTATATCATGCAACTCCGTATGAAGAAACTATCGTATTAGACACTGATATGTTATTATTAGAGGATATCAGCGTATGGTGGGATTATTGCGGCCATTATGATTTTAAATTTTGTTCACGTATAAAAAATTACAAACAAGATGTCGTAAATGACACCTATCATAGAAAAGCATTCATAACCAACAAGTTAACTAATCCCTATTATGCTTTACATTATTTTAAAAAGCGACCACAATCCCTTGAGTTTTATAAAGTGTTAGAGTTTGTATGTAATAATTGGCAATGGTGCTATGATAAATTTGCACCTAATGAATATCAAGATTGGTTAAGTATGGACTTGGCTGCCGCGATCGCGATTGAGATTTCAGGAACACATGAACAGGCAGTTGATGCAGTGAGTCCTTTAGAATTTATACATATGAAAACTCCAATCCAGGGCTGGATACCAATACCAGTAAGCTGGCAAGATACAGTGCCATTTGTTTTAAATACCCAAGGCGATCTTATAGTAGGCAATATCAAGCAGACTAAATTATTTCATTATGTGGAAAAGAATTTTATTTCAAAACATATATTAACTAAATTGGAGAACTTGGCTAATGGCACGTAACCCTCCACGCTTTATTCCTCCTAAGTTTTATATTCATTACGATAAAAAAACTGGTGAAATTATCTCAGCCAGTAATGAAATTAACACAGCATACAATAAAATTGAAATAACGCACGATGAGTATGAACGATTTTTATATGGTGCAGAAAAGTTTAGTGATTATCAAGTAGGGCTTATTAAAACAATAGATAAGCAAACAGTGCTTGCCCTTGTGCAAAAAGTCGATCAAGGATATGCATTTAAAAATAATATGTTTGAATGGATACAAGATACTCCTAATAAATCCACAGAATGTATAGTAACATGGGACAAGATTGCTCAACAATGGACATTTGCAGTTTCGAAAAAATGCCAAGAGCGCATTAAAGAAAATATAACTACTGACACACTGTTATTTTTTGTTATGTTAGAAAACGATTTTGATTTCTTAATTAGAACAATTTCCGTTAATACACAAGATTTGCTGTTGGGCGAGGAAATTAAACGTCCTTTTGAAAGTCGTATAGAACAAGATATTACTAAGATTTCAATAGCAAGCAAAATATTATTTCAAAGTTATGGATTAAAAATAAATGATTAAAATTATAGAACAGGATATCATCTTCCTTAGTTATGATGAACCTAATGCTGAAAAAAATTATGCAGACTTATGTGGAAAAGTTCCCTGGGCCAAACGTGTACACGGAGTTAAGGGATCGGATGCCGCACACAAAGCCTGCGCCGCGGTAAGTGACACAGAATACTTTGTCACCGTAGATGCCGACAATATTGTAGATCCTAAGTTTTTAGAAGTAGAAATTGATTTATCCGCACTCGGACTAACTAGCGAAAATGTCTTCAGCTGGTGTGGTCGAGTGAATGTCAACGGACTAATGTATGGCAACGGCGGCCTCAAATTATGGACACGCAAATTTGTCAACGAAATGAAAACTCATGAGAACTCAGATCCTACAGATTTAAAAGGAAAAGTAGAGTTTTGTTTTGACAATCGGTACTATCAATTTAATGAAAACTACAGTGAGAGCTTTACCAATGCAAATCCATTCCAAGCATGGCGAGCAGGATTCCGCGAAGGTGTTAAAATGTCATTAGATCAAGGTGCCAAGGTAAAAGATCTTAAACAGGTATGGTGGCAAAATTATCATAGATTACTCATATGGTCTAGTGTAGGAACAGATGTAGAAAACGGTATTTGGAGTATTATGGGAGCAAGAGAAGGCTGTTATAAAACTATGTGTACTGATTGGGATTACAGCCAAGTGAGAGATTTTGATTGGTTAACAGCATATTGGAATTCAACTCACGAACAGGCAGAATCAGAAGATATGACCAAATACATTAATTTTTTAGGAAAAGAACTTAAAGATAAATGCGGATTAGAAATTGCCAATCTCGACGGTGCGGGTAGTACGTTCTTTAAACTTGTTTATCAAAATACTCCAAGGATAATTCGTAAACGTGTTTGATATAATTTTTATAAGTTATAACGAAGCTGATGCTGATGATAACTTTAATAACCTCAAAGAACGGTTTTCATTAGCCAAACGTGTGCATGGTATCAAAGGCATACATCAGGCTCATATAGTGGCCGCTAAAAAATCATTCACCAGAATGTTCTGGGTAGTTGATGCTGATGCAGTCATATTGAATTCATTTAATTTTGATTATAAAGTGGCTGAATCAGAGTTGGATGTAGTACATGTTTGGAGAAGTATTAATCCTATCAATAATTTATCTTACGGATATGGTGGAGTTAAATTGCTACCAAAACAACTGACTATAAACATGAATACCGATACTACTGACATGACTATGAATATCAGTAGTAAATTTAAAGCAATGGATGAAGTTAGTAACATCACTGCATTTAATACAGATGCATTTAGCACATGGCGCAGTTCCTTTAGAGAATGTTGTAAACTAGCTATAATCAACAATGAAGAATCTTTGGCCAGATTAGAGTTGTGGTGCCAGCTTAATCCAGATGTACCGTTTGGCGGTCATGCATACATGGGAGCTATTCAAGGCAAGCAATATGGTGAAAAGAATGCCTCCAGTAAGGAGGCACTTGCTAAAATAAATGATTTTAATTGGCTAGAAGATTTGTGGCTAGCGGAAAAATCTCAGCTATCACTTGAGCACAAGCAATAGCAACTTCTTGGTGTTCTTTCTGAGTACCATTTGCACTGCGCAATTCAATAAAATGAATCCAACTGCGTAGTGTACCATTCATATAAATTCTACTTTCTATAAGCCCTTCTGGCAATACTGCACGAGCTTGTTCTTTAGCTATGCCATTAGCGATAGCCCACTCGTACTCTCTTTGT
>Ga0136641_1001354_pt1 | contig 10316 bp, 9 predicted proteins | sample EliLak1302023Y_FD_115312 | JGI IMG/M metagenome (GOLD analysis project Ga0136641, IMG submission 115312) | Freshwater microbial communities from Elizabeth Lake, Yosemite National Park, California, USA - 13020-23Y | ecosystem: Environmental > Aquatic > Freshwater > Lake ... | reverse complement strand
GCCGCCAAGGACCCGCAGATCAGCCAGGCCCTGCTGCTGCTGGACGACTTCTCGGGCGCCGGCGGCGCCACGCTGCACGAAGTGGGCGCCGCGCTGGGGCGCTTCAAGGCGGCGGGCAAGACCGTCATCGCCTGGGGTTCGAGTTTTGACCAGCGGCAGTATTTCCTGGCCGCGCAGGCCAGCGAGGTCTGGCTGCACCCGATGGGCAGCGTGCTGGTGGAAGGCTATGGCCGGCCGCGCACCTACTACAAGGACCTGCTGGACAAGGTGGGGCTGACGGCCCATGTCATCCGCGCCGGCAAGTTCAAGAACTTCAACGAGGGCTACACCGCCAACGGCCCTTCGCCCGAAACCACCGTCGCCGACACGCTGCTGTACGGCACCCTGTGGGCCGACTGGACGCGCAGCGTGGAGACCGCCCGCAAGCAGCCCGCCGGCAGCGTGATGGCGGCCATCGACAGCCTGCCCGACAGCCTGGCCGCCGTGGGCGGCGATGCCGCGCGCTGGGCGAAGGAACGCGGCTGGATCGACGCGCTGAAGACGCGCGACGAGATGCGCAGCGCGATGGTCGAGCGCGGCGCCGCCAGCGACGACAAGAAGACCTTCCGCCAGGTGAACTTCAACGACTACCTGAGCCGCATCAAGCCGCAGACCGGCGGCAAGGCGGTGGGCGTGATCGTGGCCGAAGGCACCATCGGTGACGGCCGCGCCGGCCCCGGCGCCATCGGCGGCCTGAGCACCAGCGAGCTGATCCGCCAGGCCCGCGAAGACGAGCAGGTGCGCGCCGTGGTGCTGCGCGTCAACTCGCCCGGCGGCAGCGCCTTCGGCAGTGAACTGATCCGCCGCGAACTGGAACTGACGCGCCAGGCCGGCAAGCCGGTCGTGGTGTCGATGGGCGACGTGGCGGCCTCGGGCGGCTACTGGATCAGCCTGGCCGCCGACGAGATGATCGCCGACGCATCGACCATCACCGGCAGCATAGGCGTCATCGCCATGCTGCCCACGGCCGAACGCGCGCTGGACAAGCTGGGCGTGCACGCCAGCGGCGTCAGCACGACCTGGCTGGGCGGCGGTTTCGACCCGCGCCGGGCGCTGGAGCCGCGCCTGGAAAAGCTGATCCAGACCAGCGTCGACCACACTTATTTCGAGTTCACGCGCCGCGCCGCCGGGGCGCGCAAGCAGACCCGCGAGCAGATCGACGCCGTCGCGCAGGGCCGCGTCTGGACCGGGCAGGACGCGCTGGCGCGCGGCCTGGTGGACCGCCTGGGCAGCTACGGCGACGCGCTGAACGCCGCGGCCCAGCGGGCCAAGCTGCCCGAGGGCTACCGCGTGCAGTACATCGAAGCCGAACCCGGGCGCCTGCAGCAGTGGCTGCAGCGCCTGGGCCTGGGCTTCGATGGGCAAGCCGGGTTCGGCGCAGCGGCGGGCCTGCAAGGCGCGATGGTGGCGCTGGGCCTGCAGCCGCCGCTGGCCGCGCAGATGGCCGATGAACTGGCCTGGCTGGGCGACCTGAAGACCCGGCCGCAGCCCGTCCTGGCGGTGACGCATTGCCTGTGCACCGCGCCGTGATGCTTCAGCGCGGGCCCGCGTAGGGATGGCGCGCCGCCGGCAGCGGCCTGCCGGCAGCGGCGCACGTACGGGTGGGCGACGGCGCCGGGGCCGATCAAGCCCGAGCCGTCATCAGCCCCGCTGGATGCCCGGCCGCCCCGCTTCCACGCCGTAGCGCGCGCCCACCTGGATGGCGCTGCCGACATCACGGGCGTCGTCCAGCACCATCAGTTCACCCAGCAGCGCCTGCGGCGTCAGCGTGAAGCGCGTGTAGCCGCGCTGATCGCTGCGCGCGTGGTGGATGTGCGGGTTGAACGACCGCGCCTTGTCCAGCCGCGCCTGGGCCAGACCCAGGCTGCTGATCGACGTGCCGCAGAACTCGGATGCGACCACCGGCGCACGGGCATCGTCGAAATCGACCTTCAGGTCGGCCACATAGTTGGCATGCACATCGCCGCCCAGCACCACCACGCCGGGCACGCGCTTGTCGGCCACGGTCTGCAGCAGGCGCTGGCGCGCGGCGGGGTAGCCGTCCCAGCCATCGGTCCAATACAGCCCGCCCGAAGGTCGATTCACGGGGCTGGCCGGGTCTTCCTCGGTCTGGCGGGCCATCAGCGTCTGCTGCGCCACCAGGTTCCAGGGGCGCTCCAGCGTCCAGCCGTCGGCCAGCCAGCGTTCCTGCTCGGCGCCCAGCAGCGTGCGGCGGTGGTCCACCAGCCCAGGGCAGTCGACCACGCGCACGGTGTTGCTGCCGCCGCGGCCGGGCTTGGGGCAGACCTGCAGGTCGCGCATCTGGCGGTCGTCCAGCAGGTGGATGCGCGCCAGGCGGCCCCAGTCGAGCCGGCCGTACATGCGCATCGCGCCGTTCACCGGGCGTGCTGCCTTGGGCAGCGGCATGTGTTCCCAGTAAGCCTGGTAGGCCGCCGCGCGCTGGGCGGCGAAGTCGGCCTGCAGGAATTCACCCTGCAGGCCGGCGTAGTCGTTTTCCACCTCGTGGTCGTCCCACACCAGCAGCCAGGGCGCGGCGGCATGCGCGGCCTGCAGCGCGGCGTCGCTCTTGTGCAGGGCGTAGCGGGCACGGTAGTCGTCCAGCGTCTTGACGCGGCCGCTGTTCATCGCGCGAACGGCGTTGCCGGCCGGCGTCGCACCGTACTCGTAGATGTAGTCGCCCAGGAACATTACCAGGTCCAGCGCTTCGGCGGCGGCGTGGCGCCAGGCGGCGTAGTGGCCCACGTCGTAGCGCTGGCAACTGGCGATGGCGTAGCGCAGCTGCTGCACGCGCGCATCGGCCGCCGGCGCGGTGCGGGTGCGGCCCACCGCGCTTTGCTGGCCCAGCGCCCGGAAGCGGTAGAAGTACCAACGGTCGGGCGCCAGGCCTTGCGGCTCGGCGTGAACCGTGTGGTGGTCTTCGCCCCGCGTGGCTTCGCTGCCGCGTGCGGCGATGCGCTGGAAGGCCTCGTCTTTGGCCAGTTCCCAGGCCACATCCACCTGGGGCGGCAGGTCGGCGCCGGTCAGCAGGGTCCACAGCACCACGGTGCGGCTTTGCGGCTGCCCCGAGGCGACGCCCAAAGCGAAACGCGGGGTGTCGGCGGCGCGTGCATGGGGCAGGTAGGCCGGCGCGGCGCCGGCCGCCAGCGCGGCCAGCAGACGGCGGCGGTTCAAGGTCATGGGGTGACTTTCAGCGGGGTGGCAAGACAGCCGGCCGCGCCAGGTCGTCCAGGCTCAGGCCGCGCTCGCGCAACAGGCCTTCCAGCAGCGGCAGCAGCGGGCCCAGACGTTCATCGATGGCGTCGCGCACGGTGTCGACGAAGACCTGGGTGCTGCGCTCGATCTCGATGTTCAGCGCGTCGCCCACGGCCTTGTCGCCGAAGGTCGTCATGCGCAGCGTTTCGGGGATCAGCCAGACCTCGAACCAGCCGCTGCCGTCGCGTTCGCGCTGCGCCTCGGCGACGGTCAGGCTGGCGCCGTTGACGGCGATGTAGCCCTTGGCGAAGACATAGCGCATCCACGGCGCCGGCACCGCGATGCGCAGCACGCGGTTGTTGTCCGGCGTGCGCAGCTGGGCCAGCGTGGCCATGAAATCGATGTGGCCCGACAGCGGATGGCCGCCGATCTCGGCGCCGTCCTTGGCGGCGCGTTCGACGTTGATGGCGCTGCCCTCGCGCAGGCCGGCCAGCGTGGTCAGGGCCAGGCTTTGCTGCATGACGTCGAAATCGGCGGCGCCCGTGCCCTCGCCATCGCCATCGCCATCGCCATCGCCATCGCCATGCAACGCCGTCACCGTCAGGCAGGTGCCGTCGACCGCGACGCTGGCTCCAATGGCCAGACCCTGGGCAAAACCCGGCGGGAAAGCCAGGGTGTACGTGCGCAGACCGGGCCGCTCGGTGAGCGCGCGGACGGTGGCGATGCCTTGAACGATGCCGGTGAACATGGGCCGCAGCTTAGCAGCGCCGCCCGGGGGCGAGCACCGCAGCCGCCATCCGGGCGCGCCGACGGCGTGGACCTCGACGCCTTGCCCTCACACGCTGGATTCGGTCATCGATAGAATGCATCAATTCTTGACTGCTGCATCAGGTACCGCCATGCGAACCACTTTCACGCTGGACGACGACGCCGCTGCGTTGGCGCAGAACTTCGCGCGGGCGAACGCGCTGCGGCTGGGCCAGGCGGTGTCGGAACTGATCCGCCGCGCCAGTGCGCCGCCGATGAAGCTGAAGAGGAAGGGGGAGTTGTGGGTGATTCAGGCGACACCCGGCGCGCCCAAGGTGTCGTCCGAGCAGATCAAAGCCATGATCGACGCTCTGGACTGAAGCCGGCGCATGGCCTCGCACCTGCTGGACGTCCATGCGCTGATCGCACTGCTTTGGGAAGACCACCAGTTCCATGACACGATGGCCCACTGGTTTGCCAGGCAGGCACGGCATGGCTGGTCGACCTGCGCCATCACCGAGTCGGGATTCATCCGCGTGATGAGCCAGCCAGCGCTGGCCCAGCATGGGCGCACCCTGGCTGAGTTGGCTGATCTGTTGGCTGACAACACGGTGCAGCGGTCGCACATCCGGCTGCCCTTGGACTTCGGCTTTGCTGACGTGATGTCCTGCTGCACTGGCGGCGTGGTCGGCCACCGCCAGATCACCGATGCCTACCTCCTCACCGCTGCCATGCGCGCCGGCATAAAGCTGCTGACCTTCGACAGCGGCCTGGGCACGCTGCTGGCCAGCAGCGCCGAGCGCAGCGCGCACATCGAGCTGTTGCGCTAGGCGGCCCCGCCCAGCAGGGCGCGGCCATCAAGCGTTCCAAGGCACGACAAGCCGGCCGTCGCGCGGCGCCACGCCGCCGCGCGCGCCGGGCACGACGCTGCCGTAACGCTGTGCGAACACCGGCGGCAGCGGCCGGGCGTCGGCCGGGGCCAGCCACAGACGCAGCAGGTGGCGGCGGCGTTCGGTTTCGGGGTGATCGGTGAAGGCGGTGCGGTCGTGCAGCAGCGTGTGGTTGTGCACGAGCTGGATGTCGCCGCGCTGCAGCGTCATCAGGAAGTGGAATGCCGGGTCGTTGCAGATGGCGTCGAAGAGGTCCAGCGCCTGCACCTGTTCGGGCGCCAGCCGGGGTGCGGCGGCAAAACGCTGCGCCGAGTCGATGTACTGGCGCTGGTAGATCACCGAAAGCTGCCCTTCGAACCAGCTGTACACCGGGATCGTGAAAAAGGGTTGTTCGCCAGGCGGCACCTCGGCCCGGCGGTCGGTGGCGACGGGCTGCAACAGCCAGTGCGCGAGGTCGGGCCGGCGCCGGCGCATCTCGTTCCACACCGCGCCGGACGACAGCAGCGCCGAATCACCGCCGCTGCGCGCCGTCTGCAGGCACAGCAGGGCCACGATGTCGCAGCTGTCGGTGTGGAAGGTCTGCCGTTCGGCGGTCTGGTAGATGCGCACGGCCGGGTCGTCGCTGCGCAAGCCCAGGTCGCGCACATGGCCCAGCAGATGGCCCTGCGCGTTCTGGCTGACGGCCGTGCCCAGGTGCGTTCCGAGGCCGACGAAGGCCGTCGCGCTCAGGCGCAGCGGCCAGCTTGCGACGGGCAGCCCGCGCAGCAACACGAAGCCGCGGCCGCGCAGCACCTCGGCGCGGATGCGCGCCAGGCGCGGCGCCAGCGTGGGCAGCGGGAAGTTGCTGGCGGCCAGCGTGGCGATGTCGGCCCCGCTGGCCACCAGCGGCGCCGCAGCGGCCTCGATTTCGGCGATCTCGGCGGCCGACCAGTTCAGGGTCCAGTCGCGGCGCGCGGCCATCTCGGGGCCGCTCCAGACCGCAGGGCCGGTCTGCAACGGGGGCAGTTCATCGTGCATCGCCGCGAATATAGGGCGCAGCGCGGCTAGGATGAGGCGATGGACGATGTCAACAGCGCGCCGGGTTTCAGCCTCAGCGCCCCGCCACCGGGGTTCATCGACGACCCCTACCCTTTCTACGACGCGCTGCGGCTGCATGCGCCGGTGCACCCGCTGTCGGCCGACAGCGTGCTGCTGACCCGCCACGCCGACGTGCTGGCCGTCTACCGCAGCCCGCATGCCAGCAGCGACAAGCAGCGCGAATTCGCACCCCGCCTGGGGCGCGGCACGCCGATCTTCGAGCACCACACCAGCAGCCTGGTGTTCAGCGACCCGCCGCTGCACACCCGGGTGCGGCGCATCCTGATGGGCGCGCTGAACCAGCGCGCCATCACCCGCATCGAAGCCGGCGTCGTTGCGCTGGTCGAGGGCCTGCTGGACGGCCTGGCCGACCGCACGGCGCCCGATCTCATCACCGATTTCGCGGCCAGCATCCCGGTCGAGGTCATCGGCAACCTGCTGAACATGCCGCAGGACCAGCGCGCGCCCTTGCAGGGCTGGTCACTGGCCATCCTGTCGGCGCTGGAACCCGCGCCGAGCGCCGAGGTGCTGTCCCGCGCCAATGCCGCCGTCACCGACTTCCTGGCCAGCCTGCGCGAGCTGGTGGCCGAGCGCCGCCGTCACCCGGGCGACCCCGAAGCCGATGTGCTGACGCGCTTGCTGCAAGGGGACGCCGACGGCAGCCTGAGCGAGACCGAGTTGCTGCACAACTGCATCTTCATGCTCAATGCCGGCCACGAAACCACCACCAACCTCATCGGCAACGGCCTGCACGCCCTGCTGCGCCATCGCGAGCAGTTCGACCGCCTGGTGGCGCAGCCCGAACTGCTGAACACGGCGGTGGAGGAGTTGCTGCGCTTCGAAAGCCCCTTGCAGTTGAACAACCGCCTGGCCACGGCCGACATCGCCATCGACGGCCATGTGCTGCCGGCCGGCACCTTCATCACGCTGGGTGTGGGCGCCGCCAACCGCGACCCGGCGGCCTTCGCCCTGCCGCAGCGGCTGGACATCGCCCGCAAGCCCAACAACCACCTGGCCTTCGGGCAGGGCGCGCACGCCTGCTCGGGCATGAACGTGGCGCGGCTGGAAGCGCGCATCGCCATCGGGCGGCTGCTCGCCCGCTACCCCGGGCTGCAAGCGGCGGGCCCGGCCGTGCGCGACCCGCGGGTGCGTTTTCGCGGCTTGCGCAGCCTGCCGGTGCGGCTGCGCTGAAGGCGCGGTGCGGCGCACCAGACGCCGCACCGCCTTCAGGTGCCGCTCAGGCCGTCTTCTTCACGAACGACGAGCACCAGCCGCTGGCGGCCACCTGCTTGCCGGCGAAGATCGGGCAGGCACCGGCTGCATCGCCGGCCTTGCCCTGGTACAGCGCGCAGGCACTGCATTTCTGCGCCGCCGTGTGCTGCGGGAACTTCTTCGGGTCGACCTTGCTGGTGTCGGCCACGTAACCCAGCGCGGAGGCGGTGGAGTCTTTCTCGTTGACCATGGCGGGCCCTGCAGGCGGAACCGGCGTGGCAGCCAGGGCCGCGGTGCTGGTGGCGGCAATCTGCAGCAGGAAGATGCGGCGGGTGGTGGTGAGCATGGTGGGTTTCCTTGGATACGGGGCCGACGGGGCCTGAACGGGGACCGGCCCACTCGCGGCGCCGGTGCACCCTCAACGGGCGGGTGGGCATTTGCGTGCACAAAGGGGCTGGAAAGCGTCACCGCCCGGGGGAAACTGCGCCTGCGAAGTGTCCAGTGCCCGTGACATACTGAGCGTCCCACCCTGGGCCCGATGACGGGCGAGTTGTTCAACGATGTCGATGTTTCCCCCGGATCACGCGCTGAGACTCACGCTGGCCGAGGAGGTGCATGCCCGCCCGCCCGAGCCCGTGCGCACACCGGCCCGCGCCAGCTATGTGGCCGTCATCGTGGACGCCGACGCGCGCAGCCGCGAACTGGCCCACATTGCCGTCCTGTGCGCGCGGCACGGTGTGCCACCCCCGGTGGCGGGCGCCACCCACTTCCGCGCGCAATTGGGGCCGCTGCGCCTGAAGTGGGAACGCCACGGCGAGTTTTCCGGCTACACCTTCATCGCCCCCGGCGCAGTGGGCGATACGCCTTTCGACGGCCAGGCCGCGGCCCTCTTGCCGGCCCAGTGGCTGGCCGAAACGCCGGGCGTGACCATCGCCGCGGTGCATGCCGAACTGCTCTCGGCCGCCGACACGCCGGCCACGCCGGAACGCCTGAACGAGGCCTTTGAAGGGCAAATCGTCATCGGTTCGGGCATCGCCGAAGGCGCAGCGCAGGTCTACACCGACTTCCAGTTGCACGCCGGCTGCACCCGCGTGCTGATCTTCGACCTCGGCCTGACCGAGCGCGAAAGCGGGCGCACGCTGCAGCGCCTGTTCGAGATCGAGGCCTACCGCATGCTGGCGCTGCTGGCGCTGCCCATCGCCCGCCGCCAGTCGCCGCGCATCGTCGAGATCGAAGGCGCGCTGGCCGCGCTGACCGATGGCATTGCGCAGGCCCAGGCGCAGGCGCCCACCAGCAGCCACACCAGCAACAGCCAGGTGCAGGACGAAGCCCTGCTGCACGAGCTGACACGCCTGGCCGCCGAGGTGGAAAGTGGCCTGGCCGCCAGCCAGTTCCGCTTCGGCGCCTGCCGCGCCTATTTCGAACTGGTGACCCGGCGCATCGCCGAGCTGCGCGAGACGCGCCTGCCCGGCGTGCAGACCTATGACGAATTCATGGCCCGCCGCTTCACGCCGGCCGTCGACACCTGCGCCACCGTGTCGCAGCGCCTGCACGACCTGTCGGAGCGCGTGGCGCAGGCCAGCAGCCTGCTGTCGACCCGTGTGAGCATCGCGCGCGAACGCCAGAACCAGGCCTTGCTGGCCAGCATGGACCGGCGCGCCAAATTGCAGCTTCGGCTGCAGCAGACCGTCGAAGGCTTGTCGGTGGCGGCCATCTGCTACTACGCCGCCGGCCTGGTCGGCTATGCCGCCAAGGCGCTGAAGGCGGGCGGCCTGCCGCTGAATGTCGACCTCGTCGTCGGCGTCAGCATGCCTCTCGTCGCGCTGGCCGTGCTGGCGGCCTTGCGGCGTGCCCGACGGCGCATCCAGGCCAGTGACCCCCACCCGCACTGACCCGCTCCCGAACCCGAGCCGTAACGCATGTCGTCCCTCTACTTCCCCTTCTCTGCCATCGTCGGCCAGGAAGAAATGAAACTCGCCATCCTGTGCGCGGCGGTGGACCCGCGCATCGGCGGCGTGCTGGTCTTCGGCGACCGCGGCACCGGCAAGAGCACGGCGGTGCGCGCGCTGGCCGCCCTGTTGCCCAAGATGCGCGCGGTGGTCGGCTGCGTCTACGGCTGCGACCCGGCCGACAACAGCGCCTCGTGCGAGTCCTGCGCCGCGCTGAAGGCTGCCGGCAAGGTCAAGAGCAAGTTGATCCCGGTGCCGGTGGTGGACCTGCCGCTGGGTGCCACCGAAGACCGCGTGGTCGGGGCGCTGGACCTGGAAAAGGCCCTCACGGCCGGCATCAAGGCCTTCGAGCCCGGCCTGCTGGCCCGCGCCCACCGCGGCTTCCTCTACATCGACGAGGTCAACCTGCTGGAAGACCACCTGGTCGACCTGCTGATCGACGTTGCGGCCTCGGGCGAGAACGTCGTCGAACGCGAAGGCCTGAGCGTGCGCCACCCGGCGCGCTTCGTGCTGGTGGGCAGCGGTAACCCCGAAGAAGGCGAATTGCGCCCGCAGCTGCTGGACCGCTTCGGCCTGGCGGTGGAAGTGCGCACGCCGCAGGACATCGCTTCCCGCGTGGAGGTGGTGCGCCGCCGCGATGACTTCGAACGCGACCCGGCGGCCTTCACCCACAAATGGCACAAGGACGACGACAAGGTGCGCAAGCGCATCGTCGCGGCGCGCGAGCGGCTGGCCGAGGTGCAGGCGCCCGACGCGGCGCTGGAGCGCGCGGCGCAGTTGTGCATGGGCCTGGGCACCGACGGCCTGCGCGGCGAGCTGACGGTGATCCGCGCCGCCCGCGCTTTGGCCGCACTGGACGGTGCTGCGGCGGTCGAAGACAGCCACATCCGCCGCGTTGCCAAGCCCGCCTTGCGCCACCGCTTGCGGCGCGATCCACTGGACGACACCGACGCCAGCGCGCGCGTCGACCGCGTGGTGGTGGAGCTCTTCGGGGCGTGAACACGCCGGAACAGGGTGCGGCTGCGATGGGCACGGCTTCGGCTGACCCTGCTGCGGGTGCCGGTGCGGCTGCGGCCGGTGCGCCCGAGGACGATCCGCTGGACCGCGTCTGGGCCGACGCCGCCTGGGCGGCGGCCTTGCTGGCCATCGATCCGCAAGGCCTGGGCGGTGCCGTGCTGCGGGCCGGCGCCGGCCCGGTGCGCGACCGCTG